>Ga0187781_10004183_pt1 | contig 10791 bp, 9 predicted proteins | sample 0715_SJ02_MP02_2_FD_132447 | JGI IMG/M metagenome (GOLD analysis project Ga0187781, IMG submission 132447) | Tropical peat soil microbial communities from peatlands in Department of Meta, Colombia - 0715_SJ02_MP02_20_MG | ecosystem: Environmental > Terrestrial > Soil > Wetlands > Peat | place...
ACAGTGCAACGTCGGCAAAATTCGCGATCATCGAAGCGCGATGATAGCCGGCAAACTCCGCCATGTGAGCGCGCCCCACGGGCGTGATCATCCCGACCATCGGCACATAAATCACGTAAAAGTCGGCGACCATCAGCACGATCGTCAGCGCCAGAAGCCATGCAGCCGCGACGATCGTCCTCCGCTTCCCTTTTTCGCGACCAAGCAGGGCGACAAGGGTGCCGCCAAGCGCAGCGCCGACCAGCACAAACCCGCAGGCATAATAGGCTGGGAACCTCAACAGCGCCAGCGTGTCCTTGGTGGCCGAATCAAAACCAGGGTGCCGCACCTCTCGCACCGCCGTGATCACAAACAAAACCGCCGCCCCAACCCAAGCCGCGGCGGTCAGACGGGCGACGAGCAGACCGAATCGCATCCGGGAAATTGCCTCTTCAATTTTGACGCGCAAGCCGACAAGCTAAGAAAGCCTCGGACAGTATAACCGAAGGGGTGCTCACCCTCCGAGGTCGCCAATTCATTGGCGGCAGTGCGAACGCCAGAGAGAGCACTTTGTTTTTCGCTAACGACAAATTCGGAAACGTCGCATGAACCGCGCGAGACTCGCAGTTGTCTGTCTTGCTGTCGTCGTGATCTCGCTCCCTGATGGTTGCCGCCCCACGACCTCGCCCGACAAGGTGGTCCACGTGAGAGTGGATCACCCGCAGATGAACGGGGCAGTCAAGAAAGCCCGGGCCTCGGTCGGCACCTTCATCGCCGCACTCCAATCGCCGAAACCTGGCCAGGTTGGATTCAAGGTGAAGGCGAAATTCGAGGAGGGCAGCAAGGTCGAAGACATTTGGCTCGACCACGTGACCTACGATGGCACGAACTTTCGGGGAGGCATCGCCAACGCGCCCGAGAGGGTGAAGAACGTCAAGTTCGGGGAGAAAGCGACAGTCGCACCGGCAGAAATCAGCGATTGGATGTATCTCGATAACCGAAAACTGGTCGGCGGCGAGACGGTCCGTGTCTGGCTCGAAACTCTTTCCCCGGCGGAGCGGGGCAATTTCGAGAAGATGGTCGATATCGTTGTGGAATAGGAACTTCGATGCCAAGGACGACCGCCTTGTTGGTGAGCGTTTCTGCGCTCGTCGCCCGCCGTGATAGGTTAGGATTTGATCCGCAGGCGGGTCCACTCGCTTGACTTGGAGTCGGATTCGAGTGCAAAGCGACGCCAAATTGGCTTCTGTACGATACCTCGCCAATCCCTACCGGTTTTCAACCGGGTTGCGGATGCTCGCGCTCTTGTTCGCATTCGCCCTCGTCGTCTCCGCAATCAAATTCACTGCCACTCGCTCGTGGTCGGCAAAAGAGGCGAGCGATGGCTCGCCGAAACACCTGACGATTCGGTTCATCGCCGGAGGCGGACTCCTTTCGCTGCTCGTTGTTTGTCCGTTTGTGTGGTTTGCCAGGCGCCGGATTGAGCTCGATTTGGATGAGCACACAGGCACGCTCCTGATTCGAACGCGTCAGTTGTTTCGGCAGGTTGGATTGGCCGGCTTCAGCGAAGTGAAATTGATGGGCGTCGGGCGGTGGTCATTGACTGGTGGCCTGCGTGTCCTGCTCGTGTTTTCCGACGGGAGAGTCGAGCCAGTCGTCGACCTCCCCTTGCAGGGTGCCGAGAATCAGACGAACGGTATTTTGGACGCGATTTTCACCATGGCCGAGCGGGTACCGACAAATGCGATGTCCGTGGGCATCGTCCCGACGCTGCGCTGCCAGGGAGTCGACGGGGAGGTACTAGCGCACGAACTGGTTGTCGACGGAAAACCGCTCGCCGTGGACGACTTCGGTCCGCTTGATCTGTCGGAGGTCGGGCGCAGTATCGACGCCGACGGGGTCTACTTCATCTGGACCTGCACTTGTGGCGATCCGGGATGTGGCGGCAATTTTTCGGGAGTGCGGGTTGAGCATACATCGACTCTCGTCAAATGGTCGGATCGTGACATCCGTCGACGCTTTGCCTTCCGAATCGAAGAACTGCGCTCTGCGTTTAACGAGGCGATAACGAAAGGGCGCGAAATTGTTGGAGCCAAACCCGAGCTTGCTGTCATTCCCGAACAAAACCGTGACGTCCTTATCGCGGCGTCGAAATGATCGCCCACGGGTCGGCTCGCCACGTCGCCGCTACCTCGCCGATGACTTGCATTGGAACACTGAAATGCCCGAAGACAGCCGACTCTTTTCCGAGAGATTTCCGCGCTCATCGACGTACAACCCCGACTGGGTCGTGGCCAATGCCAGCGGGGGGGCGAATTCGCTCTGGCTGACCGAATGGCTGACGTCCGCACTCGGCTTGCGGGTAGGGATGCGCGTCCTCGATCTCGGCTGCGGCAAGGCGAGTTCGTCGATCTTCCTCCACCGCGAATTCGGCGTGCAGGTTTGGGCGACCGATTTGTGGATCAGCGCGGCGGAGAACATTCAGCGAATCGGCGATGCCGGCGTCGAAGAGGGGGTCTTTCCATTGCACTGCGACGCCCATTCGCTGCCATTCGCGCCGGAATTCTTCGACGCCGTCGTCTGCATCGATTGCTTCAACTATTTTGGGACCGACGATCTCTATCTGAATTACCTGGCGCAGTTCGTGAAGGCGGGCGGTGCGATCGGAATCGCCGGCGTGGGTCTGATGCAAGAAATCGAAGGCCCCGTTCCCGATCACCTTCGGCCGATGTGGAGCCAGGATTTCTGGAGCATGCATTCGGCAGCCTGGTGGCGGCGGCACTGGCAGCGAACGGGCATCCTCGAGATCGATTTGGCCGACACGATGCCCGACGGCTGGAAACTCTGGCTCGACTGGCATCACGCCGTCGCCCCCGACAACTCCGTCGAAATGAAAGCCGTCGAAGACGATGCCGGCCGTTACCTGGGCTACGTGCGCGTCGTGGGTCGGCGGCTGGCCGGCGTCAAACTTGAGGAATACTGCTGGCCCGACACGATGCGCTCCTTCCCGTCGCAGTACACGAAGAAGCCGCTGCTGCGCGGCCGAGAGTCTTAGCCTGTCGGCTTGCGGAAGCTTAGGACGTACAGCAGCCCGTCAAATACGATCTCTGAGCGAATCTCCTGCATCTCGCTCGGAATCAGATCCGTGGGCGTGTGGACCTGCGTCTCTCGCGACTTGAAGAATCGGCGGACAAAGGGCATCCGCTCGTAGATCGTCTTCACGGCTTGCTCGGTTTCGTCGGCGATCACAATGCGGGTGCCGGGACGCGCCACGCGGATCATCTCGCGAACCGCGCGGGCGCGGTCGTCAAAGAAGTTGATGCCGCCCACATGAAACACGACATCAAAGCTCGCGTCGCGAAACGGCAATCGCTCGCCTTCACCTTGGCAAAGAAACGCCTGGCGTTTCCAACGCTTGAGGTTTCGTCGAAAGCGCTGGAGCATCCCCCAAGACAGGTCGAGTCCGTAGAACTCGACGTCGGGCGGCAAATACGGCAGGTTCGCGCCGGTCCCGACCGAAACCTCCAAGACGCGCGCTTTGGGCGGGATCTCGAGTGATTGGCGCAGGAAAGTCCGAAAACTGTCTTTCCGGGTCAACCAAAAATAGACATGCTCGCCGACGTCATAAAACGGCGCGATCCAGTCGTACATCGACTGGTACTTAAGATTGATGCCCCTTGCCTCCTCGACAAAACACGGTACGCCGTCGCGCAGCGGAAACCGCTTACCGCTCCTCACGTTGACGAGCGCGTCACCTTGCAAAGTGAGCGGCTCGTGCGTGTCGGGATCGCAGAAAATTTCAAGCGCCGTTTCGTTCAACATTGCGTTCAACATCGCCGGATGCTCTGCAGATTGGGCGACAGCGACTGTCAGCCTTGCCTGGTCCACAACGTGACCAACGCCGTTAACGTCAGTTGCCCCAACCCCTTGCCTCACGCGAAGCTAGTTTGCTCCAATAGAGCATTTTATACCGAGCGTTCAGGAGGACATTCCGGTGACTTCTTCGCCAATCGAACCGTCGTCGCAAATCGGGACAGCGATCCCTGCCAGCGCCGCAGACAGCCGGACCCTCACGCCGGCCCTGGATCCGGCGGCGCACGGCGAATTCAAGGCGAGCCTGGCGGTCCTGGTGCTGGGCGCGCTCGGAGTCGTTTTCGGCGACATCGGCACCAGCCCTCTCTACACCCTCAAAGAATGCTTGATCGCCGCGGGGGGCTCCGAGTTCCGCGTCGATGACCTCTACGGGATTCTGTCGCTCATGCTCTGGGCGCTGGTCATGGTGGTTACCGTCAAGTACCTGTGCTTCATCATGCGGGCTGACCATCATGGCGAAGGGGGCATCTTCGCCCTCTTGGCAATCGTTCCGGACCGCTTTCGCATCTCGACGAGCCGGAAGGCGCGGACGACTGGGATGGCCTTGCTGGCGGTCGTCGGCGCGTCGCTCTTGTATGGCGATGGGGTGATCACGCCGGCGATCTCCGTCCTGAGTGCCGTTGAAGGATTGGCAGTGCTCAGCCCGCGATTCTCGCCGCTGGTGTTGCCGCTGACGTGCGGCATCCTGGTTGGGCTGTTCGCGATTCAACGTCGCGGCACGGGGAACATCGGCAAGCTATTTGGACCGATCATGACGGTCTGGTTCATCACACTGGGCGTTCTCGGGGTGCATCACATCCTTCAACGGCCGGAAATCCTGGGCGCCCTTTCGCCGCACCATGGGCTGAGTTTCTTCCTGCGTCATGGCATTCACGGCATGTTGATCCTGGGCTCGGTCGTCCTCGCGGTCACGGGTGGCGAAGCGCTGTATGCGGATATGGGGCACTTCGGGGTGCGGCCGATTCGTCTGGCATGGTCCGCTTTCGTGCTTCCCGCGCTGGCTCTGTGTTATCTCGGGCAAGGAGCGCTCGTCCTCCGGAACCGCGAGGCGATCGACAACCCGTTCTATTCCATGGTGCCGGCCGGAGCGCCGACCTTTCTGTTGATCTTGCTCTCGAGTGCCGCCACGGTGATCGCGTCGCAGGCCCTGATCTCCGGCGCCTTTTCGTTGACGCGGCAGGCGATGCTGTTGGGCTATCTGCCGCGGATGACGATCAAGCACACGGCCTATCACACCGAGGGGCAGATCTATATTCCGGAAGTCAACATGATGCTGGCGATCGGCTGCCTGGCGCTCGTGTTGACGTTTCGCGAGTCGGTGAAGCTCGCTGCCGCCTACGGGATCGCGGTGACGGGGACGATGGCGATCACCTCGATCCTCTATTACATCGTGACCCGCCACACGTGGGGCTGGAGTCGCTGGCAAGCCGGCGCGCTGCTAGCGGTGTTCTTGAGCTTCGACATTCCGTTCCTGTTGGCCAACCTGTTTAAGTTCTTCGATGGCGGGTACGTGCCGATGTTGATCGGTGCGGCGCTGATTGCCGGCATGCTGATTTGGAGTCGCGGCCGAACCGCGCTCATGGAAAGTTACGCCCGTCGCTACGCGACCTGCGACACGATCCGGGCGCTCTTGGACCGGGTGATTGCAACGCGCGTTCCGGGGACGGCCATTTTCCTCTCACGGAGCCCCGACCACGTCCCGCCGATTCTCGTCCATCATGCCGAGCGCAGCCGTTCGCTCCACGAGAACGTCATCCTGCTGACCGTCGAGCAATCGACGGCCCCGATTGTTCGCGACGAGTGTCGCTGGCGGATGACCGACCTGGGTGACGGATTCTTCCGGCTGATCATCTCGTTCGGCTATATGGAGGAGCCCCTCTTAGTGCCGGCGCTGGAGGCGGCGGCGCGCACCGAAGGCATCCCATTCGATGCGGCTGACACCACCTACTACGTCGGGCACGAGACGATCGTGGTCAAGGACGAATTGACGCTTAACCGCATCCCCGAGGCGATCTTCTCGTACCTGAACCGCAACGCCGTCCACGAGGAGAAACGCTTCGGAATGCCGCTGGCCCAAGTGGTTGAAATCGGAGCTCAGATCGATATCTGAAAGGGATGCCTCATGTTCCGCATCACAACTGCGTTCGCCGCGATGCTCGCGTTTGGCTGCGTCGGGTCGATTGCAGCGGCCGAGCGGAAGCCGAACATTCTTGTGCTCCTGGCGGACGATCTTGGCTACGCCGACGTCGGGTTCCAGGGTTGCAAGGACATCCCGACGCCCCACATCGATGCGCTGGCCCACGGGGGTGTTCGCTGCACCAGTGGTTATGTCTCAGGACCGTACTGCAGCCCGACGCGCGCGGGACTCTTAACCGGGCGGTATCAGCAGCGGTTCGGGCACGAATTCAATCCGGGCCCGCGGGGTGAGCCGTTTGGGGGTGACTCGTCGATCGGCCTGCCCCTCTCGGAGACGACTTTCGCCGATCGCCTGCGGGCCGCTGGCTATGCGACCGGAGCCGTCGGCAAGTGGCATCTCGGAGTCGCGCCGAAGTTTAATCCACTGCAGCGCGGCTTCGACGAATACTTTGGGTTCCTCGGCGGGGCGCATGTCTATGCGCCCGGAATGACGGACATCGTCTTCCCCGGCATCCAAAGGCGGCCCGCGGAGCGCGTTGCGCCGATTCTGCGCGGCACCGCGCCGGTCAACGAAAGGGAATATCTCACCGATGCATTCGCCCGCGAGGCGATCTCGTTCATCGACCGTCACCAGAAGCAGCCGTTCTTCCTCTACTTGGCCTTCAATGCCGTCCACACGCCGATGAATGCCACCGATAACCGGCTCAAACAATTCGAGTCGGTTACCGATCCGATGCGGCGGACGTATTGCGCGATGACCTTGGCGCTCGATGAGGCGATCGGCAAAGTGATCGACAAGCTGCGCAGCACCGATCTCGAAAACGACACGCTGATCTTTTTTTGCAGCGACAACGGCGGGCCGACCGTACCGCGCGCGGCGCTCAACGCGTCGCGCAACACGCCGCTGCGGGGCTCGAAAGTTTCCACGCTGGAAGGGGGCATCCGCGTGCCGTTCGTCGTCTCGTGGAAAGGCAAGCTCCCGCCGGGACAAGTCTACGACCAGCCGGTGATCCAACTCGACTTCCTGCGCACGGCGCTCGCGGCGGCGGGCGTCGAGGCCCAGCCGGAGTGGAAGCTCGACGGCGTGAATCTGATCCCCTACTTCACAGGTGAAGCGGCGGGAGTCCCGCACGAGGCCGTCTATTGGCGTTTGGGCCCGCAGATGGCGATCCGCAAAGGGGATTGGAAGCTGGTCAAGTATTCCTACGAGTTCGCCGCCGAGAAACCTCCGCGGGCCGATGCCCTCATTTCCCCGCCGCGGCTCTATAACCTGTCGCAAGACATCGGCGAGCAGCATGACCGTGCGGGGGCTCAGCTGGACAAGGTGAACGAACTCCAAAGACTGTGGGACGAGTGGGACAAAACGCTGGCCGCGCCGCTCTGGCCACAGCAGTCGAGCGCGCCGCGGCAATGAGAAAGGCCGAGAGCGTCATGCCGGTTTCAACAGTTCCACGCAGCACGACGGCGCGCTCGCCGCTCTTCTGGATTGTGCTCGCTTCGCTTGCTGGCGGATGCGGCCCAACATGGCTTCGGACCGATACCGGAATTCCTAACGCGCTTGGCGGCGAGGGCGTGCTCAAAAAAGCTGGTGCGCTGCAGGGAATCAGCGTGTTATCCGGTGGCGGCGCCAGCACGACTGCGGAGAGCTCAGGCGTGGACCATGAGTTTGAAGTAACGATCGCGTCGGGGACTCGGACTCAATTGCTTGCCGCGCTGCGGACCGAAGTGAATTCGCAAATCGTAGGGTGCGGAGCCACGATTTGTGGAACCGGCCAATCGGGTTCCGGCGATGATAATTTGACGGCGTTGTCGTACGACTATCGCAGCGGTCGCAATCGGGGCATCGTGCGAGTCCATTCCTTTGTCGGCACGAATGGTAAGATTAGGATCGTGCTGATCGCTTACGAGCATGGAGCGTGACCAACCTTGCCGAATTCTCTCGATCCCCTCATCCTCGATCTCCTCGAATGGATCGGTCCCGAGCCGAGGCCCTACTCGGAAGTCCTTGAGGCCTGGCGCACGTCTTGCCCGAGGCTGACCGTCTGGGAGGAAGCCCACGAGCGCGGCTTCGTCGAGCGCCGAAACGCCGATGGACGAGGCGCGTCGGTTTGCGTCACGGCCCTTGGTCGCGAGTTCCTGGCCGCGAGGCGCGGGGCGCGGGTTACTTCGCCGCGAGATTGAAGGTGAACCCGAACGGGTCGCGGATGTAGCAGCGAGGGAGGGCGGGATCTTCCTCCACAACCGTGCAATGGGCCGCCAGCAGCTGTCGCTTGGCCGCTTGGACATCGGGCACAAGCAATTCGAACACCGGCGCGTGTTCGGGGCCTTTTTCCACGTAGAGCCGAAAGGCCCCCGTTTCAAACCCGACTATTGTCGCGTCCTCGTAGGCGACCGGCAGGCCCAGGATTGAGCCGTAAAAGTTAACCGCATCGGACCATTTCTGGGTGCGAAGAATGACCTCGCGCGTTGATTGGAATGATGAAGCCATTGCGATCTCGCTGGGTGTTAGGCTCTTGGATTCGGTCCGAGGACCGCACGGGTCCGGATATGCGGCGAGCGGCCCGACGCATTCATTGCATTAGGGGCGCCTGGCAACGGTCTCGTCAACAGTTCGCTATGAGTTCCCTCGAACGAGGGGACCGGGATCACACTCGTGTTTGAATCGTCTTCCACTATCAGCCCGTTGGCCGCGGCACCAGCGTCATGTACGATGGTCGATGCCGCGGCCGCGATCAACACATAGAACACGTCTCAAGTCGACTGCCTGAGCGCGCGGTCGGTTTTTCATCCGTCTCTGCATGCCGGCAAAACCCACACAATTCGATTGGCTTCTGGGCCTGGGCGGCGCTGTCTGCGGCGCTCTCGTCGGATATTTCGGGTTCTTTCTGCTTACCCGCCTGGGATTTTATGGATTGATCCTCCCGGGAGCGCTCTTGGGTATTGGGTGCGCTCTCTGGGCGCAAGTCGAACGAGCTCGGAATCGCCTGCGGCTTGCTCGCTCTGTTGGCGGGGATCATCACCGATTGGCTGTTTGAACCATTCATCAAGGACGACAGCTTTGCCTATTTCGTTACGCACCTGCAGGACTTGGACAGGATTACGCTGATCGAAATCGCGGGAGGGGTCCTGTTCGGTTTCTGGTTCGGCCGAGGCCGAGAGGGGGGCGTTTGGCCGCGGGCTGCGAAACTCGCTGACGCTTCGACCGCGCGCAACATGAACGAGATGAGAGCGACGGCGAGCGCGCACATGCGCCGCGACATGGAAGCCGGACGGAAATGGGTCTGCCAATGTCCCGATTGTCGCGAGATCCGCACGTTGATCGGCGTTGATAAGACGCTCGAAGTGCGGCCCCTCGTCCGAAAAATCCTGCGTCTCGAGGAACAGCTCGAGGGAATGCCGGACGGCCCCGAGATGCGGGCCGTTCTCGACGAGTACCTCAAGGCCTACGACGAACTCGCAGAAGTGATGGCGAGGTAGCAAACGCCGCAACCGCTGAATGACGCAATCGTCTGCGGCCGCAGAGCAGTTCTCAAACGATCGAGCGAGCGGGCGCTCGCCAGCCGCCCAGGGGCGCCGAGTTGGGCACCCCTGCGCGACCGACGGCGGCAATTCGAATCCTCCGAAAGCTACGGCTCGTTCATCTTGAGTGATGCGGCAAAGACTTTCTCGATCTGAGCGTGCACCTGTTCGAGGTGAGCGCGGTCATAGTCGTCGAGCTCGGTTTTGTCCTTGTCGAGGGCCAGCGCGACGCGTCGATCGATGTCCTTCAGATGGTGGCGGGCCAGCGCGCGGGCGTCGGCGGGGACGGGGGAGCCGAAATCATCGTCGAACAGGTAGAAAATGAAGAATCCGGAGAAGTCGTTGTTGGGCCCGAGCACCAGCCGCCCCAGCCGCTTCGAGTAATCGCGCTGCAGGTTGCGGCGGAGCGTGGAGATCTTCACCTTCTTCTTGTCGCTCTTCTGAGGCTCGGTTTTGTGCTTCTCGTCTTTCTTGCCGTCCGCAGGCTTCGCCGCCGGATGATCTTGCGCGACGGCTTTGCCGCCGGGCAATTCGCTGAAAATCGAATCGGTGAGGGCATCGAAGACTTCGGGCAGCTTGAGTGTTTCTTCCTCCTTCCCTGAGTGCAACTCCGCATTCTGGATCGCCTTCATCGAGCGCGCATTGAGAAAGCGCGAGAGCACGGTCCGCTGGATCGAGAGGACCCGGTCCTGAATGTTGAACTCGTAGTTCGAGAAGAAGAAATCATCGCGAAACTGCTCCGGAGCCAGCCGTTTCAGCAGTTCCGGCGAGAACTGGAACGCCCGGTCGGAGAGAATCTCCTCTTGCAAGAGCTTAATTGCCTTGCGTTGCTTGGCCGCCGGAATCGGCTCGAAGGGGAGCTTGGCATCCGGCTCGCCGCGGTGGGCACGGGCCGTGTATTCGCCGCCGATGTAGCGGCTGGCCAGATACGCGGCTGATCCGATCTGACCCAAGAGCCTTGCGAACGACTGGCGAGCGCGCTGCCAGCCTTCTCCTTTGGCCACCACACGGTCCTGCAGCTTCTCGAGCGAGTCCTTCAAAAGCTGCACGCGGGCCTCCGCGAACTCCAGCGGGTCGCCCAGATCGTAGGCGTTGATCCGCGGATCGGGGTTCATGTACATGTCTTCGTCGGTCCCGTAAATGTGGTCCGGGGCCGACGACCTGGCGGCAATCTTCGACAGCTCTTCGGCTTCGTTGCCCATGATCGGTTTGTAGGCGTATTCGATCGCCCAGTAGTCGTAAGGGCCGATCGTGTCGGAGAAATAGTCGCCTTGTTTTTCGCCC
>Ga0187781_10004184_pt1 | contig 10788 bp, 10 predicted proteins | sample 0715_SJ02_MP02_2_FD_132447 | JGI IMG/M metagenome (GOLD analysis project Ga0187781, IMG submission 132447) | Tropical peat soil microbial communities from peatlands in Department of Meta, Colombia - 0715_SJ02_MP02_20_MG | ecosystem: Environmental > Terrestrial > Soil > Wetlands > Peat | place...
GAAATCAAGTTCACCAGAAATCGAGCGTCGGCCAAACCGTCTGCTCGTGCGAATGCACTAACGCGGCCAGACGGCCGACATGGAGCACAATTGGAGCCAAGCCGTCGGCGTGGCGCAGAGCGAAAATCTGACCGACGAACAACGAATGATCGCCGCAGGCGTGTCGCGCGATCACTCTCGCCGCAAGCGTCGCGTTGGCGTGCGCAAGCAGCGGTGTGGCGCCGGCATATTCGTATTTCATGTCGAGTCCTTCGATCGGCCGCCCGGCGAAGTGACCGATCAAAGATTCTTGTCCCCGCGCTAAAATGCTGACGCCGAAGTGGCCGGCTTCCAGCAGGAATGCATGCATGCGCGCCGTCGTGCCGACCGAGATCACGCACAGCGGCGGCTCGAGCGATCCGGACATGAAGGCGTTCGCGGTCATGCCGCGGATCTCGCCGCGCACTTGCGTCGTCACAACGGTGACGCCGGTGACGAACGACGCCATCACTTGGCGAAAGAGCTGCTGGGTAACGCCGCTTTCTGCCGGCGAATGGGATTCCGACATTGACATGCCGAACCTTACGAAGCCGGGTGGGGCGAAGCAAGGAATGCCGCCCACCCGAGGCGTTTACGCGGAAATCGAGCAGATCGCTGAAACAGCTCAGATCGCGCCGCGCAGATTGAATGCAAGTTTGTTGTTGTCGCGAGCGCGCCCGCCGAGACATTGCGCGGCGAATGAACTCGCCTCTTCGGCAATACAACGACCGCTGCGACAACGGGCAGGGCGTCTTACAATGAAGAAACCTCCCGCCAATTTTGCAGCGGGAGGTTAGCAACACTCAGTCTGGGAGGAGTAGTACTCGCTAACGCATGGCCATCACGGGCCCGCCGAAGTTGAACAAATAGCTCAAACCGAGGCGGAACGTGTCGATTTCCGTGTTTCTGCTGACCGCAACGGGGACCGCAAAGGGCACGCCCAAAAGTGTCCCGGTGGAGGTCGTGGTGTAGTTGAAGTTGTTGGTCTGCAGGTGGAGATACTCGAACCGGACTATCCAATGCTGCCAGAACCCGACCTCGACGCCCGCTCCGGCAACCCAACCTAGCTCCGTCGCAGAAGCTGTCGTGGGAGTGCTCGTGAAAAACGGCGCTGGAACGCCAACGGCCGGACAGGGAAAGCCGGGCGCCGCGAAGCAGGTAAGCCTGCTGGTGACCGAGTCATGGTGCCAAGCAACACCACCCGTACCGTAAAGGAGAACGTTGTTCCAGGCGTAACCAATCCGGCCGCGCACCGTATTGAACTCGTCAATCGATGCATTGCTGGTTGCGCAACTCGCGGTGAAGCCCGTGAAAGGCCCGGACGTGTAGGTGTTACAGAAATTGGCGGTGCCGGAAATGCTCGCCCAATCGACATCGGCCTCGACGCCCGCCACCCAATGTGGATCGAATTGATAATTGAATCCGATCTGGCCACCGGCAAAGCCACCGCCTCCGTTACCGCTGGCGGTAGCTGCCGTTGCGCCAAATGGGGTTGCCGCGGTCAATGCGGCGCTGCTGTTTAGGAACGCAGCTCCGCCATTTCCGCCGATATAAAAGCCGGTCCAATTGAACCACTCGGGCGGCGCTGGGGGCGGCGCCTTGGCGACCATCGGCGGACCCATGTCTGCTGCGTGCGCCGACCCGACAGCGCCGATCGCGAGTAGTCCAGCCGCTGCAACTAAAATTGCTCGCATAGCACGCCCTCCCCGCTACGGGACAAGATTGATAAGAAGGCATGATGCTGCCTTTTGAGGCGATGAGATACAACCACTCGGGCTTGATAACTCCCCGCAACCCGCGAATAATTTTGGGTTGTGGCAGGAAGATCACACGCGCTGGAACTGTGAAAATGCGGGATCGAGCGCTGGAGAACCGGCCGAGTCTCCCCAGCTCTAAGGGGTAATCAGTCTTTCACGAGCTTGCGTCCCGTCACCGCTTCAAGATTTTTGAAATAAATCTTGTCCTGATCGCTTTTCGAAAGACCGAGATCGTCGAGAATGCGCATGGTTTCCCGCGGATACATAGTTCCCCCCTCGGGATCGAACGGACAATCGGAGGCGAACAGAATCTTGTCGCGCGGAAAAAATTCCATGCCGGCTTTGGTGGCGGGAACGCCGGTGAACACCGCGGTGTCGGCCCAAAAGTCTTCTTTGAAATAAGCCAGCACGCGCTTCTTCAGGCTTTTGCGCAAGGCAACGTAATCGGTATCCGACGTGCGCGAACCGAGCACGTCGTTGCCCGGGCCAAGCCGGCCCTCAAGCATCGGCACGATGCCGCCGAAATGGTGGGTGATGATTTTCAGGTTGGGGAAGCTGTCCATGATCTTGGCGAACACCAGCCGCGCCATGGCGGTCGCCGTTTCATAGGACCAGCCGAAAGTCCACCAGATTTCGTAGAGCGATCTATGTTCCGAAATGTAATCCGGGGTCTCGGCGCCGCGCGTCGGGTGCAACCAGATCGGCGCGCCAAGTTCATTCATCTTGCTCCAGAACGGCCGAAATTCCGGACGGTCGAGTGGTTTGCCGGCGACGTTGGTATGAATCTGCACGCCGAGCGCGCCGAGTTCTTTGATGGCGCGTTCGGCTTCGGCAATCCCGGCGTCGGGCGCGGCGAGCGAGATCTGGGCAACCCAGCCGGGAAAATGATCTCTCTCCTTGGCGCACAATTCGGCAAAACCGTCGTTGATAATGCGGCAGAATGCATCGATGTCGGCCGGTGTCTTGGCGAATTTTTCGATGGTCGGCTGCGGATAGGACAAGATTTGCTGATAGTCCTTGTGGCCATCGACGATCTTCTTGCGCACCTCGACGTCATACAAGGCCGGCAAAGAGCGCACGCGCTTGCCCATGTCCTTGTAATCGCCGGCGACCTCGTTGAGCTTGTCAAAAAATTTTTTCGGGAAGAAATGCGTGTAGGCGTCGATGCGCATGACGGCTCTCCGGGTCGTGCCGTCAAGCTTCTAGCATCGCGCGGGCCGCAATAACCAGTTCCTCACGCGCATCAAGCTTGCAAACGCGCCACCACCTCTGGCGGGATCGGTTGCGACTTAAGCCGCTTTCCGTCGGGCTGCCGCACCACCCACACCCGCGTCTCGAACGCCTCCACCGCCAGCGCGCCCGCCTTCATCAATCGATGCTCGATCTTAAAGCTCGACCGGCCGAATTCGACGAGCGTGGTTTCGATCGCCACTTCGTCGCCGTATCGGGTCGGCAGGTGAAAGCGCGCCCGCGTCCGCACCAGCGGGTGACCGGCGAAATCGTAGGCCTTGAGATAATCGATTTTATTCATGCCGAGCGCACGTTCGAAAAGCACGGTCGTAGAGGTATCGAATATCTCAAAGTAGCGCGGATAAAAGATAATGCCGGCCGGGTCGCAGTCGCACCATTCGATGCGGGTTTGGCGGGTGCTGGTGAACATTAGACGACGGAAGACAGAAGACAGAGGACGGATAGAAGATTGGGCAGAAAGGTCGCTCGCATTGGCTTTTGTGTCCTCCGTCGTCTGTCGTCCGTGCTCTGTCGTCTACCTCGGCGCCATGCGCAACGCCGCGTCGAGCCGGACGACCGCTCCATTGAGATAGCTGTTTTTGATCATGTGCCGCGCCAGCGCGGCAAATTGCGCCGGGTTGCCGAGCTTCTTTGGGAATGGCAATGACGCCGCCAAGCTCTCCTGAGCTTGCGGCGTAAGTCCCAAGAGCATCGGCGTTAAGAAAATGCCGGGTGCGATCGCGTTGACGCGCACGCCGAACTGGGCGAATTCGCGGGCAGCCGGCAGGACGAGGGCGATGACGCCACCTTTCGAGGAGGCATACGCCGACTGGCCGATCTGCCCTTCAAAGGCCGCCACCGACGCGGTGCAGATGATGACGCCGCGCTCGCCGTCAGCGAGCGGTTCGAGCCCCTGCATGGCGGCGGCGGCAAGCCGCATCGTGTTGAAGGTGCCGATGAGATTGATGCGAATGACGCGCTCATAGTCCGCGAGCGGCATCGGACCCTCTTTCCCGACGATGCGCTTGGCGGTGCCGATTCCGGCGCAATTCACCAAAATACGCGCGGGCCCATGATCGGCGGCGGCCTTGGCGATTGCGGCTTCGGCGCTGGCGCTGTCGGCGACGTCGCAATGAATGGCAATGCCGTTTATGTCGATGGCCACTTCGGCTGCCGCTTTGTCGTTGACATCGAGGATGGCGACTTTAGCGCCGGCCGCCGCCAACATGCGCGCAGTAGCGGCGCCGAGGCCGGAACCTCCGCCGGTGACGAGCGCTGCGTGTCCGCGAATATCCATGGTCAACTCGCTTTTGCTGTGGGCGGTGATAACTGGCTAGTGTCCCGATTCCGAAGTTCGTATCATTGTGTGGCACTCTCGTTTGCGAACTTCGGAATCGAAAGGACACTAGCAAATCGTTCTTCTAGTGTGGCTTTGGTTCAGAAGTCCGCATGACGCGTTCGCGGCGAGAATGATGCGGACTTCTGAACCGCCACACTAGCGATGATGACGTTCGCCGGCGGCGGGTTCATGTAAAGCTCCTCGACCAGTCCGGCGCGATGAGCGAGCACGGCGCGCTGGTTGATCGATCCCTTATCGGTGATTTCGCCGACATCGAGCGATGGCGGTTCGGCAAGCAAAATAGCCCGGCCGACGCGCGCCGACGTGCCGCGGCGTGGCGCCGACAGATCGGCGAGGAAATTTGCAAAGGTCTTCCGCACCCGCGGGTCGGCCAGCACGGCCGCTGTGGATGCGTCCGGCGCAAGGTCGGCGGCAAGCTTTCGGCAAGCATCGACATCAGGAATGATCAAGGCAGTGACGTCGTCGCGGTCCGGCCCGGCGAGCACCACATCGCGCACCAGCGGCGCACAATGGGCGATGATCGCCGCCCGCAGCGGTCCGACGCTGACCCAGGTGCCGGTCGCGAGCTTGAAGTCTTCGGAAATGCGGCCGTCGAAAATCAGCCCCTTGGTCCAGTCGTCCGGGTCTTCGAATTTCAGCGCGTCGCCGATTTTGTAGTAGCCCTCTTCGTCGAACGCGGCCGCGGTCAGCGCCGGCGCGCGCCAATAACCGGGCGTGATCAGCGGGCCTTTGAAGCGGGCTTCCAGCTTGCCCTCGCGAGGAAGGAGTTTTAGGTCCACGGCGGGCAGCGGCAGGCCGATATTGCCGGCATGCGCCGATTCCCAGCTGCAGAACAGCGCGGACGGCGCCGTTTCTGTCGAGCCGAGACTCGACAGAAAGATGATGCGCTCGCCGGTCGCTTGCGCGGCAAGCCGTTCCAGTTCGTCACGCACATGCTGCGGCAAGCCGGCGCCGGCGTAAAACAGTACTTTCAGCCGGCTGAAGAACTTGTCGCACAATGCCCGATTGCTTTGCAGGTAGGGCAGGAGCATCTCGAAGCCCTTGGGCACGTTGAAATAAATCGTCGGCGCAATGTCCCCGAGATTGCGCACCGTCGCCTCTATGGCCCCGGGCAGCGGCTTGCCCTCGTCGATATAGAGCGAGCCGCCGTTGTAGAGCGCAAGCCCGAAATTGTGATTGCCGCCGAACGTGTGATTCCAGGGCAGCCAATCAAGCAACACCGGCGGCTCGTCTGCGACAAAGCACAAGGCGGTCTGCGACATGGCCTGGTTCGAGCAGAGCATCAGCTGCGTGTTGATCACGCCTTTTGGCTGGCCGGTGGAGCCGGAGGTGAACAAAATTTTTCCGATTGTCTCCGCGCCGACCTTGGCGTGCGCCGCGTCAACGGCCGGTGTCGGCCGAGTTTCCGCGAGTGTCGCGAACAGAGTCGTCGGCCGGTTGCTCACCGGATTCGTTGTAACCGCCACCTCGACGTCCGCCGGCACGGTCGCGGCGATGGCGCGAGCGAACGCGGCGCCGTCGGCGGCGAATACCAGGCCGGGGGTCAGAACCTCGATAATGATTTTGAGTTTCTGAAAGTCGCGGGAGACCAGTGAATAAGGCACGGAGATTGGCGCATAGGGAATGCCGACATGCATGGCGGCAAGTCCGAGGAGCGCGTGCTCGATATCGTTACCGGACAAAATCGCAATCGGGCGTTCGGTCGAGAGATTGCGCTCAAGGAGAGCCGCCGCGATCGCACGCACCTGCGCAAATGCTTCCGCGTAAGTGAGGGTGCGCCAGGCGCCGCTTCCGTCGCGTTGGCCGAGAAATACTCGGTCAGGTGCCGCTTTGGCCCAGTGCGCGAGCCGATCGGTGAGATTTTTCGGGTGAGCGGGCAGCGGCAGCGGCGAGCGCATGAGAATGGCGCCGTCATCGCGGCGCTCGATCACGACCTGCGGGGCGCCGAGGCGGACCGGGCGCAGCGGCGGGCGAGATTGCGCCGAATGTTTTTTCGCGGGCGTCCCTGACATACTACTTGCGCCGCTTAGGCTGCGGCCGTTTAGGGAAGATGATGCGCGTTCCCTCTCCGCCTGACACTCCCGCGAAACGCCGTCAAGTGACGAGGTAATCCCTCTGGCCGCAAGGGTGTTTGACCCTGCCAATACGCACCCCTACAAGTTCAAAAACGGCAAGGAGCGGCCAAGGAGACAACAATGCGCGAGGTTTTCATTTGCGATGCCGTGCGCACCGCAATCGGCCGCTACGGCGGCGCGCTGGCGAAAGTACGCACCGACGACCTCGCCGCCGCTCCGATCCGCGCGCTCGTTGAGCGCAACCCGCAGGCCGACTGGTCGCGGCTTGACGAAGTGTTCTTCGGCTGCGCCAACCAGGCCGGCGAAGACAATCGCAACGTCGCGCGCATGGCGCTCTTGCTCGCCGGGCTGCCGGATACCGTGCCCGGACTGACCGTCAATCGGCTATGCGCCTCCGGGCTCAATGCGGTCGGCGATGCTGCGCGCGCGATCCGCGTTGGCGACATGGACTTCGCTATTGCCGGCGGCGTCGAGTCGATGACGCGGGCGCCGTTTGTGATGGGCAAAGCCGGCGAGGCGTTTTCGCGCTCAGCGGACATTTACGACACCACCATCGGCTGGCGCTTCGTCAATCCGCTCCTGAAAGCGCAATACGGAATCGATTCAATGCCGGAAACCGGCGAGAACGTCGCCGAGGAGTTTCAGGTCGCGCGCAAAGACCAGGATGCGTTCGCGCTGCGCTCGCAGCAGCGCGCCGCCAAGGCCGTGGCCGCCGGCTACTTCGCCGAAGAAATCGTTGCGGTGGAGGCGCCGGGCGGCAAAGCCGGACCGACCAAGGTTGACAGAGACGAGCATCCGCGTCCCGATACGACGCTGGAGAATTTAGCCAAGCTCAAGCCGATTGTGCGCAATCCCGGCACCATCACTGCCGGCAATGCGTCCGGCGTCAATGACGGCGCCGCCGCAATCATCCTTGCCAGCGAGGACGCCGCCAAGGAGCATGGGTTAAAACCGCGCGCACGCGTGCTGGGCATGGCGTCGGCGGCGGTGCCGCCGCGCATCATGGGGATCGGCCCGGTGCCCTCGACCCGCAAGCTCATGGAGCGGCTCGGGCTCAAGATCGGCGACTTCGATCTGATCGAACTCAACGAAGCGTTCGCCTCGCAGGGCATCGCCTGCCTGCGCCAGCTCGGCGTGCCCGAGGACGCGGAGCACGTGAACCCGCATGGCGGTGCGATTGCGCTCGGCCATCCGCTCGGCATGTCTGGTGCGCGGCTCGCGCTGACCGCCGTGCACGGCTTGGAAAAGCGCGGCGGCAAACGCGCGCTCGCCACCATGTGCGTCGGCGTCGGCCAGGGCGTGTCGCTGGCGTTAGAGAAGGTTTGATCGTGTCGTCCTCCGCGAAAGCGGAGGACCCAGTAAACACCAACCACGCTGGCGCTTACTGGATGGTCCGCCTTCGCGGACCATGACAAGAAAGACGAATAACAAGGAGACTTCCGGCGTGCCGATGAGTGCGGGTTACATCCCTTTTGATCCCAATCCCTCGAAGCCAAAGTTCAAACCGCCGCCCGGTGCGGTCGACGCGCATTGCCACGTGTTCGGCCCGGAGAAGAAATTCCCCTACGCGCCCGAGCGCAAATACACGCCCTGCGATGCGCCGAAAGAAAAACTGTTCGCGCTGCGCGATTTTCTCGGCCTCGACAAGAACGTCATCGTGCAGGCGTCCTGTCACTCTAAAGACAACCGGGCCATGGTTGACGCGCTAGAGGCGGCGAAAGGCCGCGCCAAGGGCGTCGCCTTTGTCGGTGAGGAAGTGACCGACGACGAACTGAGCTGGATGGACAAAGCCGGCGTGCGCGGCGTGCGCTTTAATTTTCTCAAGCGGCTGGTCGATTTCACGCCGCGCGACGTGCTGACAAACATCGCGGCGCGCGTTGAAGGACGCGGCTGGCATGTCGTCGTCTATTTCGAGATGGCCGACTTGCCGGAATTGGAGGGCTTCTTCACCAGGCTGCCGACAACGATCGTGGTCGACCATATGGGCGTGCCCGATGTCGCCAAAGGCGTCGATCACCCGGAAAACCAGCGTTTCCATAAGCTTTTGCAAAAACATAAGAATTTCTGGGTGAAGGTGACCTGTCCCGAGCGTATGAGCATTGCCGGCCCGCCTTATGACGATGTCGTGCCCTTCGGCCGCGCGCTCGTCGAGCGTTTCCCCGACCGGGTGATCTGGGGAACCGATTGGCCGCACCCGAACATGAAGAGGGTAGCGCCGGACGACGGCGCTCTCGTTGACTACATTCCGAAGATCGCGCCGACGGCCGCGCTGCAGCAGGCGCTTTTGGTCGATAATCCGATGCGGCTCTATTGGAGCTAGCCAGTCAAGTGCCGCCACCGCGGGAGGATGTATGGCTACGTTCGTTCTCGTCCACGGCGCCTGGCATGGCGCGTGGTGCTGGCGCCGCGTGGCGCGCTTACTCGCTCGCGCGGGACACGAGGTGTTCACGCCGACCCTCACCGGCCTTGCCGAGCGCTCGCACCTGCTGACGCCCGCCGTCGATCTCGACACTCACATTCTCGACATCGTCAACGAAATGAAGTGGCAGGAACTTAAAGGCGTGGTGCTGGTCGGTCACTCCTACGGCGGCATGGTGATTTCCGGCGTCGCCGAGAAGATGGAAAAGGCCATTTCATCCTTCGTGATGCTTGACGCCTTCATGCCGGAAAACGGCCAATCGGTGGTGGATATCTGGCCGGCGGCAATGCGCGACGGCCTCCTCGCTGCCGAACGCGCTGGGGCGACAACCGTACCGCCGCGGGCGGCCGAAGCTTTCAAGGTGAACGAAAAGGACCGCGCCTGGGTCGACGCGCAGTGTACGCCGCAACCGATCAAGTGCTTCTTGCAGAAACTTGCCCTCACCGGCGCGCGCGAGCGGCTTGCCAAGAAGTCCTACATTCGGGCGACGGCAGTCGCCATCCCCTATTTCGATGCCGGCCTGGCGAGCGCGCGCCAGAAGGGCTGGCGCACTTACGAGGTGCCGTGCGGCCACGATGTCATGCTCGATTTGCCCGAACGGCTGACCGAGATATTGCAGGAAGCCGCTTAATCGGCACACAGCCGGCGTAGGCGTGATGCTCGCTTTGGAACAATACCAGACTGCGGTAACGGCTTATGTTGCTAAGCTTTTCTGCGCTATATTATGTGAGTTAGACCGCACAAAGGCATAAGAGAAAACCGCCCATGCCGCGCAACGAGCAAGTTTACGACGACATTCCCGGAACATTCGTGTTCGACGCCGAGCGCTCGCGTCAGGGCTACGGCATCAACATGTTCTGCATGTCGCTGATGAAGGACGAGAACCGCAAAGCCTTCAAGGCCAACGAAGCAGAGTACCTGAAAAAGTTCAGGCTGACGCCGGAACAGACCGAGGCGATCTTGAAGCGCGATTACAATCGCATGCTGGAGCTCGGCGGCAATATCTATTTCACCGCCAAGCTCGGCGCCACCGACGGCCACTCCTTCCAACATCTTGCCGCGGTCATGACCGGCAATACCCAAGAAGATTACGCCAAGATGATGCTCGGCGGCGGGCGTTCGGTCGAGGGTAACCGCTCGCGGTCGGGCAAGAACGTGGCGTCGAAGTTTTTGTCGGGCCGGGCGCGGGCAAAGAAATCCGCTGCCAAGCCGAAAGCCAAACCCAAAGCTAAAGCGAAATCCAAATCAGCAAAACGGAAGTGATGCCGTGGCCAGAATCGTCGCAGGTATAGGCTCTTCGCACGTGCCCGCCATCGGCGCGGCCATCGACAACGGCAAAACCGAGGAGCCGTATTGGAAGCGGGTGTTCTCGGGCTTTGCAAAGTCGCAAGCGTGGATGCGCGAGACCAAGCCCGACGTCGCGATCATCGTCTACAACGACCACGCTTCGGCATTCTCGGTCGACATCATCCCGACCTTCGCGCTCGGCTGCGCCGCCGAATTTCCGCCGGCCGACGAGGGCTGGGGACCGCGGCCGGTACCGGTGGTGGAAGGGTATCCGGCGCTCGCCTCGCATATCGCACAGTCGGTCATCCTCGACGAGTTCGACCTCACCATCTGCAACAAAATGGAAGTCGATCACGGCATGACGGTGCCGATGAATCTTTTGTTCGGCAACGTCGACAAGAATTCGCACTGGCCGTGCCCGGTGATTCCGCTGGCCGTCAACGTGGTGATGTATCCGCCGCCCACCGGGCATCGCTGTTTCATGCTCGGCCGCGCCATCCGCAAAGCGGTGGAATCCTATCCCGAGGATTTGAAGGTCGTGATTTTCGGCACCGGCGGGCTATCGCATCAGATTTCGGGTCCGCGCGCCGGCTTGATCAACAGCAAATGGGACAAAGCCTTCCTCGACAATTTATCCAAGGA
>Ga0187781_10004186_pt1 | contig 10783 bp, 8 predicted proteins | sample 0715_SJ02_MP02_2_FD_132447 | JGI IMG/M metagenome (GOLD analysis project Ga0187781, IMG submission 132447) | Tropical peat soil microbial communities from peatlands in Department of Meta, Colombia - 0715_SJ02_MP02_20_MG | ecosystem: Environmental > Terrestrial > Soil > Wetlands > Peat | place...
AGCAATACATCGAGCCGGTGCACGTTCTGGCTGCGATGCTGCGTCAGGACGACAGCCCGGCGCGCTCCTTATTGCAGCGGGCGGGCGTGGCCGTGGCCCCGCTGAGTGCCGCAGTCGAGTCCGCTTTGAAACGACTTCCGCAAGTGCAAGGCACCGACGGACAGGTTCAGATTAGCCGGGAGCTGATGGGGCTGCTGAACCAAACGGAAAAAGAGGCGCTCAAACGCGGAGACGCCTATATCGCCAGCGAACTGTTTGCGCTAGCCCTAGTCGACGACAAGGGGGAAGCGGGCCGATTGATGCGCGAACACGGCGCCACCCGCAAGGCGCTGGAGGCGGCTATCGATGCCGTCCGTGGTGGGGCCAACGTCGGTTCGGCGGAGGCCGAAGGACAGCGCGAGGCCCTTAAGAAATATACGATCGATCTGACCGAACGTGCACGCAATGGAAAACTCGATCCAGTGATCGGGCGCGACGACGAGATCCGCCGCTCCATCCAAATACTTCAGCGTCGCACGAAGAACAACCCCGTTCTGATAGGCGAACCCGGTGTGGGCAAGACGGCCATTGTGGAGGGCCTGGCGCAACGCATCGTTAATGCAGAGGTTCCTGAGACGCTCAAAGACAAGCGGGTTCTTACGCTGGACTTGGCGGCCTTGTTGGCCGGTGCAAAGTATCGCGGCGAATTCGAGGAGCGACTCAAGGCGGTATTAAAGGAACTTGCCGCCGATCAAGGAAAAACGATCGTCTTTATCGACGAGATCCATACCATGGTGGGCGCCGGCAAGGCAGAGGGCGCGATTGATGCGGGCAACATGCTCAAGCCCGCGCTGGCTCGTGGCGAGTTGCACTGCATCGGTGCAACGACCCTTGATGAGTATCGCAAGTACATTGAGAAGGACGCCGCACTGGAGCGACGTTTCCAAAAAATCCTCGTTGGCGAGCCTACCGTGGAATCGACCATCGCGATCTTGCGCGGCCTGCAGGAGCGTTACGAGTTGCATCACGGAGTTGAGATTACCGATCCGGCAATCGTGGCTGCGGCCGAGCTCTCGCATCGGTATATCACCGATCGGTTCTTGCCCGATAAGGCGATCGACCTGATCGATGAGGCGGCCGCTCGCATCAAGATGGAGATTGACTCCAAACCCGAAGCAATGGACCGCCTGGACCGGCGGTTGATTCAGTTGAAAATCGAACGCGAGGCGGTAAAAAAGGAAAACGACGAAGCCTCGCGCAAGCGCCTGACGTTAATCGAGGAGGAAATCCGCAGCTTGGAGCGCGAATACGCCGACCTGGACGAAGTGCTGCGTTCGGAAAAGGCTGCCGTGCAAGGAGCCGCGAGCATTAAAGCCGAAATCGATCGACTGCGTGCAAAGATGGTCGATCTGCAACGCGGCGGCCAGTTCGACAAAATGGCCGAAATTCAGTACGGCAAGCTACCGCAGCTCGAGGGGCAGCTGAAGGCAGCCGAAGCCTCCGGAACGAAAAGTGGCTTCAAGCTGCTGCGCAAGGAGGTGGGCGCGGAGGAAATTGCCGAACTAGTGTCTCGCGCGACCGGCATCCCAGTGTCCAAGATGATGCAAGGCGAACGCGAAAAGCTGCTGGACATGGAGCAGCGCTTGCGCCAACGAGTGGTAGGGCAAGATGAGGCGGTGCGCCTCGTATCCGATGCGATCCGCCGTTCGCGTGCTGGCCTGGCCGACCCCAATCGACCCTACGGCTCGTTTTTGTTCCTTGGCCCCACGGGGGTCGGCAAGACCGAACTGTGCAAGGCTCTGGCGGAATTTTTGTTCGACAGCGAGGAACATCTGATCCGAATCGACATGTCGGAGTACATGGAAAAGCACTCGGTGGCACGCCTGATCGGCGCCCCGCCGGGCTACGTGGGTTACGAGGAGGGTGGCCAGCTCACCGAACTGGTGCGACGCAAACCGTACTGCGTGATCTTGCTCGACGAAGTGGAAAAAGCGCATGCGGACGTTTTTAGCGTATTACTGCAGGTTCTTGACGATGGTCGAATGACCGACGGTCAGGGTCGCACGGTCGATTTCAAGAATACGGTGATCGTCATGACGTCGAACCTAGGCTCGCACGAGATTCAACGGATGACCGGCCAAGACCCTGACCTGATTCGCGAAGCGGTCATGTCCGAGGTGCGTTCGCACTTTCGACCAGAGTTTATCAACCGTATCGACGAGATCGTAGTGTTCAACGCACTGGACCGTTCGCAAATTGCAGAGATCGCTCGAATCCAACTGCGCCGGCTCGAAGCGCGATTCGCGGCACAGGAAATGAAGCTCGTCGTTAGCGATGCAGCGTTAGCGGAAATTGCCAAAGTGGGATTCGATCCGATGTACGGAGCTCGCCCGCTAAAGCGGGCGATACAGCAGCAAATCGAGAACCCGCTGGCCAAACGTGTACTCGAGGGCAAGATCGGTCCCAAGGATGTGGTGCCAGTCGATTTTCGGGACGGGACCTTTACCTTCGAGCGCACGGTCCACTGAGGCGAGCAACCCGCCGGCTCGGGCGCCAAGAGCTTCGGAGTCGGCTCACCCCGTCAGTGCAACGGACTGGCGGGCTGCTCGGCGCCGTCTTCGGGCGGCTCCGTGTGCACCGAGTGACCCGATGGGTTGGGAAAAACCGGCGCACCGCAATCGTCGCAGTATTCCAGCGGAAAGCGATGGGTGTGTGCGACGATGCGGTTGACACCCAGGCGCTTGATCGCCGTCTCGATCTCCTCGAGCGTTCGCTCCTCGTCGTCCCCAAGCAACGGCCAAACCACCCCTTCGATCACCACGTCATCGTCGGTTATGCGCGATATGCCGATACGTATTTCGGTTGTCGGTTGATTGCGTTTTTCCTCGTAGACGGCCATCGTTGCCTGTAGCGAGGAGGGCGAGAGCTCATAGGAGAGCTTAAGAAAGGCAATGGCCGCCTCCAGGGAGAACTCGCGCAGCTCGCGATCGCCAAGGCGCAGCGCGGCATGAAATGCGTTGGGCGCAAGCACACGAAATCGGCATCCGGTCATGATCGGCGTGAGAATGTTGGTCAACTGATCGCGAAAAGCTTCCACCGCGGCCGCCTTAGCGTCCGGGTCAACCCCGGTTTGCTGCCAGTGATATAGCGGTGCCCCTTGGGGCACGACGATTGCAGCCAGCAGGTAACGCGAATCGGCCAACATGGCAATTGGTTCGCGCAGCGCCTTCGAATCGATTTTCATGCGCCCGTCCTGGGTCGCCGAACCGAACAAGCCTTCCGCCACGTCGCGCACCTCTCCAAAGGACTCGGGCAGCTGATCGATCGAATACAGCATGTCGGCGACAGCACAGCGAGCTCCGCGTGCGGCAAGGTGGGCAACGATCTGCACCGCAACGCTGTCGACCATTGTGGGACTCAAGGCCAGTGTGGGCAATTTGTACCGGGACCATGCCAGTATGGGCAGGGCCAGCAGCAGACCGTCGTGCGCCCGACCGTCGATCTCAATTGTGCTGCTTTCGGCACATGATTCGGCGAGGTCTGCCAAATCGTCGTAGGCGCGGGGATTGCTGCCCGACAATTCATCGAGCGCAGCGTCGATAACCTCTTCGAATCCGCGTGCAAACCGATCGTTGATCAGTTCGACGAGTCGACGTTCCCAAAGTTGGTCCTCCAGCCGGCTGCCCGACTCGGACATGCGGCGAGCGAGCTTGGCCAACGTCTCGGCATCGGCGTGGTGACGCGCGCGGGAGATGTAGCGCGATCTGCGCATGAACCAATCCTGTCGTCTCGATAAACGCGCTTATTATCGCACCATGCACGATGCGACACAGGACTCCGCCGCAACGCAGCCCTGGCACAGCGATGCACGGGCGGCCGGCCTCGTGGGGCTCGCACATCTGATCTCTCATTTTTTTCAGATGTTGCTGCCCCCCATCTACCCTTGGTTAATGCGCGACTTCGACATCGGCTTTACGAGGGCAGGTTTTCTTGCGACCGTGTTCTTTGTGATTAGCAGCAGCGGTCAAGCGCTCGCAGGATTCGCCGTCGATCGCATCGGTGCCTATCGCGTGCTGTTGGTGGGAATTGGATTTCTCGTGGCAGCCGGAACGATGCTGGGTATGAGCCACTCGTATGCCGGTTTGCTCGCAACGGCCGCTTTGGCCGGCAGCGGTAATGCGATGTTTCATCCAGCCGATTTCACAATCCTTAATCACCGGGTGTCCTCCTCGCGCCTGGGCCACGCATTTGCCATGCATGCGCTTTCGGGCAATTTTGGCTGGGTGGCCGGCGCCTCGTTCATGGCAGCGGTCACAACCTTTGCCGGTTGGCACATCGCTGGATTTGGTGCAGCTGCTATCGCGTTGGGCATGCTTCTTTTTTTGTTGACCCAGCGCGGCACCTTGGCCGGCAGTTTTGGCCCTCGCCATGCGGAGCGCACGCCGGCCAACGAGTCGGGGGTGCGCCCAGGACCATTTGATTTTTTGCGCTCCGGCACGGTGTGGCTTTGCTTTGTTTTTTTCTTTTTGTCGGTTGGCGCGGGCGGTATTTTGCAAAACTTCGCCCCCGCGATCCTTGCACACGTGTACTCGGCCAGTTTGACGCTGGGAACAATGAGCCTGACCGCGTACCTGCTGGGCGGGGGGGTGGGCACGGTGTTCGGAGGTTTTGTCGCGGGCCGGCAACGACGAAGTGAACTGGTGGTCGCCTGCGCGTTGTGTCTGGCAGCCGCCATCGCGCTTGCTCTGGCAACCGGATCGGTTCCCTTGGGGGCGCTGCTGCCAGCCGTGTTCCTACTTGGCTGCGGCTCTGGAACGGCCGGCCCAAGCCGCGATCTGCTCGTTCGGCAAGCGGCCACGTCCCGCTTTGGCGTCAATTCCTTTGGGCGCGTATACGGATTCGTGTATTCGGGTCTGGACGGCGGATTGGCCATCGCGCCGTTGTTGGTCGGGCGCCTGCTTGACCATGGATGGTTTCGCTCGGGGCTAGTTTGCATCGCGGCACTTCAGATCAGCGCAACGTTCGTCGCCCTTCGCGTCGGGCAGCGCAGCCGCGTTTTCACGTAGCGAACGGTGTTTCACATTGAGAAAAATCATTGCCGCGCAGCAATAAAAATTATTCCATCTTTAAAAATTTTATTCCATATCACGGAATAAAAAAATTAAACTATTGTTTTGAAATATAAAAAAAATGTGTCTTATATAAGATATTGCCAGTGTTGCGGCGCGGTTCCTCTCGTAGCATTTTGCCCAGTGCCTCGGACCGCGCGCTGCCCGCCATTGAGCGTAATGCGAACCGTTCTAGTAGCCGAGGTGCTTGTTTTTCGTGATGGCACCCTACGAAACTGCTGGAGATCTCATGAGCGCTCGCAAGCTTGATGCACAACGACTGCAAAAGGACTGGGCTGAAAACCCCCGTTGGAAGGGAATCCGCCGCAGTTACCCCGCCGAGGAAGTCATTCGCCTGCGCGGCTCTGTAGTCATTGAACATACGCTTGCGCGGCGCGGCGCCGAGCGCCTTTGGGCGGCTTTGCACGAAAGACCGTTTGTCAGCGCGCTGGGGGCCCTGACGGGAAACCAGGCGATGCAGCAGGTGCGCGCCGGCTTGCAGTCAATTTACCTTTCGGGCTGGCAGGTCGCCGCCGATGCAAACACCGCCGGAACCATGTATCCGGATCAGTCCCTGTATCCCGTGGACTCCGTGCCCACGGTCGTGCGCGCCATCAACAACGCACTGGCTCGCTGCGATCAGATCCAATGTATGGAGGGCAAGCAGCCCGGTGCGCCCGATTACATCGATTACTTTGCGCCGATCGTCGCAGATGCAGAGGCGGGCTTTGGCGGCGTGCTCAATGCCTTTGAACTGATGAAGGCCATGATCGAAGCCGGCGCCGCTGGCGTGCACTTCGAGGATCAACTCGCCTCGGTGAAAAAGTGCGGCCACATGGGCGGTAAAGTTCTCGTACCCACGCGCGAAGCAGTCGACAAGCTCACCGCAGCTCGGCTGGCGTCGGACGTCTGCGGTGTTCCGACGATTTTGATTGCGCGCACGGACGCGGAAGCCGCCGACTTGCTTACGTCGGACATTGACGAAAATGACAGGCCGTTTCTAACGGGCGAGCGAACCCACGAGGGGTTTTACCGCACACGCCCCGGCCTGGAGCAAGCCGTATCGCGTGGCCTGGCCTATGCGCCCTACGCCGATCTGATCTGGTGCGAAACTGGCAAACCCGACTTGGCGTACGCGCGGGCCTTTGCCGAGGCGGTACACCGGCAGTTCCCGGGCAAGATGCTTGCATATAACTGTTCGCCGTCGTTTAACTGGAAGAAAAATCTCGACGACGCAACGATCGCCAAGTTCCAACGGGAACTTGCGGCGATGGGCTACAAGTACCAGTTCATTACGCTGGCGGGTTTCCACAGCTTGAACTACTCGATGTTCCATCTTGCTCACGGATATGCGCGCACTCACATGAGCGCTTTCGTCGAGCTTCAGGAAGCGGAATTTGCGGCCGCCGAGCGCGGGTTTACCGCAGTTAAGCACCAGCGCGAGGTCGGAACGGGCTACTTTGATGCGGTTACGCAGGCCATACAGCAAGGCCAGTCTTCGACGACGGCCCTGCACGGGTCGACCGAGGATGAACAATTTCTCGCCAGCAAATCCAACCGCAAAGCAGCATGACGAAACGCGGCGCCTTGGCGTGCGGCAGATCCGGTCTATCGCGCGCTCGCGCTACGTTGCGACAAAGCAACGTTGCAGTTGCAGCGCGGCTTGTGCGCCGGCAATGGCGCTCCTATGCTCGCGCGCTCTGCTACGCAAAGGTTTGGGAGCGAGGCGGGGAGGGGCCAAGGCGCAAGCTGGGCCCGGACAACTATATCAACGACATTAACAAGAAAAACTGGGCCGCCCTCGTGCGGCCTATTTTTTTGCATCGTCCCATTGGCAACGCGCGGGGGTGGCTATGAAGCAACTAGATGCAATCAGTTTTGACGAACCCATCGATGCCGATCTTAAGGCGGTGCTCACGGCGCCAGCGCTGAATTTCCTCGCCAAGCTGCATCGGGAGTTTGATTCCCGCAGACAGCAACTGCTGTCGGATAGGGCGCAGCGCGCGCGCCGCATTGACGAAGGCGAGCGACCGGGCTTTCCGACTGCAAACGCGGAACTAAGAGCAGGCTCCTGGAGCATCGCACCACTGCCGGCGGACTTGCTTTGCCGACGAGTCGAAATTACCGGCCCGACAGATCGCAAAATGGTCATCAACGCCTTGAACTCCGGGGCCGATGCCTACATGGCCGATTTCGAGGATAGCAACACGCCGACCTGGCGCAATTTGCTCGAGGGCCAGCGCAATTTGATGGACGCCGTGCGCCGACAAATCGAGTACCGCGCTGCCGATGGCCGTCAATATCGATTAAACGACCGCGTCGCGACATTGATGGTGCGGCCGCGCGGATGGCATCTGGACGAAAAGCACGTGCGTGTAGATGGCAAGAGGGTGAGCGGCGCGCTTTTCGACTTTGGCCTGTTCATGTTTCACAACGCCCGGGAGCTCATTGCACGCGGCACGGGACCGTACTTTTATCTGGCAAAACTTGAGTCCCGCTGGGAAGCGCGCCTTTGGAATGATGTGTTTGTCTTTGCGCAGCGCGAGCTTGGAGTCACCCAAGGCACCGTTAAGGCCACCGTCCTTGTCGAGACCATTCTCGCGGCGTTTGAAATGGATGAGATTCTCTACGAACTTCGCGAGCACTCCGCGGGGTTAAACGCAGGGCGCTGGGACTACATTTTTTCCTGCATAAAAAAATTCCACGCCGATCGCGACTTTTGTCTGGCGGACCGCTCTTTGGTCACGATGAGCGCGCCGTTTCTGCGCTCCTACGCGCTGTTGCTGATAAAAACCTGCCACAAACGCGGCGCACCGGCTATCGGCGGTATGAGCGCGCTGATTCCGATTCGCGGCGATGCGGCAGCCAATGAGCGGGCGCTGGCCGGTGTGCGCGCCGACAAGTCGCGGGAAGCCAATGACGGTTGCGACGGAGCCTGGGTCGCGCACCCCGCGCTAGTTCCCGTTGCCATGGCCGAGTTCGTAAAGGTTCTTGGAGACCAGCCCAACCAGCTGCGTCGGCAGCGCGACGACGTACAGGTAAAAGCGCAAGATTTGCTTTCGTTTGCCCCCCAAGGCCCGATCACTGAGGCAGGCGTACGAACGAACATCCACGTTGCTCTGCATTACCTGGGCTCCTGGTTGGCCGGCAATGGTTGCGTGCCGATCCACAACCTTATGGAAGATGCCGCCACGGCGGAGATCTCGCGTGCGCAGCTCTGGCAATGGATCCATTCGCCCAAAGGGGTGCTACAAGACGGACGCAAAGTGAGCGTCGAGATGGTGCGCAGCTGGATTCCTGAGGAGCTGGCGAAGGTAAAGGCGGGGTTGGCATCTGGTGCAGCAACGTATGACCAGGCGGCCATCGTCATTGATGAGCTGTCCACAGCGCCCGATTTTGTTGAATTCCTTACGCTGCCCTTGTACGAAAAATTGCGTGAGCAAAGCGAGGGCGAGCCTCAGCTATCGGCCACTGGCGCCGCATCCCGCGCATCGGTTGCGGGCTAGCGCAACTATCGAGCCTGCGACGTAAAACGCCGGCTGCCGTACCATGGGGCAAGTGCACCGGCTAGCGCGTTTGCTTTGACTCTTCCCCCGGGGCATACAGAGCCATCGTCAGCGCGTGAATGCCGCCGCCCATCAGTTCCCCGAGGTGCTGATAAATCAACCGGTGGCGCTGAAGACGCGAGAGACCGTCAAACGCGGCACACACCATGCGAACGCGAAAATGGGCACCCGCAAGCGCTCCCGCATGGCCCGCGTGGGCCGCACTTTGGTCCTCGATTTGCAGCTCTAGCGGCTCAAGCTCAAGCAGCCGCGCGCGAATCTGGCCGGCAAGGTCCTCAGCCATCGCTTTCGCGCTTGACCTCCGAATTTAGGTAGCGAGCCATATAAAGCCCCGACAGAATCGAAAAACCCAGGGTCGAACCTAAAAGACCGAAGGTCTTGAAATTTACCCAGCTGTCCGTACTCCAGGTGTAGGCGACAAAAAGATTGGCCGCTCCCAGCAGGAGAAAGAAAACCGTCCAGGCCAGCAAAAGACGATCCCATACCAATTGGGGCAAATCGAGCTCCCCGGAAAGCAACATGCCCAGCAAATTGCGGTCCCAGATCCACTTGCCTGCGGCCAGCACGGCAGCAAAGATCCAGTAAAGAATCGATGGCTTCCACTTAATAAACCATTCATTGTGCAGCCATACCGTCAGGCCACCGAAAATGACAATTAATACCGCGCTGATCCAAACCGCGGGCTTCACGGGTTGACGCCGGCCCAGCAGCCAGCTGATCTGAAGGATGGTTGCCGCGATCGCGCTGATCGACGCCACGATCACCGCGGAAACTTCGACTTGCTGTCCAGGTGCCCCATCTAGCGCGCCGACCCAGGCGCCCACGAGGGCAACGCTAGCGTCTGGCAGACTCTTGGCCACGCGAAAGGCCACGAAAAACACGACCACGGGCAATAAATCGAACAGAAGTTTCACACAAGGCCTTTTTTTACCGGCGTAACAGCGAAATCGCGGTTGCGAATTGATGAGGGAGCGGACACAATTCTACGGTCAACGCGGGCAGCTGCGTTGGCCTGCCCCTTCGGTACCAACGACGATGGCTCGACTCCATGAACCAGACTCCTTCGGTCGGACAGTTTGCAAAGCTTCCTAGCGGAATCCAACTTCATTACGCCAGCGTCGGCCAACCCGGAGATCACCTGGCGCTATTTCTGCACGGGTTTCCGGAATACTCGGGGGCTTGGGACGAGATTTTGCCAATCGTCGGCGAACGCTGTTTTGCGGTAGCACCCGACCTTCGGGGATTTAACCTTTCGAGTCAACCGCCAGAGCTGGACGCCTATCGGCTTCGCACCGTAGTGGAAGATCTGGTCGATCTGATCATCCGGCTGGGCTATGAGCGAGCCACCGTGATTGGTCACGACTGGGGAGGTTCGGCAGCATGGCGTTTGGCAAGCGCTCATCCTGAGCGCATTGAGCATCTTGTCATTGTCAACGCGCCACACCCCAACGCGTTGGCACGCGAATTGTCCCGAAATCCCGCGCAACAGGCCGCCAGCCGCCACGTTAACTGGCTGCGCTCACGTGACATGGAACAGGCACTGGCTGCCGACGAGTTCGCACGCCTTAAAGACTGGCTTCGTTCGATGCCACGGGCCGGCCACAACTGGCTGACGGCGGAGCGATTGCAGCGCTATGTCGAAGTGTGGCGTCGTGGCCTAACCGGTGCATTGAACTACTATCGTGCCTCGCCGCTGCATCCGGCTTCCGAATCAAGCGAGGGCACGGCCGCACTGCGCCTGAATACGGAGCATTTTTTTGTCGCAGTTCCCACCTTGGTGCTATGGGGCATGCGCGATGAATCGCTGGTCTCGGAACTTCTCGATGGCCTGGACGCATGGGTGCCAAACCTAACCGTCGTACGCTTTGCCGCCGCGACGCACTGGATTGTGCACGAAGAACCAGAACGAGTTGCCCAGCGCATCTTGGAATTTATACGCGCGCCGCAGGTCTTACCGCAATCGCCGAAGACACGGCAGTAACGGCGCGCCGCGCCGAAATAACGAGGATACGTCCATGAAGCTTTCGATGGGCTCGCCCCAGCGCACGGCATGGCCGCTGGCACTTTTGACAGTGGCACTGCTGCTACTTCACCCCTACGTTGCTGCGGCAACCGAAGCGGCCTTGCCGG
>Ga0187781_10004189_pt1 | contig 10779 bp, 7 predicted proteins | sample 0715_SJ02_MP02_2_FD_132447 | JGI IMG/M metagenome (GOLD analysis project Ga0187781, IMG submission 132447) | Tropical peat soil microbial communities from peatlands in Department of Meta, Colombia - 0715_SJ02_MP02_20_MG | ecosystem: Environmental > Terrestrial > Soil > Wetlands > Peat | place...
AATCTGGAATCTGGAACCTGCGCAGTAGGAATCAGAAGTCATGAGTTTGAAATCTGCAATCTGAAATGTGCAATTTGAAATCCCCTTCGTGCGAGCCAGCTTCATCCGGCGAACTGCTCACCGCTCCCTTCTGGCTTAATCCGATTCAAGCTTCGAGACTGATGCTATCGCCCGCGCGCACATCCCCGGGCGTCAGCACGGTGGCGTAAACTCCGGCGCACTTGTCGTGCTGCTGAGCCAGACACTTCAGGATTTGCGGCGCTGGTTCGCTGGTGTCGGGGTCGAGCGTCATGATGACGCAGCGCTGGTCCACCTTGATGACGGCGATGCGCGCCTTATCGCCCAGCCGCAAAACACGGCCCACCCACTTCAACTCATCGAAGGCCTCGCCACCCTCCAGATTCACCAGCAGGTTGGGCCGAAAACGCCATGGGTTCGGCTCGGTTTGGGATTCCTCGGCGATGCGTTGCACGGTCTGCTCGCTGATCAGGGAGACGTTAGCGGCATCAAATGAGCCGCGTTTGTTTCTGAGAAGGAAGACCGGTTTTCCAAAGCGCTTTTCGATGGCCTGCCGAAGCTCGCTGCTGGCCACCGGCCACTGTTCCCCGGCAGGCGTGGTGACCGTCACGGTAACGTCCGGCGTGCCCGGCTTCTCCACCGAAGTCCGCCAACGGAGAAGTTCCGGCAGTTGCCGCGCCGTGAGCCAGGGGAAATCGCTTCGCGACTCAGCCTGCACAAATGCAAACCGCCGGTCCTCCTCGAAGCCTTGCAGGGTCAGGGGAAGGGAAGCGTGCGCCTCACCGCGCATGGACTTGACCGGATACCTCGCCACCATGCCTATGACGCCGACCCTCTGCATCGTCCTGCCTCCTTGTGAACGCCCGTGATTATTGGATGCCAGAAACGTGAAAGGGATCGGCGCCGGCGCGCACTCGGAGGATGAGCACGGTTGCGCGGACCTGCTGTCTTGAAGGTCCGCGGTTCGCCCCGACCGCAATGAAGAACCGCAGACCTGGACGGCAGGTCTGCGCTACCTTGCTTCCGCTCCATTCGATATCTCTCTGATTACCTCCTCCCCCAATATTAGACACGTTGCGAATCCTATGCCAATCGGATAGGGGCCGCTGCATTTGTGTGTTACATTTCCTTCCTGGAGGAAAAGCGTAATGGGGAATCAGCGGCTGGATGGCCGGGTGGCGGTGGTCACGGGGGCGAGCAAAGGGTTGGGACAGCAGATGGCGGAAGCGTTGGCGCAAGCGGGGGCCACGGTGGTCCTGGTGGCGCGGAGCCGTGACTTGCTGGAGGGCGTGGGCGCGGGAATCACTGGCCGGGGAGGCAAGGCCTACGCATTCGCCGCGGACGTCAGCGCGGAAGCGGAGGTGTCCGCGTTCGCGGACCGCGTGCATCGGGAAGTCGGCGTTCCCGACATCCTCATCAACAATGCGGGCATCAACATCCGCAAGCCGCTGCACGAATACACTCTCGAGGAGTGGCAGCGAGTGATGAAGACCAACATCGACGGCCCTTTTCTTTGCACTCGGGCCTTTGTGCCGGGGATGCTGGAAAAGAAATTCGGCCGCATTATCAACGTGGCCTCCACCATGGCGCATGTCTCTCTACCCCATCGGGCGGCATATAGCGGCAGCAAGTTCGCCGTGCTGGGTATCACCAAAGCGCTGGCGCTAGAACTGGCGCCCTACAACATCACCGCCAATGCTATCAGCCCCGGACCGTTCGCCACGGAGATCAATCAGATGCTGATGCAGGATCCGGTGAAGATGGCCGAATTCACTGCGAAGATTCCTTTAGGCCGGTGGGGAAAGCCGGAGGAAATTGGCGCACTGGCCGTTTTCCTCAGTTCCGATGCGGCCGGCTTCATTACCGGCGCGGACATCTTGATCGACGGTGGCTGGACGGCGCAGTAAAGCCAGTGCCTGTCCGCGGCCCTGAGCCGCCGTGAACGGCAATGGCACCCAACAATCCAGCGGGCGGTAAGCAGGCTTGCCGCGTATTTGGCTTATTCACGCCCACAGTGACCACCCTCGGTCTCAGTCCCGGACTTACACTGTCCTGTGCCTTTCGAGGACCTTCCTGACGACTTCGGTGCCTTCGATCGTCCCAGGGACCCTCGCTCCCGCGTGGATCAAAGCCTCCACCGTCGAGGCGTAGTCGCCAGTTTCGTTATGCCAGCCATTCTCCGAACCGTGAATGGCCCATCCGAGAGGTGTGCCATGGAAGTCGTTCGCGATGTTTTCAAGCTCTGGTTGATGCCCCAGGATCAGTTGAACCATCTCCGCATTGCCGTGCCAAGCTGCCCAGTGAAGGGCCGTCGCGTGATGTTGGCTCACCGCCTTCACCGGAAGACCGGCCTTGAGCATCAGGCGGACAGCGGCAAGATCGTCGTTTCTCGCGGCGTGCGCCAAGTGACGCTTGCCGGCGTCGGGCAGGCTTGCCCCAAGAGCGGGGTTTTGGGTAATCAATGACTCGACGATTCCCCCTTCATGTAACCAGCATGCGTTGAGCAACTTCTCATCGTCGGGGCTGCGCTCCGTCAACCATCGGAATAAATCGGAATGACCAAACGATTTCGCAACTTGGCATGCCGAGACGTACCATCCCAACTCCCATTGATAGATGGTACCGCCTGCCTTCCCACCCACCATCGGGAAGTACTCGTCGCTGACCCGCATACGGATGGCTTCTGGATCGGCCTCAAGATGTTTGCGGACAAGCTCGGCATCGCCAAGGGCGGCCGCCATCAGGATGTCTGTCTTGCAGCCGCGTTCAATCAAATACCGGGCGATCTCGGGGCGGGAGCGCACCATGTACTGCGCCGGCGTAGACTCGTGGTCGACATCGCGTGCGTCAAAATCGGCGCCCTGTTCGAGTAAGTATCCCGCGATCTCGATGGTCGAAGCAAAGTGGAGCGGAGTTTGCCCGTCTCCACCCTTGGCATGAACCAGTTCGGGGTTGGCCGAGATGAGTTGTTTGACGTGTCCGAGCATGCCCAGTCGAGCGGCGGCGTGAACGGTCACTTCCGCGCCGCGCTCTATGGCGTAAGCCGCTAGCTCGGGGCTCGCACAATCGAGCAACCCAAATCCTCCTGCCCACCACCGGCTCGTCGCATTGATGTCGGCGCCTGCCTCGAGCAGAACATCTAACATTGCGCGGCTGCGAACATGGATAATCGGCGGCGAGTCAAAGGCATCGAGGGGGTCGTTGACCATGGCTCTGAGTTGGGGATAACGCTGGAGCAGCCGGCGCACTGCGCCGGCGTCATCTTCTTGAAACGCCTTTCTTGCCAGCGCCAGCGGGTCCGCAATTTTCCCGGCAATATTCGGGTTTGGGGGTAATTCAGCCGGCATGCGCCTCCTCCTTTGTCGCCCGACGTCCGCTGTGACGGGCGAAAGAGAGGCTGACCCTGCGAATACTCAGAAGCTCAGGTGGGATAATCCCTTTCCGCGGACGGGGTGCGTCCTGTGTGCCGCAATTTGCAAACTAGCAATGGTGAGTAGGGTTTGTCAACTCCGAACCGGCAAACCGGCTTGACCCGGCTGGCCATTGCATTCGGGAATGTCGAGGTATATGTTGTTGGTCAGGGTAGAGTCCATCATGGAAATATGGGGTTAGCCGTAAGTCGGGAATTGAAAACCGAAACTCGGGTAGAAGACTGGGAGGTTGCGATGGCAAAAGAACCAGAGTTGGGTGTTTCCGCTCCGTTCGCTTCGAGTCTCTGTGTAGTCCTTCTCTGCTGTCTTACCGCCCCGGAATTGGTTGCACAGTCCACCAATTCCTACGCGCTTTTGCGCAAGCCGACGGTCAGCAAAACGCAGATCGCGTTCAGCTACGGCGGGGACCTGTGGGTCGTGGACAGAAGCGGCGGTGAAGCCAGGCGACTCACTAGCGATGTAGGCATTGAGATCGACCCCGTATTTTCCCCCGATGGCACGATGATCGCCTTCACGGGTGAATACGACGGCAACGAAGACGTTTATGTGATTCCTGCCGCCGGGGGGATTCCGGCGCGGCTGACTTCGCATCCCGGGGCCGACCAAGTGGTGGGTTGGACGCAGGACGGTAAGCGCATTCTGTTCCGCTCCGCTCGAGAAAGCTATTCCGGGTTCGCACAGCTTTACACCGTCGGTGTGACAGGTGGCTTGCCGGAGCAGTTACCGCTGCCCATGGCGGTCGAGGGTTCCTATTCCCCGGACGGCACGCACATTGCCTACGTGCCGTTCACGAATTTCCGCGAAGCTTGGCAGTTCCAGCGAGGAATGAAGCACTACCGCGGCGGCACCGCTTCTCCGGTCTGGATTGCCCAGCTTGCGGATTCCAGCGTGGAGAAAGTGCCGCGCAAGGACTCCAACGATTCCACGCCAATGTGGATGGGCGACAAGGTTTATTTTCTGTCCGATCGAGATGGACCGGTGAACCTGTATGTCTATGACACCCGATCGAAACAGGTCCGCGCCGCCCTGTCGAGCAACGGCATGGATATCAAGTCAGCTTCGGCCGGGCCGGACGCAATCGTCTACGAACAGTTCGGTTCGATTCACTTGTTCGATCCTGCCACGGGGAAACAGGAGGCCGTCAATATTCGCGTGAGCGGCGATTTTCCGGCGGTGCGGCCGCACTATGTGAATGTCGGCGATAAGATCGAGGGCGCCGAAATCTCTCCCACGGGTGCGCGCGCTGTCTTTGAAGCCCACGGCGAAATCCTGACGGTGCCCGTGGAACACGGCGACATTCGCAACCTCACCAACACGGTGGGAGTTGCGGAGCGAGATCCGGCGTGGTCCCCAGACGGGGAATGGATCGCCTATTTCTCGGATGAGTCCGGCGAGTACGCGCTTCATCTGAGCCGGCAGGACGGCATGGGGGAGGTGAAGAAGATTAATCTCGGCAATCCTCCCTCCTTCTTCTATTCGCCGACCTGGTCGCCGGACAGCAAGAAAATCGCTTACAGCGACAAACGGCTGAACCTCTGGTATCTGAACATCGCGGATGGGAGACCGGTCCATGTCGACTCGAATCCTTATGACGCCGGACCCGGCAGCGGCTTCAATCCCACCTGGTCGCCGGACAGCCGATGGATCGCCTACGCGCGTCAACTGGATAGCTCGCTACGCGCCGTGTATGTTTACGGCGTGGAGGATAAGGCTTTGCATCAGATCACGGACGGCTTGAGCGACGCGGCTTCGGTAGCCTTCGACAAGAACGGGAAGTACCTCTACTTCATCGCCAGCACCGACGACGGACCTGCGATCGCCAGCAGCATGGGCGCGTACAAAGTTCCGATCACGGGCAACGCCTATGTGGTAGTTCTCCAAAAGGATCTCAAGTCGCCGTTGGCGCCACAAAGTGATGAAGAGAAGGTTGCACAGGACACCTCGGCCGGCGCGAAGGCGCCCGGAAATCTCGCCGACACGGACGAATGCAAACCCGGCGAGGAAGGGGCGGGGAAGTCCGATCAAGGCGGCGGGAAGGCAGGCGCAACGAGTCAAAGCGCAAAGCCCGGGGAGACAGGAAACGAGAAGGGCGCTCTGGAGGCAAAAGATACTCTGCAAGTGAAAATCGACTTCGAAAACATCAGCCAGCGCATTCTCGCCCTTCCGATTCCTTCCGGGGATTACGACCAACTGCTGGCTGGAAAAAAGCACGTGATTTACCTGCTCGAGGGTCCCGTCGTGGCGGGTATTGGACCCAACGGACGCACTGTACACAAGTTCGATTTGTGCACGCGGAAGAACGACAAACTGCTCGACAATGTCGGCGCTTTCGTCGTTTCCGCCAATGGCGAAAAGGCCCTTTACGAAGAGTTGCCCCCCTGGAATCCCCTGGCGGCCGCCACGGGAGGCGAACCGCCTCACGGCACCTGGGCCATCAAGCCGGTGGATACTCTGGGTAAACCGAGCGAGCCCGGCAAGCCCGATGGCCGGCTGCACCTCGAGTCCATGAAGGTGTACACGGACCCGCGTGCCGAATGGCAGCAGATGTTCCACGAGATGGGGCGGATCGAGCGCGACTGGTTCTACGATCCCAATCTGCACGGCGCCAACTTGAAGGAGTTGATGGCCGCCTATCAGCCGTATGTGGACCACGTCATGAGCCGCGCGGATCTGAACTACATTTTTGCCGATATGTTGGGCGAGATCACCGCGCAGCACATCTATGTGTCCGGAGGCGACCGGCCGGAAGTGAAGGCCGTCAGCGTGGGCTTGCTGGGGGCAGATTACACGATCGACCACGGACGCTACCGTTTCGCGAAGGTCTACTTCGGCGAGAACTGGAACCCGGGACTTCGCGCGCCTCTCACGGAACCCGGCGTCAACGTCCGCGAAGGCGAATACTTGTTGGGCGTGGACGGTCGTGAGCTGCACGGCAGCGACGAAATCTACAGCTTCTTTTTGGAACGCGCCGGCAAAGCAGTGCAATTGCGGGTGGGACCCGACCCGGACGGCAGGGATGCGCGCACCGTGACCGTCGTGCCCATCGCGAGCGACCGAGCCCTGCGGCAGCGCGAGTGGATGGAAGCCAACCGGAGGAAGGTGGACGAACTGAGCGGCGGCAAGCTGGCTTATGTGTACGTGCCGGACACGTCCGTGAACGGGTTCACTTTCTTCAATCGCTACTACTTCGCGCAAAACTCGAAAAAGGGCGCTGTGATCGACGAACGCTTCAACGGGGGCGGATGGATCGCCGACTACATCGTGGATTGGCTAAACCGCCCGTTGTTGATGGCGGCGATGACGCGGGAGGGCAAAGACAATATGATTCCGCAAGTGATCTTTGGCCCCAAGGTGATGCTGATTAACCAATATGCGGGATCAGGCGGAGACGCCTTGCCGTGGATGTTCAAGAAGCTTAAGACGGGCCCGCTGATCGGCACGCGAACCTGGGGCGGCCTCATCGGCATCGGCGGATATCCACCCTTGATGGATGGGGGCGGGGTAACGGCCCCGCGCTGGGGACTCTACAACCCGGACACCGGCGAGTTCGACGTCGAGAACAAAGGGGTCACGCCGGACATCGAAGTGGATCTCGATCCCGCCTTGTGGCGTCAGGGCCACGACCCACAATTGGAGAAAGGCGTGGAGGTGGCGCTCAAAATGTTGCAGGAGCATCCCGTCCCGCCGGTTAAACGGCCGAAGTATCCCGTTTACAATTGGTCCCAGGTGCGTTCCCTGGCGGCCCAAGAGCCGATACCTTCGAACGGAGGATCAGGCCAATAGCGGCAGGCTCGCGTTGGCGCTCCTTCATGAACGCGATTTAGGCTTGAACGCCGGAGCCGGCGCCCAGATCGCATGCACGATTTGCGAATTATCGGCAAGGTGAAAGGAGCAGCCGCGCAGGCGTCCCCAGTCGTTGGGTACAAGTTGGTTTCGATGTGCGCGCCACCAGCGGTTTCACCGCATTGTGCCCGGGGTGGCTTTGTTTCGGAATTTTCCGCGCTCTGACTTCTGATGATCGTTGCCATCGCCGACACTCACACAATGATTTGGTATCTTTTCTCCGATTCACGCCTGGGGATAGCGGCGTCCGACTTCATAGACAGCGGGTAGCGCAGACCTGCCCTCCAAGGTCTGCGGGTCTTCGTTCCGACGCGGCGACGAACCGCGGACCTAAGAAACAGGTCCGCGCTACTCGCTTTGGGCTTGGACGAGGCGACGCGGGCGCGCATCGAATCTCGGAATCGCACGCCCGCGGATTTCGCGTGAAGCAGCAGTGAAAAGCCGCGAACATCGAGGCACAGGTCGGTGCTTGTTGGGATGAGAGTAGCCGTCGAACTGAACAACGGCAGGGCGTCTGAATCGGATTCAGGCCCTAAGGCGTTTGAGCTCTCGGATTCCTGACCTCAAGGAGTCGACACACCAGGGCGGAGGATCAACGTTTGCGCCGGTCCACTGGCAAAGCGTCTCCGCCGCGGTGCGGATCAGCTTGTGCCACTTACGGTTCTCGGGTTTGTAATCGGCGTGTTCGTTTACGTCGGTGACATTGTTTAGAACCAGAATCCACGTTTCCACGTTCCGCTTCGGCACGAGTCGCGCTATTTGCTCAGCATCGCCAACCGCGGGTTTGCCATTTTGGCGCAGTGCCTCGTCGAGTTGGTCGATGCGGTCCTGTGCCGCGAGGGCATCGGCATCAATCGCCACGATTAACGCTGTTCTGGCGCGTCGTTGTCGGTCGCGGTAGGCGTCGATTTGCCGGACGAACTCTTCCAATACCCAGTGGTCCGCGCTGCCTTTCGCTGCCGGTGAGGCACGGACTTCAATCTCATGGGGTTTGAGGCCACAGTGGAGGAGGTAACGATAGACGAGCATTTTCTGGTGTTGATCTTCGACTACGGCGATAATCCAAGACGGCTTACTCATTCTCCCACCCGCGAGCGATCATTTCTGAGGGGTGGAGATTGCCCGCCGGGTCCGGCTTGAATTTCTCCGTCCGAACGTGGCCGTTATCCTCACGGAAAAGACGTACACCGTAAGTAGACGCCCATTGATCGAGGAGTTCAGGGTGATGCGAGATGAGGAGCAATTGTCCGTCGTAGTCGTCTACGGCCGCCTCGGCGGCCAAGAGCCATGGTTGTATTTCCCGCAAAGCAATGAAGTTGTCCGGTTCGTCGATAAACACCGTGTGTCCGCGCGCGATCAAGAAGTGGAGAATCATGTAGAGGGCCAACAAACAGCGCTGCCCCTCGGAAAGCTCAGAAATGGTATAGCTCGTTCGTTCCCTCAGCGGGCCGACAAAATCGCAGCGAAGCCTCTGCACACCGTCCTCATCGGGAGAAAATCTCAGCGTTTGGAATCCCGGCAGCACTTCCTTCATGGAACTCAAGAACCGTTCGTTTTCCTCCGGATGTTCGTGCTTCTCGAAGCGGTACCAACCGGCAAGGTTCTCGAGTTCGTGGTCCGGTTCGCGCTCCTCGCGATCGGCCTGATCGTTCATGGCATTGGGATATTCGTCGATGCGAAAACAATGAAGGGAACCCATCCATTCGATGAAGCGGCCAACCTGCAAGTTGCTGGATTGGAAACGCGGCAGCGCCGATAGGGTATTGTCCAGTTTGGCCGAGTTGGCCTGAGCACCGTTGAGTGGAGAGTTTACACGATCGCCTACACGTTCAAACACGAGCGTGCCGGACACTTTTAACCGCTCTTGGCTGACGGATAACTCTTTGGTTTCCGGCTCAAACCGAATTTCAACCCGGTATTCATACTCCTGATCGTTCAAGAGGGCGTCAATTTCTAAAACCTGCAACGGGCGATCCTGCCAGCGGGTACGTGTGGACTGGGTGAACTCATTGGCGCCGCCCTTGACGAATTGCTTTAGATAGCGGATCGCCGTTAAAAGCGAAGACTTGCCGCTGCCATTCGCACCGAGCAGCAATTGCTTGCTCTGTGGCTTGTATTCGAAGTTGACGAAGCAGCGGAAATTATCGATGTAGATTCGCGTCAGCATGGCTGCAGGCTCTGATATATCGAAATGGACAACCGGCCAACCCATATGTTAGCAGAACCGGGTACCGCAGAGGTAGCGCGGAGGTACGCGTCTTTAGCGTTCCTCCGCGGCTCTTCCTCCGGCATGGCCCACGCGAATGGGAACTCGCACCCCTTTCAAAAAGCCGCGGAGGAAGCCCAACTGCGGCTACCTCCGCGCTACCGAACGCCCCGTCTGGGAAACGTGTAACCCGGTACCGCAGAGGTAGCGCGGAAGTACGCGTCTTTAGCGTTCCTCCGCGGCTCTTCCTGCGGAATGGCCCACGCGAATAGGAACTCGCACCCCAGTCAAAAAGCCGCGGAGGGAGCCAGACTGCGGCTACCTCCGCGCTACCCAACTCACGACGGTCCGGTGAGTCAGTGCCACGAAATTCGGGAGAGTTCCCCCGCCTTCTTTCATTTTTCCCGCATTTTCCCCGCATTCCCGCATTTTTTACTTGACAGACTCCGCAGCTTATGATAGCCTATTACTGTGCTTGTTTTGTGGACAGATTGTCGTAGGCAAGCGCCGGAGAACGACCGGAAGCGAGAGTGGGCAGGAAGGTCACTTGACTCGCGAAGCCCCGGGATCGGAAATAAATAGAAAACATTACGAACGAAGCCACTAAGATATTGAAAACAAACGAGGGCACATCGAAACGAAGCTAAGAACTAAGCTAAAACGAACCCCAATCGAGTGGGAAATGCGCGCAATAAACGCAGAATTTGAGCGCCTTGACACGGCACAAGTTCCGGCTGGGGACCTGAGTGGGGAACTGAGGCAGGGATCGAGATCGCCCGGCTTGGGGAGCGCGCTCAGATACAAAAACAGTGGGAACGAAGCTAAGAAGTACTTGAAAACAAAGGAAGAGGGTTCTAAAACGAACCCAAAACGAACCTAAGAAAGGCCAAAACGAACCTAAGAAAGGATCAAAAAACCGCGCATTTTGCAGAAACGAACCTAAACCTGCGGGCTAAGGCACGGCGCCCCGAGACGGGCGGAGCTGAGGCTAGCCCGAATTTCTCACCACGGTGGGAAGGGCGGGGCTTCAGCCCCGCCGTTTCACGGCCTTCGCAATCATCTCCAGTTTCGCGGATCGCACAGTCCGTCGGCCGACGGACTGTGCGGTCCGCGAAACTGAATCGAAGGGGAGCCGCCCCGGCGGCGGAGCTGAAGCCCCGCCCTTCCCACCGTGGTGACGGGCGTTGTGAGAAATCCAGGCTAGGTAGGACCCTGCAACCGCCCTTGGTTGACTGCCCGGGCGCGCTCGGCAAACCGCCCTCAGTGGCCGTCGGCGCTTCT
>Ga0187781_10004190_pt1 | contig 10778 bp, 11 predicted proteins | sample 0715_SJ02_MP02_2_FD_132447 | JGI IMG/M metagenome (GOLD analysis project Ga0187781, IMG submission 132447) | Tropical peat soil microbial communities from peatlands in Department of Meta, Colombia - 0715_SJ02_MP02_20_MG | ecosystem: Environmental > Terrestrial > Soil > Wetlands > Peat | place...
AATATTGTAATAAAGGATGAAACGCAAATATTATAATATAGGGACAGTTTAATAGCACACAAAGTTTAGTTTAAGGAAAGGGTCGATATGCCGCAAAAAAGTTTGATTGATAGATTATTTGGTGCCCGACCGCATGGAGATGCTGAAGAGTACCTTGAGCTCGATCTTGGGCAGTACGAGGAGGTGTTTGAGGAAGAGCCGGCTGGCACTTATGTTAAAGTAGCGGAGATTATGAGCGTTAACAGTCTGGTCGAACTCAAAGATGAGATTTATAAGGGTAACATAGTCATTGCTGATATATCACACCTAAAAAATGATCGTATCGCGCTTGATAGAATTATTAAAGAACTTAAGCAGGTGGCGACCGATGTCCACGGAGATATAGCCGGCCTTGGCGAGGATCAAGTGATAGTCACTCCAATGGCAATTAAAATTGACAGAAAAAAGCTTGGAGCATTAAGCTATTAAGCAATAACGTTAATACAATAGTATAGAGGCTTTTACTTAATGGTTGATGATGCAGTAATTGCGAGCACCTGCCCGCTATGTGCAGAGGCTCTTCAATTCAAATTTAACTCAGATGAAATACCTTATTTTGGCGAAATAATGTTAGTCAGCGCAACATGCGCATGCGGCTTTAAGTATTCTGACACTATCACGCTTAATGAGCGGGAAGCTGCGAGGTATGAAATTGAGTTTGGGTGCGATGACTTTACAACCCGCGTAATCAGGTCAACTTCAGGAACGATTGAAATTCCCGAAATTGGAGTCAAGATTGAGCCTGGAGCTGCATCCGAAGCATTCATATCAAATGTTGAAGGCATCCTCATTAGGGTGGAGGATATCATCAAGATGGCGACAAAGTGGTCATCTACTGAACCTGAGAAGTTCAAACTCGGAAACAGGCTGCTTGAGAAAATAAATATGGTTAAAGCTGGTGAGGAAAAGATGACTATGATAATAGATGATCCATTTGGGAATAGTGCCATCATCTCTCCAAAGGCCTATAGGCGGCTACTTTCAGAAGAAGAGACTCAAGAGCTTAAGACGGGAACAGTTACTATTGATGTTTCTTAATATAACTTTTAGTTTCTTAACTAGATAAAAATATATTGGGAAGTGTAGCGAAATCTCGCGTAACAACACCTGATAATTACACTGAAGGATTAAATCGCTGTAAACTAGCTATTTTTTTAATTTGTGCGGAACGCGAGGGAAAGACGTTTCCTTGTTTAAACTTTTCCATCGATCTTCAAATAGCAATAACATACTCTATTACGCTCAATCCTTTTATTTCTGGATTCACACTAGTTCTAAATTTTAATTGATCTATTAACTCTCTAAGTTGTTCTATTGCTTCGAGGGTGCTCCGTCGTTTTTGATTACTCCTTTTCTAATTACCCACAATTGAAAATTTCTTTCATTATATCTTATGGCTGTGACTTCTGAGAAGTTCATAACATTCTTTAGCAACGTAAAGTTCTGTCTCGTTTATTTTTGGTAAAGGTGCAGCAGCTTCCCTATTTTCTTCTTTAAGAACTTATATCTTTTCTATACTTCATCACTAATCGACAGTCAAAAGTCAGTAGTTTTAATAATCTCTTCAAAGATGTCGATGTTTATTTTCTCATTTCTTGATATGCGACAAAATATAAAAATATCAGTTCATCCATGCAAAGTAAGGTGTTATAAAACGATGCAAGAAACGAGCAAGAACTTAGCGAAGGCGTTTATTGGCGAAAGTATGGCGCGAAATAGATATACCTTCTATGCTAAGGCAGCAAAAAAAGAGGGGTACGAACAGATAGCAGAAACGTTCCTTGTTACTGCGGATAATGAAAGAGAGCATGCAAGCTGGCTGATGAAATTGATCCAGTCATTGAAAGCTACGGGCACAGAAAACCTCGATGAGATAAAGGTGGACGCAGCAGTTCCTACAACTCTTAACACTACTATTGAGAATCTTAAAGCAGCTATATCAGGCGAACATTATGAAAATACAACTATGTATCCTGAATTTGCTGTTGTCGCTGATACAGAAGGACTGCCCAACATAGCACAAAGGTTAAGAGCTATAGCCATAGCAGAGACCCATCACGAAGAACGATACAAGAAGCTTTTAAATGAGGTGGAGGCCGGCACGGTCTTCAAGAAAGACAAGGCGGTGCAGTGGGTCTGTCTCAAGTGTGGCTACACACTAACAGGGACAGAACCACCTGAGAAGTGCCCCGCGTGCGATCACGAAAGAAGCTATTATCAGGTCAAATGTGAGGAGTATTAACTCTGTGGGAATATAGCATCGATCGAATGAAGATAAAAGATCATTAGTTGCCTTTGATTCATTCAGTTTAATTATTTGCGTAATTTATTTGGTAGCACAACTCTGTCACTCATTCTCTATTTTAAACCTTAACAACGCAGCTATCCCACCTAGTTTTTCCAGCCTCTTGCCAGGCTCGAACTCCGTGCTAAATACTACTACGTGACCGTCTGATTTGTCAACACGCGTTAGAATTTGATCTATATCAACGCCTCTCTCTCGCTCGTGCCGTAGTGTTTCATCAGCGATAAGGAGGGTATCAATAGCTCCCCATTCCTCAGCTTTTTTTACCTCGCCCCACCCGTAAGCGGCCTTTCCATCAGTTGCGATCTCCTTCATAAGCTCTTCGATTAAACGAGCCTCCTCCGCGATATGCGCGTCCTTTACGAGTCTGTCTAACGCCCCCCGACGTAACACTTCCTGAAAACCTGGAATACCAACGCTCATAACGTTTTCGACAATCGTCTTTCTAACAAAATTCTTATCCCTTTGTGCGGCAAAATTGATGAAATCTTCTTTTATGAATCCGGGACCCGCGACTATGTAGTTTTGTGCACCACTATTTGTCAACTGCGCATAAACCTCCTCAAAAAATTCTGACTGCGAGCCGCCTTCCATTTTTCCGGCACCATGTCGAATAGTTGAGACTTCTTCAATCCCGTACTGTCGCACCGCACCAATATGCGCCTCTCCTGATTCAATTGTCAATACTGCAATTTCAGGACTGGTAGATTCCTCAACAGCTTTTTTAATTCTATCTAGCTGATCCTGTCGCCATCGTTTTACGATTGAAACATCGCGCATTGGCTCAACGTTTAATGTGTGGTAAGATCCTACATCTTGTCCCGATTCGATTATGCCACTAATGCGCAGACGATTGGCAAATTTATGAAATTCAACAGAGGTGACGCGCACACCGAGCCTCATCGGTTTACGCTCCATTTTTTCAGGTCTTAGTTTATCGGTGGTACACTCAACTTTCCTAAACGTGAGAGCAAAGACGAGATCGTTTTTTTCGATGAGGTACTTCAAATGCCACAGATCATCAAGTGATTCTGGTAGAAGGGTTATTTCACCTTCAAGGTGAAGTAATGACTTTTTTAAAACACGCATACGTATTTTATTTGGGTGTTAACATCCTTAATTTTTCCCGCTTATCGGCAATGGTCGTTGGAATCTGATTAATGATTCTTTCAAAAATCTTATGTACGACTGGAGTCACAATTTTGTGCTACGCATAAGATCGCATCGCCGCATGCTTCAGCAGGAGCACAATCCCTCACTATCATCCCCCATGAAGCACACGTACATTGTTAATAAAAGAAGGCACAATACAAAGCAATTAAAACACGGCCAATCTTCTTTTTTGGATGTAACTCTTAGTTTGATTCATTTCTCAGTAAATTTCATAATTAAGAAGCAGGTGCTTAAATTCAGTAAATGGGGATAAGAATCATGGCATCGGAATTCTACGAAGTCCGTGTAGCTCTCTAAGATACTTTAACCGCCGAGCCTCATAAGCCGATCTGATAGATCCAAAAGGTACGTACTCAGCTACTTTCCAGCCTGAATTCGCTAGGTCAATCTTCGTTGCATCTGAGAGACCTTTGAGAAATCCAAATTCTATTTGATCCTTCTTGTTTTCCATCTCACGTTCTAGCCATTCAATAAGTTCTGGGTCGTGCGTTCCTACCGAAAATGTATGTCCATTCGCTATGCTAATCTCGACTAGCGTCTTGAAACGTTCTTGGATGTCTTTAAACTCTGTCGTATCGCCAACATAAGCACCTTTAACGATACGAGGTCTGATCTTATGTTCAATAGCCCGCCGCAAGTCATGCGGTGTGCGATTTAAATATGCTTGCAGTGCCAGCGTAAGGGGTTCACATTCCTGAGCATATAACATAGCAATATCGAGGGTGTAACTTACTAGATTACGGCCCTCCATATCTATTTCGAGGCCTACATGGTGGCGCGCTGTCTCATTAACGATGCTTTGCACGTTCTCTCGACACAGTGCCAGATCGAAGGTTGCACCAATACTCGTTAACTTCAAGGTCAGAGAGGCGTTAAGAGAATGTTCTTTGATAGCTCTAACGCACGATATGTAAGCGTCGACCGATTTTAAAGCCTGATTTTCGTTTCTGGCGTACTCTCCCAACGCATCAATTGTGCAGCGAATGCCCTGCAGATTTCTATCCAAACACCATCGTACTGCGCTCTGCAGACTTGGCAACGACCAACGTTCTTGGAATTCAACCACGTGTTTTCTTTGTTAGCCGATGCACAAAAGGTTGTTGGTAAGTTCATTCGCTTGCTTGTGAGCGCCACTGATTTTCAAACGAAAGATCTCTTTACGTTTAGTGAAGCACTCAATAAAGATTGACCTTTGTTATTTGTGGCGAGCGTCGTTTGTGTAGATTACTATCTTTCCTTCTTCCTGCTTAGTAATTTTACCTGTGTGTAAAATATGCTATTAGCATTGCTGGTTAATCAAGCACGTCAAGAAATAAAGAGTTTTTAAGGAAGAACATTTAAACAATAATTGGTATATAGCAAACCATGATCGAAGACAAGAACTACGTAGCGGAAGAAGTGGCTGAGGACATCCTTGACCTTATCAAAGAATATGAAGAAGAATTAAAAAAGTTACGTGAAAGGGAGAGACAGCTTTACGATCATCTCAAGAGAAGTTTTAGCGACGAGCAGGCTGAACTGATAAAGAATTATTTGTCAGTGAAGATAGACAAGTCTTTACGATTGTTCGAACTGGACCTGCGGACGAGATACGTCGATGAAAACTCAGAGAGTGCACAGGCCGTTGACCGTTTGTTCAAGGAGCATTGCGATTTGTAACTGCTTTCGTGTGTGTACAAAGAGGTCGATTGAATTAACTTAATTGTTGCTTATTGACACGCTTGCGGTTGATTGCAAAAAATTTGTAACTCAAACCTTACAGTTTATATATATCGTAAATCTTAGATGATGTCTAAAAGCCGAAGGATTGCTCGTACATGAATGTCATAGAGACTGAGGGGCTTACTAAGATTTATGGGGACGATGTAGTCGCTGTTGACAACGTCAATTTGATGGTAGAAAGCGGCTCAACATTCGGGCTTCTTGGCCCGATTGGAGCGGGTAAATCGACCGTCATTAATATGCTCATGAATTTTATTAAACCTACTGCCGGAACAATAAAGATCCTCAACTTTGCTGTGCCTTCACAGTTTTATAAAGTTCAAGAGCGAATCGGTTACTTGCCGGAACGTCCGGGCTTCTATACCGATATTTCGGCAGAGCATAATCTAATGTACTTCGCGAGCCTCTCGGGCCTCAGGGAGGATAGGCAAGACAAAGTGAAAAACGTTTTGTCAATTGTCGGTCTTGAGGGAAAAGCGGATCTACCGGTCAGAACCTACTCACTTGGAGCCAGAAAGAGGCTTGGAATCGCAGCTGCGATGTTACATAATCCAGAACTTCTCATACTGGATGAACCGAGCGCTGGATTAGACTTGCAGGGGCAACAGGATATAACAGCTATCATCCGCGAACTTAACATCAAGAACGTTACGATGTTTCTCGCGAGCCACAACGTCAAGGAGGTTGCAGATATCTGCGATACCGTTGGGGTTGTTAAATCGGGAAGGATCATGATGACATCTTCTACAAAACAGTTTCTCGCTGATGTGAGAGGAGAAACTTCTCAACTTGAGGTTGAACTCGCGCAAATAAGTGATGCGGTTATACAAGCCATAAAGTCCGTCGAGGGCGTGAAATCGATAGAGTGTGAGAAACTAAGCGTGATTTTAAAAGCCCGACCAGGTATTAATGAGGACGTGAACGATGCTATAGTGAAGGCAGGTGGGCGTATCAGATCGCTTCGAGAGGCCCCGTCTTTAGAAGAAGCGTACATACGAATGACTGGGGAGGGCGGAGCTTGAGTGAGTTTTCGCGAGAGATGTACGGTTTCGCAGCGGTTGTTCAGCGGGAACTGAGCGCGACGTTAAAAACAAGGAGATTTATAGTTCTTGGAGTGATATTCATCCTCTTTGCCGTTGTTGGCGCTTACTATGGAAACCTCGATCTAGGGCGGTCAATGTCACCTGCAAGTGGGTCTCCAGATCCTAAATTGCACCCGGTTAATTATTGTATAAGCGTCGTTTACTCGTATAGCGATATATTCCTATCCATTCTCGGGCTAGGGCTGTCTTTTGACGCGATTACCAATGAGCGAACACTGAGGACACTTGTACAAGTACTTGTTCGGCCTGTGCGGAGAAGCACGTTGCTTTTAGGAAAATTCTCAGCATATGTAACGGCTGCCGGTGGGCTATTTGTAATAACGACCCTCGTGCTATTTGGCGCGTTGTCAATCTTTACAAACAGGTATCCTAGCATCAATGACTTCGAGTTACTGTTACTCTCTATGGTAGTCCTAATGCTGTACCTTGCATCGTTTGTCAGCCTTGGGATATTGATATCAAGCCTTACAAGGACAAATCTAGACTCAATGCTCGGAGCTGTATTCATTTGGGTTCTTTTGTTGGCATTCGCGTATGCGGGAGTGATAACTGGTGTGAGCGCGGTTCCGACGAATTTAAGCGCGACGACGGATCTGCCGTACAGTCAATTCCCCATCTACTCGAAGGTGTTTCTGTGGTTAAATCCGGGCAGCCACAACGTCGCAGTACAGTCGCTTGCAGGAGATTTTTCGAAGATGACGGCGGGGCTCTCGTATGTGGATAACATCATCTTTCTCATCGCTATCGTAATTGTTACGGTTCTCGCAGCCTACTACGTTTTCAACAGAGCCGATATAGTTTAACGTTAAATCGCGTGTTTTTTATTTTGCGGTTTTTATTTAATTTCGTGAGCGATTAATATTTATAAGATAAAAGTTCTATAAAACTAGAACTCAAAGGACGCAAATCTTTCGAGAGGTGCCAAATAGATGAAAAAGCAGATTAGTTTAATGGCGCTAGTAGCAATTATGGCTGCGACTGTTGCGTTCTCTGGAGTGGTATCAGCTCAGGCTAATGTTCACGTGCTTTTCTTTGAATCCCCATATTGTGGAGTATGCAAACAAATGGAGCCAGTCATTTCAAGCCTACAGGCAAAGAATCCTGGGGCAAGTATTGCAACGTATGACGTTACTTCCTCTGAGGGCCAGCAAGCTGCAAAAGCAACTGGAGTGCCAAACGGCGCCGGTACGCCCGTTATAATGATATACGCAGGAGGCTCCCAAGTATACTACCACGAAAGCGGTTTTGTGGATGAGGCAACATTACAGGCAATCATTAACCAGTATTCTACGAATCCGGGCCCCGCTGCACAACCGATGCAGCAGCAACCCACTACACCTCCACCCGTAAAGCTGCAGGCAATGCCAACGCCGGTACCTACTTCGACACCGACCATAACAGTCGAAAAACAGCCACAGGCAGTTCCAGAGTTTTCAATAACTGGACTTGGAATTCCTGCGCTCATTGTTGGTGCTATATATTTGTTTGTGAGAAGAAATTAAGTGGGGGTTGGTTTGAAACCCCTTTTTATCTTCAGTTTAGGCATATTCTTCGTAGAGATAATTTATTCGTAAATTTGAGGATGCGTGTTTCCGATCTCTCCGATTATCGAGAGCAGGCCATTTCACTAGTAAGTAAGTCTCTCACTGAGAACTATTTACACGTCCATCGTTTTGCTGTTACCACTAACTGTACATTACGAATGAATTAGTCCAACGATTTAATTTATATATCTGGACCCGCGAATTCTAGAAGAGTGGAGATGTTAAGCTTCTATAATTTATTGCTTTCGTTTCTATCCAAATTGCCTTCGGCAGCGAGTGCCATCCGAATTGTAACGTCGTGTGTAGCGATGAAGTAATTCTTCCCACAGTAGGGCACCTCGGCAATCGATATCCTCAGTTTATCGCCTCTTTTTGATCAATTGTCCAGATTTCAGATGACCTAATCGACGAGTTTTTTTTTGGACTACGTCAAATTATTAAATTTTCGGGTCGAACTTTTACTATCTAATAGTCCGTGTCTCAACTTGTAACAGGTGTAAAGAATAACTTTCAAAAGGTGGTATTATATCATATTTCACACATCTCTTTTTGGGAATATTTTAGAACTTGATAGAACGTAGCTTGCATAAAGAGGTATTACTAACATTGTGCTAGATTAAAATTCAAATAGATAATTCGGCTATTATTTTCTTTAACTCGACCACTTTCTGATGCGAAACCGCTTGTTTCTCAGGCTCAATCCCCAGGCTATGCAGCCGAGAGCAAGTAAAAACAGAATGCTACCAATACTGCTCGGCGTGCCCAGCACGTAGGGAAGAAGTCCGATTATAAAAAGTCCAACTCCTAGCAACATGAAGAGGTGCCCCACATTGTCATCGATTTTAAGTAAATAAAATGCAAGGGCGAGAGCTACAACTGGAATTAATATGAGGGCCAATATATTTGCATCAACCATTTTACTGTCCTTTGTTACTTTGTATCTCTATATAGCTACGTTGTTAATATCTTCGGATTAAAGTTATCTCTGTTGAGCACAGCTTTTATAACAACTTGTAATTGATGTTTGCGTTTTTCAACAGTGCAGTATTACTAACAGGCAGCATTTATTTTCCAAGATGAAGTATGGTGTACTGCCCCGTAATCACAATTTTAGCTGTAGAAGGGCATGATAGAACTAGGACCATATAATCTGATTGTTGCGAATTAAGATTGCCTAATTTGAAAATGGCGAATGCCCTTAACGTTGTTTATAATGGTTATTTGAGTACTTCAGCGTTTAAAAGCAATAAATAAATAGATGTTCCTATGAAAATCAAAAATGTGGCTGGGGAGAGTACGGCTAATCAGTAATATTTAATTGCTACCACCACACAAAAATCTTGATTTAACCGATACCTCCTACTGCATCACGGCGCCGTGTTATGCACTCAAGACTAGTTTTATTACTCTTAAACCTCTGCTAATGTTTTTACGACTGGCGCGAGGAAAGACGCTATACTTGGGCACATACAACATATCATAGGGTAACAACAGTGAAGAAGAAACCACATATACTTTTCACCTCCTCTCTTCATAATCAATTTTAGTATTACACGAAGCGGTATCGTTTTTGGTATATATAGATTTTTGTATTTCGCTGCCCTTGTTTAACTAGAAGCAGCAGAGATAGTTTTATAATCTCTATATATATTACTATGTGTATTTACTGCTAACACACAAAAATTTCATTACATTGGGGTGTAAATATGAACTTGAGAAAAGTGATAATAAGTTTGTCGATCATGGCGATATTGTCATTTTGTACGTTAAACGTTGCTGCAGCATTAGAGAGTAAGCCAACAGCCACTATTTATGATAGCCATGCAATAAACGCAACAACCAAGCAGCCAACAACTCTCGTATTCTATGCTCCCTCGAAAGCTAAGACCGGTGAATCTGTTACAGTTTGTGGATACCTCACGGCAGCAAACGGTACTGGTATCGTAGATGCACGAATATGTATCCAGGAGTTTAATAAGTGGGGCGATGGTAACTGGCATTACCTTAGCGTTGTGCCCACTAGCGGTAATTACGGATATTTCAACGATACTGTGGTGATATTTTCTAACATGTTTGCTACAAAAGGCGGCTACCACTTCAGGGCCGTCTACGACGGCGATGCTCAATATGAGCGATCTATGAGTAATGAGGAAATTATATCTGTAAGTTAATTGGCAACGAAGATTTTTTTCAACATTATCAACTATTCGTCGATTGTATCTTCAAATAAGAAAAGGCATTATCAATTATTTACTTGCTACTTCACTGCAGTTAGCAATTATGATACCTCATATCGAAGATAATTTTTAAACGCTCTTATCGTATTTTTCTAGTAGTCTTTGTCTTCATCACGGTAGTTCACTGTTGTCACATTGAGATTAGCGCGTTTTGATATTTTCTGTATCCTCGAAGGTTTGTGCTGTTTTGAGTAAAAAGGAGCAGACAAGCATATCGAGAGCGTTTTGCTATAATTCTTAAAGTTTTTTGTTGAAAGTTTACTTTATTCCTTTAAAATTGGGTAAAAAGTGCCGTTAATAATAATAAAACGAAAATTTAGTGACACAACTCATTAAGCGATTTTGAATGTGCTATTGGAAGCGCGTCTGAAAGAGTACAACGCAAGTGGTTTTTTCTACTGTAAGTAAGTGTAGACGTGGGATTGCTCCTTTTTATTCGTCAAAGAAATGAAGCCGTTCCCGTATCAAAGCCTACACAGTCCTTTCACTATCCTATCACCTCTCTGATTTACGAGTACTCTCTTAATATTTAGCTAGAATATCATGAACGGCCATAAGAAAAATGGCCACAGACAGAATAGAAGCGGCGCTAAGAGATACATTTTTTTCACCTCCATCTTGTCATTATAACCAATCGAATAATGTGAAGAGAAGT
>Ga0187781_10004192_pt1 | contig 10777 bp, 9 predicted proteins | sample 0715_SJ02_MP02_2_FD_132447 | JGI IMG/M metagenome (GOLD analysis project Ga0187781, IMG submission 132447) | Tropical peat soil microbial communities from peatlands in Department of Meta, Colombia - 0715_SJ02_MP02_20_MG | ecosystem: Environmental > Terrestrial > Soil > Wetlands > Peat | place...
CTCCCCGGGCGCGGACGCTCGCGCCGGCGGCTCCGAAGCCGTCGCCGCTGCCACACGGGCGGTCGCGGGCGACTTGGCTCCTGCGGCCGAGGTCGCGGTGGCACCTGCCCAGGCCTCGCCTGGCCCCGAGGCCGAGCCCTCAGGGGATGGGGGCCCGGCCGAGGTTGCCGAGAACCACGCGTTGACGGAGGATTGAAGTCGGATGGCATCGTTTTCAGCAAAGGAAGTTGCCGAGCTTCGCAAGCGCACGGGCGCCGGCATCCTCGACTGCCGCGAGGCGCTCCAGGAATGCGACGGCGATCTCGGAAGGGCCGAGCAGTGGCTGCGTGAGCAGGGCAAGATCAGCGCCCGCAAGCGGGAGGACCGCGAGCGGGCCGAAGGGGCCGTCGCCGTCGTCGTCGAAGGGCTCGTCGGCGCCATCGTGGCGCTCGAGTGCGAGACGGACTTCGTGGCGAAGTCCGCCGAGTTCGTCCAGCTCGTCGACGAGCTCGCCGCCGAGCTGGCCGCCGGAGGCGAGCCCGCCCTCGAGGCCCAGCGTGAGCGGGTGGAGAAGCTCGCCGTCACACTGAAGGAGAACATCGCCGTCGGGCAGACGAGGCGCTTCGAGGCGCCAGTTGGTTCGGTCATCGGCAGCTATCTGCACATCCAGAACGGCCGCGGCGTGAACGCCGTCCTCGTCGAGCTCGCCGGCGGCACGCCAGAGCTGGCCCATGACATCGCCGTCCACGTCGCCTTCACCCGTCCGGAGTACCTGCGGCGCGAGGACGTGCCCGAGGACGTCGTGGCGGCCGAGCGCCAGACCGTGGAGGCCATCGCCCGCAACGAGGGCAAGCCGGACGCCTCCCTCCCCAAGATCATCGAAGGACGGTTGAACGGCTGGTTCAAGGAGCGGTGCCTGCTCGAGCAGCCATACGTGCGCGACGAGAAGCAGTCCATCGCCGACCTGTTGCGCGCCCACGGGGGCGCCGAGCTCCGCCGGTTCGCGCAGGTGGTCGTCGGCTCCTGAGATGTCCGACTCGCCGATCGCCCAGCTCAACGTGACACCTGTGTCCCCGCGCTGGCGCCGTGTCGTGCTCAAGCTGTCCGGCGAGGCCCTCGCCAGCGCCGCCTCGGATGAGACAATCGACGCCGCCACGGTGTCCCGCCTCGCGCGTGAAATCTCCGCCGCCCGGGCGGAGTTCGATGTCGAGATGGCCGTCGTCATCGGAGGCGGCAACATCTGGCGAGGCACCACCGGGGCCGGCGAGGGCATAGACCGGGCGACGTCGGACACGATGGGCATGCTCGCCACTGTGATCAACGCCCTTGCACTGCAGGACGCCATCGAGCGCGAGGGTCAACCGACCCGCGTCCTCTCGGCCGTCCACATGGCCGAGGTGTGCGAGCCGTACATCCGCCGCCGCGCCATCCGGCACCTGGAAAAGGGACGCGTCGTCATCCTCGCCGCTGGCATGGGGAGCCCGTACTTCACGACGGACACGCCCGCCGCCCTGCGCGCGGCCGAGATCGAGGCGGACGCCATCATGAAGGGCACCCACTCGGGTGTCGACGGCGTCTACAGCGCCGACCCACGCCTCGAAGCCGATGCCGAGCGCTACGAGGAGATCGGTTTCATGGAGGTCGTCTCCCGGGATCTGCGGGTGATGGATCTGACGGCGATCACGTTCTGCCGTGACAACTCCATCCCAATCCTCGTGTTCGACATCATGCAGCCAGGCAACATCCGGGCCGCCCTCGCGGGTGAGCGCATAGGTACGCTGATCTCGTGACCAGCGAGGCCGACGAGCTCATCCAGGCGGCACAGGACGAGTGCCGCGATCGGATGCACAAAGCTGTCGATCACGCCAGGACGGACTTCGCCACGGTGCGGACCGGCCGGGCGGCGCCGGCGCTCATCGAGAAGCTTCGCGTGGACTATTACGGATCGGAGACCTCGCTGCAGCAGCTGGCCGGCTTCAGCGTGCCTGAGCCGCGCGTGCTCGTCGTATCCCCGTACGACAAGGGCGCCCTCAAGGCCATCGAGAAGGCCATCGCCGCGTCCGACCTCGGCATCAACCCGTCGAACGACGGGACGGTCATCCGGCTGGTGTTTCCCGAGCTCACGACGGAGCGACGCAAGGAGCTCGTGAAGGTCGTCCGCCACCGGGCGGAGGAGGCTCGCGTGGCCGTCCGCAACGTCCGCCGCGCCACCCGCCATGACCTCGAAGGGCTGGAGAAGGACGGCGACATCTCCACCGACGAGCTCGAACGGGCGGAGAAGGAGCTCGAAAAAGTGACGCATGAGATGATCGCCGAGATCGAGCGTCTGTTGGCAACCAAGGAGAAGGAGCTGCTCGAACTCTGAGCGCTCATCTCGGCTCGCGTCGTGAGGGAGTCCACATTTTGGAAGATCGAGACGAACGTCCCGAGACGCCCGCCATCGACCCGGGCAGCGATGGAGACCTCGGCGACGTCGTCGACGAAACCCTCGGGCACGCCGCCGACTCGACTCCCGCCGCCGACTCGACTCCCGCCGACTCGAGTCCCGCCGCCGACTCGAGTCCCGCCGCCGACTCGAGTCCCGCCGCCGTCGCCTCGACTCCCGCCGACTCGACTCCGGCCGCCGTGTTCTCGCGTCGAGGGGTGCACGCACGGGCTCGCATCGAGGGCGTGGAGGCCGGCGTGGCCGCCGGGCTCTTCCCCGCCGATCGAAGCGAGGAGGACGAGGCCGTATTTGCGGACTGGATGTCCGAGCCGGCATCTGACCCGCTCGATCCGGGGACGGCCACTGCCTGGGGGGCGCAGGGTCCCTCCGAGGCCTCCGGGACGGCGGCGGCGAGCGCGGCGGCCGCGCCCGCCCTGCCTGACTGGCGGGACCCGCCGACTCGAGAGGTGCCTAGGGTCCTGCTCGAGCACCCGCTGGCAGAGCCGGCTCCGTCCTACCCGGGCCCGGTGTGGCGCGAGGTCGAGACGGACTGGGACGACGACGACCTCACCTTCGCCGAGATCGTGCACGAAGGCGCCACGGTGGCCGACCACGGGCTTTCCATCGACGAGCCGGATCCGTTCGCCTTCGACGAGATCGAGCCCGTGACGGGCGCCGTCCGCGAGGTCGAGCCGGCCGCTGAGGAGAACGGCTGGGACGCCGGCGTGGCGGCGGACGAATGTGACTTGACGGCGGAGGCCGGTCTCGCCGATGCCTCCGCTCCGTCCCTCGAGGCGGCGGCTGCACCTGCGCCGCTGTCGAGAGCAGGCAGGGGACACCGGAGTCGGGGAAGCCACCGCGGCCGCGTGAGCTTCGCCGGCCGGGCGCGCCACGAGAGGGGTGGAGCCTCGCTGGCGGCGGAATCGGTGGGTGCCGCGGCGTTGCCGGCGCACGCCGCCGTGGCTCCCGTCCCCGCTCCGGCCGCTGCCTCGAGACGCAACCCCGTGATCGCCACCGTCACGGGCTTGGCGGTGGGCGCCGCCGTCCTCCTCCTCTTCCTTGCAGGTTCGCCGGCGGTGCTGACCCTCGTCACCATCGTGCTCGTCGTCTCCGCCGCCGAGTGCTACCAGGCCTTGCAGCGGGCTCGCTACCGGCCGGCGGTGCTGCTCGGCCTCCTCGCCGTCGCCGGCGTGGCCATTGCCGGGTACTTCGAAGGACCAGAAGCCGTTCTCCTGGTCGGGGCCTCGCTCGTGGTCGCCACCCTCTGCTGGTACGTCTTCGGCGTCTCCCGCCGGTCGCCGGTCGCCAACTTCGCCGCCACCGTGATGGGATGGGCGTGGATCGGGCTGCTCGGGGGCTTCGCGAGCTTGTTGATCGACCCGAGGGCTTTCCCTCACCGCCATGGCCTCGCCTACCTCTTCGGGGCGATCGTTGCCACCGTCGCCTATGACGTCGGCGGCTATGCCTTCGGCAGTTGGATCGGGAAGCGACCGCTGGCACCTTCGATCAGCCCCAACAAGACGGTGGAGGGCCTCATCGGCGGGTGCTTCGCCGCCGTGGCCATCTCAGTGGCCGTCGTGAGTCATCTCCACCCCTGGACCGTCCCTCACGCCCTCGAGCTCGGCCTCGTCGTCGCCGTCTTCGCCCCCCTCGGCGATCTTGCCGAGTCGATGATCAAGCGGGACATCGGGGTGAAGGACATGGGCACGCTCCTGCCGGAACACGGCGGCGTCCTCGACCGCATCGACGCCCTTCTCTTCGTGCTGCCCGCCACGTACTGCCTCGTGCGGCTGATCCACGGTTGAGGGAGAGACCATGAGCCCCCGCACGGTGGTCATCGCCGGATCGACGGGATCGATCGGTACGCAGGCCCTCGAAGTGATCGCCGCCGGCCTGGACCGCTTCGAGGTGGCCGCCCTCGGGAGCCGCTCGTCGGTGGCCGTGCTGTCCGAGCAGGCAAGGCGTTGGCGCCCCGGCGTCGTGGCGATCGCCGAGGCGTCGCTTGCAGGCGAACTGGAGGCGTCCGTCCCGGCCGGCACCGAGGTGCGGGCCGGGCCCGGCGCCCTCGCCTCCCTGGCCGAAACGGGCGAGATCGTCTTGAACGCGGTCGTGGGATTCGCCGGGCTCGACGTGACCGTGGCCGCGCTCACCGCCGGGCGCCGGCTGGCGCTTGCGAACAAGGAATCCCTCGTGGCCGCTGCTCCCGTCGTGCAGGCCGCCCGGGCAACGCCGGGAGCCGAGCTGATCCCTGTCGACTCCGAGCATTGCGCCATCCACCAGTGCCTGGGCACGTCGGCCGAGGAGGTCGCCCGCATCGTCCTCACCGCGAGCGGCGGCCCCTTCCGGGGTCGGCGGCTGGAACAGCTCACGAACGTCAGCGTCGCCGAAGCCCTTGCCCACCCCACCTGGAAGATGGGCCCGAAGATCACGGTCGACTCCTCCACCCTCATGAACAAGGGGCTCGAGGTGCTGGAGGCGCACGAGCTCTTCGGCCTCTCCTACGATCAGATCGACGTTGTCATCCACCCGCAGTCGATCGTGCACTCCATGGTCGAATTCCGCGACGGGGCGACGCTCGCCCAGCTCTCGAAGCCCGACATGCGCCTGCCGATCGGGTATGCCCTCGGCTACCCGTCCCGGCTCGACGCCGCCTTCGGGGCCCTCGACTGGACCCGCCCGCACATCCTCGAGTTCGAGCCGCCCGACTACGAGACCTTCAGATGCATGGGCCTCGCCTACGCCGCCGGGCGCGCGGGCGGGAGCGCCCCCGCCTGCCTGAACGCCGCCAACGAGGTCGCCGTCGCCGCCTTCCTCGAGGGCCGGCTCTCGTGGGGGGGCATCGCCGACGTCGTGGCCGATACCCTCGAGGCCCACGTCTCGAGCAAGCTGTTGAGCGTGCAGGACGTGCTGGCCGTCGACGCCGAGGCGCGGTCGACCGCCCGAATGGCGGTCGACCGGCGGGAGAGGGCCGCTTGAGCTCGGGCGTCGCCGGCGGCGGCGCCGCGGGGCGCCCTCAGGATCCGAGACTGCTGCCGGCGCTGGCCAAGCTGCTTTTCGTCGTCGCGGCCTTCGTGCTCGTCGCCATCGCCTTTCACGCCGTCGGAGTGCTCGTCGTCGTGCTGGCGATCTTCGCCATGGTCATGCTGCACGAGCTCGGTCACTTCGTCACGGCGAAGCTGAGCGGCATGAAGGTGACCGAGTACTTCCTCGGCTTCGGCCCGCGGCTGTGGTCTGTCGTCCGCGGGGAGACGACCTACGGCGTGAAGGCGATCCCAGCGGGCGGCTACGTGAAGATCGTCGGTATGACGATGCTCGAGGACGTCGCCGAGGAGGACGAGCCCCGCAGCTACCGCCAGGCGAGCTTCCCTAAGCGGGTGCTCGTGGCGAGCGCCGGCTCGCTCGTGCACTTCCTCCTCGCCCTTGGCCTCCTGTGGTCGGTCTTCGCCTTCCTCGGCATTCCCGTCACGAGCGCGCCGACGGTCTCCAGCCTCTTCGACATCGGCGGCCACCCGGCCCCGGCGGCCAAAGCCGGGATGAAGCCCGGCGACATCTTCGTGTCGGTCGACGGCCACCCGACCTCGACGTATGCCTCCCTCACCGCCCTCATCGGTCCGAGCGCCGGCAAACCCCTGCGCATCACCCTGCTGCGGAGCGGCCGGCTCGTGCATGTCGTCGTCACTCCGGCTCCCTCATCTGTGTCCTCGTGTTCGAACGGCGTGCTCAAGCACCACACGAGAGGCGAGATCGGTGTCGAGCTCTCTCTCACGCGCCAGGTCGCCTACGGTCCCTTCGACTCGATCCCGAAGGCGGCGAGCGACTTCGGCTCACTCGTGAGCGCCACGTTCGCGGGCCTCGGCCACTTCTTCTCGCTGAGCGGCCTGCGGGCATTCGGTCACCAGGTGGCCACGGCGGGCAGGGGCACGAGCGCCCCGAGCAACCCGTGTGCCGCCGCAGGGGCGACGGGCTCGGGTGGCGGGTCCTCGCAGGGTCAGATCATCTCGATCCTCGGCGCCGTGCAGCTGGGCTCCCAGCTCTACAGCCTCGGCATCTCCTCGCTGTTCGTCTTCCTGGCCTTCGTCAACCTCTTTGTCGGCATCGTCAACCTCCTGCCGATGCTGCCGCTCGACGGCGGCCACGTGGCGATCGCCGTCTACGAACGGCTCCGCTCGCGTCGCGGGCGCCCCTACCACGCCGACGTCGCCAAGCTGCTTCCCTTCTCCTACATCTTCTTGGCCTTCATCGTGATCGTCGGGATCGGGGCGCTCTACTCGAACATCCTCCATCCGGTCCACCTCACGGGCGGTTGACGGGCGGCGAGCGGCCGCGCCCCTTGCGGGCCGCCGCGCGTCACGAGACCGGACCGTCTCCGGATTCCCCCTGCGGCCGGTAGTCTCGGGAGCATGGCACGGCCTGCGGTAGCGACGTCTGAACGCCGCAAGACACGTCAGATCAGGGTCGGCAACGTCGCCGTCGGCGGAGGCGCCCCCATCACGGTCCAGTCGATGACGATCACGAAGACGGCGGACGTGGAGGCCACCCTCGCCCAGGTGTACGCCCTCGCCGCCGCCGGGGCCGACATCGTGCGCTGCACGTGCAACGAGCAGGCGGCCGCCGAGGGCCTGGCGCGGATCGTGCCCCGCTCGCCCGTACCCATCGTGGCCGACGTGCACTTCCATCACGAGATGGCGCTGGCGGCGCTTGAAGCAGGGGTGCACGGGCTGCGGCTCAACCCTGGCAACCTCCGCAAGCCGGAGGAGATCAAGCAGATTGCCGCTGAGGCCCGCGACCGCGGCGTCCCCATCCGCATCGGGGTGAACGCCGGCTCACTGCACCCCGACCTGTACAAGCGCTACGGGGGCGCGACCCCGGAGGCCCTCGTCGAGTCGGCTCGCATGGAGCTCGCCTACTTCGACGAAGTCGACTTCCACGACGTCAAGATCTCCGTGAAGGCTTCCAACGTGCCCCTCATGATCGAGGCTTACCGCCTCGCCTCGGAGACTTTTGATCACCCGCTCCATCTGGGTGTCACCGAGGCGGGCCCACCGCCCGCCGGGCTGGTGAAGGCGACGGCGGGCATCGCCACTCTCCTTGCCGAAGGCATCGGCGACACCATCCGCTACTCGCTCACGGCCGATCCTGTCGAGGAGGCCCGCGCCGGCCGGCAGCTGCTGGAGGCGCTCGGCCTGCGGGAGCGCAAGGGCCTCGACCTCATTGCCTGCCCATCCTGCGGCCGGGCGGAGATCGACGTCATCGGCGTCGCCAAGGCGGCCCAGGCCGCCCTCGAGGACCGCAAGCTGCCCATCCAAGTGGCCGTCATGGGCTGCGTCGTGAACGGGCCGGGCGAGGCGCGAGAGGCCGATCTCGGGATCGCCGCCGGTCGCAAGCGCGGCCACTTGTTCATCAAGGGCCAGATCGTCCGCGTCGTACCGGAGGACGAGATGGTGGAGGCCCTCGTGGCCGAAGCCGAGCGCCTCGTGGCCGAGGGCATCGAGGCGCGGCTGGCGGCCGCCGACGCCGGCGCCGCCGCCGAGGCCGAAGCAGATCGGCAGGCGCTCGTCGCCGAGCAGGGCGAGGACGTGAACGCGAGCGAGGTCCGCGTGGAGCTGATCCGCCAGACGATCGAGCAGGAGCGGGCAACCCCGCAACCGAACAGCTGAGCCGCCCGACCTTGACGCTGAGGCCTGGGAGGCGCGCGGCCGTCGCCCGGCTGTCGGGAGGCGGGCTGGGCCGTGGCCCCCGACGATCGTGACAGACTCGCCTCATGGCCCCCGAGGACGTGAGCCGCACCACCTCGCCGGTGCTCCCGGTGAGCCCTCTGCGCGAGGACGAGATCGAGACGTTCTTCGCCATCGACGCTGCCGCCTTCGGTGCCCGCATGTCCAAGGGCGTCGAGGAGCTCATCACGAAAGCGATGAACCTCGAGCGCATCGCCGCCTCGCGTGACGACGGTGCCCTGGTCGGCACGGCCGCCTCGGACGCCAGCAGGATGACCGTTCCCGGCCTCGGGGGTGTGCCCGCCGCCATGGTCGTGGCGGTGGCCGTCCTTCCCTCCCATCGCAGGCAAGGGCGCTTGCGGGCGCTGATGCGCTACCAGCTCGACGACCTGCGCGACCGCGGGGAGGCCGTGGCCGTGCTGACGGCGAGCGAGGGGGGCATCTACGGTCGCTTCGGCTACGGGCAGGCCACGTTCGCCTCGACCTACGCGCTCGACAAACGCGTCGCCCGCCTCGCCCGGCCCGCCCGCGACTTCGCATCCGGGCAGGTGCGCTTGATCGGCCGCAACGAGGCCGCGGACGCCTTCCCGGCCATCTACGCCGCCTACTGGCCGACGCGGGCCGGCGAGCTCGAGCGGGGCGAGATCGACTACCTGGAAGCCCTCGGAGAGCCGGGAGGAGAGGATCTCAGTCGGCGCTTCTACGCCGTCTACGAGGAGGCGGACCATCTCGACGGCTATGCGGCCTACGAGGTCGTCTCGATGGAGCCGCCGGCGCATGGCCCCCGCCGGGTGCTCGTGCACGAGCTCTGCGCCCTCACACCGGGCTCTTACGTCGCCTTGTGGGACTTCCTCCTAGGGATCGATCTCACCGTCGAGCTGGTGGCGCGCAGCCGACCCGTCGACGAGGCCATCAAGTGGCTGCTGGCAGACCCTCGTCAGCTCCGCTGCACGTTCTTGGGCGACCACGCCTGGATCCGGCTCGTCGACGTGGCGACGTGCCTTCGTGCTCGGCGGTACGCCAGCGCCGGCGATCTCGTTCTCGGTCTCGACGACCACTTCTGCCCCTGGAACTCGGGCTGCTACCGCCTCGTCGTCTCCGAGGACGGGGGGACGGCCGAGGTGTCGTCGACGCCGCGCCAGGCGGACGTGGAGCTGGACGCGTCCGCCCTCGCGAGCATCTACCTGGGCGGAGTCTCGCCGCTGGCCCTGGCCGACGTGGGCCGGATCGCACCGTCGTCGGAGGGTGCGATCGCGGCCATGAGCCGGATGTTCGCCAACGATCGGCCGCCGTACTGCCTGACACACTTCTGAGGCTGTGCCGCCCGGGCGGCGTAGCTCTCCCAGGAGTCGTCCCGGTCATCGCGTCTCGTACTCGACCATCCGCCCAGCCCGTCAAGCCGAGCTGTGCAGTCGCCGGCGCACGAAGAGGGCGAACTGCACGACGGCGGCGAGGAGCAGGACTGCTCCGAGGGTGACGAGGACGCGGTTGTGGGCATGACCGCCGCTCCAACCCACCACGAGGATGATGGCGCCGAGGAAGCCCGACAGCGTCACGGCGGCCGCACGGGGCCGCTCGGCCTCGCTCGCCCGCCGGAAGATGGCGTCGTGCCACTCCTTCCGGGTGTGGGCCATGCCGGACGATACGTCGCGTTACGAGCTCATGGGCGCCTCGCCCGCCGCCGGCCGGAAGCTCGGCAGCGGGCGCTCGGTTGTCGCCGTCTCCGCCTCGACAGCCGTGCCGCGGTGCTCGGGCAGGTCCGGCAACGCCGTCAGAGCGGCCAGTGCGAGCTGCTCGGCCCTCCCGGCGCGCTCACCCAGCCGCCCGAGCTGGATCAGCTGAGACTCCGCCTCGGAGTGAGCCCCCGCCCGCAAGACCGTCTCGGCCAGGTGGGGGTGGCAGGTGAGAAACACGACCTGGTGCGACCGGGCCGTCTCGGCCAGCTCGGCCGCCACCGCCCGCGCCCGCTCCGGGTCGAAGTTCACGAGCACGTCGTCGAGCACGATGGGGAGCGACACGGAGCGCTCGGCGAAGGAGTCCGCCAAGCCAAGACGCAGGCAGAGGTAGAGCTGTTCGATCGTGCCACGGCTGAGGCTGGTGGCGTCGACGATCTCACCGGTGGCTGACATCACTCTGATCGTCTGTCGCCCGTCGATTCCGGCGTCGGCGAGCAGGGCGACGTAGCGGCCCGCGGTCACGCGGGCGAAATGAGCGGCTGCTCTTGCCACGACCGCCGGCTGCCGCTCCCGCTCGTGGCGCGCCAAGGTCCGTTGTAGCAGCGCCCGGGCCGTGCCGAGGACGAGGTAGCGTCGCAGGACCGCGTCGAGCTCCACTTCGAGGGCCTCCTGGCGGCGCTCGAGGTCGGCGATGCGGTCAGACGCGCCCAGCCTCCGCATCTCCTCGGCAAGGGACTGGTGGCGGCGCACCGTGTCCTCTTCCGCCTGCCGCAGCCCGTCGATCGCAGGCTCGAGCTCCTCCCGCTCACTCGCCCACGCCAGCACATCGCCGCCAGCAAGCCGTTCGCGCAGCCGCTCGCCCGTCTCACCGGCGCCGAGAGCGCTCTCAAGGGCGCTCTCGGCGCCGGTGACCTCCCGCTCGAGCGCCTCCCGCCGAGCCTCGAGCCGGGTGACGTCGTCGAGGCGGTGCACGAGCCCGGCCA
>Ga0187781_10004193_pt1 | contig 10774 bp, 7 predicted proteins | sample 0715_SJ02_MP02_2_FD_132447 | JGI IMG/M metagenome (GOLD analysis project Ga0187781, IMG submission 132447) | Tropical peat soil microbial communities from peatlands in Department of Meta, Colombia - 0715_SJ02_MP02_20_MG | ecosystem: Environmental > Terrestrial > Soil > Wetlands > Peat | place...
ACACCGTTGGGGTAGGGCGGGCGAAACGGGCGTGGCTCGGTCTGATTTTTCAGCCGGCAGCTCTTCGGTGGCGTCATCCCGACCGACTCGCTTTTCAGGCAGAGCGAGGGATCTGGCGCCGAGTGCAAGAGCAGCGCACGCAAGATCCCTCGGCCCGCGGGTGAAAACGCGGGCCATCGGAATGACGCAGGAGAGGTGTGGAATTCAAACCGAGCCACTAGCGGGGAAACGCCCGCAATTTTGCCGTTTTCCAAGAGGGGGTCTGCCGAGGGAGGCGATGGGGGCTAGGTGAAATGGACCTTGGCCTGGCTGATGCGGTGTTGCAGGGTGGCGGCGAGCTGGTCCACGTCGGTGGGGGAAAGGTTCATCACTTCCGGCTCGAGGATGGGGATGCGGTTGCTGCCGACGGCATCGCGACGAACCTGGATCAACAAGGCTTGCAGAGCCTGAGGGTCGTACTTTTGCGGCGTCAGGCGGATGAGCTCATGAAGGGCCGTGCCGATGGATAAGCGCTCGCGGTAGGGGCGCTCGGTGGTCATCGCGTCGAAGGAGTCGGCGAGCGCAATGATGCGGACGGCTTGCGGGGTTTCGTCGCCGTGCAGTCCGTCGGGATAGCCGGAACCGTCGCCGCGCTCGTGGTGCCAGCGGACAATTTCGGGAATCTGCGGCCAGGGGAACTGGACGTTGCTGACGATCTTATGGCCGACGACGGTGTGATCGCGCATGGCCCGGGATTCTTCGTCATCGAGGGAGGAGGGCTTGGCGAAAAGGCGGGTATCGACGGCAACTTTTCCGATGTCGTGAAGATACCCGGCCGAGCGAAGAGAAGCGACTTGGTTGGGGTCCATGCCAAGCGCTTCTCCAATGGCTTGGGCATAACGGCCGACACGGAGCGAGTGGCCGTGAATGTTGACGTGCTTGACGTCGATGGCGGCGGCGAAGGCTTCGAGCGCGTTGTCGTAGAAGCCGTGCAGCGAAGCCAGGAGGCGGAGATTCTCGGAGACTCGTTGCGCGAGGGTCTGGCTGAGATTGTGATTCTGAATGGCCAGGGCAACGTAGTTGGCGATCATTTCGAGGGCGTCGAGCGCATCCTCTTCGTAGATGGCGTCACCCGAGCGGCGGCCGAGAGCGATAGCTCCTACCAGCTTGCCGCGCACCTTCAACGGGCAGACGCATTTGAACAGTTCGGGGGCGACATTGCCGTTGGAGCTCAAGAAAACGTCGATGGTGGAACTATTCAGTAAAACCGGTCCGTGGGCGGCGCTCAGCGTATGAACGTGACGAGGCAGGAGCGGAATGACAGCCGGATCCGGGAGAAGCGCAAAACCCTTGGCATCGAGCGAGGTGAGCATCGAAGGACGCTCGCCGAAAGAGAACAAGACCGCCTCGCTTGCGCCAGCTGCCTCCATGGCGGCTTTGAGCATGGCGCGCGCCGTCTGGCCGAAATCGCGTTCGGCCGTCAGTTCGGGCCCCAAGTCGGCCAGCGCTTCGACGGTTCGCAGGAGCTTCTTTAGATTGGTTCCCTGCAATACCTCTTGCGGAGGTTCTTGCGAGACACCAGAGCCTAATAAGCGTAGCACGCGGGTTGGTGCGGGGATTGTTGGTTAGTTTGGTGCTGGAGATTTAGGGGTATAGGTGCGCCTTGATAGCGCCGGAAAACCCGGAGCGGTCCGTGACGTGAGGCGGCCGCGAAAGAAGGTTGGCGAAGGAAGCGAGCGATTCCTGATTCGGCTTCGGCTGCCTTGATGATTTCGTGCGGATACGCCGAGTTATCTTGACAGTGGCCGGAAGTTCCCGCATACTGCGGCCAAACTACCCGCGCTGCTTGCGTTTTGCCGGTCTGGCCGGTGTGTACCGGTCTGGCCTGTAATCCAAAGACTGAGAGTACCCCGTGGCTGTGCCACCAACAGAACCGGGTCCCTCTCGAAAAGTGTCCGATAGTGCTGGACGCAATTTCGATAAGGGAGCGACGCCGGTATTTTATCCCGCTAATCGTGAAGAAGTGATGCTGCTTGCTTCCCTGAAGGACTTGGTGTCTTCGGGAGCGCACCGGCTGGACCCGATGCTGGCCGCGATTGCCGACGCAGCGCGGCGGTTGACGGGCGCTTCGGGATCGGCGATCGCGATGTGGAAGGACGGAGAGATGGTGTGCCGCGCACGGAGCGGCGAGACCGCGCCGGCGCTGGGCGCACGCCTGGATGCCAAAGCAGGGATCTCAGGGGAATGCTTGCGCACGGGCCAGATGCAGCATTGCGCGGACACAGAAAATAACTCTCTGGTGGATGTGGAAGTTTGCCGGAACCTCGGGCTGCGATCGATTGCGGTGCTTCCCATACGCGGATGGAGGGGAGTGAACGGGATTCTGGAAGTGTTTTCGACGTTGCCGGGAACGTTCACTGAGCATCAGCTGGCATTGCTTGCCGAGTTGACGGCTTTAGCCGAACGGGCGCGGGCCTCGCAGCCGCACGGGGCGTCGCAGGTGGTGGTGCGGGAACACCAGGAAAAGCCGCAGCCATCGGGGATTTTACCGGCGTCAGATCGAGTGGGCGACGTGGCATTGGCCGCAGTGGGAAGCCAATGGCGGCGGTTTGTGATTGGGGCCATCGGAGTGGCGGCGCTTGCCTTGGTTGCCTTAGCGATCTGGCTGGGATGGCGCGGAGCCGATCAAGCCGACGGAAGGGCGCACGCAGCCTCGCCGGCGATTGCGGCAACGGTGACGGCGCGGCCTTCCGCAACGCATCTTCCCGATAGCGACCCGGTATGGAAGCCCAACCCGGGTGGCGAGACACTATTTCCAAGCAATGGGAAACTGCCCGCGAGTTCCGCAGTGAAGCTGGCTTCGAAAACGGACGTGATCGAGGTTAAGGTTGGCGGGAGGAAGCCGGAGAGTGCGCAATCGCCGTTGAACGCGGAAACGACTCGCATGCCGAGCCCGGCTGCGGGACAAGATTTCAGTGCTGTTGCGAATCCGCTTGGGAGTTCGCCTGCTCCTGCAGCAACAACCGCGGACGATGCGGCGTCGGGCGATCCGCCTGTGATTTCAACGGAGCAGGATGGGTCAGCCACACTTGGCGGAGTGCTCTCGGCGAAAACGAGCTTGCCGGAGTTTTCGGGGCCGGTCTCGCAAGGAGTTTCCGGCGGGCGACTCCTGCACCACATTGCACCGGTTTATCCAGCGCAAGCGAAGAGCATGCGTGTGGAAGGGCGAGTGGTTTTGAACGCGATGGTGAGCGAGGATGGACGGGTGGGCCAGTTAAAGGTGGTCGAAGGACCTTCGTTGCTGACAGAAGCGGCAGTGGAGGCGGTGAAGCATTGGCGCTACGAACCATTCTTGCTCGATGGGAAGGCGGTCAAGAGAGAGACGACGATCACGATTGACTTCAGGCTGCCCTCGGCGCCGCGCTGAGCGAGTCGAATCCGCGTTTGCTCGACTTGCGCAGGCAGCGGTGATCATCAGGATCAATATCAATTTGGCCGCGAGACGAGCTACTGCGACTAGGGCGTTTCTCTTGATGGTGTAGAGTGCGTAACCCCAGCGGCTAAAGCCGCCGATTCTTTCCGGCCATTTGCGGCACGACTGAAGTCGTGCCCTTCCCAAAAACGATTTATGAGATGGCTTCTAGTGTCGTGTAACTGAAAGCTCGAAACATAAATCCGGCTGAGGGAATCGACGCGCCGCGAAGCAAGCGGTGGTGCGAGCAGAATGCATAGGTCCTTCGTTTCGCCACCCCAGCAGGCGAAAAGCGTGCCTGCCGGGGGCCCGGCTCACTCAGGATGACTGGGGGAATCAGGTTGTGGACTTCGGTTACGAGACATTCGTGCCATGACCGCGTAATGAGTACAACAAGGAATCGCGCATGAGAGACAGCAGGACGGGCGCGGACGCCCGTCGCTCCATCGTCGAAGCTAAGCGCTCACCGTACTAGACGCCCACGGGAAACGGTTTCGCGTGGGTTGCTTCCGAGCTGACCGTGAGGCCTGCAAACCTGCCTTGCAGGAGCGACATCAGTCCGGTGACCCAGTAGCCGATCACGAACAAGACAAGGAACGGGACGGTGAAGTAGTTCTCATTGTCGATGGCGTAGTAAACGGTCAACGCGAAATAACAGCCGATTGCCAGCTCAATCCAGGGAACCCATTTCAGCCGTTTGCGGTACTTGGTAGCGCGGACTTTGTCTTTTTTCGATTCGACGCGGTATTTGGGAGTGCGGGCGAAGGAAGTCTGTTTGCCAATCAGCGCTTCGAGAACGGCGCGGGTGTTGGTGATGGTCAAACCGATTCCCAGGGACATCAGCAGCGGAAGATAAAGGAAGGAGCGCAGCCAGGTTCTGGGGAAGAGCTCCTTTTGCGAGACCAGATAAAAGCTGGAGATGGAAAATGTGGAAGCCATGAACAGGGGCAGGTCGATGTAGAGCATCTGGAACCATCCCTGGTAGAAGCGGATGATCATGGCGGGCAGCAGAAGAACAGAGAGGACGATCATCAGCGGATAACTGATGTTGGCCGTGAGGTGATACCAGGCTTCGATTTTCTGGTGGCGCGAAACGTCGCTCGAAAGAATCTTGGGGAGAATCTTCTTGGAGACCTGGATCAAGCCTTTGGCCCAGCGCGCCTGCTGGGTTTTAAAGGCGGTCATTTCTACCGGGAGTTCGGCCGGGCATTCCACATCCTGCAGGTAGAGAAATTTCCAGCCTTTTAATTGGGCGCGGTAGGAGAGGTCGGTGTCTTCGGTGAGAGTGTCGTGCTCCCAGCCGCCGGCTTCTTCGATGGCCTGGCGGCGCCACATGCCGGCCGTGCCGTTGAAGTTGAAGAAGACTCCGCTGCGGGCGCGGCCGGAATGCTCCAGCACAAAATGGCCGTCGAGGAGGATGGCTTCGACTTCAGTAAGTAACGAATAGTTGCGGTTGATGTGGGTCCAACGGGTCTGGACCATGCCGACTTTCGAGTCGGTGAAATGGTGGATACATCTGATGAGGAAGTCGGGTGAGGGGACGAAATCGGCGTCGAAGATGGCGATGAACTCACCTTTCGCGACCTTGAGTCCAGCTTCCAAGGCTCCGGCTTTGAAGCCTTCGCGGTTGTCGCGATGGAGATAGACGACGGGATAGCCGAGAGCATCATAGCGCTCGACGAGCTGGCGAGCGACTTCGGCGGTTTCGTCGGTGGAGTCGTCGAGGAGCTGGATCTCGAGCTTGTCTTTCGGGTAGTCGAGCCGGCAGCAGGCATCGAGCAAGCGATCGACGACGTACTTCTCGTTGAAGATTGGAAGCTGCACGGTGACGCGGGGCAGATCGTCAAAGTGTGCCGAGGGATCCGCCGTCTTGTTTTTCTTGTGCTTGTAATAAAGGTAGACGAGCCAGTAACGATGGCCGCCGTAGGCGGCGAGGATGATGAGGACGATGAAATAGGGGATCAGGAGCGCGAGATCGAATCCGTTGACCTGATAGAGGCCCTGAAAAGTCTTGTCGAGAAAGTGCTGGCGCAAGTAGGGGCCGATGCCCTTGGAGGCGAGGAAGAGCGCGAGGGCGGAGGTTGGAAGTGGCGAACTCATGCAAGGCTGCGGGCCCATTTCGGGGGCTGGATGGCAGAAGAAGCATTGTACCTGATTGGTCTGAAGGGGCGCCGGGCGTGAGATGGCCGCCGTGTTTCAGTGCAAAATGGCCGCTCCTGTCATCCTGAGCGGAGCGAAGGATCTACGCATTCCGTCGGCTGGTAGGGATGCCGGATGTACCATTCCTCGCTCAGGTCGCGCCAGGTGGGATTCCTCGAAACGATGAGCTGGATTTTCCTTATCCGAAGCAGGCCCTTGATCTGTTTTTCGCGGTTGATCGCCTTGATCGCGTCGTCGAAACTCTCGTAGTAAACGAGCCTGTCAATCTTGTAGCGCGCGCAGAATTGCGATCCGTGGCCATGCTTGTGCTGCCACATCCGTCGGTGGAGGTTGCCGGTGACTCCGACGTACAGGGTCTTCGAGCGATTGGTCAGAATATAGACGTAATAGTAACGGCGTTCGTGGAAAGGCATGGTGTCGCGGCGCTGCGAGCAAAATGCATAGGTCCTTCGCTTCTCCACCCCAGCGCACCAAAAGCGGGTGCGCCGGGGACCCCGGCTCGCTCAGGATGACTCGGGGAAGGGTTGTGCTCCACTTAATTATTTACTAGCCGGGTCTCTCTGCCCCTGGTAGTCCTCGAAGTGGGGACACTTTTGTGCACGCATTTGTCGAGTGTCTCCCGTCACTGCGACGCGAGATGGTAAGAAGGCTGAGAGCGGGAAATCAGTTCAGGAAATACTGACGGTAGAGGGTATCGCGCTGGGCGGGGCGGAAACCGGCGTCGCGGATGATGCGGCGCAGTTCTTCTTCCGTGGTGCAGTTGGTAACGCCGGCGGCGCGGACGACGTTTTCCTCGAGCATGACGGAGCCGACGTCGTTGCCACCGAAGCGCAGGCCCATCTGGCAGACCTTGAGGCCCTGCGTGACCCAGCTCGACTGCACGTTGAGGAAATTCGAGAGATAAAGGCGCGAGATGGCCAGCACTTTCAGATATTCGACGGCGGTGGCTTCATCCCATTTGCGGCCGCCGAGCGCGGTATTGGCGGGCTGGAAGCTCCAGGGGATGAAGGCGGTGAAGCCGCCGGTTTCTTCCTGCAGGCGGTAAATGGCTTCGAAGTGATTGATGCGGTGCTCGAAGGATTCGCCGACGCCGAACATCATGGTCGCGGTGGTGCGCATGCCGAGCTGATGGGCAGTGCGATGGACGAGCAGCCAGTCATTGGTGAGGCATTTGAGGCGCGCGATGCGGTGACGGACTTCGTCGTCGAGAATTTCGGCGCCGCCGCCGGGGATGGAATCGAGGCCGGCATCGCGCAGGCGAGAGATCGTGTCGCGCACGCTGAGATCGCTGTATTCGGCGATGGCGAGAATTTCTGACGCGGAGTAACAATGCAGGTGAACTTTGGGGAAGCGCTGCTTGATGCCGCGCAGCATCTTTTCGTGCCAGTCGATTTTGAGATCGGGATGGAGTCCTCCCTGCATGAGGACGCCGGTGCCGCCGAGTTCGACGGTCTCGCGGATTTTTTCGTAGATGGTGTCGAAGTCGAGAATGTAGCCCTCGTTGACGCGGGCGGGATCGCCTTTTAGGGGACGATAAAACGCGCAGAACGTGCAGTATTCGGTGCAGAAATTGGTGTAATTAATGTTGCGATCGATGATGTAGGTGACCACGCCCTCGGGGTGCAGGCGGCGGCGGACGGCGTCGGCTTCCATGCCGATGCCGATCAGGTCGTCGGACTGGAACATTTCAAGCGCTTGCTGTTTGGTCAGGGACATTCGATTACCCCACGCTCGCTAAACGTTATTCTAGCTGGGAGAAGCCGCTGGGGCGAGCTTTTCAAGCGGTGTGGTGGGCAATTCCGATCCCTTCGAGAAAATGCAATTCCGGAGCTTGCGGAAGAGCGCCGATTTCTTTTCCGTAGCGGTAGAAGAGTGCCAAGCCTTCGAGACACGGCGGATCAAGATAATAGTGGATGTTGCGCGCGAGATAAGAGCGCACATCCTCGATCGGCAGGCTCAGGCGCTGCGACCATTCCTGGGCGATCGTTTCGAGGTTTTCGGGCTGGAGGCCGTGATCGCGGAAGTCCTTGAAGACCTCCGCAATCCGGCGTGGATCGTGACCGGCGAGCGCCTTTTTGCGAATGGCCCAGAACGCGAAAACGAATGGCTTTCCGGTGCGCGACTGCCACTCCTCGGCCAGATCGAGCGTCTGGTAGCGCGCGCGGTCGACCTGCAGCGCAGGATCGCCGATCAGCAGTGCCGCATCGCAGGCCGCAAGCATGGCATCGAGGTCGGGCGCCATGTCTCGGTAGGCGCGAGCGCCGCCGATCCATTTGGCGAAGAGAATCTTTGTCAGCGCGACTGAGGTCATAGACGAGTTGTCGAGCGCAACCGTCTGTGCGTTGCTGATCGCCATCTTGCTTACGAGCAGAATGGAGCGAACGGCGCGCCGAGCGGCGATGGCGACGTCGGGAATGATTACCAGATCAGGAATGGTTGTGTAGGCCGCTGCCGGAATGATTCCGATGTCGGCCGTGTCCTCGGCTAACGCACGAGCACAGGATGAGGGGATGGTATAGGAAATATCAAAATCTCTGCCGGCCTGACCGTGCTCGAAATCCCACATCAGGGGCGCAGTATTGAGATAAGTAATGGCTGAAATCCTGAGGCGACTCATCGCTTTGCGAATTCTACCAAAAGCATTGTGCGCGGCATCATTGACAGGGCGCTGGAGCACGGTTACGGTCAGGCACTATGTCGACGACCACGCCAACCGGGATGAGTTCCGCTTCCAATCTCTCTCCCAACACTGCTTCCGCTGCAGGCGCTCCTGCAACTGCTGCTTCGCGTGATGCTATCGATTGGCTGGCGCTGGCGCTGACCCCAGGGTTGGGACCATCGCGAATCCGCAAGCTGGTTGAACATTTTGGCTCAGTGGCACGGCTCTTTCAGGCGAGCCTGACGGAACTCGAAGCGACCGGAATGCGCGCCGTTTCGGCGCAGGCGCTGGCTACGGGCAAGTCGATGGAGTTGGCGCAGGATGAATTAGCGAAGGCCGCCACAGCGAACGCGAGAATCGTTTCGCTCAGCGATGAGGAATATCCCGCACGGCTCAAGGAAATCTACGATCCGCCGGTGATTCTTTTTGTGAGGGGGAGTGTTGGGTTGTTGTCCTCGCCTGGAATCGCGATGGTTGGGACACGCCACCCCACGCCGTATGGAACGGGGATGGCCGAGAGATTGGCTGCGGACCTGGCGGCGCGGGGGCTGGTAATTATCAGCGGGCTGGCAAGAGGAATTGACACGGCATCGCATCGTGGAGCTGTTGCCGCCAAGGGAAAGACAATTGCGGTGCTGGGCACGGGAATCGACGTTTTGTATCCGAAGGAGAACACGCGGCTGGGCGAACAGATTCTGGCGCTGGGCGGCGCTTTCATTTCTGAATTTCCGATGGGGACGCCGCCGACGCCGCAAAATTTTCCCATCCGCAACCGGATTATCAGCGGGATGTCGGCGGGCGTGCTGGTGGTGGAAGCGGCGGAATACAGCGGAACTCGCATTACTTCGCGGTGCGCGCTGGAGCAGAATCGCGATGTGTACGCGGTTCCGGGAAATGTGACGAACAAGAATTCGTGGGGACCGAACACACTGATCAAGCAGGGAGCAAAGCTGGTGGCCACCTGGGAAGACGTTTGGGAGGAGCTGCCGACCGATGTGCAGGTAGCGCTGGGCTCCATGCAGAATGAATCTCCTGCGCCGGCAAGCGCATCTCTATTTCCGGACGAAGTGCACTCGCCGCACGAACAGAAAGTCCTCAAGCTGCTAAAGCCTGATCAATCCACCCACATTGATGAACTGGTGGAAATGCTCGAAAACGAGATGTCGTCCTCGGAAATTTTTGCCGCGCTGTTTGAGCTGGAACTGAATGGGAAAGTGCGGCAGTTGCCGGGGAAGAATTTTGTGAAGAGCTTCTAGCGAGCTGCGAGCCTCGAGTTACGAGTCTCGAGCAAGCAGGAAACAGGAGCCAGCGTGCACGATTTCAAGGATTTGAAGGTTTGGACAAAAGCGCATCAATTGACTGTCGGGATCTATCGGACTACGCGGGAATTTCCGAGGGAGGAATTGCTTGGACTTACGTCCCAATTGCGCCGCTCGGCGTCTTCCATTGGCGCGAATATAGCCGAAGGATGCGGACGGAGATCTGATGGGGAACTGACGAGGTTCCTACACATCGCGCGTGGTTCGGCCGTCGAACTTGAAAATCATCTGTTGCTGGCGCGAGACCTGGATTATTTGGCTGAGGGAAAATGCGCCGAGTTTGTGAAGCGAGTCGACGAAGTTCAGCGCATGTTGACCGCATTCATTCGGCAGGTTCAACCAGTTCAGCTTGTTAAGAAACCCGTTCGGGCTTCGTAGAAGCGGTGTTTGGCTTGATCACGACCCGAGGCTCGCGGCTCGTAGCTTTCTTGGCATCTTCGCGAAATTTGCCAAATCGTGCTAGTTTCGAGTACAAACCAATCCTCTGAGGAAAGCATTGTCTAAAGGACTTGTCATTGTCGAATCGCCGGCGAAGGCGAAAACCATACAGAAATATCTGGGCAAGGGATTCACCGTCGATGCCTCGTTCGGGCATGTGAAGGACCTGCCCAAAAGCAGCCTCGGTGTCGATGTCGAGGAGGGCTTCAGCACCGAATACGTCGTTATTCCGGGCAAAGAAAAAGTTCTGGCCAAGCTGAAGAAGCTGGCGCTCTCGGCGGACACGATTTATCTAGCGCCTGATCCGGACCGCGAAGGGGAGGCGATTGCCGCGCACCTGGCCGACGAGCTTGGCGAAGAAGGCAAGAAGAAGAAAAAGGCCAAAGCGGGCAAGAAAAAAGAAGATGCCAATGGCGAGCGCATCCGGCGCGTGACCTTCAACGAAATCACGCAGCGTGCGGTGAAAGCGGCGTTTGAGCATCCTCGCGACATTGACCAGAATCTAGTGGATGCGCAGCAGGCGCGGCGGGTGCTGGACCGGCTGGTGGGGTACCAGGTTTCGCCGTTGCTGTGGGATAAGGTACGGCGCGGGTTGTCCGCGGGCCGTGTGCAGACCGTGGCGCTTCGGCTGATTGTCGATCGCGAACGCGAAATCAAGGCGTTCGAGAAGAAGGAGTATTGGACGATCGATGCGCATCTGGCCGCGAACAAGCCGCCGACGTTCGACGCGCGGTTTCTCGGCAAGGG
>Ga0187781_10004194_pt1 | contig 10771 bp, 10 predicted proteins | sample 0715_SJ02_MP02_2_FD_132447 | JGI IMG/M metagenome (GOLD analysis project Ga0187781, IMG submission 132447) | Tropical peat soil microbial communities from peatlands in Department of Meta, Colombia - 0715_SJ02_MP02_20_MG | ecosystem: Environmental > Terrestrial > Soil > Wetlands > Peat | place...
CGGCGTCTTCGGCCGCGGCCTGTTCCAGACCATGTACGAGCCGCCGTCGTCGCTCGCCGCCTTCCTGCCGCTCAGCTTCGAATGGAACGTCATCGCCCTGCTGCTGGCGCTCGTCGGCGTCATAGCCGGCGGCTGGGCCTGGCTGATGACGGTGCCGCTCGTCACCACCTGGGTGCTGTGCATCAACGGCGCGCTCAAGGCGCCGATCGACAAGCGCTTCACCGGCCTCAAGGCGCGCGCGCTGGTGGCGCTGCTCATCTATATCGGCCCGATCCTGCGCGGCTGGGAGCGGCTCAAATGGCGGCTGCGCGAGATGCGCACGCATGGGCACGTGCCGGTGCCGATCCCCGCCGTGCGCCAGAAGGCGCGGATCGATTGGCGCGAGCGCGCCTTCTATCTCTCCTATTGGAGCGAGCGCGGCGACGAGAAGGAGCTGCTGCTGGGGGGCCTGCTGCGGTTCCTGACACCGCAGAAATACTTCATCGTCACCGACCAGGGCTGGAACGACTGGGATCTCAAGATCGCCCGCGGCCTCTGGAGCCGGGCCTTGGTGCTGGTCTGCACCGAGAATCACGGCGGCATGAAGCGGCTGCTGCGCGTGCGCTGCGCCATGCGGCTTTCGCGCTTCTCCGCCTTCATCCTGCGCGGCTATGCCGTGGCGACGGCGGCGGCGCTGATCCTCGACATCCCGTCGGCGGCGGCGGTGATCGGCGTCATCGGGCTGTTGCACGGCGCGCTCATCGCGTTGCGCACCCTCGAATTCGGCCGGCTGATGCAGGGCATCATCGAGACGGTAGCCAAAAGCCAGGGCGTGAGCCCGGTGGCGCCCCATCCCGCGGCGGCGCCGGCCGACCTGCCGCGCGCTGCCTGAGCGCGGGGGCTCGTCCATGGGCGCTTTCGCCTGGAAATTCCTGCCTTTCCTGCGCCCCTATCGCTGGCGCTTTGCCGCGGCGCTGGCGCAGGTCTTTCTCATCGCCGGCTTCGACCTGCTGAAGCCCTGGCCGCTGCAGCTCGTCATCGACCACGTGCTCGCCGGCAAGCCGGTCGCCGCGCCCTGGCTCGGCGCGCTGGGGCGGGAAATGCTCCTGGTCGTCGCTTGCCTCGGCCTTGTCCTGGTCACGCTCGGCTCGGGGTTGCTGGCGCTGCTCCACAACTACACCACGATCAGCGTCGGCCAGCGCATGGTCAACGACCTCCGCGGCGCGCTCTACGCCCATTTGCAGCGCCTGTCGCTCGCCTTTCACAGCCGGCAGAAGGTGGGCGACCTGATGTACCGCATCACCGCCGACAGCTTCGCCGTGCAGACCATGCTGATGAACGGGCTGTTGCCCATCCTGTCGGCGCTGGTGCTGCTCGCCGGCATGCTGGCGGTGCTGCTGCCGATCGACCCGTGGCTGACGGCGCTGTCGCTCACCATCGTCCCCGCCCTCTTCCTCCTCATCGCGCTCTTCAACCGGCGCATCGCCGCCGTCGCCGGCGAGGTGCGCGAGCGCGAGAGCATGGTCTACACGCTGGTGCAATGGGCGATGAGCTCGGTCAAGGTGGTGCAGGCCTTCACCAAGGAGGAGGAGGAGTACGGCCGCTTCATCGGCGCGAGCCGCGCCAGCCTCAAGGCGACGCTCAGCCTCTATAGCTGGCAGACGCTCTATTCGGCCGCGGTCAACACGCTGATCGCGCTGGGCACGGCGCTCGTCGTCTATGCCGGCGCGCGCTCGGTGCTGAGCGGCCATCTCTCGCTCGGCCAGCTCGTCGTCTTCATATCCTATCTGGCGCAGCTCTATGTGCCGGTGAACCAGATCACCCAGAGCTGGGGCCTCATTGCCGGCGCGCGCATCGGCGCCCAGCGCTGCTTCGAGATCCTCGACACCGAGGCCGATCTCAGGGACGGCAGCCGCGACTTCCCGCCCGAAGGCGCGCGCGGCGCGGTCGAATGGCGTAAAGTGAGCTTCCGCTACCGCCCGGAGATGCCGGTGCTGCGCGAGGTCGATCTCTCGATTGCCCCCGGCACGAAAGTGGCGGTGGTCGGCGCCACCGGCGCCGGCAAGTCGACGCTGCTGGGCCTCTTGCCGCGCTTCTTCGATCCCACCGGCGGCAGCGTCCTCATCGACGGCGTCGATCTGCGCGAGTACCGCCTCAAATCGCTGCGCCGGCAGATCGCCATGGTGCTGCAGCCGCCTTTGGTCTTTCCGATCTCCGTGCGCGACAACATCGCCTATGGCCGGCCGGAGGCGAGCGATGCCGAGATCGAAGCGGCGGCGCGGCTCGCGCGTATCCACGATCTCATCGTCTCGCTGCCGCAGGGCTACGCCACGGTGCTGGGCGACGCCGCGACCTTGTCGGAAGGCGAGAAGCAGCGCCTCACCATCGCCCGCGCCATCCTGCGCGACGCGCCGATCCTGGTGCTGGACGAGCCGACCTCGGCGCTCGACGTCGAGACCGAGGCGCTGGTGATGGAAGGCATCGCGCGGCTGACGGAGCGCCGCACCACCTTCATCATCGCCCATCGCCTCTCCACGGTGCGCGGCGCCGACCTCATCCTGGTGCTGCGCGACGGCGTCATCGTCGAGCAAGGCGGCTTCGCCGAGCTGCTGCGCCGCGGCGGCGTCTTCGCCGATCTCTACAACACGCAATTCGCTGGCGCGGCGTGAGCGGCGTTCCCTGTTTCAGCCGAGCTGCTCGTTCTGGAACTTGAAGAAGAACCAGGTGCGCTTGGGATTGCCCGTGCCGGACTCCACGGAATAGATGAGGAGCGCCCCGTCCTGGTTCGCCTTCCCGGGATTGAGGTGAGTGTCGTGGATGCCTTTGCCGTCGGACCCGCCGTCATCGAACGTCATGCCATAGACGGCGATGAAATGCGCCGCGTTTAGCGCCGCGCGGAGCTGCCCGTCGATCCGATAATAGGGGAGCGGAGCGAAGTCGCCGTTGTTGAGGCCCATGGCTTCATAGCTGAGCTGGGCGTTCGGGAAGACGCCGTAGGCCGGCGCCCCGAAGGGCTCGTCCGGGTTGGTGCCGGTGGGATTGACGTCCTGATCCGCGACATAGACCCCGATCGCCGACCCGTCGCTGGACTGGGTGTTGACGTCGACCTGGTAACGGGCGCCGCCGCCCACCTCGACGTAGAATTGCAGGTGGTCCCCGGCGCGGCCGGTGATCGGCCGCTCCGAGCTTTGGATGATCGTGCCGACCACCGCGGCATAGCTTTCCGGCGACTTTCCGGCACGCAACTGCGACCGCACATTGGCGGTGTGGTTGTGATCGTGATGATAGGACATGGCCGGGATTCCGATTGATCGTGGATAACGGGAACAGTTTACTTTTTCCATCGACCGGTGTGCGCCACAAAATGATCTCTTTTTGTCATCTGTAAACGGTCACCACCGCAGACAGGAGCACCGCGCCGCTGCCGCGCGCAGGCGCGGGCGCGACGTAACCGCTCGAGCCCGCGTCAATCGTCGCGATGATCGTCCGGCGAGGGCGCGCCCGGCCTTTCGGCCGAGGCGAGCCCCGCCAAACGCGCCGTCAGTCCGGCGCCGATCGGAGGATTGTCCGCCCCTTTGGCCGGTTTGACAACCGGCGCGGCCGAGGCCTGCGCTTGCGCCAGGTTGTCGAAGGCGGGGCGGATGCGACACGCCTCGGCCTGGCGCGCCGCTTTCGAGCAGCAAGCCATCTCGATGGTTCGGCGCAGCGTGCTCTGGCATGTGAGCGCCCGCCGCGGGCCGAGGACGGGCCGACGCGCGGTTGCGTGGGCCGTCGTGGAACCGCAGAGTGCGCGCCATGCCGGCCTCCGTCCGCCTCGCCTTCTTCTACATCGCCATGTTCCTGCTGAGCGGCGTGCAATTGCCGTTCTGGCCGGCCTGGCTCGCCGGGCGCGGCCTTTCCGCCGGCGAGATCGGCACGCTGCTGGCGCTCTGCCAATGGATCAAGCTCGCCGCCAACCCGCTCGCCGGCATCGCCGCCGATCGCAGCGCCGCACCGCGCCGCATCATGCTGGCCCTCAGCCTCGGCGCCATGGCGGGATTCGCGCTGCTGTTGCCGGCGCGCGGCTTCGCTCTTCTGCTGCTGACGGGGACGCTGGCCACCGCCTGCGTCTCGGCGCTGCTGCCGCTCGGCGATCACCTCGCCCTCGCGCTCGCCTATGGCGGCAGGCTCGATTACGGCCGCATCCGCCTCTGGGGATCGCTGAGCTTCATCCTCGCCACCTTGCTCGCCGGCCGATTGATCGCGGCGCGCGGCGCCGAGATGGTGGCGCCGCTGCTGCTGGGCGCCGCGACGCTCATCGCCGCCGCTTGCGCCGGCCTGCCGGCGGGGGACGGCGATGGTCCGGCCCAACATCCTCCGTCCTGGCGCAACCTGGCGCGGCCTTCCTTCCTCGCCTTTCTCACCGCGGCGGCCTTGATCCAGGGCAGCCATGCGGTCTTCTACGGCTTCGGCACGCTTCATTGGCAGCGCCTCGGTATCGCCGACGACGCCATCGCGCTGCTCTGGTCGGAAGGCGTCGTCGCCGAAATCCTGCTCTTCTATTGGGGCGCGCCGCTGCTGCGGCGGCTCGGGCCGCGCGGGCTGATGGCGCTGGGCGGCGGCGCCGGAGTGTTGCGCTGGACGCTCACCGGCTTCGCCGCCGGCGTGCCGGCGCTCGCGCTGCTACAGCTTCTGCACGGCCTCACTTTCGGCGCGGCGCATCTGGGCGCCATGCACCATCTCGCCCGCAGCGTGCCGGCGGGGCAGGCGGCAACGGCGCAGGCGCTCTACGCCACGGTCGTCGGCGGCATCGGCCAGGGGCTGCTGCTGCTGCTGGCGGGCCTGCTCTATGGCGCGCTTGGCGGGCGCGCGTTCCTTGCCATGGCGGCGGTGGCCGCCGCCGGCGCCGGGCTGGCGCTGCTGGGAGCCACCAAATCTTAAGCCTTTGGCGCCAGACTGGCGGCAAGGGGGACCGTTGCATGACCCGGCGATTAGAGGCGCCACAGCGCCGAGCCCGACGCGCCGCAAGGCGCAACCGCGAAGGCGGCGAGCCCGAATTCAATCTCTTCGCCGTGGCCGCGCGCAGCGCCCGCGAGCCCGGCATGCCGGCGCGCCGGTGGCCCAGCAACGACATCGGCTTCCTCACCGCGGTACTGGAGTCGCACAACCTGCCGGCGGCGCTGACCCGGCGGCTGGCGCGGGCGGCGGCGGCACTGCCGCTCAACACGCTGCTGCTGGAGCGGCTCAGCGCGGCGCTCGCCGACCAGATTCATTTCTCCGAGCTTGGCGAGCTGCTGCGCCAGCCGGCGCTGCTGCTGTTCGGGCCGCCCGGCGCCGGCAAGACGACGCTTGCCGCCAAGCTCGCCGCGCGGCTCGGCGACCGGCAGGCGCTTTTGGTCAGCACCGATACCGGCCGCCCCGGCGGGATGGCGCAAATCGAGGAATATGCCGACGCGCTCGGCGTGGCGACGGCCGCGGCCGAGGACGCCGCGGCGCTCCAACGCCTGGTGGCGGGCGCCGCCGGCCGGCGCGTGGTGATCGACACCGCCGGCCTCGCGCCCGGCGACGCAGAAGGGCGCGAAGCGCTGGCCGCGCTCATCGCCGCCGGCGGCGCCGAGCCGGTGCTGGTGATGCCCGCCGATCTCGCCGCCGACGAAGCGGTCGCCATGGTGCGCTTCTTCGCGCCGCTCGGCGCCAAGACCTTGCTGCCGACGCGGCTTGATCTCGTGCTTCGCCTCGGCGGCATGCTGGCGGCGGCCGATGCCGGACGCTTGGCCTTGCCCGCTTCGGCCTCCACGCCGCATTTCGCCTTCGGCCTCCGGCCGCTGACGCCGGAGACCCTGGCGCGCCACATGCTCGCCGGCGCGCTGCGCGAGCAGCGCGCCCTCGTCACCGCCGCCTGATCCGTGGCGCGGGCAATGCCCGCCCTACGATCATCGCCCGTCCCGCCCCGCGCGCGTGCCGCGCCGGGGTGAGCGAGTCACCGTGTCGTAATGATCGGAACTAATCGCGGCAGCGGCGATCGCCGGTGTCGGCGGCAACCTGGACGGCCGCCTTTTCGGCAACGTAGCGGCGGAACTGGTCGCCGGCGAGCGTCTCGGCGGTGGCGAGGAACTCCTCGGCGTCACGACACATGGCGGCCACCGGCTGCGCGCCGACGCGCAACGACACTTCGTTGGCGAGCTGCGTCAGGTAGGCGTCGAAGCGCGCCTCGGCATGGCTTGCGCCGGCGCGGCGGAAACGCTCGATGATGAGCTGCTGGTAGTCCACCAGCGCGTCGCGGTTGCGGCGCGCGAAGGCGGTGTAGGTCTGCGCGCCGCAGGTGTCGCTCACCACCATGAGCTCGGTCTGGAAGCGAATCGCCTGCTCGGCCTCGACCTCCGCGCCCTGCAGGCATTGCGGCGTCGCCGCCGCGGCCCACGCGGCCGAACCAAGCAACAAAACGGCAGCCGTTGCGACCTTGATCATCCCCCACACCCATGAGCTGAAGAGAGCGACGCGATGAATGATGCCGCGTCACTCGTTAAGGGGCAATTGCGACTCGCGCCGCCGCGGAATTTGACACAGACCGGGACAATTTTGCCGGTATGCGCCCAACCGGCGAGTCACGAGGACGGCAAAACCGCCGCCGCCGCCGCCGCGCGCCGTCGCCGCCGGTGGCGGCGCCACAGTTGCACGCCGGCGGCGGCAACAACGCCGACGACGAAGACGGCGAGCGCGATCATGCTGAACTCGTCGGCGATCTCGCCCAGCATGCGCTCGAGCGCGCGGCCGCAGAAATAGCCGCTGCCGACGAAGACCGCGGCCCAGAGGAAAGCGGCGAGAAAGTTGAGCACGAGGAACCGCCGCCAGGAGATGCCGCTGATGCCGAGCGCGAAGGAGGAGAAGTTGCGCACGCCGTAGATGAAACGGAAGCTCAGGATGAACCACTTGTCATAGCGCTTGATCCAGCCGAGCGCGCCATCGACCGGCGATCGCCAATGCGGCCGATGCGACATCAGCCGCAGGCCGTAGCGCCGCCCGATCCAGAAATAGCATTGATCCCCGGAAAAGCTGCCGATCCAGGCGGCGAGCAGCAGCAGCGGCGCGCTGAGCAGGCCTTGCGCGGCGAAGAAGCCGGCGACGAGGACGAAGGTCTCGCCCTCGATGAAGGTCCAGCCGAAGGCAAGCGGGTAGAACCACACGCCGTATTGGTGGATGAGGCGCGGCACGTCGGCGTCGCGCATCAGCGTGCTCAGCCACCAGACGATCGCCGACAACGCCGCGATGGCGAGGCCGCCGGCGAGCAGTCGCAGGCGATTTGACCAAATCGAGGAAAACAACGTCTAGGCGCCCTCTTCGGTTGTATCCTTATGGGTTAAGTGAATTTACGCGGTCCGGGTGATCAAGGTCGAGGGGAGAATAGCGCCGATGCCCGCTCGATAAAGTATGCTGCAACGCAGCAACGCGGCGAACGGCCGGTCCCCGCCGGCAGGCGCCGGGAGGCGCGATCGCCTCGTGGCGCGGCGCCCCGCCGGCCGGTCAGTCGGCCGCAGCATAGCGCGCGTCCGTCGCGCGATGGAGCCACCAGCCCTGCTCGTTGATGGAATAATAGGGCCGGTAGAAATCGAGGCTCGAGGCCGGCACCACGTCGCGCCGCTGGTTGTCGAGAACCAGCGCCTCGCCCTCGACATAGGCGACGGTGACGGCATGATCGAGGCCGAGACGGGTGTCGCGCAGCACGACGACGCGCAGGCTCGAGGCCGGCACGCCGGCGGCGCGCAGCAGCAGGTATTTGGCGATGGCGTAATCCTGGCATTGGCCGCCCTTGACGAGAAACTCGAACGGCGTCTCCCAGCGGTTGCTTTCGTGCCAGTTGACCGAGGACGGAACATAGGGATGGCGGTTGATCGCGGCATTGACGCGGTCGAGCTTGGCGCGAAGATCGAGCCCCTTGAGCGCGGCGACCAGCGCCCCCCACTCCGCCGGCTCGCAGCGCTCGACGGCGCGGGAGGCGCAGGCTGCCGCGGCCTGCCGGCGCTCGGCGGCGAAGCGCTTGAGCAGGCCGTGCCATTTGACGAAGGCGGCGCTGTCGGGCGAGAAGGTTTCATGCGTGCCGAAGAGGGCGGGCGTCTCATGACCCGCCGCCGAGACGGCGCCGGGCAAGGCAAGGACAAGAAGCAAAGCCAGAGAACGCCGGAACCGCATCGGGGGCCTCGTTCGGGAGCCCCGCTATCTCCCGAAGAGACCGGAGGCTTTGCGTCCCCGGGTCGCCCCGGGTTTGCCGCTTCGCGATGCCGCCCCGATGAGGGGACGCCATCCGCCAAGGCCAGTTCACCACGGTCGCCTTAAGAACCGATGAATTCCGCTTTAACCGCCGGAGAAAGCAGGGAAATCCGCAACGCGGGCGGCGCCGCGCTCAGCGCAATCCCGCGAGGTAATCGGCCAGGAGGTCGATGTCGGCGTCGGACAGCGGCTGCGCCGCCGAGGTCATGAGCCCGTCTATATCGGCGCGGGTCGCCGCCTTGAAGCCGCGGAGCTGCGCCAGGACATAGTCGCGATCCTGGCCCGCGAGGCGCGGGATATGTTCCTGGCCGAGAAGCGCCGGGCCATGGCACTCGACGCAATGGTTCTGCTGCGCCAGCGCCGCAGCCGCCGTCGCGCGCGCCGGGTCCGTCTCATGGCGCGGCGGCGCCGGCGCTTGCGCCGCGAAATAGGCGGCGAGATTGCCGAGATCCTCGTCGGCCAGTGGCGCGGCGAAAGGCGTCATCGCTTCGGACTGGCGGCGGCCGGCGCGGAACTGATAGAGCGCCAGGATCAGATAGCGCGGCGGCTGCCCCGCCAGCGACGGCACGCCGGGAGTGGTCGAGTTGCCTTGCGGCCCGTGGCAGGCGGCGCAAGGCTCCGCCTTCTGCCGTCCGGCCTCGGCGTCATAGGGCCGCGCCGGCGCCGCCGGCAGCGCGAGGGCGGCCGCCAGCGCCAGCAGCAAGGCGCCGCGGCGACGCCGCGGCGCCCGGGAGCGACACGTCATGTCTTCTTATAAGTGATGCGGTATATGGCGCCGTTCCAATCGTCGGAGACCAAAAGCGAGCCATCGGGCAGCACCAGCACGTCCACCAGCCGCGCCCAGAAATCACTGCCTTGCAGGATGCCACTGAGGAACACCTCGGTCTTGACCACCTCGCCCTTGGCGCCGAGCTGAACGCGCGTCAGGTTGTAGCCGCTTTTTTGGTTGCGGTTCCACGAGCCGTGCTCGGCGATGATGATGTTGTTGCGGTATTCGGCGGGAAACATCTTGCCGGTATAAAAGCGCATGCCGAGCGAGGCGACGTGCGGGCCGAGCTTCGCCGCGGGCGGCACGAATTCGGCGCAGCTCCGATATTTGCCGAACTCGGGATCCGGCAGGTCGCCCTGATGGCAGAACGGATAGCCGAAATTCTCGCCCTTGCGCGTCGCGTGGTTGAGCTTGTCGGAGGGGATGTCGTCGCCGAGCCAGTCGCGGCCGTTATCGGTGAAATAGAGCTGATGCGTCACCGGGTGGAACGCCATGCCGACGCTGTTGCGCACGCCGCCGGCGTATTGCTCCAGGACGCGGGTCTGCGGATTGACGCGCAGGATCGAGGCCTGGAGGACGTTCGGGATGCCGATGTTGAACGGTGCGCCCTGGTTGAAATAGAGCCAGCCATCGGGCCCGACGGCAAGGAACTTCCAGAAATGGTTCGGCTGCGCCGGCAGGCCGTCGATCACCACCGACGGCGCCGGCGGGTTGTCGAGATGGTTCTCGATGTCGTCGAAGCGCAGGATGCGCTCGCGCTCGGCGACGAAGAGCGTGCCGTCCTTGAAGGCGACGCCGTTGGGCGCGGCAAGCCCGTGCGCGATCTTCTTGATCTCGCGATGATCGCCCTTGTCGACGACGGCGAAGACCTCGTCGCGCAGCCGGTTGCCGACGAAGATCGTGCCCTTGGCGCCGAGCGCCATCTCGCGCGCCTCGGGCAGGCCGCTCGCCCAGATCTCGATCTTGAAGCCCGGCGGCAGCTTGGCGTTCTGCAGCGGAATGTCCTTGGCCGGCGTGCCGATGAGCGCCGGCAGGTGCGGATGAAGCGGCGATTGCGCGAGATCCGCGGGGCGCCCCTGCTGCCAGGGCGGCGGCGCGGGAGCGGCGGCGGGCGGGGTTGCCGGCGGCGGCGCCTGGGTTTGCGACGCGGCAAGGCCGGGGACAAGCACGAGCGCCGCGAGCGTGGCAAGGCTGGCGCCCCAGTGACGGGACCTCATGGCGGGATTCCTCCTGGCAGGTGGTTGTTGCGCGATCTCGTTGGCCGCGCCGTCCTCCCCGGGCGCGCGGCGGTTGCATCTTCGCCGGCTTCGCCCCGGCTGTAAACAGCGCCGCGTCGATCCGCGGCGCCGGCCGGGCCTATCTCGCCGCGCCGCGGGGCGATATGGTAACGGCCGGCGGCGGAGATCGTCGCCGTCCCGCCTCGATCGCCGCTATCGCCGAGGAACCATGAGCCAGCTCCCTCTCTCCCGCTTCAAGGTCGTCGACCTCACGCGCGTGCGCGCCGGCCCGACCTGCGTGCGCCAGCTCGCCGATTGGGGCGCCCAGGTCATCAAGGTGGAAGCCGCCGACGGCGATGGCGGGCTGGGCGGCGCGCGCCATGGCCCCGACTTCCAGAACCTGCACCGCAACAAGCGCAGCATGACGCTCGATTTGAAGCAGCCCGAAGGGCTCGAGATCCTGAAGCGCCTGGTGAAGGACGCCGACGTGGTGGTCGAGAACTATCGTCCCGACGTCAAATACCGCCTCAAGGTCGATTACGAGAGCCTCAAGGCGGTGAAC
>Ga0187781_10004195_pt1 | contig 10767 bp, 11 predicted proteins | sample 0715_SJ02_MP02_2_FD_132447 | JGI IMG/M metagenome (GOLD analysis project Ga0187781, IMG submission 132447) | Tropical peat soil microbial communities from peatlands in Department of Meta, Colombia - 0715_SJ02_MP02_20_MG | ecosystem: Environmental > Terrestrial > Soil > Wetlands > Peat | place...
AGCTTGCCCTGGCCTCGCTCTATGGGCAGACCAGCCGGACGAAGGATGCGGTCGTGCTCTATCAGGAGCTGATCAACAAGCCCACCAACTCCGTCAGCAAGGTGACGGCGCAGCTCGAATTGGCTGAGCTCTACCAGAATTCCAACCAGCCTCTCGACGCCAAACGGATCTACGAAGAGGTCAAGAAAGAAAATCCGGGCAACGAGGCCGGGCAATTGGCCGCGCAGAAACTGGCGGATTTGAAGTAGGCCTCACGTCGGTAGCTTTTCGGTCCCCTTCGCATTACCTTCGTAAGACAATTCCGCGTCTTTTTGCTGAGTGCGGCGCCTGACTCAAGGAAAATCTAAGGGAGTCCGTTTCTTTCCTTGAGCGAGGACCCATGACGATCTGCCGGAATTGGCGCCAACTTCTAGTGATCTCCCTTCTTGGCTTGTCACCCGCAATTGCCTTCTGCCAGAGCGATGCCTCCTCGCAGAGCCTGGGCGATGTTGCCCGCAGGTTGCGCAAGGACACGACGGAAGAAGTGCGCATGACCGACGCGGATGCCAAACGGCTTTTCGAGTCGGTGGACAAAATCGTGGACTTCGCCGCGCAAGATACCGGCATGCCCAAGCGTGCCGCGGTGCAACGCCGGATGGTCAGCAAGGCGGACGTGGAGAAGTACCTCACCGGCCGGCTCGCCAAGGAGGAATTCACGCAACGTTTCGCCCAGGGCGAACTGAGCATGAAAAAGCTCGGCTTCCTGCCGCGCGATTTCAATCTGCGCGAGTTTTTGGTGAAATCCACGGGCCAGCAAATCGCCGGTTATTACGATAACGAAACCAAGACCATCTCTTTGCTGAACTGGGTTCCGTTCGACCGGCAGGAGCCCATCCTTGCCCACGAACTCACTCACGCCTTGCAGGATCAGAACTACGACCTGAAGAAGTGGATGCAGGCCGCTCTGAAGCCAGCGGCAAAAGGCTCCCATGACGTCGACAATGACGACGGTGCGACCGCCCGCCGAGCAGTGGTGGAAGGCCAGGCCATGGTGGTCTATGTGGATTACGTGCTGGCGCCCCTGGGACGCAATCTGATCGATACACCTGACCTGCTCTACTCGATGGAAGAGCCCGCGGTAAAAGCCGTCGCCGACTCCCAGATGTTGCACGATGCGCCCATGATTCTGCGCGAGTCGGGATCGTTTGCTTATAACGAAGGCCTGATCTTTGAAGGTGAACTGCTGCACAAAGGCGGCAAGGAAATGGCCTTTGCCGGGGCTTTCACCCGTCCGCCGCGCAATTCCCACGAAATCCTGCAGCCCGAGGCCTACATCAATGAGGAGAAGCTGCCGCCGGTGGGCATGCCCGACTTGAAGAAGCTGTTGGGCGGCCAATACGACGTGTATGACTCGGGCGGGATGGGCCAGCTGGACGTGCGCGCGCTGCTGAAACAGTTCGGCGAACGCAGGATTGCCGACGAACTTTCCTCCGCCTGGCAAGGCGGAGCATACGTAACCTACCATCGCACCGATAAGGCGGTCGCCAATGCCTCCCCGACCACGGCTGACCTGGCTCTGCTGTATGTTTCACGATGGAAAACACCTCAGGCGGCCGAGCGCTTCGCGCGTTTTTACGCCGGCGCGGTCGCCCAGCGTTACAACACCGCTACGACTGAAGCCCCACCCGCCTGTTCCGGGTCAAATTGCCCGGTTTCGAGCGCCCAGATCATGACCGAGGAGGGCCCGGTGATCGTTGAGCATTGGGGCGACAACAGCGTGATCGTCTCTGAAAGTTTTGACGCTTCCACCGCCGCTCTGGTGCATCACGCGGTACGCGAGGGAGCCGCCGGCACGCGCGCCCAGATTTTTCCGCAGGGCGAGATTGGGCTGCGGCTCTATGCTATGCCGGCTTTTCGTGAATTCGCCGAGCGTCTCGGCGTGGAGATCGAGCAAGCCATGATGCCTGGCCCAGCCCGCTAGCATCCTAGTCGGAATGCAGGAGCAAACCGTAGCGCCGCCGTCTCGGCGGCTGTCGTGGCGGCGTCCCGCCGCCACCAACGGGGGCGAGACGCCCCCGCGACAGCCGGCAAGATGCCGGCGCTACAAGGATGTCAACGGAGCCAGATGGCTTCCAGGCGGTTTGTAACGTTCTACCCCGAGCGTATCTCCGCCGTCCCGGCGGCTGGCCGTCTGCCCATTTCCGGTACTGACCTAAATTAGATCAGTGCCCCATTTCCCTTTTTCCGCCGCTTGGATACCATGTTGTAGATTTTCTGGAGCAACATGGCCCACCTCACACTGCGCGTTAACGGTAGTGAAAAGAAAGTCGATGTCTTTCCTGAGACGCCGCTTCTCTGGGTGTTGCGCGACACCCTCGAGCTCACCGGAACCAAATTTGGCTGCGGCGCGGGACTGTGCGGCGCCTGCACTGTCCACGTTGACGGCAACCCCATTCGCTCCTGCTCAACTCCGGTCTCACAAGTGGCAGGCAAGAGCGTGACGACCATCGAAGGCCTCTCGGCCAGTGAAGGTCTCCCTGCAGGCGCGCTGCACATCTTGCAGGCAGCGTGGATTGCGGAAGAAGTTCCGCAATGCGGCTATTGCCAGACCGGACAGATTATGTCTGCGGCCGCTTTACTCAATAAGAATCCACACCCCACCGACGAGCAGATCACGCAGGCGATGAACGGCAATCTCTGCCGCTGTGGAACCTATGAGCGGATTCGCAAGGCGATTCACTGGGCGGCAGACGCTGGTAGCAACGCAAGAAGGGAAATCGCGGAGAGCGGCCACCCGCCTGACGAGCGGCAGAACGGAGGTGCGCGATGAGCCCGCTTTCCCGCCGCGAATTTGTCGCCATCGGTACCGCCGCCGGCGCCGGACTGGTTATCGGCTTCTACCTGCCCCACGGTGCCGGCTCGAAGGCGGATTTCTTTTCGCCCAACGCGTACCTGCGCATCACCCCCGGTAACAAAGTCACTATCGTCGTCGCGCGTTCCGAGATGGGCCAGGGGGTTCGCACTGCGCTGCCCATGATTCTGGCCGAAGAACTCGAAGCCGATTGGAAGCAGATCGAAATCGAGCAGGCCGGAGCCAGCACCCTGTTCGGCGATCAGACCACAGGCGGAAGCGCCAGCATCCACACCTGCTGGGACCCGATGCGCAAGGCCGGAGCCGCGGCCCGCGAAATGCTGATTTCGGCCGCGGCATTGACTTGGAGTGTTCCACGATCGGCCTGCACCGCTGAGAACGGACGCATCAAGCACGCCAACTCCAGCCGCAGCGCAAGCTATGGAGAACTGGCCGGCAAGGCCGCGACGCTGCCCATTCCCACGGATCCGCCGCTGAAACAATCCAAAGACTACAAGATCGTCGGCCAGCGGCTGCGGCGCCTCGATTCGCCCGCCAAAGTGAAAGGCGAGGCAGTCTTCGGCATTGACGTCCGCATTCCCGGGATGAAGCTCGCCGTGCTCTCGCGCTGCCCGACCATCGGGGGAAAAGTCTCCGCTTTCGACGACAAGGAATCGAAGAAAATCCCGGGCGTGAGCTATGTCGGCAAGGTCGGGGAGTCCGCCGTCGCGGTAGTCGCTGACAGCGTCTGGGCCGCGATGGAAGGCCGCCGCGTGTTGAACGTCACCTGGGATGATGGCCCGAACAAGAATTTGAACACTGCTGCCGTCACAGCGTCGTTGCGGCAGGCCGCGTCCAGGAAGGCCGCGAGCATGTATCTGGCCGGCGATCCCGCCAAGGCCTCTGGACGCCGCATTTCCGCCGAATACGAATTGCCCTTTATGGCTCACGCACCGATGGAGCCGGGCAACTGTACGGCACACTATCAAGGCTCCAAGTGTGAACTTTGGGCGCCCACACAAGTGCCGCAGGATTGTCGCGACGCCGTAGCCCAAGCCGTCGGGCTCGATCCCGACCAGGTCAAGGTCAACGTGACCCTGATGGGAGGCGGCTTCGGCCGTCGCCTCGAGCACGACTACGCGGTTGAGGCGGCGCTGGTGTCGAAGGCGATCAACGCGCCGGTGAAAGTCCTCTGGACGCGCGAAGATGATATGCGCTTCTCGACTTACCGCCCGGCGAGTTTCCATCAACTCAGCGCCACGCTCGATGGCTCCGGATTCCCCATCGCGTTGACCCACCGTATCGTTGCGCCCTCGATCAGCGGCCAAAAAGGTTATCCCACGCCCGGCAACGTCGATCCCGACATGCCCGACCAAGTCGGCCCAGTGTACGGAATCCCCAACCATTCGATCGAATACGTCATGACGGAGACTCCCGTCCCGCTGGGCTGGATGCGCTCGGTCTACGCCCTGCAGGCGGCGTTCGCGCTGGAGAGTTTCATCGACGAACTGGCGGTCGCGGCAGCCAAGGATCCACTGCAATACAGGCTGCATCTGCTGGCCAAAGATCAGGACCTGCAGATTTTCGCCACGACCTGGCACACCGCCCGCATGCGCGGCGCGCTGCAGCTGGCCGCGGAAAAAGCGGGATACGACAAACCGCTGCCCGCCGGCCGCTACCGCGGAGTGGCTTGCTTTAGCTGCTTCTCTTCCTACATGGCCGAAGTCGTCGAGATCAGCATGGAAAATGATCAGCCTCGCGTGCATCGGGTGGTGGCGGTCGTGGATTGTGGGCAGGTCGTCAATCCCAGCATTCTGGAGCAGCAGATTCAAGGGGGAATTGTCTACGCGCTGGCCAACGCGTTGCGGGCGAAGATTACGATCAAGAACGGCGGCGTGGTCGAGAGCAACTTCGACGATTATGCCCCGCTGCGCATGGAAGAAACGCCCGCGGTCGAGGTTTATGCGGTTCCCAGCGCCGAAGCTCCAACCGGGATCGGCGAGCCGTCGGTTCCGCCGCTGGCTCCGGCGCTGTGCAACGCGATATACGCGGCCACCAAAAAGAGAATCCGATCATTGCCGATTCTGAGTTCGTAGCGCCGGCGCCTCATGAGAAAAGCGTAGCGCCGGCGTCTCGCTGGCTGTAGCGGAGGGCGTCCCGCCCGCCGCAATTGACGCCGGAGAAAAGTCTTCGGAGGACCCATGTTCGCTAAATACATAGCTGTCGTCCTACTTCTCTCATCCTTATCCGTGACCCAAGACAACCCCACTTCTTCCGTTCCGGCCTCACGCTTCGCTCATCTTCGCCATGGCATCAACCTCAGCGAGTGGTTTGCTCAGGTTTACGATTCCAAGGGGTACACCAAAGAACATTTCCAGACCTGGAACACCCCGGCTGACATTGCGCTGATCAAGTCTGCCGGTTTCGACCACGTGCGGCTAAGCGTGAATCCACAGCCGATGATGGAGGCGTTCGAGCGGCGTGACGGCGCAGCCGAATATTTCGGTTACCTCGATGCCGCAGTCAAAATGATTCTCGACGCCGGCCTGGCTGTCGAACTCGACATGCATCCCGACTCCGACTTCAAGGCTCGCCTGGCGAAGCAAGACGATGCCGTCGAACGCTTCGCCGATTTCTGGCGCGTGGTGGCGCAGCACTATTCCTCATGGGACCCGGAGCGGCTGTCCTTTGAGATCCTGAATGAGCCGGAGTTTCAGGACGCGTATCGCTGGTATGGCGTGGAGGCCAAGCTGGCCACGGCGATCCGTCAGGCTGCTCCCGTGCACACGATTCTCGCGCCCGGCGCGCGCTGGGACGACGATGACGACATGATCTTTCTCGAGCCCCTGCGCGATCCCAACGTGATTTACGTTTTTCATTTTTACGAGCCGCACATCTTCACCCATCAGGGCGCAACCTGGGGCGAGTACTACTGGCATTGGCTGAGCCATCTGCACTATCCCTCCCAGCCGGAGAACGCCGCTCAAGTGGCGACGCTCGTTCCGGAAGCGCGGCAGCGGCTTTATGTAGTTCGCTACGGCCAGGATCACTGGGATGCGTCGCGGGTCGAAGCCGAGATCAACCAGGCCGCCGAGTGGGCAACGCACAACGGCGTGCCGCTGGTGTGCAACGAATTCGGCGTCTACCGGAATTTTTCAGAACCGCCCGACCGCGCCCGGTGGCTCGCGGACGTGCGTACATCTCTTGAGCGCCACAGTATCGGCTGGGCCATGTGGGACTACACTGGCGGCTTCGGTGTCGCGACGAAAAAGGATGGCAAGGCAGCCGTGCTTGATGAAGTCACGGTACGGGCCCTGGGCTTGAATATGCCGGCGAGCCAGTGAGGTGCTCCAGATGCGGAGTGAATCGAAAGGAGTCGAAATTTGAGCGCAAACCCCTGGTTGCAACAGTTGCTCGTGGAATTTCAATGTCGATCAGCGTATTTTCAACTCACGTCAGTGAGGGTAGACAATGGATCGCAGCATGAGGACTCTTCCCCAAGAGATGCCTGCACGGGAACTGGTCGAGTACTGTCTACGAACGTTGGCGGCCAACGCAAAAGTAGGCAGCATCGGAATATATGAACTGAGATGGCTCTACAGTTTCGTCATAACAGCCAGGCGAGCAAGGCTGCGCTGGACCGCCACCGACGTTCAGAAACGTTTGGTTGAGCATGGCGTGGATGAAGAGCGTGCCGAAGAGCTTGGTCAGGTATATGGGCACTGTCGCGCCGCTCTACACCTCGCAGGCAAGGGGGATCAGAGGGATGAGGTCTGGTCGCGATTCCTGTCGTGAGCAAGAGCCTCTACACTGAAGAATGGGGAACAATGAAAACTCTGGTAATCGTCGCTCTGTTGTTAGTGTCCGTGGCCGCTCAGGGCCAGAAGGCCACACCACGCAAGGCAACGCTTGCCGAGCAAAAGGCGTGCTCGGAGCAGGCGGCCAAGGCCTTCCATCAGTACTTTCCAGATTCAAGCGATGCTACCTACACGAGCCATTACGACCCCGAGGCAAACGTCTGCTACGCGCATATACAGCAAGTGAAGAAACGCGATGGTGATACCGCGTATCAGGAGATAATCTTGGACGCCTTTGAGAATAAAGGATACGCCGTGTTTTCGTCGACTTCGTCTTCTCAGGCACCAAAGGCATGCACCGTCGTGCCTCTGGGCAAAAAAGAGCCCGTCGAGTGCAAAAGCATAGATGAGTTCGATGCCCTTGTTCGCCAGTATTACAACCTTGAGAACTAGGCAATCGGGCCGCTTGTTCAGGGGGCGGACTCGATTTTGGCCCGCCGAAAGGTCACCCGGTCAGGCTCTATGCTGCGCTTCGCGGCCAATGATTGTCGTAACACCTCGATAACGCTCATTAACCTGCCGTTTGGCTGCCGTTCTTCTTTTTGCGCACCTGATGTTCGTGGAGAGGGACGGGTTGTCCGCGAGGTCTCGGAGCCGCGTTCTTCCGTAGAGATGCCATCGCCTCGGTCATTCGCTCGCGGCTCTGATCAGCGCGCGTCATGTAGGGCTGGTGCTGCTTGCCGAACACCGCAGCAATCACCACAAGGACCAGGGCCAGCGCCAGGCTGCGCATCCAGCGCTCGGTTGCGATTCGGGCCGTGGCAAAACTCACGCCGGCTGCCGCCGGAATGATCAAATACGCCGTATGCCTTGCTCCCCCGTAGGGATACACATGGGCCAGGCTTGCGCCGCAAGCCAGCGCGAACAAGAGCGCCAGAAAGAAGGCCAGTTGCCGCGACGCATTCCTCGTCTCCGCCGGCGCCCGCCATAGCAAGCTCAAACCGGCCACAAACAGCAATCCGGCGATGTCGCCCACCGCAAGCTGGCCAAACACAAACTGAAAGACGCCAAAGCTGTGGCCGAGAACAAACAGCAGTGGGTTATCGCGTCCCGCCTCGAAGTAGGAGCGGCGCAGGTAGAACTCGCTCATCCACCCTTGCAGCACCGTGCGCGACTCCCCGAGCCCCAGGTGCGAGAGATGAGTTTTGTAAAAGAATGCCAGTAACGCCAGTGCCCCAAGTTGTCCTGCGACCCAGACCGCAACCACGCTTCTCGACGGTGCCCGCGCCGGCCAGAAGATCTTCAGCACGGCGTAGAGACCCATCCCCGCGATGAAAAACAGTGCCGAGTAGTGCGACAGCATCGCCAGGTAGATGCATGCCGCCGACGACAGCATCAGCCAGGAAGAGTTCTCGCTCAGCGCCCGCTCCAGGAAATAGACCGCACCAGCCAGGAATGCCAAGAGCAGCGCATACGGCCGCACCTCCGCCGACAACCGCACCACGGGAGGCAGAAAAGCCACCAGGATCAAGCCCACAAACCCGGCGGCCCGGCTCGTCACCTGCGTCAGCCACCTGAAGAACAACCAGCAGAAAGCCGTCCCGGCAACGACGGATGGCAGGCGCAGCCAAATCTCCGACGTACCGAGGCCACGCATAAAATGCAAGACCCAATACAGAAGTGGAGGATGCGACTCAGTCAGACTGGCGCGGTAGACGGCTGCCAGCGAAGCCTGATTCGCGATGCCAAAGTGCAAGGCCTCATCCGGGTTGAGAAACGTCCCGGAAGCCGCCCACAACCGCGCCAGAAATCCGGTCAGCACTATGATCGCCGCAGCAAGGTCGGCGTGATTGTTCAGCCAAAACTCCAAGGCTTCTTGCCCGGCCTTTGTTTCTGCTTCCGCTGACATAGGTCCTAAATGAACGAAATGCCTCCCAGCCACTTTACCGGAAGCCGCGCGGCCAGAGCATTCGCCAGTTTCTCGTCGGCGGTGATCAGGTCTGTCTTAGCTTCGACCGCCAGGGCAGCGTAAAGACAGTCATAGACACTGCGGTCGTAGGTGAATGCGATCCGTAAGGCCCCAGGCAGAAGAACCTGAGATGGCACCGTCACGAAGTCACGAGCCTTGAAGTCTGCGGCTACGCTTTCGGCAGCCTCCTGACTCCAGCGTCGTCGCCGTGCCCCCTTCCACAAAACGTTGCCCACTTCCGCCCAAAATATATCTGGAACGACAAAATCGACCTCGCCGTTGCGATAGCGCTCGAAGAGCCTCAGCGACTCTTTAGTGAAGGGCTCATTCGCTGATGGCATCGCCCACTTCACCGCAACGCTGGCATCGAGAACAAGTGTGATCACCGTTCACGATCCTCCCGAATCATTTCCTCCGCCGAGGGAAATGGGCCGGGGGTTAGCGGTGGTTTAGATCGAAGTTCGGCCAGCCGGTCATAAAACTCCCGGCGGCGCTGCAGTTCCGCCTCCGTGGGAACAAATTGCTTCAGGAGCGCAATAACTTCCGCCGCGATCGACGAGCTGTTCCTGCGCGCCCGCTTGCGCAGCGCCTTATAGACGTCGTCCGGCACATTTTCCACATACAGGGTTGCCATAGGAAACTCCTAGGAAGAGTCTAGCACATCCCAATGCGAATGAGGCAGACCTTTCCTTGACACCTCCGCTCCACACCCTTTATCCTAAGTCTTGCTCCTTGCGGTACTTACGCCTCTTGGCGTGCTTCCGCGGGCTGATCTGCTCGGTTGGTCCGGCACCGATGCCGCGGAGGTTTCTCCGATGTTCCTCGACATCAAAGAATTGGAACTTCATCCTCTTGAATTCAAGGAGGAGTTTCAACCTGGTGTCATTGATTTGGGCAACGAAGTCCGGCAGGCCACGCCGCTGAAGGCCGCGGGGCGCGCCGAACTGGTCGAGGAGCATCACGGCAAGCATAAGATAATTAAGGACATACGCCTGCGCGGGCGGTTATCGGCAGGGCTTGAATTGCAGTGCGCGCGCTGCCTGGAGCCGGTGCCGCAGGAAGTCGCCCGCGACTTTGAGTTGCTTTACCGGCCGCTCGGCGCCGACGCTGGTCGCGATGAACTTTCCGTAACCGACGCGGAGGCCGAGATCGGATATTATCAGGGCGAAGGCATTCTGCTCGAAGATGTGTTGCGCGAGCAGGTGTTGCTGGCGCTGCCCTTGAAGATTACCTGCCGCGAAGACTGCAAGGGCTTGTGCCCGCATTGCGGCAAGAACCTGAACCAGGAACAATGTTCCTGCGCGGTTGCGGCCGACGATCCGCGCTGGGCCGCGTTGAAAGAGATTCGCAGCAAGCTGGAGCATTGAGAACAAGCTGTCAGCTATCAGCCGTCAGCTATCGGCAATCGAGGATCGAGACAACATTGAAGGATCGAATTTCTAGCCAGCACTTGGCCCCGCAGCGCTCACTTTATTGCAGAGAGCTGATAGCTGAGAGCTGACAGCTTAAGGACCTCACACACTATGCCTAATCCGAAACGGCGACACTCCCAGAAGCGCACTTCCACCCGGCGGGCGCATGACGCACTCAAAGGCCATTCACTTTCTGAATGCCCCAACTGTCACGAGAAAAAAATGCCTCACCGCGCTTGCCCCAAGTGCGGGTACTATAAGGGACGCGAAGTCCTCGACGTCGAGGAAGCCAGCTAACTGATACACACCATGCCTAGCGTGATCGCGCTGGATGCGATGGGTTCGGACCGCGCGCCCAAGCCTGAGGTCGAGGGCGCGATACAGGCGGCGCGCCAGTACGGCGTGCGCGTGCTGCTGGTCGGCCCCGAAACCACGATCAAGACGGAATTGGACCGCCACCGCACAGCCAGAAGACTGCCTATCGATATCGTTCCTGCCAGCGAGTTCATCACCATGGAGGACAAGGTGGAGGCCATTCGCGCCAAGCGCGATTCCTCGATGCGCGTGGGCTTGCGCCTGGCGCGCGAGGGCCGGGCCGCAGGCTTCGTCACGGCCGGCAACACCGGCGCCGCTATGGCTACCGCCAAGATCGTCCTGGGCGCGGTTCCCGGCGTGGATCGCCCCGCGCTGGTCGCGGTCTTCCCTACAGCCCCGGGAACGCCCGCCATCCTGCTCGACGTCGGCGCCAACGTCGACTGC
>Ga0187781_10004197_pt1 | contig 10766 bp, 4 predicted proteins | sample 0715_SJ02_MP02_2_FD_132447 | JGI IMG/M metagenome (GOLD analysis project Ga0187781, IMG submission 132447) | Tropical peat soil microbial communities from peatlands in Department of Meta, Colombia - 0715_SJ02_MP02_20_MG | ecosystem: Environmental > Terrestrial > Soil > Wetlands > Peat | place...
CCACTGGTGCGAAACACCCGATCCGCTTGCCGTCAGCACCTCGTGGACCGCCTCATCCAGGACGTGGATGGGTCCTTCTTGCGGGGCTGTTGACACTTGACCGATGCGCAAGCCATCCAGGCGGATGCGCACCGTGCTTACCGAAAAGCTCGGTGCGGTAGGCGCCAAATCGCTGCCTTTGAGCGCACGGGAGTGTGCTTGCATAAGGTGATTGAGCATCTCATGGAGCTTCACATCGGGCCAGCGGATCAGCCGCAATCCGTCGCGCAAGGTACCTAACACTGCCGGAATCGTATCGACCAGACGCTTGCGCTCGGTCGGGTTGGCTAGCGGCTGCACGCTCCAAACCAAGTCGGGCACCACGCCCAGCAAACGACGCAGTAGCCCCGGATGCTGACTCTCCCTGGCGGCCGCTTCCACCAACACGCGCGCCCAGATTCGCAGCAAAAAGTCGCGCAAATACGGTTCCATTTGCGCTCCTTCGAGAACCTCGCTGAGAAATGCGGAGACTTCACCGGCATGGATTTCGCGCCCTTCCGCCTCCTGCAGCGCACTTTTCGCCTTGGCAAAGCGATCCGCATCCTGGCTTGCGTTCTCCGCCAGGAAACCGGCAAGGTGTTCGAGTGCCTGCGCAAATGCCGAGGCCGCCTCGCCGGGTGAATGCAAGATGTACTGCACGGTCGCCCGGACTTGTTGCAGATAGCGGCGGTGAGTCGCGCCCTCGGCCGTCCAGCCGATCGAAGAGCTGCCGATCGCATCAATCAGGCGGCGCGCGGGACGGTCAGAGCGGACAAACACGCCAGCATCGGCAAGCGCAACTTCCAGCAGGGGAAACCGCAGGAACATGAGCAGCGCGCGGATCGGGGCCGGAACCAGACGCTCGCGCTCAATTCGCGTAAACAGTCTGGCGACGAGCTGGATCGTGAGCTTGTGCAAGGGATGTGCCGCCGCCGCCACGAGCCGCAGGCTGTACTCGCGCGTGCCGACCAGCTCCGTGACCGGAGCCTGCCCCGGCTCCATCTCCAACCCGGCTTGGCGCTGTCTGCCGGCCAAATACTCCGCATCGAGCCGTTGCGCGGCCATCATAAGATCCGACAACTTGCTGGGCAGCTGCGCAGCGGAGCCTTCGCGCCCGAGCGCCGCGTTATGAGCTGCCTCAACCAGCGAGCTGGCATTTACCCCGACAAGCGCTTGCAGTCTCGCGTACTCGAGCATCAGCGACTCGCCGGCCACGGCCCCGCTGTCGTGGCGCGCCAAGGGTGCAAAGCCCGCGGCCCGCTGGGCAGCCACCCGAGTCGGGCTCGAGGTCTTGACGGCGGGCCGCACCGGGCCAGGAGCCTGCGCCGGTGGTGATAACGAATCCGCGCTACTAGCCAAGGCGTCCAAAGCGGCCGGCAGTTCCGCACGAATCGTCGGCGGAGGGACCGCACGCTTGACGGGAGTGCGGTGCACGACCGTCGCAGGGGCGATGCCTTTGCTTTCAAGAAAGCGGTTGATCGCCTCGTAGGTGGCGATCAGCGGAGATTCGATGGCGCCAGGAATATGCCGCAGCAATGCCGCGGCCTCGCCATGGCTTGGAATCACCGAGGAAACATTTTCGGACAGCGCTTCAAGAAACATTCCCGGCCGTAGCGGAGTGTCCGCCTCCTGCAGTTCGTGTTCGGAGCCGACCAGGGCCTGCAGGCGCTGCAGTAGCGTGGCAAAAGGGACCTGAACCGAGTTTCTCAATCGGGCGGTTAGCTGACCGAGCTGGTTGGCCAGATCCGATTCGTCCAGCTCCATTAGCGACAGTCCCGATTTGGGCTTGGCGTGCGCTGGCCGCTTGCCGAGCAACACTGCCGTGGCTTCGTCGAACTTCGAGCGCAAAATGCCGCGGTAGGCGTGAGTGAGAGTTTTAATCTGCCGCGCCACGGCCCGGGCGCAGCGCACCTGCGTCTCATCGCCCGAGCGCAGGGCAGCCGACACCGCATCGTTGTAGACATCGCCTAGGCGTGAGAGCAGCGTCTCACAGACGATTTCCCAGCTGTGCTCGAGAAGAATCTCGGCCTGCCGGTCGCGCTCCGCATCGGGCCCGGCCGAAGTTGGTCCGCTGTTCGCAGCCGGCTTCGGCGCCTCGTGAGTTACCAAACTGGTCTCCGCATCGGCGTCCGCGTGGTAGGCAACAACGGATGCGATCTTATATCAGTGTCGAGACCTGCGCCGACGGCAATCCTCGCTCGATCAGGACGATGTCTTGGCTAGAGTTCCCAGTAGCAGGGTATTCACACGCCTTACAAAGCTTGCCGGATCTTCGAGCTGGCCACCTTCGGCTAAAATCGCCTGGTCGAGCAAAAGGCCCGCCCACTCGGGCAGATTCGCCGTATCCGTCTGCAAGCGCTGCACCAAAGGGTGGTGCGGATTCAGCTCCAGAACCGGTTTGCTCGGCGGCGCAGTGTGACCACTTGCCTTGAGCATGCGCTGCAGGTGCGCGCTCATCGCGTCTTTGTCGACCACGACACATGCGGGCGACTCGGTCAACCGCAGCGTGATACGCACATCGGCCACCCGCTCGCCCAAGGCCTCCTTTATGCGGACAACCAAGTCCTTGAATTCGTCCTGCGCCTTGCGCTTTTCTTGCTTGTCTTGCTCATCATCGAGTGCCTCCAGCGACAGGTCCCCCTTGGCAACGGAGGTCAACGACTTACCTTCGAATTGCGCCAAAAATGAGAGCATCCACTCGTCGATTCGGTCGGTGAGTAGCAGTACTTCGACACCCTTCTTGCGAAATATTTCAAGATGCGGGCTGCTACGCGCTGCTTCGATCGACTCGGCGGTCACGTAGTAGATGGCCGCCTGGCCGATTTTCATCCGACCGACGTACTCGGCAAGCGAGATCAGCTTGCCGCCCTCAGAATTCGTGGAGGCAAAGCGCAGCAAGCGGGCGATGCGCTCGGCATTGGAGGAATCCTCGCCGACGCCCTCCTTTAGAACCGCACCGAACTGACTCCAAAAGGTGGCGTAGTCATCGGGACGGTTTTGTGCCAGCTCCTCCAGCAGCGTGAGCACGCGCTTGGAGCAACCCTCACGAATCATCTTGACGTCGCGGCTCTCCTGCAGGATTTCGCGCGAGACGTTCAAGGGCAGATCGCTCGAGTCGATGACGCCACGGGTGAATCGCAGATATGAGGGCAGCAATTGCTCCGCGTCGTCCATGATGAACACGCGCCGCACGTAAAGCTTCAGGCCATGCGTGCGCTTGCGATCCCATAGATCAAACGGCGCGCGCTGAGGGACGTACAGCAGCTGGATGTATTCGTTGCGCCCCTCGACGCGGTTGTGGGTCCACGCTAGCGGATCACCGAAATCGTGCGCCACGTGTTTGTAGAACTCTTTGTACTGCTCGTCGGTGATTTCGGATTTGGGTCGTGTCCAAAGCGCCGAGGCCTTGTTTACGGTCTCGAGTTCGGGCAGCTGGCGCAATTCGTTGTGTTCCTTGTCCCACTCCTCCTTGTGCATGCAGATGGGTGTGGCGATGTGGTCAGAGTAGTGCGTCAGGATCGACTTGAGCTTCCAGCCGGAAAGCAGCTCATCGCTGCTATCGCGCAAATGCAAAATGACGTCGGTACCGCGACTGGCGCGGGCCGCCGGCTCAACGGTGAACTCGCCGGCCCCGTCCGATTCCCATCGCGCCGCCTCTTCGGCCGCAGCGCCCGCTCGCCGCGAAATGACAGTTACGCGGTCGGCAACGATGAACGAGGAGTAAAAACCTACGCCGAACTGCCCGATCAGCTGCGCGTCCTTGCGCTGGTCACCGGTGAGCTGCGCGAAAAATTCCTTTGTTCCGCTCTTGGCGATCGTGCCCAGATGTTCGATCAACTCCTCGCGCGACATGCCGATGCCATTGTCCGAAACCGTAATGGTGTGCGCGGCTTTATCGTACGCGATGCTGATCGCAAGTTCCTCACCTGGCGGCAGCAAGGATGGATCGGCAATGGCCGCGAAGCGGAGGCGGTCGCAGGCGTCGGAGGCGTTGCTGACGAGCTCACGCAGGAAAATTTCGCGATTGCTGTACAGCGAATGAATCATCAGATGAAGCAGTTGCTTGACTTCCGCCTGAAACCCCAGTGTTTGGCGGGTGGCGTGAACCGCGTTTTCGGTCGTCATGATCGAGAGCTACCTATAAAAAACGATGGGAACCAATTTGCGCCGCCTGGCAGCGCGCTAGCAAGCGCTGATATGGGGACGAGCCCGCAATTTTAAAGTCACTCCGAGTAGATCCCGGAAGCGCGTGGCGAGCCTAGCTTGCCACCGGTTCGGGCTTGGCAATCGCCTGGGGGCGGATGCGTGGCGTGAGCAAGATACCCTTGCGAGCGCGATTGCCCGCAAACGTCGCGAGCTCGCTGCCGCTGACGAAAACGCGCGAGGGTTTGCCGCTTCGCGGAGAACTTCCCGAGACCACAACGCCCGCCTCGCCGCAGCTCAAGGCACCAATCATGCGTTCGCCTTCATTTAGTCCCAGGAAAATGACGCCCCGTCCCCCGCCGGACTGTGCCCGAATCTCCACCGCTGGAAAAACGAGCATGCGGCCGGACTCCGAAACACAGGCAATGCGGTCATCCGTGCCGGGATCGACTAGCGCCGGACGCAGCGGTTCAACGCCCGCATCCAGAGTCAGAAATTGCTTGCCGCCACGTTGCCGTGAGAGCAAATCGCCCAGCTGGCACGCAAACCCCGTTCCGCCGCTCGTCGACAGCAGCAGCGGCGCACTGGCCGCACCTGCCACGTACGCCACAAGGAGCGAACCGGGCTCGAGCTCGATCATTGAGGTCACGGGTAACCCGTCGCCACGCGCCGAGGGCAGATTGGCCACCGGCACGCTATAGCAGCGGCCATTGGACCCAATTGCCACCAGATGGTCCACCGTGCGGCATTCGTAGGCCCCGTACAGGCTGTCCCCCGCCTTAAAGCCAAACTGCGCCGCATCATGACCGTGGCCGTTGCGCGACCGCACAAAACCCTGGGACGAAACGATTACGGTCACCGGTTCATCGAGGACCTTGACCTCAAATGTGGCGGGGTCGGCCGATTCGATCAGCGTGCGTCGGTCGTCGCCATGCTTTTGCGCGTCTTCCTCGAGCTCCTTGCCTACCAGGCGGCGCAGCGCGGGCTCCGAGTCAAGCAGTTTGCCCAGCGCCGTCTGCTCTTTTTTCAGCTCGGCCAGCTCCTGCTCCAGTTTTATCGCCTCAAGCCGCGCCAGCTGCCGTAAGCGCAATTCCAAGATGTCCTCGGCCTGGCGTTCGGTGAGCCGGAACGCCCGCATCAGATCCGGTTTGGGTTGATCGGAATTGCGAATCAGTTTGATCACCCGGTCGATGTGGAGCAAAACCGTCTGGCGACCTTCCAAAACATGAATGCGGTCCAGCACCCGATCGAGCCGGTGGCGGCTGCGTCGGCGCACGGTTTCGACACGAAAATTCAGCCATTCGTGCAGTATTCCCGGCAGCGTTTTTTGGCTGGGCCGACCATCGCGACCGATCATTACCAAGTTGACGGCAACGTTGCCTTCAAGGCTGGTGTGCGCCAGCAGCGTGTTGACCAATTCCTGGCGCTCGATTTTTGAGGTGCGCGGCTCAAAAACCAGCCGCACCGCAGCGTCTCGACTCGACTCATCGCGCATGCGGTCGAGCACCGAAAGTACAACTTGTTTGGTTTGCTGCTGCTCGGGACTTAGCGATTTGCGGCCGGCACGTACCTTGGGATTGATCAGCTCCTCGATTTCTTCCTGGACGCGACGCGCGGAAGTCCCCGGCGGCAGCTCCGTGACGACCAGTTGCCACTGGCCTCGCGCCAGATCCTCAAAGCGCCAGCGCGCACGAAGCTTCAGGCTGCCGCGCCCGCTCTCGTAAACAGCGCGAATATCTTCTTCGCTGGAGATTACCTGGCCGCCGCCCGGAAAATCCGGTCCGCGCAAATGCGCGAGCAGCTGCGCCAGCGTGCTCTTGGGTTGGCGAAGCAGCAACTGCGCGGCGTGCACAACTTCGCGCAAATTGTGCGAAGGTATCTCGGTGGCCATTCCAACCGCGATTCCAGAGGCACCGTTGAGCAGCACCATCGGCAGGCGGGCAGGAAGAAGGCGCGGCTCCTGCTGACTCCCGTCGTAGTTGGGCAAAAAATCTGCGGTACCCTGATCGAGCTCGTCCAGCAGCAAACGGGCGATCGGAGTAAGGCGTGCTTCCGTGTAACGCATGGCTGCGGCCGGATCATCGTCGCGGCTGCCGAAGTTGCCTTGGCCGTCAATCAGTGGATAGCGCAGCGAAAACTCCTGTGCCATGCGCACCAAGGCATCGTATGCCGCCTGGTCACCGTGCGGGTGAAACTTGCCGATCACGTCGCCAACCACACGGGCGGATTTGACATGCTTGGAGCCCGGAACAAGTCCCATCGAATGCATGGCGTACAAAATCCGCCGCTGCACGGGTTTTTGTCCATCAGAAACATCGGGAAGCGCGCGCCCCTTTACAACCGATACCGCGTAATCCAGATATGCGCGCTGCGCAAAATGCGCAAGCGTCAACGTACCTTCCGGGTCGGCAGAGTTGGCAGAGAACAATTCAGCTTGTTGCGTCATATCGGGCGAAGGCGTCGACTCAGAACGTTGGCGATATGCCAAGGGGCACGCGCAGGTGCGGCTCGGCCTTTTTGTTGTCGGCTATTACGCACGTTGCAGGTCCTGTGCGCGCCCTTCCAAAAAACGCGCAAGAAAATCCTCGGCCGACATGGGTTGTGCAAAGAAAAATCCCTGTGCCGAATCGCAGCCAAGGTGATGCATCCAGGCTTGTTGCGCGGGCGTTTCGATCCCCTCGGCAGTTACCGTTAGACCCAGGTTGTGCGCCATCTCGATGACGGACTTCACGATGGTCAGCGTACGCGCATCGCGCATGCACTCCGCCGTGAAGCTGCGATCGATCTTCAGGCAGTGCATGGGAAGGTCGCGCAGATGTGCCAGGCTGGAGTAACCAACGCCAAAGTCATCTAGCGCCGCTTTGATACCGGCATCGCGAAGGCGCGCCAGGTTTTCGCGGCAGATCTCCGAGGAGTCGATCAAGCCGGTCTCCGTGATCTCGATCTGGAGCTCCTCCGCGGAAAGAGCAAACTCGTCTAGCGTGGACAGCAGCAAATCGACAAATCCGCGATTGCGCATTTGCACGCCCGAGACATTGATCGCGATGGGCGGCAGTTCCAGGCCAATCTGGCGCCACAGCTGACGCTGCCGGCAGGCCTCTCGCAGCACCCATTCGCCGACCCCTTCGATCAGTCCGCTTTCCTCCGCAATCGGAATGAATTCGGCTGGCGAGATGTCGCCAAGTTCCGCATCCTTCCAACGCAGCAGCGCCTCCGCGCCGATCAACTTGCCCTCCGGCAGCGATACGAGCGGCTGGTAAAACAGTCGGAAGTCACGCGACTCGTAGGCCTTGCGAAGCCGCTGCTCCAGGAGCACCCGCAACTCCGTGCGACGCGCAAGCTGCGGGGTATAAAGCGCTGCGGCGCCACCGCCGCAGTCCTTGGCCTGGAACAATGCCGCGTCCGCAGCGTTGATCAACGCGTCCAGGTCACCACCGTCTTTGGGAAAAAACCCAACGCCGACCGATGCGCGCACCGACACCTCGAGATTGCCCAGATGCGCCGAGCGAGACACTGCCTCGATGAGCTGCCGAGCAACGCCCACAACAAGCTCCGGATTGGCCACATTGACCAGCAAGGCGACGATCTCATCGCCTCCGCGCCGGCCCAGCAAATCGGGTTGGCGGACGATGTCGCGCAACCGCGCGGCGACGGACTCGAGCATGCGGTCGCCAACACGATGGCCGTAGACATTGTTGAGCAACCGAAAGCGGTCCAGTCCGATGCAAAGTAGCGCGCACTGATGCCCGCACGTGTAGGCATCCGAGAGCACGCGTTGCGCGCTCTCATCGAAAGCCTGGCGATTGAGCAATCGGGTCAGCGGATCGATGCTTGCCAGATCGCGCACGGCATCTTGTGCTCGATATTGCGCACTCACGTCCCGTCCGACGCCCGCGTAGCCGATAAAGTTGCCGTCCGCTCCGAAGATGGGGGTACCCCACAACTGTTGCACGATCGTCGCGCCACCCGGAGCTGCGCATCGAATCGCCAAAGGGGAGAGCGGCTGGCGAGCCTGGACGAGCGCCTTGTATTGCTCCCAACTGCCGGGGGCCACCACGTCGTCGAAAACTTCCCACAGCACTTTGCCTGTCCAGGAAGTGACCGGTGGTTCAACGGTGTCTGGACGCAAGCTGCGCAGCAAGCGCAGCTTCAAAACGGAATCCGTCTCCCAATACCAGTCAGCGCTTTGCGCAAGCAGCGCACGCAAATCGTCACGGTCGACCTGGGTTCCTGCCCAGACGGTATCGGCGTCAGACGTCGGCTTCGACTTCATTGCCGTGTGTCTCCAACCAAGCCTTGCGCGCTTGCGCCTCCGCCCGCCCCATGAGCATCGTCATCGTATCGACCGTGGTCCGCGCATCGAGCGTGCCCAACGACACGGGCACCAGGCGGCGCGTGTCCGGATTCATGGTCGTCTCCCATAGCTGCTGCGCTGTCATCTCGCCCAAACCCTTAAAGCGCCCGATTTCCACGGCATGCGACGGCACGCCCTCGTCCTTGAGCTTGGCCATGGTCACCTCGCGCTCGTCTTCATCGAGGCAATACAGGCGGCGCGCCGGACGCCGTCCCTGTGGTGACACATCGAGTCGAAATAGCGGCGGGCGCGCCACATGTACGTGTCCGGCATCGATTAAGCGCGGGAAATGTCGGAAAAACAAGGTAAGCAGCAACACCTGAATGTGGGCGCCGTCCACGTCAGCGTCGGCCAAAATGCAGATCTTGCCGTAGCGCAACCCCGCCAAGTCAACCGTGTCCTCGGGGCCATGAGGATCGACGCCAATGGCCACCGCGATGTCGTGCACTTCAGCGTTGCCAAACAGTCGATCTCGCTCCACCTCCCAGGTGTTAAGCACCTTGCCGCGCAATGGCAAGACGGCCTGGTACTCTTTGTCGCGGCCCAGCTTTGCCGATCCGCCTGCGGAATCGCCCTCGACCAAGAATAGTTCGTTGCGGCTTACATCGTCGCTTTCACAGTCCGTCAGCTTGCCCGGCAACACCGCAACCGCGGAACCTTTCTTTTTTTCGATCTTTTGCAGCGCGCGGGTGCGCGCCTGCGCCTGCTGCACGGCCAGCTCGGCAATGCGTCTTCCGTGTTCGGGATACTGATTGAGCCAGAACTCAAGCTGGGGACGAACAAAAGAGGCAACCAGCCGCACTGCATCGCGGCTATTGAGTCGCTCCTTGATCTGCCCTTGAAATTGCGGATCCAGGACTTTGGCCGAGAGGACGAAGCTAACGCGTGCAAACGCATCTTCCGGCAGCAGCCGAACGCCCTTGGGAAGCACTCCGTGCGCCTCGGCGAAAGCACGCACCGCCTGAAAGACACCTTCGCGCAGGCCCGCCTCGTGCATGCCGCCGGCCGTCGTCGGAATCAGATTGACAAAGGACTCGCGCGTTACCGGGCCTTCCTCCGTCCAGGCCAGTACCCATCGCGCGCCCTCGCCCTCGGCAAATGACGTGTCGTCCGCCGGCGCATAGCCTTCGGCCTCGAAAATCGGCGCGATCAGCTCGCCGCCCACGACGGTGCGCAGATATTCGCCCAGACCCCCTTCAAAACGCCAATTCCATTGTCGACCGCTGGCTGCATCGCGCAAACTCACGCGTGTTCCCGGCATGAGCATCGCCTTGCTGCGCAAAAGTCGTTCGAGTTCGTCTACCGAGACCTTGGCGGTATCGAAGTACTTCCCATCGGGCCATACCGTGACGCGCGTTCCGCTTTGTTTATCCGTTGGTGCCAGCGAACGCGAGCGCAGACGCTCGATGACTTCCCCTCCCGCAAAAGCAATGCTGTGTTCGCGCCGATCGCGCCAAACGACCACTTCCAGGCGCTTGGACAGCGCGTTGGTCACCGAGACGCCCACCCCGTGCAGGCCGCCGGAGAAGGAATAAACTCCACCGGCACGCTTGTCGAATTTGCCGCCCGCATGCAAGCGCGTAAACACGATCTCGACAACCGGAGCCTTTTCCTCCGGATGAAGCCCAACCGGGATGCCGCGCCCGTCGTCCTCGACGCTCACGGCACCATCGGCCTTCACGACGACGTCGATCTGGGATCCAAACCCAGCGAGAATCTCGTCGGCCGAGTTGTCGATCACTTCCTGAATAATATGCAGCGGGCTCTCCGTGCGCGTGTACATTCCCGGGCGCTGGCGCACCGGTTCAAGACCTTTGAGTACCCGTATCGACGCTTCGCCATATTCGGCCGAAGCAGCCCGTGCACGCGTAGCACTCATTGCCTTAGCCGTCCTTCGTGCGCGGGCTCCGGCGCACCGCAATTAACCAATAATCGTCCAACGTTTCTCCTGCGCCAATTCGGATTGACAAGCAATTGCGCTACCGCCGCCGCGCACCCGCTGTCGGGCAGCTCCTTGGTTCGCGGCAAGCACGTTGCTAACTGAGCGATTTTATCCACAGACTATGTGGATAAGAAACCCGTCAACGAGCGCAAGGCCCACAGCCGGGGGCAAGAAGCTGGGTTGCACATTGCTTAGGCACTGCAACAAAGTCGCACCCGTATACTTCGCGCGCTTCTCCCCGTAGCACAATGGATAGTGCACGCGCCTCCTAAGCGTGAGATCCAGGTTCGACTCCTGGCGGGGGGACCA
>Ga0187781_10004198_pt1 | contig 10764 bp, 11 predicted proteins | sample 0715_SJ02_MP02_2_FD_132447 | JGI IMG/M metagenome (GOLD analysis project Ga0187781, IMG submission 132447) | Tropical peat soil microbial communities from peatlands in Department of Meta, Colombia - 0715_SJ02_MP02_20_MG | ecosystem: Environmental > Terrestrial > Soil > Wetlands > Peat | place...
CATTCCGAGATTGGGCTCGCAGGAATGATTGAGGTGCATCATTCCGCCCTCGCGCTCGGCGGCCATCGACGGGCCGATGAACAGGTTTTCGCTGATCTGGATTTCGCTGGGCCCGAGCTCCTGGGCGATCGCGTCGCGCTGCGCCTTGGTCAGCACATATCCGCCCTTGACCACCGCGATCTCACCCTTGCTGATCGCCGATTTGGCGAACAGGCCGCGGCCGTGGATCGCGCTTATGCGCTTTTCAACCTTCGGCGAAAAATAGGTGAGCGTGAGCACCTTGCGGTTTGCTTTCTAGGATCAGCTTGCGCGCATGCTCGCGAACCGGCCGAACGCGCGCTTCATTCGTCGGCGATTCTCTGCGCCGGCCCGTGGCCCTTGGGATCGCAGGCGGCGACAAACCCGGCAATTTGACACAAGAGTTCGTCACCCTCGAGCAACGGTACATGGCCCTGGTCGGGAATCTCGATCGCCTGGAGGTCGGGGCGTCGCTCGCGCATCGCCGCAACCGTCGCCGCCGAGAGCACATCCGAATTCGCGCCGTGAATGACCAGGATCGGTACGCGGGCGAGCGCGTCGAACTCGTTCCACAAAGGCGGCAGCGGCCGCTCGAGGTCGATGGCAGCGAGCATGCGGGCAAGGCGCCGATCGTACGTCGCTTTGAGCTTGCCGTTCTTGACTTCCCAGTTGCGCCGCGCCGCGGCAAGCCACTGCTCGGCGGTCAGTTTCGGAAACTGGGCGCTCATCAGCCGGCGCAGGATGTCGGCGCCCTCGGTAAAGTCGCGCGGTTGCGGCATCTTGCTAACATAGCTCTTGATCCGCACCAGCCCTTTGCCCTCGATCACCGGTCCGATGTCGTGCAGCACGGCGCCGGCGATCATGGTCGGATGCGCCACGCTCATCAACATGGTGAGGATGCCGCCGCGCGAACTGCCGACAAACACCGCCGGGCCGACATCGAGCGCGATCGTAACGCTGACGACGTCGGCGAGTTCGACCGTGAAATTGTAATTCTCAGGATTGGCGTCGTAGTCGGAGCGGCCGCGGCCGCGCGCATCGATGGCGATCACGCGCCGGCGCGGCGTGCCGTTCGCCAGCGCCGGCGCCAGGTCGGCGAAATCGGCGACGGTGCGGGTAAAGCCCGCCAGACAGATGACCGGCATGCCGGGGGCGTTGCGCGCGCCATATTCGCACACATGCACCCTGAGCCCGTCCTGCACGGTGACGAAGCCGCTGGTGCCCTGATCGAGCGCGCGATCGCTCGCCGGTTCGGCTTCGTTCGGCGCTGTGCCGACGCCGCGCATTCGCCTATCCGCCGCGGCGCAGATCGGCCTCGATCAGCAATCGCGAATCATTGCCGATGCGGGCGCGATAAATCTGCATGTTCTCGATCACGCGCTGCACATAGTTGCGCGTCTCCGCGAACGGGATGCGCTCGATCCAGTCGACTGGATCGGCCTTTGGGCTGCGCGGGTCGCCATATTGCTCGATCCACTCCTTCGCGCGACGTGGGCCGGCATTATAGGACGCGAACGCCAGAATGTAGGAGCCGCCGAACTGGGCGATGACGTCGCCAAGCTCCGCCGTTCCGATCTGGGTATTATAGACCGGATCGCTGAGCAGGCGCCGCTGATCGAAGGTGACGTTGAATTTCTTGGCGACGAAGCGGCCGGCGTCCGGCGTGACCTGCATCAGGCCGAGCGCGTGGGCGCTCGAGACAACGCGGGCATTGAAGGCGCTTTCCTGGCGCGCGATCGAGTAGACGACGCAAGGCTCGACCTCCGGCCCGATCGGCCGGTAGTTCGGCATGCCGAAGGCCGGGAACGCGTATTGCTCGAACGGCATGCCGCGGCCGAGCGCGGCCTTGCCGATGAGAAGCGTCGTCCGCGCGTCGTTGTGTTGCTTGGCGATCTCGGCGAGCGCGGCGAGGCCGCCCATGTCGGTTGCCTTGTCGGCAAGGTCGGCCGCCATGGCGGCGACGAGATCGCGCTCCTCGATGGCGTAGAGGATCTCGAAGGCGCGGACGAGCTCGAGCCGGCGATGCTCGGCTGGCGGCTCGGGCGCCTCATGAAGCGCGACAGCGTCGAGACCGAGCCGTGCGAGCGCCAGCTGGCCGTAATAGGCGGTCGGATGCCGCGCCGCCTCTTGGTAATAGGCGCGCGCGTCCTCGCCGCGCCCGAGCGCCTCCAGCGCCCGGGCCTGCCAGTAGTATGCGCGCGCAAGCGTGATCGGGTTGGCGATGCCGTCGGCGATATGGGCGAAGTGGGCCAGCGCGGCCGACGGCTCGTGCAGGAAGCGCAGCGCGATCCAGCCGGCGGTGAATTGCTGCTCGGCGCGATAATTCTCGGAGGTCGGCGTCGCGGCGTTGCCGGCGATCTCGTAGGCGAGTTTGAAGTCGCCGAGATCGAGGAGCTTGCGCGCGACGAGCCGCCGCTCGATCCACCACTGATCGAGATCGCCGAGCTGGTCCGGCTCGCGCGGCGCCGCCGCGAGCAACTGCGCGGCTTCGGGAATCTTGTCGCCGCGGCGCAGCCACTGGATGCGGCTGAACATATAGCCCGGATCGTGGCGAGCCTCCGCCGGTACCGCTTCGAGTAGCGCCTTGGCGTTGCCGGCTTTGTTGACGACCGCGGCGCGCGCTTTGGCGATCGCCATTTCGGTCCCGCCGAGACGGTGCGCCGCGCGCATCGCCGCATCGTCGTCCTCGGCATAGAAGCGCACGTCCATCCGCGCCTTGTCGTCGGCGGCCGCAATCAGGCCGGCAAACTCTTCGCGGGCCTGCGATTCGAGGTCGGCGGAAAAGCCGTCATTGCGCCAGGCTTCGCGCACCGCCGCCTGCGCGCCGGCCGGATCGCCGGTGGCGATGAGCGCGCGCGCCAGCGCGAATCGGCCTTTGGCGCTGCGCGGCGGTTCGCTGCCGAAAAAGCCGATGGTCGCGCGCGGGTCGGCGTGGTCCTGCCAAAGCGCCGCCTCGGCGTGCCGCCGCAGCGAGACGATGCCGGGCCAGCTTGGATTGGCGGCAATGAACGCCGCGTAACGCGAGAAGTCGACGCTGTCATCGCCGCGCAGGATCACCCATTCGACCAGCTTGCGCGCGAGCGGATCCTCGATCGTACCTTCGACATTGGTCGCGTCGTCCGGCCGGCCCTTGTGCGAGAGGTCGATCGCCTGCCTGACCGCGCCGACATCGAGCGGCGAGGTGGTCGTGCTGGCTGCGAACGCGAGCGCGGGGGCGGGGCGCGCTGCCGGCGGGGCCCTGAGCGGAAGCGGAACCGGTGCTGCCGAACCCGAGCCATGGATCGCCGCAGTGGTCGAATCCTGCGATGGCCGCAGCCCGAGCGGTGGCGCCAGCGGCGCGGCCTTGCGCGAAGCCGAGTGCGCGTCTTTCTTGGCAGTGTCTTTCTTGGTAGCGTCTTTCTTGGCAGCTTCCTTCTTGTCCGCGCCCTTCTTTTCCGTACCTTTCTTGGCGGCGTCCTTTTTGTTGGCTTCCTTCTTGTCGGCACCCTTCTTGTCTGGGTCGTTCTTGCTGGCGTCTTTTTTTGTGGCGTCCTTCTTGTCGGTGTTCTTGGCAGTATCTTTCTTGGCGGCGTCCTTCTTCTCCGCGTCGGTCCTTGAGCCGTCGGTCTTGGCGCCGTCCTTCTTGTCCGCGCTCTTTTTCGCAGCGTCCTTTTTCTTCGCGGCGTCCTTCTTGGTTGTGTCTTTCTTGGCGGTATCCATCGTGGTGGCGTCGGCGTTGTTCTGGGCCGTCTGCAATCTGACCGCGTGGCGCGGCCGCGGCATCGGAACCATGTCCGAGGCTGGCGCGGCAAGGACCTCGCCCGCGAGCAGACCGGCAGCGCCGATAAGGATAGCGCCAATAAAGATAACGAGCCGGGTGGCCGTCAGCGGCACAAATCCCTCCCTGGCGCCGCAGCGCCGCCAGCAGTTGCCGCAATCCTCTTCGGCCGGCAAGATTGACGAACCGCTAATGCCTGCAAGCCGCCGCCCTCATTGACGAATTTCACGGCAAAAGCGGGGCATGGGCCATCCCAGCTGTGGACGCGCGGCCGGCGGATTTCAAGTCGTTCTCCACCGCAACGAGCCAACGGCGGAAATAGGCCGCACCCGCGAGGCAAGGGGCTTTAAAGGCGGGCCGCGACCCGGTATCTATGCGCGACGGCTGGCTGATTGTTTCGTCGATCGGCGCCGGCTCGGGACCGCTATCCAAGGATCATGTCATGACCGCCAAGGCGAGCTTCCGCGGCTCTTTCACTGCGCTGGTCACGCCATTCAAGAACGGGTCGGTGGATGAGAAAGCGTTTCGCGACTTCGTCGACTGGCAGATCGCCGAAGGCACGAGCGGGCTCGTTCCGGTCGGCACCACCGGCGAAAGCCCGACATTGTCGCATGAGGAGCACAACGAGGTCGTCGAGTGGTGCGTCGATCAGGCCAAGGGCCGCGTGCCGGTCGTCGCCGGCGCCGGCTCGAATTCGACCGCCGAGGCGATATCGCTCGCCCGCCACGCCGAAGAAACCGGCGCCGATGCCGTGCTCGTCGTCACGCCGTATTACAACAAGCCGACCCAGGAAGGGCTTTATCGGCATTTCAAGGCGATCAATGACGCGATCGGCATCCCGATCATCATTTATAATATCCCGGGGCGCTCGGTGATCGACATGTCGGTCGACACCATGAAGCGGCTCTACGAGCTTGAGAACATCGCCGGCGTCAAGGACGCGACCGCCAATGTCGTGCGGGTGTCGCAGCAGCGCGCGGCGATGGGCGAGGGTTTCAACCAGCTCTCCGGCGAGGATGCGACCGCGCTCGGCTTCATGGCCCATGGCGGCCATGGCTGCATCTCCGTCACTTCGAACGTGGCGCCGCGGCTATGCGCCGAGTTCCAAGCCTGTTGCCTCAAGGGCGACTATGCCGGGGCACTCAAGCTGCAGGACAAGCTAATGCCGCTGCACACCGCGCTGTTCATCGAGACCAATCCGGCGCCGGCCAAATTTGCGCTGTCGCTCCTCGGCAAATGCGCCGAGACGGTGCGGCTGCCGATGGTGCCGATCGCCGAGACCACGCGCCAGGCGGTGCGCGGCGCCATGGTTCATGCCGGGCTGATCAATTGATTTTCTGATCCTCCCCCGCAAAGCCAAGTGCAGCGGGGGAAGAGGACCATGCAAAGCATAGGGGTGGGCTTGCAGCCTCAACGCTTGCGTAAGTAAGGCTGCCTACCGGCGCGCTGCACGCACCACCTCCCGCGCTTTGCAGGGAGGGTCGAAAAATGAACCGGCGGAGGGAAGCCCGATGCTCGAGGAATTCCAAAAATTCGCAATGCGCGGCAACGTCGTCGATCTCGCCATCGGCGTGATCATCGGCGCGGCATTTGGCGCGATCGTCAATTCGCTCGTTGGCGACATCATCATGCCGATCATCGGGGCGGTCACCGGCGGCCTCGATTTCTCCAACTACTTCATACCGCTGTCGTCGAAAGTCACGGCCACCTCGTTGGCGGAGGCGAGAAAACAGGGCGCGGTCTTTGCCTGGGGCAGTTTCCTCACCATCGTCATCAATTTCCTGATCATCGCCTGGGTGCTGTTTCTGTGCATCAAGGGCATCAACCGGCTGAAGGCGCCGGCGGCTTCGCCGGCGCCGGCCGCGCCTTCCAAGGAAGTGCAGTTGCTGACCGAGATCCGCGACGCGCTCAAGGCGCGCTGAGGGCTGAGACCGGCGGCATGGCGGCGAAGGCTGAACGCAAGCTCCGCGTCGTTGCCGACAACCGCAAGGCGCGCTTCAACTACTTCATCGACGAGACGCTCGAGGCCGGCCTGGCGCTGACCGGCACCGAGGTCAAGTCGCTGCGCCAGGGCAAGGCGACGATCGGCGAGTCCTACGCCGATTCCCGCGGCGGCGAGATCTGGCTCATCAATTCGAACATCCCGGAATATCTGCAGGCCAACCGCTTCAATCACGCGCCAAAGCGGCCGCGGAAATTGCTGCTGCACCGGCGGCAGATCAACAAGCTCATCGGCGCGGTCGAGCGCGAAGGGATGACCCTCATCCCGTTGAAGCTCTATTTCAACGAGAAGGGCCGTGCCAAGGTCGAGCTCGCGCTGGCGCGCGGCAAGAAGCTTTATGACAAGCGCGAGACCGAGAAGAAGCGCTCCTGGGAGCGCGAGCGCGGCCGGCTGATGCGGCAGAAGGGCTGAACGATGCCTTCGACAAAGCTCGACCATTGCGTCATTCATGTCACCCAGTGGGACCGCTCGAATGCGTTCTACGCGACGGTCATCGGGGCGGAACTGATCCGGCGGCCGGTCGGCTATGCGTACCGCTTTGGCGATTGCCAGCTCAACGTGCACGGGCCGGGGGTGAACCCGGCCGAAGTGGCGCGGCTTCCGGTCGCACCCGGCAACAGCGATCTGTGTTTCGAGTGGGTCGGCCCGCCCGCTGAGGCTATTGCTCACCTCGAGCGCTGCGGCGTTGCGGTCGAGGCCGGACCGATGCGGCGTTTCGGCGCCAAGGGGGAAGGGACCAGCGTCTACTTCCGCGATCCCGACGGTTCCCTGATGGAGTTCATCTCGTACACAGGAGCGAAGAAATGAGAGAGGCACCCGGCGCGCACGATCCGACCTATCTTCCGCCCGACATCCCGGTGCCCGAGGACGACGGCGCGGGGCGGCATCTTACCGGGATGAAACTGCCAGATCTGGCGTTGCCGGCGACGAGCGGCGGCGCGGTTAACCTGGCGCGGCTTGCCGGCCGCACCGTGCTTTACATCTATCCGCGCACCGGCGTTCCCGGCGTCGACGCGCCGCCCGGATGGGACGACATCCCCGGCGCACGGGGCTGCACCCCGCAATCCTGCAGCTTCCGCGATCATTTTGCCGAACTCAAAGGCCTGGGTGTCGTTCACCTGTTCGGCCTGTCGACGCAGGATACCGACTACCAGCGCGAGGCCGCCGAGCGGCTGCATCTGCCATTCGCCATTCTCTCGGACGTGAAGCTCGCTTTCACCCGGGCGCTCAAGCTGCCGACCTTTACCACCTCCGGGATGACGCTTCTCAAGCGCATGGCGCTCGTCATCGACGACGGCGTCATCGTCAAGGTGTTTTATCCGGTGTTTCCGCCCGACAACAATGCCGCGGAAGTGATCGCATGGCTGCACGGCGGCCGGCTAGGCTGAGACCAAACAAGCGCGAGCGCCAGGAGGAAAATCGCCATGCCGAAATTCGTCGTCGCTCCGCATTTCCGGCTGCAGGAATGGGTCGCCGAGGAGAAGGGCTATTTCGCCGCCGAGGGTCTCGACTACGAATTTCGCGAGACCATGGATTCGACCGCCGCCAGCGGCCATCAGCTCGGCAGCAAGATCGGCGCCTATCAGACGCTCGAAGCCGGCCGCAGCTGCAATCAGCGGCGCCTGCCACTGGACCATGAACGTCGCCGCCTCGAACGGCCACGGCAAGCTCTACGCCGACTGCTACTCAGTCGCGCCGTGCGGCGTGTTCGTGCCGGCGGATTCGCCGGTGAAGACGCCGGGCGATCTCGCCGGCGCGCCGATCTCGGTCGGCTACCAGTCCGGAAGCCACTATGCGACGATCCAGGGGCTCGAGCAGTATCTCAAGCCTGACGCGATCAAGCTGTCGTTCAACGACGGCATGCTGTTCAGCCGCATGGAGCTGTTGATCGACGGCAAGGTGCCGGCGGCGTCATTGTTCAGCGGGCCGTATTATTTCGCCGAGCAGCTCGGCTTCCGCAAGGTGATCGACACCACGTTCATGATGGCGTCGATGATCACCGGTGCGCCGGATCCGCAGGACGTGCGCAAATATTTCGCAGCGCTGCGTCGCGCTCAACGCGACATCGATCTGCGGCCCGAGCTCTACACCCACTACTACAAAAAAGAGTTTCCGGTGCGTTTCCACGGTGAGATGGATACGCGGCGCTGGGGGCCGGGCGAGCGGCTGGTATTCGAGCCGTACTCGAAAGAGACTTTCGAAGAATCGTTCGAGTGGATCGAGCGGCACGGCATCTTTCCGCGCGGCGAAATGGGCAGCGGCCAGTACGAAAGCGCGATTTTCGCTTAGCGGTAGATCATCCGCTCGCGTCGTCTGGGGCGTGGGCATGGGATTTGGACGACGTTGCCGCCGTGGACGTGTGAGGCAGGCGATGCCCGCTCTATTGCGCGTCCAGGTGCTTGCGCACCCGGGCGAAAACCTCGCGGAACATCTTCGGTGTCAGCACGCCGGTCGAGGTGTTGAGCCGCGAGCAATGATAACTGTCGAACAGCGCGAGCTTGTCAATCGCACGCTCGCCGCCATGCATAAAAGGGTAGTCGCTGCCCTTGGCGGCGAGCGCGGCGACGAAGCTGTCGTGCGCGACGCGCCCGAGCGCCACCACGGCGCGTAGCTTCGTCATTTCGCGGATCGTGGCGGTAAGAAACGCGCGGCAAGTCGAGATCTCCCGCGGCGTCGGCTTGTTCTCCGGCGGCACGCAGCGCACGGTATTGGTGATGCGGCAATCAACGAGGGTGAGGCCGTCGTCGGGCTGCGCCGCATAGTCACCCTTGGCGAATCCGAGTTCCTTGAGCGTGGCGTAGAGAAGATCGCCGGCATAGTCGCCGGTAAACGGCCGGCCGGTGCGGTTGGCGCCGCGCAATCCCGGCGCGAGACCGACGATCAGGAGCCGCGCCTCGATCGGCCCGAACGAGGCAACCGGAGCGTTGAACCAGTCCGGCTCGCGCTTGCGCCAGTCGTTGCGAAACGCAACCAGGCGCGGACAGAGCGGACAATCGCGGCCGGGCTTGCCGGACGCGCGCGCGGCCGCGGCCATTGCCGCCATCTAATCTTCGTCGAACTCGTCCTCGACCTCGACCTCGACGCGCGGCGAGGGGCTGCGCTGGAGGAATTGCGGGGTGTGGCGCTGTTCCCGAGGTTCCCTGGGCTCCCGCGTTTCCCGCGGCTCGCGCATTGGGCGCTCGGCCGGATCGCGGCCGATCTTGCTCTGCAGCTCGATGATGTCGATGAACTGGTCGGCTTGGCGGCGCAGCTCGTCAGCGACCATCGGCGGCTGGGTCGAGATCGTCGACACCACGATCACCCGCACGCCGCGGCGCTGCACCGCCTCGACCAGTGAGCGGAAATCGCCGTCGCCGGAGAACAGCACCATCTGGTCGATGTGCGGGGCGATCTCCATGGCGTCGACCGCAAGCTCGATGTCCATGTTGCCCTTGACCTTGCGCCGGCCGGTCTGATCGACGAACTCCTTGGTCGCCTTGGTGACCACGGTGTAGCCGTTATAGTCGAGCCAGTCGATCAACGGCCGGATCGAGGAATACTCCTGATCTTCGATCACCGCGGTGTAGTAGAACGCCCGCACCAGATAGCCGCGGTTCTGGAACTCCCGTAGCAGGCGCTTGTAGTCGATGTCGAAGCCGAGCGATTTTGCCGTGGCGTAAAGGTTGGCGCCGTCAATGAATAGCGCGATTTTCTCGATCTGTGCCGACATGGGCGTCTCTCGTGATGCGTCTGGTCTTGAAACCGGATCGGCCAGGAATGGATCGGCGTTTCCGGCGTCGTTCCTAAAACTGCTTTACCGCCACCAGGAATGCTTCGACAGGCGAACTACACTCGGATTGGCAATAGCACGGTACCAACGCCATGACGCCAACATTGTGCATAAGTGCATAACGACCCGTGCGGAAGCCATATGCCGCGAGGAGCCCCGCCCAAGCACTGCGGCACGCCGTCGCGCCGAACGGAAAATCGCGCGGGGCCTGGCCGGGTTCCCTGATCTTTTGGGTAACAGAGCCGGCCGCCGCCGCCAATTGAAAAATCTGACAGTTTCGAGGCCTCTCGGGACGGAACGCTCTTGCGCTAGGAGGTTAACGGCGATACCTAACGCCCGCGCGGGAACAATGCCGCCGCGCCAGGAGCGCTGCCATGGCCCGTGTTACCGTTGAAGACTGCATCGACAAGGTCGAGAACCGGTTCGATCTCGTACTGTTGGCGAGCCATCGCGCGCGTATGATCTCCTCCGGCGGCCAGATCGCGGTCGAGCGCGACAACGATAAAAATCCGGTAGTCGCCCTGCGCGAGATCGCCGAGAAGGCGGTTTCTCCCGAGGACCTCAAGGAGGAACTCGTCCACTCGCTGCAGAAATATGTCGAGGTCGACGAGCCCGAGCCAGAAGGCGTGCCGCTGATCGGCGCGCCAGGAACCGGCGTCGACGCCGACGACACCGAGGTCACCACCGAACGGATGAGCGAGGAAGAGCTGCTCAAGGGCCTCGAAGGATTGACGCCGCCGGAGAGCCAACCGGAGCCGGACACCGATACCGGCGACGACGAGGAATAAGTCTGTCGCCGGCGTGTGGTGGCGCGTAGCCCGGATGAGCGAAGCGAAATCCGGGACCCCAGGGTAAAATCCGTCGTTTGCTCAGGCATATCGCTCCGCTCATGCGGGCCGGCGCTCGCTATGTGCTCGCCGCCGCGAACATCTCGGCGACGTATTCCCAGTTGACCAGATTGTCGACGAACGCCTTCAGGTAGTCGGCGCGCTGGTTGCGATAGTCGATGTAGTAGGCGTGCTCCCAGACGTCGCAGCCGAGGATCGGCCGCGCCCCATGCACCAGCGGGCTCTCGCCGTTTGCGGTCTTGGTCACTTCGATGCGGCCGTATTTGAGCGCGAGCCAGCACCACCCGGAGCCGAACTGGGTCGTGCCGGCCTGGACGAAATCCTCCTTCATCTTCTCGACCGAGCCGAGATCGGCGACGATCTTCTTTTC
>Ga0187781_10004199_pt1 | contig 10759 bp, 7 predicted proteins | sample 0715_SJ02_MP02_2_FD_132447 | JGI IMG/M metagenome (GOLD analysis project Ga0187781, IMG submission 132447) | Tropical peat soil microbial communities from peatlands in Department of Meta, Colombia - 0715_SJ02_MP02_20_MG | ecosystem: Environmental > Terrestrial > Soil > Wetlands > Peat | place...
CCGGCGCGCGCCGACCGCGGGGTACACGTCGAGCGACGGGGCAAAGAACCGCGACGGGATCTGAGGGAGCAGGGACTCCATCTCGGCGAGGCGCCGTGGCATCAGGTGCAGCGCACGCGCGAGGCCGCCCAGTCCGCTTCGCTGGTACAGTCGGAGAAGCACGGCAGCGGCGCGCAGGCGCGCGGGGAACGGCATCAGATGGCGGAGTACGGCGAGCGTCAGCCAGCGGGCGAGCGGAGAGCCCGTGGGGCCGATCTCCACCCGGGCCGCCTCGATGATCGTACCGAACTTGACGCCTGCGGGACATGCCGTCTCGCAGGCGCGGCATCCGAGGCATACATACACGTGCTCCTCGAAACGGTCGTCGATCGGAATACGCCCCTGCGCGGCGGCCTCGATCAGATGGATGCGCCCACGGGGAGATTCGGGTTCGATCCCGAGCAACCGGTACGTAGGACAGTGCGGGAGACAGAATCCGCACTGGATGCACTTGTCGACCTCCGGGATCCCGAGACGCGGGATCGGGCGGGCGGCCGGAACGTCTACCCGCCCGGCAGCCGACGCGGCGGTCTGGACCTGAGTCGCCATCGAGATCGCTCCTTTTCCCCGGCGCATCGTTCCGGCGATGTCCGAACGAGACGCGCTAGATCCATAGTCCCGACGCCGCAAGACGCGGCGGGCGCCGGGTGAGGAGTGTTTCGTACGAGACCGGCGTCGGCGGCACCTTGAACGGATTCATGCGATCTTCGGTGCGATGCCCGAAGCGATGAGTCGGACACCTAGCGGGCTCGATCGCATTGCGAAGCACGCGAGCGCGTTCCGGTCCTCGACGCGACGGCGGACTTCTGCGAGCTCCACGACGCTTCTGAGTATAGCATCGGATAGCGTCCCCGCGGCGGAACCCCGCGCGGCATCGGGAGGACATGATGTGCGTCACCGGAGAATTCCTACCGTGTTCGTGGAGGGGCGGTCCGCGGGATCAGCATGCGTCTCTACACGATTGGACACTCGACGCGCACGCTGGACGACCTGGTCGAGGCGCTGCGCGATGTCGGTGTGCGGACGCTCGTGGACGTCCGCACCGTGCCCGGGTCCCGCCACGCACCGCAGTTCAACCGCGAGACGCTGAGCCGCACGCTGCCTCGGCGCGGTATCCGGTACCGGCATGCCGCGGAACTCGGTGGACTGCGCCGTCCCCACGCCGACTCCGTCAACACCGCGTGGCGCGACGCGAGCTTCCGAGGCTTCGCGGACTACATGGCGACGCCGGAGTTCGACGAGGCGATCCTGAACCTCCGGCGTCTCGCCCGTGCGGAGGGCCCCGTCGCGCTGATGTGCGCCGAGGCCGTGCCGTGGCGGTGTCATCGGTCCCTCATCGCGGACGCACTCGTCGTCAGGCGAGACGCCGTGACGCACATCATGGATCCTGGCTCGTCGCGTCCACACGAGCTGACGCCGTGGGCGAAGGTGGAGGGGACCACGATCACCTACCCGGGGCCTCCACCGGAGCGGCCGTCCGGATCGCGGGGGATTGCCGCGGGAAGGGGCCGGCGTCGAGCGACGCAGGAGCAGCTGCTCTAACGCGGACCCGCACGAGGGGTTCCGACTTCGATTTTGAGGAAGGAGTCATTGCGCATGTGCGCTGCGACCGCTCGAGAATCGCTCGAGGAACTCAAGGTTCATCTGGCGGCGATCGCCGACGTGGAGTCGGCTGCGGCGGTCCTCGACTGGGACCAACACACGTACATGCCGCCGGGCGGCGCGGAGCCACGGGCCCTGCAGCTTGCGACGCTGTCGCGGATCGCGCACGAACAGTTCACCTCTGCTCGCACGCGGACGCTCCTGGATGCGGCCGAGCTCCTGCTCGACTCGCTGGAGCCCGACTCCAACGATGCGGCGCTTCTTCGGGTCACGAGGCGAGATCTCACGAAGGCGAGCAAGCTGCCTTCCGAGTTCGTCGCCGAGCTTCAACGCACGGCGTCCCTTGCCACCCACGTGTGGCAGGAGGCGCGTGCGCAGAACGATTTCCCCGTGTTTCGGCCGCACCTGGAGCGGATCTTCGAGCTGATGCGGCGCCGGGCCGACTATCTGGGGTACCGGGAACACCCGTACGACGCCCTGATGGACGACTACGAGCCGGGAATGACGTCCCGCGAGGTCAAGGCGCTGTTCGATCGGCTCCTCGAGGTTACCGTCCCGCTCGTGCGGGCCATCGCCAGCCGGCCCGGTCCGGCGGTGGGTGCGCTCGCGCGCGACTACGAGGATGGTCCGCAGCGCGTCTTCGGGCTCGCAATGGCCGAGGCATTCGGATACGACGCGACGCGCGGCCGCCTCGATACGTCTGCGCATCCCTTTTCTACCGGGTTCAGCCGCGACGACGTGCGGATCACGACGCGATTTCAGCGGCCGGGCCTCGGGGCGGTCTTCGCGATCTTTCACGAGGCGGGGCACGCGATGTACGATCAGGGCATCGCCGCGGCGATCCAGCGTACGCTGCTCGCGGGAGGCGCGAGCTACGGGATCCACGAGTCGCAGTCGCGGTTGTGGGAGAATCTGGTCGGGCGCAGTCGAGCCTTCTGGGAGTACGCGTACCCGGCACTAGGGCGGGCGTTTCCGGCCCAGCTGACGGGCGTGGATGCCGAGATATTCTACGGCTCGATCAATCGTGTCGAGCCGAGTCTCATCCGGATCCACGCGGACGAGGTCACCTACAATCTCCACATCATTCTGCGGTTCGAGCTGGAGCAGGCGGTGTTGACGGGCGCGCTTCGCGTGGCGGAGCTCCCGGGGGCGTGGAACGATCGGATGATGTCCTACCTGGGGGTAACTCCCAAGACCGACACCGACGGCGTGCTGCAGGATACCCACTGGGCCGCCGGGCTCGTCGGGTATTTCCCATCGTACACGCTCGGCAACGTCGTCTCGGTGCAGCTGTTCGAGGCCGCGAGGAAAGACAATCCGGCACTCGAGGAGCAGATCCGGCGGGGACAGTTTGGGACGCTGCTCCGGTGGCTCCGCGAACACGTCCACGAGCACGGAAGGAAGTACTTTCCCGGGGACCTGGTCGTGCGCGCGACGGGCGGACCGCTCACGCCGGAGCCGTACCTCTCCTACCTCAGGGGCAAGTTTGGCGGCATCTACGGGATCCCGGCGGCCTAGCGCGTCATCGTCAAAACCCGGTGGCAGAAAGGGGACCACGGGAGGTTTGGGATACGCTTGATCAACCCTCGGCCCGGAGAGCGAAGCGCGCGCCGCTATTAGGTGCTTGCCACGCACACCGCAGGTCCACCACTTTTGACACATTTACGGGCGTGGTCACGCATGATACAGTGTGGATCGGCCAGGTGGCATGGATCCGCCCTCCTCTGGCCGGAACGGGCAATCGCGATGGGGAGATCAGAGCTGGACGTCGCGGCACGACGGCGTAAGAGCGGCGATGCGAGAGTATCCCATCGACACCGAGTTAATGGCGCTTACCGTACCGTGATGCGCTGTGTGATGGAGCATCCGCCGGGGCGCCTGTGAGAGGGTGGGTGCAAGTGGAGCAGGTCGTGCGTGTGCCGCGGGCACGGGCGGTCGGCTGGGGGCCCGGGTTGCTGGCCGGGTTCGGAGCCGGGATCATCGCGGCGCTGGCGTGCGTCGTGGCGCACTGGGCGCTGCACGAACCGGCGCCGCCGAGCGGCCCGACCGCGTGGTCGGCCCTGTTCGCCGGCATTCTCGGAGGCCTCCTGTACGCGGGGCTGAGCCGCGTGACCAGACACCCCGCCGGCGCGTTGTGGATCATTACCCTCGCACTCGCCACAATCGACAGCCTGCTGATCGCGTTCGTCCCTTTGCCGTCAGGGCCCGGCCCGCGGCTGGGTGTTCCGATCGTGGGCCTCATCGTGCCTCTCCGCCAGCTCGCAGCGTTCATCGGAATCGGCCACCTTGGCACGCGGCACTTCGCGGCCGGATCCCTGCCGAACGACATCCTGTCCCACTATGTCACCGCACTGGCAGTCTCGATCTTTGTTCCGCGGTGGACGCGGCAACGTTCATCGTAGGTCTGCTGATGAAGGCGGGCCGGACGCCGATGCGCCCGGTATTTAATGGAAACCGCAGGGAACCCGGTTATGTCGCAATGCCGACCTGCGCAGCCCGCGGGCTCCGATAGACTCCGCCCTGCGCTCTGCCGGCTCGCGCCCTCAAGCGGCGGGTGCAATCCAAGATCAGATCCTGAGCCGCGGGTCCAGGACATCCCGGAGCCCGTCACCGAGCAGATTCACCCCGAGCACGGTGATCATGATTCCCACTCCCGGAAACGTGGAGATCCACCAGGCATCGCGGAGGTAGTCCCGGCCCTCCGTCAGCATCCGGCCCCACTCGGGGGTGGGCGGCTGGCTGCCGAGCCCGACAAACGACAGCCCAGCCGCCGCGAGGATCGACGTCCCCATGCCCAACGTGGCGGCGACGATGATCGGGGCGACGACGTTCGGCAGAAGATGCCGTGCTAGGATGACCGGGACGGGGACCCCAAAGGCCCGCGCGGCCTCGACGTAGAGCTGCTGCCGGGCGACGAGCACCGTGCTGCGCACGAGCCGCGCGTACAACGGGATGCCCGAAATGCCGACCGCGATCATGAGGTTCTGCAGGCTCGGGCCGAGCACGCTCACGATGCCGAGCGCCAGCAGGATCCCAGGAAACGCCAAGAGGACGTCGATGATCCTCATCGCGAGGGCGTCCACGATCCCCCCGTAGAAGCCGGCGATGAGTCCGACCGTCGTTCCCACGGTCGCCGAAATACCCACGGCGATGGCGCCGACGGTGAGCGAGATGCTGGCGCCGTGGACGACCCGGCTGAACACGTCCCGGCCGTATTGATCGGTCCCGAACAAGTGGGCCGGGCCGGGCCCCTGGAGCGCCGAGGTGATGTCGATTCTGATCGGGTTCTGTGGCGCCACGGTATTCCGCAGCAGCGCGACCGCGACGAGGAAGAGGACGATACCGAACCCGAGGACCAATCCCTTGTGCCGGCGGACGCGCGGCACGAGCATCTCCCACCGCGTCCGGTGACGGGTGCGGCGTGCAACGGAGGATGCTGCCAGTGTCTCGGCCATCAACCGTACCTGATCCTCGGGTCGATGACGGCATACGCCAGGTCCACGAGAAGGTTGACGAACACGTAGCCGAGGGCGAAGACCAGCACGCAGCCCTGGACGAGCGGAAAGTCCTTGTTCTGGATCGCGTCCACGGCAAGCCGGCCGAGCCCGGGGCGGCCGAACACGGTCTCGATGAACACGGTGCCGGCGAGCAGCGCGCCGAACTGCAGCCCGAAGATCGTGATGACCGGGATCAGCGCGTTGAGCAGGGCGTGCCGCATGACGACCGTGCCGCCTCCGAGTCCCTTGGCCCTGGCCGTGTTCACGTACTCCATCCGCAGGACGTCGAGCATGTTGGACCGGGTCAGCCGCGCGACGATCGCCGCGGCCCCAAGCCCGAGCGCCAGCGTCGGCATGACGAGATGCGCCAGGTCGCCTCCTCCGGCGGCGGGGAGCCACTCCAGGCGCAGCGAGAACAAGAGGATGAGGATGAGCCCGAGCCAGAAGTTCGGCATCGAGATGCCGAACGTCGCCACCATCATGGCGCCGACGTCCATCCACGAGTTCTGGCGGAGCGCGGCGACGATCCCGAGCGTGACGCCGACCACGGAAGAAAGCGCGAGCGCCGCCACCGCGAGCTGTGCCGTTTGGGGCAAGACCTCGAAGATCTCCTGGGTGACCGGACGGTTGTCGCGGATCGAACTGCCGAGGTTGCCGTGGAGGCCGTTCCAGACGAACCGGCCGTATTGAACGAGGAACGGATCGTTCAGGTGGAGCTGCGCACGCATCCGTGCGATCTGCTCGGGGCTCGTCTGGAACTCGCTGAGCATCATCTTCACGGGATCGCCCGGAATGAGATAGAGCATCGAGAACACCGCGATGGTGACGCCGAATACCACCGGAACCGTCGCGAGGAGCCGGGCCGAGATGTACCGGATCACGAAGGAAGCGAGCTCCCGGCCGTCGATCTACTTGCCGATCTTCACGTCGGTCAGCACGGGATAACCGGAAAAGTTGTACTTCGTGCCCGTGATGTTGCTGCGCACGATCCACACCGAAAATTCGTCCACGAGCGGGACGCTGACCGCCTGGTCCACGAGTATCTTTTCGATCTGATCGTAGATGGCCCGGCGCTTCGCCGGATCGTAGGTCTCGCGCCCCTGCTGGAGGAGCTTGTCCATGTCCGGGCTCGCGTAGCACGACCAGTTGAAATTGCTGCCGACGTTCACGGAGCTGAACAGGGCGAATAGGCCGTCCGGATCGGTGCTCCGCAGGAACATCACGGGGCCATTGGTCGCGCAGTGGTAGTTATCCTCGTACCACGGCGGCCGTGCCTGGCTCTTGATCCTTGCGTCGATCCCAATGGCCAGGAGCTGGCCCTGCAGCAGCTCGATCTCGGGGAGATTGCCGCTGCCGTAGTTGATCGAGTTGATCGTCAGCGTGAGCGGCTTGCCGTCCTTCTCGCGGATGTCGTTGGGGCCCATCCTCCAGCCGTCCTCGTCGAGGAGTTGGGCCGCCTTCTTCGGATCGTACGGGTAGACGTTGCACAGGGCCTTGTCGGCGAGCGTCTGCAACGTGAGCGGTGCGCACGCCGGCGTGCCGAGCCCCTTGAAAATCGAGTCCACGATCGCCGGGCGGTTGACGGCGTAATTGATCGCCTGCCGCACCTTGAGGTCGTTCGTCGGCGCCATCTTCACGTTCAGGAGCCAGATCCGGGGCGCTCCCGGATACGGGTACCGCTCGATGCGCAGGGTCTTTTCGGTGGCCATGTGCGCGAGCGTGGCCGAGGGGATGGACAGGCCGCTGATCATCTGGGTCTCGCCGGACTCCACCGTGGTCACACGGGTGCCCGCCTCGGGGATGAACTTCCAGACGATCGTGTTGACGTAGGCCGGGCCCTGGTGGTCGCTCCACGGAGGACGGCGATTGTAGTCCGCGTTCCGGGTGAGGATGATGTGGTCCTTTAGCACGTATTCAGAGACGACGTACTGGCCGCTCCCGACGGGTTTGAGGTTCACGTCGTTCCCCTGGGCCTGCGTCGCCTTCGGCGACACGAGCGCCAGGGTGCCTGCGGCCGTGTACGACAGGAACGGCGCGAACGGGGCCTTGAAGTCCACCCGGACGGTATGGTCGTCGACGACGGTGCTGCCGGCGTAGCCCGATAGCGCCGCGAGGGCACTGCCCGCCCTATAGTTGGGATTGACTACGCGGTCGAAATTCCACTTCACGGCCTCCGCGTCGACGGGCGTCCCGTCGGTGAACTTGGCGTCGGACCGGAGCGTGAACGTGAACGACTTGCCGTCGGGGGAGACCTTGTACGCCGCGGCGAGCCACGGCACGATCTTTCCGTCCAATCCCTGGTACAGCAGGCTCTCGGTCACGTCTGGGATGATCTGGTACGTGACCGCGGACGGTGAGGCCTCCGGGTCGAGGGTCGGCGGCTCCTGGTCGAGTCCGACCGTCAGCGTGACGCCGCCGGAAGGCGCGGCAGTAACGATCCCCACGCCGGCGACCGCGGTCGCCAGAAACAAGAGAGCCGCGCCCCACCCGGCGCGTCGTGCGACTCGCATCGACATCCCTCCTTGTATGTCATAGTGTCGAATAGAAAGACTCCAAGGTTGCCACCCTGGGGAGAAGATCAATCCCTCCTTGCGGCTTGACCGCCATTTGGAGACTATCTCTCCCCAGGGATGGTGCGGCGGATGACCACCGATAGGGAGATGCGTCTCGAACGCCGGTCCCATACAAGGCTGCTGGTAACGCCGCGCGGGGTAGCCGCACATCCGGAACAGGAGGTGAAAGTCGGTGCTGTTGGTCGGAATCGATTGGGCTGATAAGGAACATGTTTACTGTTCGATGGATGAAGCTGGCACCACGCTGTCCACTGGGACGATCGAGCACACGGCAGAGGGACTGGAGCACTTTATGACCGCGGTCCGCGCACGAGTCCAGGCCCCGACCGACGTCCTGGTGGCGATCGAAACGTCGCACGGGCTGCTCGTTGGTGCCCTGCTCGAGCAAGGGTTCACTGTCTACGCGCTGAACCCGAAAGCGGTGGAGCGGACTCGCGAACGATTCCGCATGGCCGGCGCCAAGTCTGATCTGCGCGACGCATGGACGTTGGCCACGATGCTGCGCACCGATCGGCAGCTCTATCGGCCCATCGTTCCCGACTCCGAGATCGCACAGGAGCTGCGGGCCCTGACGCGGGATCGGGCCGACTTGGTACGTACCCGCACGATGTTGAGCAACCAGCTGACCACGTGCTTGAAGACATACTTCCCCGAGTTCCTGACCCTGTTCTCGGATCCCGATCGGCCGGTCGCGTTGGCCCTGCTCCACGCGTACCCCACGCGGGAACGGCTGCAGGCCGCCTCCCCAGAAGAGTTGGAGATCTTCTTGCGCCGGCACCATTGTCCGCGCAGTCGGGAGCGCGCGAGGGCGATTTACCAAGGGGTACAGGGCCCCGGTTTTCACATCGCCCCGCTTGTCGTTCGCGCGAAGGCGCGGCTGGCCGGCACGCTCGTGGCGCAGCTCCAGACGCTGGCGACGCATATCGACGCCTACGATCGGGAGATCCAGCGGGTGTTGAAACTCCACCCTGACGGCGAGCTCTACCGCAGCCTGCCCGGCGCTGGTCACACCCTCGCCGCCAGGATGGTGGGAGAACTGGGCGACAACCGGGATCGATATCAGGACCCCAGCATCGCCCAGTGCGAAGCCGGCACTGCGCCGGTGACCCGAACGAGCGCCCACACTCGCACCGTCCACTTTCGTCGCACCTGCATCCATCCCTTGCGGGACACACTCTGGCAGTTTGCCTTCAGCAGTTTGAGTCACTGCTCGTGGGCGCGAGCCTATTACGATCACGCGCGCAAGCGGGGAAAGAAGCACGCGGAAGCTGTCCGGATGCTGGGCAATGTCTGGCTGCGCATCATCATCGCCCTCCGCCGTACCTCGCGACCCTACGATGAAGCGGTGTTCCTGCACGCGCGCTCTCGCCATGCGCCCGCCGCTCCCGCGATCGTGTGCGGGTGAATCATCCTCCCCCCGAACTGTGAGCTGCAATGCGCGCCGAACCGCATCCATTGCGATCACATCTGACCGGCGATCATACTGGCAACACGATGCCGGCGGCCGCCGCGGTCAAGGGCGCGCAGCGGGCCCGGGCCGAACCCTTGACAGCGTCGGATGCAGGCATCACAGCTTCACCTTTCATGACCGCCGGACGATACCGCCGTTCCATAGGGCTCTTCTCGCCGTCACCTCTCATCGTCGCCCGCGCCCCCCTTGACATAGGGAGTCTCTATTTGGAAGCCTGGTGCTGTTCCAGGCGGCGACGTGCCAACCGAGGGTGCTGTGGCCCGCCGCCTCCGGCTGGTTCCGGCAAGTAGATTCAGTGGGTTCGCTCACCTGGCCGGCCCTTCCTGCGGGACCCGAAGCCGGCAGGTTCGACGCGTTCGTTACAATAGTTATCCTTGCCGGCCGGACTTCGGCGGTGATTCCATCAATGGGCGCCGGCGCGCCTGCGCGCCACGGCGAGTCGATAGGCCTCCCGATAGCGCGCGGCGGCCCTGGCCCAGGAGAAGTCCTCGTGCATCCCGGTGACCTGGAGGCGGTGCCACGCGTCGGCGTTCCTGAACGCGAAGAGGGCTCGCTTGACGGCGTCCAAGAACGCGTCCGGCGTGTACGCATCGAAGACGAACCCGGTTGCAGTTTCTCGCGCCAGCGCCTTGGGTGTGGCGTCGGTGATGGAATCAGCGAGGCCGCCCGTGCGGCGGACGACCGGTACGGTGCCGTACCGCAGGCTGTACAATTGGTTGAGTCCGGACGGCTCGTAACGTGACGGCATAAGATAGATATCGGCCGCCGCCACGATCAAGTGGGCCAGCGGCTCGTTGAACTGAAGCGTTGCGGCCACCCTGTCGGGATATCGCGCGTGGAGATCCTGGAGGAGGGTCTGGTATCCTGGGTCTCCGGTGCCGAGTAGCGTGAGTTGAGCGCCGAGCCCCAGGATGGCGTCTGCGGTCGCGGCGACCAGGTCGAGGCCCTTCTGCTCGACCAACCGCGCGACGAGCCCGAGCAGCGGGATCGTCCGGTCCGCCGTAAGACCCTGGGAGCGCTGTAGACTTGCTTTGCAAAGCGCTTTCCCCGACAGGTCGTCCGGTGTGTAACGGGCGGGGAGGAGCCGATCCACGGACGGATCCCACACGGTGTAGTCGGCGCCGTTCAGGATTCCCATCAGATCTCCGCGCCGGTCCAGCAGCAGACTGTCGAGGCCGCACCCGAACTCGGGAGTTTGGATCTCCGCCGCATACCGCTCGCTCACCGTGCTGAGGAAATCGGCCAACATGAGTCCGCCTTTGAGCAGGTTGATGCGTCCGAAGAACTCCAGCTCGGCCGGCGTCGCCGGGCCATGTGCCAAACCGGTGATGGGCAAGGTGTCCGCGTCGAACACGCCCTGGTACGCGAGATTGTGGATCGTGAGCAGTGTCGCGATGCCGGCTAGCCGCGCGTCTTTCGGCTCGACCCTCAGCCAGACCGGCAGGAGCGCCGTCTGCCAGTCGTGGCAGTGCAGGACGTCGGGGCTCCAGGCGAGACGGCGAAGCAGGGCGAGTACCCCGCGGCCGTATACCGTGAAGCGGCGCAAATTGTCCGGGTAATCGACGCCGTGCTCACCG
>Ga0187781_10004200_pt1 | contig 10759 bp, 7 predicted proteins | sample 0715_SJ02_MP02_2_FD_132447 | JGI IMG/M metagenome (GOLD analysis project Ga0187781, IMG submission 132447) | Tropical peat soil microbial communities from peatlands in Department of Meta, Colombia - 0715_SJ02_MP02_20_MG | ecosystem: Environmental > Terrestrial > Soil > Wetlands > Peat | place...
AGACGGAAACGTCACCAACCCTCTCCTCAACATATTCGCACTGGGGACGCCAGTGCGGTAGAAGGATTTTTCGCAGTCGGCGGAGGAGGGGCCGCGCATGTTGCCTTCCGTCCAGGCCAGGCCCGGACAGCGCGTGCACGTGCCCAGATGCGCGCAACTCGAGCAGACGGGCAGGTCCCGCGTGTGGATGGAACGCACCTCGCGGAGCTGAGGAGAATCGCGCCAGATATCAATAAATCTCTGCCGCCGGACGTTGCCCGTCGGCAGCGGAAACTGGACGCAGGGGTAGACGTCGCCATAGGGAGAGACGTAGCACGCGGAATGGCCGGCGCTGCAAGGAACCGCATTCAGCTCGTCGTCGCCCACTGGAGGGGGCGGCGTGCAGAAGGAGTCTGGATCGCCGACCAGCTCCTTGTCGCGGAAGAGGCCGGTGAGTTCCGCGCCGTCAATCCGCAGGTCAAGCACGCCCCGGTCTCCGTCCATCATGGGCGTGATGGTAGGGTCGGCGGTATAGGTGACGCCGAGCCGGCGGGCGAGTTCGGCCACGCCGCGGCGGTCGGCCAGGTTGCTGCGCATCATGACATTCGAAACGGCCACTTTCAGCCCCGCGCCGCGAAGCGCGCGGATGCCGTCGAGTGTGCGGCCGAGCGAGCCGGGAAGCTTCGTCACGGCGTCGTGAACTTCGGGCCGGTGAGAATAAACGCTCACCTGCATTTGCTCGACGCCGAGCGCGCGCAGGCGCTGTGCCTCCGCCTGCCGGATGAGCACCGCGTTCGTTTTTACCTTTACGTTGAATTGCAGGGCGCGGGCGCGCGCCACGATGTCGAAAAAATCGCGCCGCACCATCGGCTCGCCCCCGCTCAGCGTGAGAAAAAACACTCCCGCGTCAGCGAGCTGTTCGAAAAGTGTGGCGAATTCGGCGAACGTCAGCTCGCCTTTGTCCTCATGGTCGAGGTAGCAATGTTCGCAGCGTTCATTGCAGCGGTACGTGAGGTCCACATGGACGGAGAGAGGCACGCCAAGAACGGCGGCCTTCCGGATGAGCTCTGCCATCAGGGTCATCGTGAGTTTCCGCTGGCGGAAGCGGCGGAGGCCTGGGCCGTGGGTGCTTCAATGGGATGGTCGGAAACCAGCAGCACGCCATGAGCGGCGAGCGCGCGAACGAACTCCTCGGCATCGCGGAGAGCAGTGGGATGGTCCACTTCGTAGGTGGAGCAGACGCGGTCGCGCACGATCTGGTCGAGGGGAGTGTGGCCGTCGGCGGCCTCCCAGAGCACGGCGGCGACATCGCTGAGCGAGAACAGTGTGGAATCAAGAGCAGACATCATCACCATCTCATCGCCCAGGCGGCGCGCGGCCACAGCGGAGCTGCGCGCGATGTAGGTCGTGCTCATTGGATCATCTCCCAGACACGGGGATCGGGCTGAAACTGGAGCCGAAACACGGGCACGCGGCGGACGAGTTCGCACACGGTGGTGAACACGCCGGCCGCAAGGCGCGCGTCGCGTGCGAAGAACAGTGTGTGACGCATCAGATGACGCGCGGCCTGGGCTTCTGGAACGGGTTCGAGACCGTTCTCTGCGGCGTGCTCGATCAGATAGATGGCGGCCAGAGGCGCGCAAATGCTTTCGCCCTGGATTCCCAGTTCGCCGGTAAACGGCGTGCCGTAGGCGCGGAAGCAGCCGTCGGTGCGCCGCACATAGGAGATTTCGTCGGTGAGCAGGCGGACGTCAGGAGGGGCCAGGCGCGCCATCGTGGTTTTTCCCGCGCCCGAGACGCCGGTGAAAAGAAAACTGCGGCCGTTGCGAATCCCTCCGGAGGCGTGCAGGAGCAGCCCGTCTGCCGAGGCCAGGAGCAGGGAATGAACCACGCGGAGCAGTGTGTCCACCGAATAGGGGTTGGGAACGCAGGCCAGATGGCCGCCGCGCGAACCGAGATCGAAGGCCGCACGGAAGTCGCCGCGGGCCAGCAGCCAGCGCCCGTCCTCGCAACGAACTTCCACGCGTTCCTCCTGGGAGAGAGCCCCGGGCGCGGCGGCGATCAGATCGAACTCCATCTCCGCCCGCGCCTCGGGACGGACAAAATTGGAGTATCGGGCGGCCAGCAGTGACCAGAATTCCGGGTTGGGCGCGCGAAGGCGAATCGGCAGTCCGCCGATTTCGATCGTCAGGCCGAGCCGTCCGATCTCGGGGTCTAATCCGCCGGCAACCGGGGCCCTTCGATCCACGGCCGCGCAGGTGGTGGGAGTCGGCATAGCCTCCGCGTGACGCTCCTTAGAAGCGCTTCTGAGCCGCCATCAGCGCGCGCCCGGCCCACGCAGAGCGCCGCACCAATTCCGCGAGCAGGCTGCGCACCGGGCCGAGGCGCGGCGGAGGCAGCCGCCGCCCTTTGCGCTCCACCGTTGCCAGGCGGCCGAGAATTTCCGTTTCGACCAGAGGAGCGTCGAAGGACGGGAGCCCGTCGCCGCGGGTGCGCAGGCGCGAGGCCGTCCCTCCCGCCATGCGCTCGGCGACGCGATGAACAAAGCAGCGGCCTTCACGGACGAACAGCACGATGTCGCCCACCACAATCTCTTCGGGCGCGCACCGCCGAAACGTCAGCAGGTCGCCCGGGAAGAGCGATGGCAGCATGCTGGATCCTTTCACGCGCAGGCTCATCCGTTCGCCGCGCTGTAGGATTTCGGCGGCGAGTTCGAGGCGGGCCCGGGTTTCGGCTGCGGCGGTCATCAAAGGCCTGGCGGCAAGTTTCAGGATGCAAGTCTCACTAGGTTGCACGCACCTCCAGTGCCTTGCATTTTCCCGCACTGGAGCGCCATGGTCTCGAATACCTTTTCGAAACGAAAGCTGGGCTTCTCGTAGTGCTTTCGGGTATCCCGGCCGGGGGTTGGGTGGCCGCCCGGAAGTCCTGCGGCGTTCTTGGCGTACTCGCTCACTTTTCCCCCTCCTGCTGGTTCCGCCGGGTGTGCCGGGCGGGGCTCCTTCCCAATTCGGGAGCGCAGTAGTACCGCAGCGAAATCAATCTCAGTCTAGCAATCGCCAAACTGGGGGCAATCCCATGTTTTGTCGATGTTTCCTGACGTGGAATAGGTGCCCAGAGCGGTACCAGGCCCCTTCTGGGGTTAGGCGGGCTTAAAGGGCGCCTTCGCCTGGGTCTGGGCGAGAAGACGGGTGCAGGCGTAAACCGTCCGCGTGTATGGCATAGGGATGTTCAGGTGTTCACCCAGCTCGACCACGGCTCCCACGATGGCCTCCAACTCCAATGGGCGGCCCGCCTCGAGATCCTGAAGCATCGAGGTTTTGTGCTCACCGACGGCTCCAGCGCCGGCCATGCGCTGCTCGATGGAGACAGGCAGCTCGAAACCCAGGGCCCGAGCGACTGCCTCGGTTTCCTTCATGATTTCACGCGTCAGCGCGGACACTTCCGCGTCGCTGGTCATCTGGGCCAGCGTGGCCCGCGTGAGCACGCTCGTGGGATTGAAGGCCACGTTGCCGAGAAGCTTTACCCAGATCTCGTGACGGATTCGCGCTGTGATGGGGCAGCGCAGCCCCGCGGCGATCAATGCCTTAGCGATATGGCGGCAGCGGTCGGAGCGCGAACCATCCGGCTCGCCGAGCGAGATGCGGTTGCCCTCAGTGTGCAGGATGACACCGGGGCGGACGATTTCGGTGGCGAAATAAACGATCGAGCCGATCACGCGGCGCGGCTCGATGGCGGCGGCAATGACGCCTCCGGGATCCACGCGCTCCAGGCGAATTCCCTCGAGCGAGCCTCCCCCCGTCTGGAAAAACCACCAGGGCACGCCGTTCTGCGTACTCACCACCGCGGTCTCCGGGCCGAGGACATGCGCCAAACGGGGCGCGAGCGCGGGCAGCCCCTGCGCCTTGACCGCGAGCACGACCACGTCTGCCGGGCCGGCTTCTTCGAGGCTGGCCACCACGCGCGGCCGCGCCTGGAAATTTCCCTCGGCGCTTTCCACCTGAACCCCGTTTTCCTGCATGGCGCGCAGGTGCGGGCCGCGGGCGAACAGGGTGACCTCGAGCCCGGCGCGGGCCATGCGCGCGCCCAGATACGCGCCGATCGCTCCGGCGCCTGCAATCAGGAATTTCATGGCACCCCGCCCTTCAGAATCGCCGCAGCCACCGCGCCGCGGCGAATCTTTCCGGTGGCCGTCTGCGGAATGCTCTCGACGATGTAGAGCTTTTTCGGACATTTGAATTCGGCCAGCCGCTCCCGGCACCAGGCCAGGATTTCGTCTTCTGACCGTGGCTCGGCGAGCGTGACGGCGGCTGCTACTTCCTCACCGAGCTGGGCATGCGGAAAACCGAAGGTAACCGCGGCTGTTACGGCAGGATGGCTCAGCAGAACTTTGTCCACTTCCCGCGGAGAAATCTTTTCTCCCGCTCGGTTGATCAGCTCTTTGATGCGCCCGGTAATGTGCAAATAGCCGTGGGAATCGAGATATCCCTCGTCGCCGGTGCGAAACCAGTTGCCGATGAATGCAGTGGCGTTAGCTTCGGGATCGTTTTCATAGCCGCGGAATACGCTCAGCCCGCGGATCACGATTTCGCCGCGGTGGCTGTGCGGCAGGTGCACTCCCTTCGCGCCCAGAACACTGACTTCCACGCCCTGCGATTTGCCCACCGAGCCGGGGCGGCGCTCGTCGGGCGGCAGAGGGTTCGAGGACATCTGATGAGCCGCTTCCGTCATTCCGTAAGCCTCCACGATCGGGACCCCGAATTCCGCCTCAATTTTGTGGATCACCTCGACGGAAAGCGGCGTGCTGCAGGAGCGGATGAAGCGCAGGCATTCCGCTCCCGGAGGCTTTCCTTTGCCGTGCGACCGGGCCAGAAGCACCTGATGCATGGTGGGCACGCCGGAATACCAGGTGACGCGGTGCTCGACCACGTGCCGCCAGAACGAGAGTGCATCGAACCGCGACGGCAGGACCACGCACCCGCCCGAGGCGAAGGGCGCGAGCACAGAAGCCACCAGCCCGTGCACATGGAACAGCGGCATGATGCACATCGACACGTCCTCAGGGGTGAGCCGGTAGGTGGCAGCGATATTTCGCGCGGAGATGGTCAGATTGGCGTGTTCGAGCGGCACGCGTTTCGGCTTTCCAGTGCTGCCGCTGGTGTGCAGGATGAGCGCGACGTCCTGCGGGAGAGACAGACAGAAGGGGGTCACGTGCGGGGCGTTGAACACGTGGACTGCGCCCTCGCTGTCGATTTCCGCAGAGAGCACCGGAAGTGAGCGTTCGGCAGCCGCTCGCCGCGCCTCTTCGGCTCCCGAGGGAGGGCAGATGAGCATGCGCGCGCTTGTGTCTTCAAGATAAAAGCAGAACTCGTCGTAGCGGTAGCCGGGATTGAGCGGCGCTGCGGTGCCCACCATGGATGCGGCGAGAAAACTCACCAACGCGGGCAGCCCATTGGGTTGAACAATCGCCACGCGGTCGCCCCGGCGAATTCCCGCTCCGGCGAGCACCGAGGCCATCTCCACCACCTGCCGCTCGAGAGCGTCGTACGTTACGCGAAGGGCTTTCTCCGGGATGATGACGGCGGGACGCGCCCCTTCCGCGAAGTGAATCAGGTCGTGAATCGTCTCGGGAATCGACTTTGGATCGATGTTCATCGCGGCTCAGGCAACTATCGTTTCACTTCCGTTCGCGATGCAACAGTACCCATGGCTGGACGCTTTCACAATGCCACATAACCGCATGCCGGACGGGCCGCGATCCGCCTGCCTGGAAACCTTTTGGCAAGGTGCGAAGCAGTCTCATTTATCCTGATTCATCGTCTTTGACTCAATCGCCGAATCGTCCTAACATCCCCTCGCGCAGAAACGCCCGCCTCCGCGCCGGACATGATTGGCCAAACCTTCTCCCGGTATCGCATCGTCGAAAAAATCGGCGGCGGTGGCATGGGTGTTGTCTATAAGGCCGAGGACACAGACCTCGGCCGCTTTGTCGCCCTCAAATTCCTGCCGGAAGATCTGGCCCGCGACCCCGTTTCCCTGGAGCGCTTCCGCCGCGAGGCGCGCGCGGCCTCGGCGCTGAATCATCCCAACATCTGCACCATCTACGAGATCGGCGAAGACAAGGGCCAGCGCTTCATCGCCATGGAGAATCTGGAAGGCGTGACGCTGAAGCACATCATGAACGAGGGGCAGATGCCGGTCGAGCGCATCGTGGAGATCGCCATCGACGTGGCCGATGCCCTCGATGCGGCGCACGCCCAGGGCATCGTGCACCGCGACATCAAGCCCGCCAACATCTTCATTACCAAGCGCGGCCACGCAAAGGTCCTGGATTTCGGCCTGGCGAAAGTCACTACCCGGGCCGAAGGCGAGGTTTCCGACGTCACCATGACGGTGGACCGCGAACACCTGACGACCCCGGGCACCGCGGTGGGCACCGTATCCTACATGTCCCCCGAACAGGTGCGCGGCAGGGAACTGGATGCCCGCAGCGATCTCTTTTCGTTCGGCGTCGTGCTCTATGAAATGGCTGCGGGCGTGCTGCCGTTTCGCGGCGACTCGAGCGCCGTCGTTTTCGCGGACATCTTGACGCGCGCGCCCGTTCCCCTGGTGCGGCTGAACCCCGACTTGCCGCCGGACCTGGAACGAATCATCGCGCGCGCTCTCGAAAAAGATAAGGACCTGCGTTATCAGCACGCTTCCGAAATGCGCTCGGAATTGAAGCGGCTGAAGCGCGATACGGACTCGCAGCATCATGCCGCCGCCTCGGGAGGATATTCGGGCGAGGCGCCCGCCGCGCCCAGTTCGGCGGTCGTGGCACATGCGGCCGTTAGCTCCGGCTCGCAAACGGCTGCGCCGCCTTCCACGCCGCAGGTCGTCGCCGCGCCCTCCGCATCGCAACCCGCCGTCGCCGCCCCTTCGGGCGCGCAGGCCGTGGTGGCGCCGCCGGCCGCCGAGGTCGCGGTCGCCGAAAAGGCGAGAAAAATTCCGTGGAAGATCGTGGCGCCCGCAGCCGTTGTGGTGCTCGCGGCCATTGTCGCCGGCCTCTATTGGAAATTCCGTCCCACGGTGAAATTGTCGGAGCGCGACACCATCGTGCTGGCCGATTTCACCAACTCCACACAGGACACTGTGTTTGACGACACGCTGAAGCAGGCTCTGGCCATCCAGCTCGAGCAGTCGCCCTTCCTGAATGTACTTTCCGATTCCAAGGTCAACCAGACGCTGCGGATGATGAACCGGCAGCCGAGCGAAAAGATCACGCGCGAAGTGGCAAAGGAAATCTGCCAAAGGAGCAACAGCAAAGCGATGCTCACCGGCTCGATCGTGAGCATCGGGGACCACTACCTGATCGGACTGAAAGCAGTGGACTGCCACAGCGGCGACACCATCACCAGCGCGGAAGCCGAAGCGGAAAACCGCGACCGCGTGCTCAAGGCGCTGGGAGACGCGGGCAACCAGTTGCGCGAGAAGTTGGGCGAATCGCTGGCCTCGGTGGAGAAGTTTAATAAGCCTCTCGACCAAGCCACTACGTCGTCTCTGGAAGCGCTCAAGGCGTTCACCGAAGGACGGCAGATGTCGCGGGAGAAAGGCGAGCCTGCTGCGCTTCCCTATTACAAGCGGGCTCTGGAGCTGGATCCCAATTTCGCGCGCGCCTACGCTTCGCTCGGCACGGTATACAACAACCTGGCCCAGAACAGCCTTGGAAGTGAAAATTACAAGAAGGCCTACGAGTTGCGCGACCGTGTGAGCGAGCGGGAAAGGTATTACATCGAGACGGGATATTTTAACGTCGTAACCGGCGAACTGGAGAAGGCCGACCGCAGCTATTCCCAATGGCTGCTGGACTACCCCGGTGATTATGTTGCCCACGGAAATCTGGCACACAACTACAACGTCCTGGGGCAATACGAGAAGGCGATCGAAGAAGTGCGCGCCTCCCTGCGCCTCTCTCCCAATAGCGCGGGAGGCTACTCCATCCTGCTGAGTGCGTTGCTGTCGCTCAACCGGTTTGAGGACGTGAAGAACACGCTCGACGAGACTCATCAGCGGAAGCTGGATGGACCAACCCTGCGGGCGGCGCGCTACGTTCTTGCGTTTGTGCAGAATGACGCGGCGGGGATGCAGGAGCAGGTCAACTGGGCCGCGGGCAAGCCGGGCGCGGAAGATATGATGCTCTCCATGCAAGCGGACACGGAGTCGTTTTATGGGCGGCTCGCCAAGGCGCGTGAAAATACGCAGCGCGCGGTTGATTCCGCCACGCGTGCGGGCGCGCCGGAGACCGCGGCCGTTTGGCGCGCCTACGGCGCGATGCGCGAGGCGGAGTTCGGCAACGCGGCGGAGGCCCGCAAGCAAGCGGCGCAAGCCCTGGCGTTGGCCTCCGGACGGGACATTCAAATTCTGACCGCATTCGCTTATGCGCGCGCGGGCGATCCCGCAACAGCTCAAAAAATGGCGGACAAGATCGACCGCGACTCGCCGCTGGATACGGTGATCCAGGGCTACTGGCTGCCCTCTATCCGCGCCGCCGCCGAACTGGACCGCGGCGACGCTAAGAAGGCGATTGAATTCTTGCAGCCGGCTTCGAACTACGAACTGGGACAGCCTCCACAGTCCCAGTGCGGGCTGGCACCTGTGTATCTTCGCGGCTTGGCGTATCTGCGCAAGGGCAGCGGCCAGGAAGCCGCCATGGAGTTCCGGAAATATCTGGAACATCGCGGCCTCTTTCTTAACTACCCGCTGGGTGCACTTGCCCAACTGCAACTCGCGCGCGCATGGACTCTGGCGGGCGACAAAGGCGCCGCGCAGCGAGCCTACGCTGACTTTTTACAGCTCTGGAAGGATGCCAACCTGGACGTTCCGATCCTCAAGGATTCGAAGTCTGCTTCGGCGAAATTGAACTAAGGTTCGCGAACCCAAGAAAACTTGAACAGCTTTTGCACAGCAGCCGAAGTCAACCCCATTGTGACGCCCACTTGGCAACTGCATTAAGCCCCGCTTACGGGCCTTTTTTGGGTAAAGGATGGAAACTTCTGGGTAAATTATGGGAACTCCCCAGCTGAAAGACCATGCAAGTCATTGAAAAATGAGAATACTAGTACCCCAGTTTTTTATTGACTCAGATCTGGAAAGTCGTATCATCAACAGATTAATGCGGTCAGCGGAGTGGATATGCTCAAGCAGATTTTCAAGGTAGTAATGGTAGCGGGGTTGCTCCTTACCGTCGCTAGCCCGGCGTTGGCGGGTTCGATCAACCTCATGCTCGACCCGATCACGGGCGGGGGAAACGATCCTTACTACATTCTCCCCGGCGCGGGCAGTTCGCCCATTACTTGGCAGAGTTGCACGGCTATGCCTTCTGGGCCGCTGCCGCCCGCGGGGCCGGGTTCCGAGTTCATAGGGGATGCGGCCTGCCTCGTGATTACGAACTACACGGGGGGAAGTATATTCGATCTGAAGCTGACCTTTATGATCCCGACGGGTAGTCCGCTGATCGGCGACACACTTACTTGCAGCAATGAGGATAGCTATTTGACGGCGAATTGCGGAACCATAACGATCGAGGCGGGCACAATGTCGCTGACCTTCTCCGGAGGCACGCCCGTACCGGCTCTCGACACGATCGTTTTCGGTGAGACCTCCACGGACGGGAACCTGCTACCCAACGGATCAGTAAGCGTTCCCACATACGACCCGAGCACTCTGATTCTGCTGCTGGCGGGCATGTCGATGCTTGCGGTGGCTGGGACCCGGCGTACAGCCTGATTCATAGTCTGAACACGAACCCGTTCGAAAAAGCCCTCTTCGCAGAGGGCTTTTTTATTTCCGGCAGATTCCCATCTGATCCGGGCGCTCCTCGGCTGGCCACGGCTCGGTTCCAACTTCTGGGCGGGTGGCGCTTGTCCCCCCTCGAAATCCGGGCACTGATTTCCAAACTGGCGGGACCGGGCGGACTTGAACCGCCAACCTAGAGTTTAGGAAACTCTCGCTCTATCCAGTTGAGCTACGGCCCCGTGCGCCCATTCTACCGCAAACGCGTGGGCCCAGTCCGGCAGGCTACGCGCGCTCATTAACCCGCCATCAGCGGTGCTCGAAAACAGGCGCCAGAGCACTGTCCGGACGCTGGCGGTTTAGGCACTGCGCGGTTTGATTGCGGGCAATTTGGAGGCTATGGTATAGGGTGCAATTCTGCACGAGTGTCGTGTGACGGAAGCAAAACAAGCCGAGCCTCAGAAACCGAAGATCCGGCCAGTGGAAATCTACTGGACCACGGTCACTTACAAGACCGTGATCCTGATGGTGCTGGCGGTTCTGGCGATTGTTTTTGCCGCGCTCTATATCACCGTCCCCGACCGGATGACGACTTTGGGGGAAAAGTTTTCGCGCGCATGGAGCGGGAGTTCGACCGGGACGGCGGCTCCGGTGCTCACCCAGGCGAGGTTCGTAAACCTGGACGGCAAGGTGCAGGTAAAAAAGGTGAACACGACGCAGTGGGCGCCGGCGGACTACCGGATGTCGCTCGATAAGGGCGATCTGATTCAGACCGGATCGGATGGGGTGGCGCGGCTCACCTTCGCCGACGGCACGACGTACACAGTGAAGAACGACACTCTGATTCTCGTGGAAGAAAACACGGTCGGGGGCGACCGACCCACGCGCGTGGGTGTGGCCATCACCAGCGGCGCGCTCGACCTCTCCACGTCAGCGTGGGAGCAGAGCGGCTCGCACGCAGACGTACGCTTTCAGGCCGACCAGTCCGTGGCCAGCATCCAGCAGAACAGCC
>Ga0187781_10004201_pt1 | contig 10754 bp, 12 predicted proteins | sample 0715_SJ02_MP02_2_FD_132447 | JGI IMG/M metagenome (GOLD analysis project Ga0187781, IMG submission 132447) | Tropical peat soil microbial communities from peatlands in Department of Meta, Colombia - 0715_SJ02_MP02_20_MG | ecosystem: Environmental > Terrestrial > Soil > Wetlands > Peat | place...
AAGCCCAGTTGGCGGTAAAAACCACGCGCATCGCGTGAAACCAGCAGAAAGCGGCGCAGCTGTTGCAGATCAGGATGGGCGATGGCCGCCGTGATCATGGCCTGGCCCACCCGCTGACCACGATGACCGGGCAGCACGAAAACATCAGACAGATAGGCAAAGCTGGCGTAATCGGTAATGACCCGGGCAAAGCCGATCTGCCTGCCGTGGCGGTAGGCTCCAATGACCAGCGAGTGCCGGATGGCGCGTTCCAATTGCTCCCCATCCATGCCATGTGCCCAGTGTGTTTGCTCGCGCAGGAATTGCAGAATCATCTGGCGGTCCAGTCGCTGCGGATCGTGCGAGATGTCCAGATCGCTCATGCCTTGCTCCCGATGGTGGTCTGCATGGCTGGAGTATGCTGCGCATGCATCACTATCCGGTGACAAAATGGTGTCAGGTCTTTGACAGTTAGCCGTGGATGGGCACAGGCAAGAGCAGCAGGCCCAGCAGCAGGATTTCGCAGACTTCGATGCCGGCCCCCAGGCAATCGCCGGTCATGCCGCCCAGTTTGCGTTTGAGATAGGCCCACCATAGCCCGCCAGCCAGCGGAGCCAGCAGCAGGGTGGGGGCCAGCCAGGCAGACAGGCCCAGCAAGGCCAGCAGGCTCAAGCCCTGTGCGCCCCACTGTGGCTGCCAGGCAAAGCGCTCGCCGCTGCCGGGGGCCAGGGCCGGCAGGGTGGCCGACCAGGACAGGGCAAATAGCCGTGCCCAAGCTGGAAGCAGCAGTAGTCCGGCCAGTTGCCCTGGCTGCTTGGCCAGCAGCATCAGCAATACCAGCTTGCTGCAGAGGGCGCTGATCAGGGCGATAACGCCAAAGCTGCCGACATGCGGGTCTTTCAGAACCTCGAAAAAACGCTCGCGTGAGCGGTGGGCAGCACCCATGGCGTCGGCCAGATCGGCCAGCCCATCCAGATGCAGGCCCCCGGTCACCCCTATCCACAGCAACAGGCCTGCCAAGGCACCCAGCCATGGGTCATGCAGGCCTCCCAGTCTGACCGCCAGCCACAGCAGGCTGCCCAGTAGCAGGCCGACCGGTGCAAACCAGCGTGCGCTGGCGGCCAGCCATTCCGGATGAAAGGTCTGCAATTGCGGGGTGGGCAGGCGGGTCAGAAACTGGATGGCCAGAATCAGTCCCTGCCACCAGCGGGCGGCTGGCACGGGCGCAGCAGGCTTCATGCTTCGCCGGGGCCTTCCAGATGCATCAGATAAGCGGGATGCCCATCCAGGATGGATAGCTGGGCAAAGCCGCCGCGCTGGACAGTCATCAGTTTGGCAATGGCAAAATCCGTACCCAGCAGTTCGGCCAGCAGTGCGGTAATCACCCCGCCATGGCAGACCAGGACGCGATGGCTGCCACGTGCGATTTGCATCCACTCGGCAAAGCCGGCCAGTACCCGACTACGGAATACGGCGTAACTCTCGCCGCCCGGCGGGACCAGCGCGCCTTCGGCCACGCGGCGACCCCAGTCCGGCTGCTGACCGGACAGAATGTCGCGCGACATGCCATCCCAGTCGCCAAAGTCGAATTCGGCAAAACGCTCGTCCACCTTCAAGGGCAGCGAGGCGTGCAAGGCCTGATGCACGGCAAACTCCCGGCAGCGCAGCAAGGGCGAGGTGGCCATGCTGGTGACCGGGGCCAGTTGGTTCAGTCGCTGCCAACTACGGGTCATCTGCTCGCAGCCCAGATCATTCAGTGGCAGATCGGTACGGCCAATCAAGCGGCCGTCATGATCGATTTCGCCGTGGCGCAACAGGGTCAGCGTATACGGGTTCATCAGTCCTTCTCCGTGACTCCGGCCTGGGCAAAGGTGGCCATTTCGGCATGCAGTTTGATGGCCAGTTGCAGCAGCGGCACGCAAGTGGCTGCACCTGAGCCTTCGCCCAGGCGCATGCCCAGTGCCACCAGTGGCTCCAGTCCCAGCGCGTTCAGTGCCAGCCGATGGCCGGTCTCCTCCGAACAATGGCTGGCCAGCAGCCAGTTGGCCACGGCCGGGTCGATGGCACGGGCGGCCAGTGCCGCGGCGCTGGCAATGAAGCCGTCTACCAGCGACGGTACGCCCAGCGCGGCACCTTCCAGATAGAAACCGGCCATGGCGGCAATTTCCAGCCCACCGAGTTCAGCCAGTACCTCCAGTCCATCCAGTGGCTGCTGTGGCAGGCGATCCAGAGCCTGCTGTACCACGCGGCGCTTGTTGGCAAGGCCGGCGTCGTCAATGCCGGTGCCACGGCCAACAATCAGGTCGACATCCTGCTTGGCCAAGCGGCAGATCAGCGCGGCCGACGGGGTGGTGTTGCCAATGCCCATGTCGCCGGCAATCAGCAGCGTGGCCCCGTTTTCCACCGCACGGCGGGCGGCGGCGCGGCCTGCTTCCAGCGCAGCTTGGCATTGCTGGAGTGTCATGGCGGGCTCGATAGCCAGGTTGGCGGTGCCGGACGCGACCTTGGCGTGGACGATGGGCAGATCCGGCAGCGGATTGAGTACCCCCACATCCACCACTTCCAGCCGGGCGGACAGGGCACGTGCCAGTACGCAGATGGCGGCACCACCGGAGGCGAAGTTCTTGACCATTTCGCCGGTTACGATGGAGGGATAGGCTGACACCCCTTCCGCCGTGACGCCGTGGTCACCCGCAAAGACGGTGATGGCCGACTGCAGGCTGCCGGGGATGACCTGTCCTTGCCAGGCCGCAAAACGGCAGGCCACCGCCTCCAGTACCCCCAGGCTGCCGGCGGGCTTGGTCAGGGTGTTCTGGCGTTGTTGTGCGGCTTGGTAAGCCGCGTGATCGGGAAGATGAATGGCCTGGGTCATGAGGGCTTGTTCTCTGGGCTGAATGGCAGGAATTAGCGGACTCTAAGTCATGCCATGGTGACGGGCAAGCGGCTTGAACGCTGCCATCGGGCATCGCCTGTGGGATTGCCCGGAGGATCGCCGCCTTTGCCGTCATGTTGGTCACCAATTACGGTATAATCGCTGCCTGACAGGTGTCCGGGCTTTGCCGCCCGGATGAAACGGGAAGCCGGTGCAAGACCGGCGCTGCCCCCGCAACGGTAAGGTCTGGCCCTTTTATGGGCCCAGTTGTCACCACCAGCCACTCTTGCCTTCAAGCGCAAGGGGAAGGCGTGACCGCATACGACCAAGCCCGGAGACCGGCCTGTCTGCTGCCACGGCCCTGCTGCTGGCAGAGGCTAAAAGTATCGCGGGGAGGCGATCTTGCTGACTACGGTTGTGCTGTGTGCTGGCTTGGATCTTTGTTTCTAACGGTGTCATACCGTCCTCTTCGCTCCTTTGCGGTTTGCATTCTGTTGCTAAGCCGCTGACATTTCAGGGAGTGTGTCTCATGTTTAAACCGCAACAACTGGCCATGCTGGTGTCCATGGCCTGTGTTGGCCTGGCGCAGGCCGATAATCTGCCGCAATTCCAGGGTGATGAGGTGGTTGTTACTGCGACGCGTCAAAGCCAGGATATTGCTAAAACGCTGGCCGATGTAACAGTCATTACCCGTGAGGATATTGATAACAGCAGTGCCGGCAATTTGCCGCAACTGCTTGCTCTGCAGCCGGGAATGGAGTTGGTTTCGACTGGTGGGGTGGGCAGCCAGGCCAGCCTCTTTATTCGTGGGACTAATTCTGACCACGTGGTTGTTCTGGTTGATGGCGTGCGAATTTCCTCGGCAACTTCTGGTACCACTGCACTGGAGAATATTCCGCTGTCTTTGGTTGATCGTGTCGAAATCATGCGTGGCAATGGTTCCAGCTTGTATGGTGCAGATGCCATTGGCGGGGTAATCCAGATCTTTACTCGCCAAGGAAGCGGAGCGCCACGCTTTAACTTCAATATCGGCGCAGGCGATCATGGCACGGTCAAGGTCGGTGGTGGTGTGGATGGCAAAGTAGATAATACGGCATTCAGTTTTCAATTGAGTCAGCAGAGCACTGATGGAATTGCAGCAACCAATCCGGATGTGGGCACGAATTACACCCCAGCTCATGATCCGTACAGCAACCTTGGCTATTCCGCGAATGTAACCCAGACACTGTCTGCAGGAAACCAGCTGAGCGCGCGAGTATTTCAGTCCTTTGGCAAGCTCAATATCGATGATTACAACGCGGATTACTCGGGCCCGCAGATAGACAAGCAGATTACTCGTCAGACGGGGCTATCGCTGGAGTCGAAGAATGCGTTTACCGATATCTGGACCAGTACCTTGCGTTTCAGTCACAGCGTCGATCATCAAGAGGTATGGGCGAATGGCGACTCCACAGATGTCAGCAGCCTGTATCAGACAGCCCAGAATGACTTGCTCTGGCAAAATGACCTGAAAACGACCATTGGTACTTTCTTGCTGGGTACGGACTACAACCAGCAGCATGTGGATAGCAGTACCGAGTTCTCTGTGACCGAGCGGCATAGTTCGGCGGTATTTGCTGGTTATACCGGCGAGTTTGGTTCCAACCTTGTTCAGGCTAACCTGCGCCATGATCAGGATGAGCAGTTCGGAGGAAAAACAACCGGTTCGTTGGGCTATGGGTACCGCCTGGCGGAGCATCTGACTGCTCGGGCCAGTTATGGTACGGCATTCAAGGCACCTACATTTGATGACCTGTATTACCCTAATGACGGCTATTACACCGGGAACCCGAATTTGCGGCCGGAAACATCGCGAAACAGCGAAGTGGCTCTGAATTATGTCAACAATGGTAGCAAAGCCAGCGTAACCTTGTTCCGTAACCGGGTATCCAACCTGATTGCATCGGGAACCAATGCTGATGGTGTCAGCACCGAGGTCAATATCAATCAGGCTACCATTACCGGCGTGACGCTGGCGGCTTCCCAAAATTGGGGTAACTGGGACTTGTCAGGCTCTGCAACTTATCAAGACCCGATAGATGACACCAATCAACAACAGCTGCAACGGCGTGCACGGGCATTTGGTCAGTTGTCTGCTGGTTATGATTGGGGGCAGCTCACCACGGGCGTAGAGTTCAGCGCTAGTGCCAAGCGTCGGGATCTTGATTACAACACTTACCCTTACAGCGATGTCTGGTTGGGTGGTTACAGTCTGACCAATCTGTATGCCAACTATCGTTTGAGCAAAACATGGACAGCGACTGCCAAGCTGACCAATCTGTTTGATCGTCACTACACCACTGCCTATGGATACAACACCCTGGGTCTAGGTGGGTTTATCGGCGTTAGCTACCAAGGCCTGTAAGCCATAGTAGTCTGATACCAGCTTGCTGAATGCAACTTCGGCAAGCTGGTTTTCTATTTTTCAGGAGCAGTCATGATTCACCTGATCAGCGGCGGTTCCCGTTCCGGCAAAAGCCGCCATGCCGAGCGACTGGCAGCCCAGCATCCCGGGCCGGTCAGCTATATTGCCACCGCCGAAGTGCGTGACGAGGAGTTTGCCGAGCGCGTGCGGCAGCATCGTCTGCAACGCCCTGCTTCGTGGAAGGTTATCGAGGCCGAGCGCGGGCTGGCGGAGCTGATGCTGGCACATGATCAGGAAGATGGCTTGCTGCTGGTGGATTGCCTGGGCATGTGGCTGATGCGGTTTTTTCGCCATGATGACCAGTTTGACGCCATGGACTACGCCCAGGAGCGGGAGTGGCTGCTACAGGCTTTGCAAGCCGTGCAGGGCAGTGTAGTGCTGGTGAGCAATGAAATCGGCTGGGGCGTGATGCCCGCCAATCGCATCAGCCGTCATTTTGCCGATCTGCTCGGCCAGTTAAACCAGGATGTGGCGGCACTGAGTCAGCGTGTCAGTGTGGTGGTCTGCGGCCTGCCACTGTGCTTGAAGGGGAGTTGATGCGTCTTTGCTTCTGCCTGCTATGGCTATGCGGCACGCTGTGTGCGTCAGCCGCCATGGCGGCTACCAGCCTGTCGGTCAAGGATGCTGCCGGTAATCTGGTGAGCCTGGCTGCACCGGCGCAGCGCATCGTGTCGCTGTCACCACATACTACCGAGATGCTGTATGCCATCGGAGCCGGTTCCCGGGTGGTGGCGACAGTGGATTACAGCAACTACCCCCCGGCAGCGCGGCAGCTGCCCAGAGTGGGCAGTTATATGGGCATCAGCCTGGAGGCGGTACTGCGGCAGAAGCCCGATCTGGTGCTGGCCTGGCAGGATGGTGGCTACCCGCGCGAGCTGGAGCGTCTGCGTGGGCTGGGGGTGCCGGTATTCATCAGTCACCCTTTGCAGCTGGACGATGTGGCCAGTGAAATGCAGCAGCTGGGGCGCTTGCTGGGCAGCACGGCTCAGGCCGACGTGGTGGCCGGGCAGTATCGCCAGCGCTTGCAACAGTTGCGCCAGCGTTATGCGCATCGCCCGCCACTCAGCGTGTTTTACCAACTCAGCGCGGCACCTATCTATACCGTCAGCCAGCAAAGTTTTCTTGGACGCATGCTGCAACTGTGTGGCGGCCGTAATGTTTTTGGCAGCCTGAGCCAGCCGGCTCCGCAAGTCAGCATCGAGGCGGTTGTCGCGGCGCAACCACAGGTCATGCTGGCGGATCAGGCTGGCATTCTCGCAATGTGGACGCGCTGGCCCAGCCTGCCTGCCGTGGCCAAAGGCACGCGCTATGCGTTGCAGGCCGATCTGATCAGCATTCCCGGTCCTCGTTTGGTGGATGGGGCGGCTCTGGTCTGTGCCACGCTAGACAAGGCAAGACGTAGTCTGGGTTTGACGCTGGACTAGCCGCCCGTTATCCTCGCCGCCATGGACAAGGAACTGGAATACCTCGAATCCCGCGTGCAGGCCCTGATTGCCCGCATCAAGGAACTGGAAACCCAGAACGGCCGTTTTGCCGAGGCGCTGGCCGAGGCGCTGAAAGAAAACGCCGAACTGAATTTCCGCGTGAACGAAACGCGCAGCCGGGTGGCTGCGCTGGTGGCGCGTCTGCCCAAGGCCGATGAGCCCGAACAAGGTGAGGGAGGGGCACAATGAGCGATATCGTGCAGGTCGACATTGAGCTGCTCGGCCGTCATTTCACCATCGGCTCCCCGGTCGATGAGCAAGAGACCCTGCTGGAAGCCGTGCGCTTGCTGGAAGGCAAGATCGCGATGATCCAGCAGCATGGCAAGGTAATGGACGCGGACAAGATCGCCATCATGGCCGCCTTGAACATTGCCCACGATTTATTGCGTACCAAAGTGGGAGAGGGCTTGGAAATGGCCTCGTTCCAGCGTAAAATACGCAGCATGAGCGAAGCCGCCGATACGGCACTTCGCGAAAGCCAGCAAGCCCTGTTCTGATTACGGGACCCTGGCGAACACGCAGATCAGTTTATCCCCTGCGGTGTTTGTGAAGGCTAACAATTCCTTTGTACCAATGCGTTCGCTTTTGGTTGCCAGCGTGAGTTGCGGGCGTGCCGCGTCCCCTGAGGATGCGCCCGAAGCAACTGGCAGGTGACCCTCCCTGGAAACAGGGTACAAGCGAATTATGCCCAAACGACACTCGCGGGGGGCTCCCTTCCACGACCCGGCGCTTGCATGCTCCGGGTCGTTTTCACTTCTCCGTGCCGCCTCGGGTTTCTTTCATGCCAATCCCGGATACTGCTGTCAGCGACAAAATAAGCCTGCGAAAAACCATCCGCCGCCAGCGCATGACATTGTCCCCAGCCTATCGCGCCCAGGCCATGCGTTCCACCGCCCGCCATGCCAGCCGTTTGCTGGCCCGTGGCAAGCGGATTGGCGCTTATCTGGCTGCCGGTTCGGAACTGGATATCGAAATCCTGCTCAGCACAGCCTTGCAGCGTGGTGCCAGTGTCTGGTTGCCGCAGATTCCTGCCCGTGGCCGGCGCATGTGGTTTTCCCGGTTGACGGCCCAGGGGCGCTGGTATCGGCATCCCCGCTATGGCATTACCGAGTTCGACGGACCCTGCTTGCGGGCCGAAAAGCTGGATGTACTGTTCATCCCCTTGCTGGCGGTAGATGCGCAGGGCTACCGCATGGGGCAGGGCGGTGGTTTCTACGATAGCAGCCTGGCTTTTCGCCGCCGCCACGCCTGCTACGGCAAGCCCTTGCTGGTGGGCGTGGCCTACGACTGTCAGCGTGTTGCCGCGGTGCCACGCGAGGCCTGGGATATCCGCCTGGACTGTTTATTGACCGAATCCGGCTTGTACCGTTTTTCCCGCACCAGCCTCTGAGTCAGGCGCTCGTCTGGCTTAGAGCCTGTTCAAAGTCTGGCGAGCTAGAGCGGGACAAGGCGTTTTTAACGCCGTATCGACGAAGCGTAGCAGACTAGGAACAGGTTTTTAGCGTCCCCAGTGCGGGCCGTAGCCATAAGCCGGTGCCACTGCAACCGGCACCACGACTTCCGGTCCGCGATAGGCAACGCGCGGAGGTACAACAACACAGGCACTCAAGGCACTGGCCAGCAATACGCCAATCAACAGGCTTTTCATGATATTTCTCCCGACAGAGGGGTCTTGCGACCCGGTTGTTTGTCTATAGCTGGAGCATAATCCACTGCGGCAGTTGTAAGATGCGGTAAATTGTTAAGTTAACCCTCCATTCATTAACAGACATTTCCCATGCGCTATTGGCTGATGAAATCCGAACCGGACGAAGTATCCATTGATGACCTGATGGCTGCTCCGCAGCGAGCCTTCGAGTGGACCGGGGTGCGCAACTACCAGGCGCGCAACTTCATGCGCGATGCAATGCAGCCGGGAGATGGTGTGCTGTTCTGGCACTCCAGTTGTGCCGAGCCGGGTATTGCCGGCCTGGCCGAGGTCGTGGGCCGCGCGCATGCCGATTCCAGCCAGTTTGATCCGGCCAGCCCTTATTTCGATGCCAAGTCCACGCCGCAAGCAGCTCGCTGGCAGTGTGTGGATGTGCGCTTTGTGCGCAAGACCCCGTTGCTGACACCGGCTGTGCTGCGTCAGCACCCCCTGCTGGAACAGATGCTGGTACTCAAGCGCGGTAATCGCTTGTCGATCACGCCAGTCACCCAGGCCGAGTGGGACTACATCACCAGCCAGTTGTGTTGACAGCCCGTCGGCGCGGCTGGTGATATTGACCGTCTGCCGCTTGCTGCTTGTCCCTGTCCAAGGAGTCTGATGCTCTATCCCCCCATTGCCCCTTTTTCCAATGGCATGCTGCCGCTGGATGGTCTGCACCAGATGTACTGGGAACAGTGCGGCCGCCAGGATGGTCAGCCCGTGCTGTATCTGCATGGCGGTCCTGGCGATGGCTGCATGCCGATCAGCCGGCAACTGTTTGATCCCCTGTATTACCGGGCTGTTCTGTTTGATCAGCGGGGCAGCGGGCGCTCGGTGCCACGTGGCGAGCTGCGTGACAATACCACCCAGCATCTGATTGCCGATATCGAACGCCTGCGGCTTCATCTGGGCATTGAGCGCTGGCTGGTGTTTGGCGGCTCCTGGGGCAGCACGCTGGCGCTGGCTTATGCGCAAGCCTATCCGGAGCGCGTGCAAGGGCTGATTCTGCGTGGCATCTTTCTGGGCAGCCAAAGCGAAATCGATTGGTTCATGCATGGCATGCGCCAGTTCTATCCGGAAGAATGGCAGCGGTTTGTCGCACCCATTCCCGAGGCGGAACGTCAGGATTTGTTGCACGCCTATTATCGGCGGCTGACCCATGCAGACCCGGCTATCCACCTGCCGGCTTGCCGTGCGTGGGGGCGCTATGAAGGGGCCTGCGTGGCGATTCGGCAGAATCCCGAGGTCATGGAGCGTGCGGGTAGCGAGTATATTGCCTTGTCATTGGCCAGGCTGGAGGCGCATTACTTTGTGCATCGCATCTTTCTGCCGGAGGGGCAGCTGTTGCGGCAGATCGATCGCATCCGCCATATTCCGGCGCTCATCGTGCAGGGGCGCTACGATATGGTTTGCCCGCCGGTAACGGCGACTGCGCTGGCATGGCATTGGCCTGAAGCCGAATTCCAGCTGGTGGAGATGGCCGGCCATTCCATGTGGGAGGGCAATATCCTGCAGTTGCTGATGCAGGGGCTGGAATCATTCAAGCGGCGTCTGCTCTGATCCCGGCAGCTTCCCCACGCGGGTAAATAGCTGAAAACCGTTTTGCGCCTGTTTACCGGTTTGGGCAGTCTGTCGGGTACTGGTGGCCGGGGGCTGCGGTACAAAAGGCTGACCTTGGCTGCCGGCGAGCAATCGGGCAAGCTTTTGTTTTTGCGCGGCTCTTATCGGCAGCCCCCTCTGGCCGCTATAATGGGCCGATTGAATTTGTGACGGACTGCCCAAGCTGCCCTGCACCGCGGGGACTTGGGCAGTCCGCCCTTTTGTTTTCAAGCCATTCCAGACAAAGATCACCATGCAAGAAATCTACAGCCCGCGCGAAGTCGAAGCCGCAGCGCAACAAAAATGGCAGCGCACCGCTGCTTTCAAGGCCGTCGAAGACGCCAGCCGCCCCAAGTACTACGCCTTGTCGATGTTCCCCTATCCGTCCGGCAAGCTGCACATGGGCCATGTGCGCAATTACACCATTACCGACGTGCTGGCTCGCTTCAAGCGCCTGCAGGGTTTCAATGTGCTGCAACCGATGGGCTGGGATGCCTTCGGCCTGCCAGCCGAAAACGCGGCCATGAAAAACGGCGGCGCACCGGCCGCCTGGACCTATGCCAACATCGAATACATGAAGACCCAGCTGGATAGCCTGGGCTTTGCCCTGGACTGGGAGCGCGAGCTGGCCACCTGCAAGCCGGACTACTACCGCTGGGAACAATGGCT
>Ga0187781_10004202_pt1 | contig 10752 bp, 9 predicted proteins | sample 0715_SJ02_MP02_2_FD_132447 | JGI IMG/M metagenome (GOLD analysis project Ga0187781, IMG submission 132447) | Tropical peat soil microbial communities from peatlands in Department of Meta, Colombia - 0715_SJ02_MP02_20_MG | ecosystem: Environmental > Terrestrial > Soil > Wetlands > Peat | place...
CTCGCGTACAGCGGGGGGCTCGACACGTCCGTCATCATCCCATGGCTGAAGGAGCGATACGGCGGCTGCCGTGTGGTCGCGGTGGTCGCGGACGTCGGTCAGGGCGATGACTTCGACGAGGTGCGAAGCAAGGCGAAGAAGAGCGGCGCCGACGCCGTGCACGTGGTGGACGTCCGCCGGCTGTTCGTGACGGACTACATCTACCCGGCGCTCCGTGCCGACGCGATCTACGAGGGCCGCTACCTTCTTGGGACGTCCCTCGCCCGGCCGCTGATTGCGCGGGTTCAGGTCGAAGTCGCGCTCGCAGAGGGCTGCGACGCGCTGGCACACGGCTGCACGGGCAAGGGCAACGATCAGGTCCGCTTCGAGCTGGCGTACCAGGCCCTCGCCCCCCACCTCACGGTGATTGCTCCGTGGCGGGAGTGGGCGCTCGGCTCCCGTGAGGAGGAGATCGACTACGCAAAGGCGCATGGCGTGCCGGTGCCGGTCACCCGAGAGAAACCATACAGCATGGATCAGAACCTCTGGCACCTGAGCTTCGAGAGCGGCATCCTTGAGGACCCGTGGGCGGAGCCGCCGGCGGACATGTTCCGGCTGACCGTGGATCCGACGAAGGCGCCGGATACTCCCGAGTATCTCGAGATCGGCTTCGATCGCGGGATCCCCGTGTCGATCGACGGCAAGGCGCTCGATCCGGTGACGCTGATCGAGACGTTGAATCGCTGCGCGGGCGCGCACGGCGTCGGACGCGCCGACCTCGTCGAGAACCGCCTCGTCGGGATGAAGAGCCGCGGTGTGTACGAGACGCCCGGGGGCACCGTCCTGATGGAGGCGCATCATCACCTCGAGACGATTACGCTCGACCGGGACACGCAGCACTACAGGGCGCTGATCGCGCCACGGTACGCGGAGCTCGTCTACAATGGTCTGTGGTACTCGCCGCTCCGCCGTGCGTTCGACGCGTTTGCGGCGGCGGCCCAGGAAACGGTGACCGGGATCGTGCGGGTGAAGCTGTTCAAGGGCGCGTGCACGGTGGTCGGACGAAAGGCGGCGGCGTCGCTCTACAGCCACGACCTGGCGACGTTCGGCCGGGGCGAGGGCTACGATCAAAAGGACGCCGCGGGCTTCATCCGGTTGTTCGGCCTGCCGGCTAAGGTGTTCGCTGCCGTGAACCCAGACCTCACACGCGACGCCTCGCCGCTTCCGATCGAAGCGCCGGCGGGCCGGCCTCGGCCGGGCGCGCCCCGGGGGTAGGCCGTCGTGGCGGAGCCGAAGCGGCCGCGGCCCGAGGACCCCATGGCGGCGCGCCTGTGGGGCGGGCGGTTTCGGGGTGATCTCGACCCCACCATCGCCGCATTCACGACCTCGCTGCCGTTCGACCGTAGGCTGTACCGGGCCGACATTCTCGGCAGCATCGCCCACGCGACGATGCTCGGGCGGCGCAGGATTGTGCCGCAGGACGATGCGGATGCGATGGTCCGCGGGCTCCGTGAAATCCTCACTGAGATTGACGCCGGTGTGCTCTCGATCGACGGCGCCGAGGACATTCACACCTTCGTCGAGACCGTCCTACGCGCGCGTATCGGCGACCCCGCGGGGCGGCTGCATACGGCACGATCCCGCAACGATCAGGTCGCGACCGACCTGCGCTACTACCTCAAGACCGAAATCGTGAAGCTGGTCGGTCGCACGGTGGCGCTGCAGCAGGTCCTGCTCGCGCTCTCGGAGGCGCACCCGTCGGTGATCATCCCGGGGTACACGCACCTCCAGCGCGCGCAGCCCGTGCTGCTCTCCCATCACCTGCTGGCGTACCTGTGGATGCTGCAGCGGGACGTCGGCCGGCTGCGGGATGTGTTCCGCCGGACCGACGTGCTCCCGCTCGGGGCGGCGGCGCTGGCCGGGACGTCGTATCCGATCGACCGAGCGCTCGTGGCATCGCTGCTGGGGTTTTCACGAGTGGCCGAGAACAGCCTCGACGCCGTCGCCGACCGCGATTTTGCGGTCGAGTTCACCGGGGCCGCCGCGCTGTTGATGACCCACCTCTCGCGCCTCGCCGGCGAGATCGTGCTGTGGTCGACGACCGAGTTCGGGTTTGTGGAGCTGTCCGACTCGATCAGCACGGGCAGCTCGATCATGCCGCAGAAGAAGAATCCCGATGCCGCCGAGCTCATTCGCGGCAAGGTCTCGCGGGTGACGGGAGACCTGGTGACCCTGCTGTCGATGCTGCGGGGCTTGCCGCTCGCGTACAACAGCGACATGCAGGAGGATAAGGAAGCGGTCTTCGATGCCGTGGACACGGCCCATGCGAGCCTCCAGGCAATGGGGCTGGTGCTGCACGGCATCAGGTTCAACACGGATCGGATCAGCGCGCATCTGCGCGGCGGCCTCATGGGTGCGACGGAGCTCGCCGACGCGCTTGTCACCCGGGGCATGCGGTTTCGTGAGGCGCACGAGCTCGTCGGGCGCATCGTTCTCTACGCGCAGGACCAGGGGCGCGAGCTGTGGGAGCTGTCGGCGGAGGAGTACCGGCGGTTCAGCGCGTCGCTGGAGGACGGCGCTGCGCTGGCGACGCCCGCAGGTGCGGTGGCGAACAAACGCTCCGACGGGGGCACCGCCCCCGAGCGTGTCGCGGAGCAGCTCGGCGCGGCGCGCACCGTGATCGCTGAGAACCTCTCGTGGCTGTCGGCGTTACCCGCGTCGCCCGTCGAACGCGAGGCGGCGGCCGCAGCGGACCCCGGGCCCCGGCGAGGGAGATAAGCCGATGACGCCGGGATCCTCGCGCCGCTCCCTCTCCTCCGCGATCCCGCCAGTCGGCCGCGAGTCCACCCGCGCCGAGCGCGAGCGGCGGATTCGCGAGATCCTCGGCCAACAGCCGGTCGAGACGCAGGAGGAGTTGGTCGACCTACTGCGACAACAGGGGCTCGCGGTGACCCAGGCGACGGTGTCGCGAGACATCAAGCGGATGGGGCTCGTGAAGGTGCCGTGGGCCAACGGCCGCTCGCACTACGTGGCACCGGAGAGGCCGTCTCCGGGCGACGTGCTCCGTCGTCTCCAACACGCCGTGACTGAGTACGTTCTGTCGACCGAGACCGGCGAGGAACTGGTCGTCATCCGCACGCTCACGGGCCGGGCGAACGCGGTCGCGGCTGCGATCGACGAGATGCAGTGGGAGGACGTCGTCGGCACCGTCGCGGGCGACGACACGATACTCGTAGTGCCGCGCCGGCACGCGATGCGCGACCGCGTGTTGCACCGTCTTCGCGAGCTCATGGAGGGACGGGTGCCGTAACGGGCCGCGTCGTGATCCCCGATTGCCAATCGGCTCGGGGCGTCGCAGTTCTGGTCCACGGCGCAGGCCCGGCCCCGGCTCACGCCGTGACCGGATGTTGCGAATGCATGAGGTCCGGCTCTGGGCCCGTGCCTACGGGCGGAACGCAATCGCAATTGAGCGGGAGGTGTCGACGCATCGTGAGACGAACCTCCTCGGCGATACGGGACGCTGTCCCTTCGGCGCGTTTGAACGAGGCGTGCGGCCGATGGAAGTCTCGGTGATCAACCTTCAACACAAGATCGCCGTCGAGCCGAACTTCATTCGCGAGGTCGTGCGCGACGTGCTGAGCCTGGAGGGCCAGCGCAACTCTCCAGACGTCAGCATCGCCCTCGTCGACAACGCGTACATCCGCGTGCTGAATCGTGAGTATCGCGGCGCCGACCAGGCCACGGACGTGCTGGCGTTTCCGATGGAGCCGGACCGCGACGGATTTGCAGAACCCGCACTCGGGGACGTGGTCATCTCCGTCGAGCGCGCACGGGAGCAGGCCCGGCAGTTCCGGCACCCGCTGCGGCGCGAATTGGCGTTGCTCGCCATCCACGGGGTGCTGCACCTGCTCGGGTACGAGGACGAGACCGAGGCCGGCGCGGCCGCGATGTGGTCGAGGCAAAAGATGCTGCTCGAGAAGATTCTGGGCGTCAGGGCGCGAGACGCCCGCTAGGGACGCTCCGACGACGTCCCCGTCGTGACGGCGCGGTACCTTGGACACCTCGGTCCCTTGCTCGTGGACCGTCTCGTAAGAGCAACGAGGATGAAGAGGCGGCGAAGGGCTGCCTTGAGCGGACCTTGGTCTCGGCCGCGATTGAGGGAATCCGTGGAAAGCCTCGATCCCTCCCGCGCCAAGACGCGCCTCCGGTCGCCGGGCCAGCCGCGGAGCGCTTTGGTGGGAGCCCCGAGCCGGAAGCGAGGACAGACGGTCGGCTGCGGCGGGATTCCCCGCAGAACTTTCGAGGCGTTGTGGTAGATGCCCGTGCGATCGTCCCGAAGGCGTTCGTTCGTCGTGTCCGTGACGTGCGCGCTGCGCGGCCTGATGGCGGCGGCGCGGACCGAGCCAAACCTGCGCACGCACCTGCTCCTGGCTGCGGTCGCCCTTGTCGCGGGCGTCTGGATAGGATTGACCGACGTTGAGCTCGCCGTCGTCGCGCTCGCGATCGGGCTCGTGCTTGCCGCCGAACTGGGGAACACGGCCATCGAGTGGCTGACGGATGCGGTCCACCCGGATCCGGGGACCGAGGCCCAAACGGTCAAGGACGCCGCCGCGGCGGCGGTGCTCCTGGCCGCCGCCGCGGCCTTGTGTGCGGGGATCTTCGTGTTCGGCCGGCACGTGGGGGTACCTGCGGCCGTGGTGACGCGCGGACTCCCGGCGCTGGTGGCCATTGCGTGCCTGGCCGCGCTCGCCGCCGGAGCGGTCCGCGCTCGCCGGTGATCAGGGGCCGGCAATCGTTCGATGCTCCGGGCCGGCCTCAACCAAGTCTGCGTCCATGATATGGTATAAGTAAAGAGAGGGCGATGACGGGAGCACCGTTGGACAGGTCGGCGCGTCATACGCGTTCCACGCGGGAAGGGTAGGCCGCCCCGCCGTGGCAGGGCCAAACCTTGCCCTCTGGTTGCCGGTGCTAGCGCTCCTCGTCCTGTTGGGAGCGTTCTTCAGCGCGTCGGAAACCGCCCTGTTCTCGTCGAGCCGGATGACGCTGCGGCGGTTGTCCGACGCGGGTGACCGGCGTGCGCGGGTGGCGCAGCGCCTCCTGGAGTCCCCTGGCGACCTGCTGACCACGCTGCTCGTAGGCAACACGATGGCCGACGTGGGAGCGTCGGTGCTGGCGACCTCGATCGCGATTTCCCTCGCGGGACGCCACGGCGAGTGGATCGCGTTTGTCAGCGTAACCCTCCTTCTGCTGATCATCTCCGAGATCGGTCCCAAGACGCTCGCGACTCGCCACGCGGACCGAATGGCACTCTGGGTCGCCGGCCCGATCCGCAGTATCGGCCGCGTGTTCCGGCCATTGATCCGAGGCCTCTCGCTCGTGGCGACGATCCTGATCCGGCCGTTCGGCGCGCCGATCACGACCCGGCCCCCGCTCGTCACGGAGGAGCAACTTCGCTTTCTCGTGCAGGTGGGTCAGGAGGAGGGCGTGATCGAGGCGGAGGAGCGGGAGATGATCCATTCGATCTTCGAGTTCGGCGATACCGTCGTCCGGGAGGTCATGCGTCCACGAATCGACATCGTGGGGGTGCCGGCGTCCGCGACGATCGACGAGGCGATCGCCCTCATGATCGAGCACGGACACTCGCGATTGCCCGTCTACGAGGGCAGCGCCGATCACATCGTGGGGGTCGCCTACGTCCGCGACCTGCTTGCCCCCCTCCGCCAGGGCAAGCGAGACGAGCCGGTGATCGACGTCATGCGCCCCGCATTTTTCGTGCCGGAGACGAAGAAGGTGGACGAGCTCTTTCGAGAGATGCAGCAGAAGAAAGTCTCCATGGCCATCCTGCTCGACGAGTACGGCGGCACCGCGGGCCTGCTGACGATGGAGGATCTGGTCGAGGAGATCGTCGGCGAGATTCAAGACGAGTACGACCTCGAGGAAAAGCCCATCCAGGTGCTGGACGAGCGAACCGCGGTCGTGAGCGGGCGGACGCACATCCACGAACTGAACGAGACGCTCGGGTTGCACCTGCCGGACGAGAAGGTCGACGTGGACACCGTGGCCGGCCTGATCTACGACGTGCTCGGCCGCGTGCCGCAACAGGGCGAGGTCCTCAAGGTCGCCGGCGCCGAGCTCCGCGTGGAGAGGACGCTCGGCCAGCGCATCACGAAGGTGCGCATAACCCGCTCGATGCCGGCTCCTCAACAGCAACCGGCTGCCCCGTAGGGCGTCTCGCTTCACGCCATGGGGCCCGGCGCGGGAGAACGCGCCGAGCTCCTCATCGACCACGATCAAGACCGCACGCGACGGCCTGTAACTCGCCATCTTCTTCGGACTTCAGCGGTGGCCCGAGCCATGTCTCCATCTTGAAATTGAGCGGCAGCTCGTACTTGGTTCCCCCAGGGTTGAGGCTGATCTGATACGAGCGTTTCCCCGGTGGGCGCGCCGGGGGCCGCGGCCATGGCGGCGGATCGACGATGACTAGCGCCATCATCTCCCTGGAGGATGTACACAAGTGGTACGGGGATCATCCTGTGCGCCGGGGCATCACCGTCTCGGTCAACAAGGGCGAGGTGCTCGTGCTCATCGGTCCGTCAGGCTCGGGCACGTCGACGCTCTTGCGGTGCCTCAACGGGCTCGAGACCCTTCAGGACGGCACGGTGGTCGTTGACGGGTGCAACGTCCGCGGCCGGCGGGTTCTGGTAGTCCTGCGAAAAGAAGTGGGATTCGTCTTCCAGTTCTGGAATCTCTATCCCCACATGCAGGTGCTGGACAACATCACGCTGGCACCCATGAAGGTCCGCCATGTCCGTAAGGCCGAGGCCCAGGCGCTCGCGATGTCCCTTCTTGAGCGCGTGGGGATTGCCGACCAGGCGTGGAAGTTTCCAGCCGCGCTGTCGGGGGGACAACAGCAGCGTGCGGCCATTGCCCGGGCGCTGGCCATGCAACCAAAGATCATGTTGTTCGATGAGCCGACGAGCGCCCTGGACCCGGAGATGATTGCCGAGGTCCTGAACGTCATGGAGACGCTCGCCGAGGGCGGCATGACCATGATCGTGGTCACGCACGAGATGGGCTTTGCACACAAAGTGGCGGACCGGATTGCGTTCATGGATCAAGGGGTGATCGTTGAGATGGGCGCCCCCGACGTCTTCTTGAGCGGCGCCCGCGAGGAGCGGACGCGAAAGTTCCTGAGCCAGATACTCTGAGTCTTCCCCGGTCCGCAATTCAGTCTGCGAGTGCAGGCGCCGCCCGGTTGCGTCTATTGCCTCGGCGTCGCCAGCTAGAGAATCAGGTGCAGATCGCCGAATTCGTGCCACAGGTAGCCGGCGGCGACGGCGGCACGGTACGCCGCTTCGAGATGGACGCGACCGGCGAAGGCCTCCAGCATCGAGAGATGTGAGGCCCGCGGCTCGTGGAACCCGGTCAGCAGTGCATCCACGGCCTGGACGCCGCGCCGTGGGGTCACGACCAGGCTCGTCCACCCCTGGGATGCGATCACGTGGCCTGACGGGGTGACGGAGCTCTCCACCGCCCGGACGACCGTGGTCCCCACCGCAACGACGCGCCCACGTCTGTGCCGGACGGCTGCGATGGCTTCCGCGGTCTCGGGGGGCACGCGATACCATTCCTCGGTTGGCGGCTCATGGCGTTCCGCGCTGGCGACGCCCGCGTGCAAGGTAATCCGCGCCAGCCCGATCCCGCGACGGGCGGCGTGCGCCAGCACCTCGGGTGTGAACGCCCGTCCTGCTGAGGGCATCTCCGCCGACCCGGGCTCTTGCGCGTACACCGTCTGATACGCTTCGAGCGGCCATTGCCCCGGGACGTACGGGTACGTGATCGGGCGACCGTGCCTCCGCAGGTAGTCGAGCCATGGAACGGGCAGGTCGAGCCGAGCGATCCAGAGCCGCTCAGATCCGGGATAGGTGACGAGCAGAAGTATCCGGCCGCCATCGGGCAGCTCCAGCGTGTCATTGGCTTCCACATGCGTCTGCCGCGGCTCGACGATCCACAACCCGGCCGGGAGCCTGGTAGAGAGGTGCAGCGGCACCCACTGGCCGTCCCGTCGGCGCGCCCGCAACGCAGCCGGAAGGGTGGCGGAGTCGTTGACCACCAGGAGGTCGCCGGGGGTGAGGTGCCCGGGCAGCTCGACGAACCGCGCGTGTTGGATGGTTCCGTCGCTACGGTTTGTGACGAGCAGCCGCACGCCATCGCGGCGGAGGCCCCGCGCCTCCGGGGGCTCGCGCGCTTCCAGTGCGGGCGGAAGGACAAAGTCGAGCGGCTGGCCGTCCGTCGGGCGCGCCGGGGCGGCACGCAACTCGAGCGCGGCCGCGTCAGCGGTGGTCACCGGAGGGCGCTTTCGGTCGCGCTCTTACCTCCGGCATGGTCGCTCGGCGGCGTCGCAGTTTTGGTCCGCACGACGGGTCCGGAGGGAGGTTGGACGAGCTCGACACCTCCGGTCTGCCCCGTCATCTGTTGCGCCAGGAACCGCCCGAACGGGGCCGTTTCCCGTTCCACGAGCGCCGCGAACGCGGGTGCGACTGCTGCGGGCTGCGGCAGGTGTGACAGGTCTGCGCCGGGTTCCGCGTCCTGGTGCATCTGCGTGTTCATGTCACCCGGATCCACGACGTAGACGCGGACGCCGGTGCCACGGAGTTCGGCGGCGAGGACCCGGGACAGGTGCTCGAGCGCCGCTTTGCTCGCCCCGTACCCGCCCCAACCGGGATATGCCTCGACGCCGGCATCCGACGTGACGTTCATGATCATTCCGGAACGCCGCGCGTGCATCGATGGGAGAACGAGCCGCGTGAGGACGTGAGGGGCGAGCACGTTGACGCGGAGGATCTCCCACAGCGCCTCGGGCGCGAGATCGGCCAGCGGGGGCATCGGGCTCGGGCCGAGCGCGGAGGCGTTGTTCACCAGGATGTCGATCCGTCCAAACCGTGCAAGGGCGGCTCGAACGAGCCGGTCCGCATGCTCGGGATCGCCCACGTCGCCCCTGAGCGCCACCACGCTGCCGGTGTGGGCGAACGGTGCCGCGTCCAGGCGAATGGCGTGCGCGGCCCGATCGAGGGCATCTTGGTTGCGCGATGTAAGAACGAGACCCGCGCCCCGGCGTGCGAATACGCGCGCCACCTCGAATCCGAGTCCCCGGGACGCTCCCGTGATGAGCGCTACTGAATCGCAAAGCTGCATCGGTTCTGCCCCCTCTGCTCAGTCTGTCACCAGCGAGTATGCGCCGTCCCAGGCGGGCGCCGCACCGCGCGGTCTCACGGGGTAGGTGCCCGGCCGTTGGAGCGGTCGCGCCCCTGTCCAGGAGGACAGGGGCGCGGCTGAGACAGAGGGAAGAGCCCGCCGCCTAATACCGCGTGTTTTCCCGAGTATCGATTCTCAGTCCAGCCGATCCTCGTGGAAAATGGGCACGGTGCGGCCAGGCCCGCATCCGCACCGCATCGTCCCGTGCCTTGGAGCTGTGTCTACAGGAGCCCCCGCCGAGCCGCCTCCGCGACCGCCTGCGCGCGGGTCTCAGCGCCGAGCTTGTTGAGGATCGATCCGACGTGGAACTTCACCGTGCGCTCCGCGATCGCAAGACGGGTCGCGATCTGCTTGCTCGAGAAACCGTCCGCCACCAGGCGGAGCACGGCGCGCTCCCTCGATGTGAGAGCGGCGTGCGGCCGCGGCGTTCGGACCTGCCTCAAGACCTTTTCCGCGATCCGTGAAGCGAGGTACGATCCGCCGGCCCAGACGGCGCGGACTGCCCGTGAGATCTCGTCGCCCGTGACGCCCTTTAGCAGGTACCCGCGGGCGCCGGCACGGATGGCGCCGAGCACGCGCTCGTCGGTGTCATAGGCGGTCAACACGATCACCCGGGCCTCCGGAGCCGCCGCCATGATCTGCGGAATGGCCTCGACCCCGCTCCGATCGGGTAGCTCCAGGTCGAGGAGCACGACGTCGGGTTGGGCTCGGCCGGCGGCGGCGATGGCTTCCGACGCCGAGCCCGCCGTACCAGACACTTCGATCTCGGGGTCGTCCTCGAGGATCGCCACGAGCCCTTCGCGGACGACGGGATGGTCGTCCACGATGAGGATGCGAATCACGGGCGCGTTTCCCCGAGAGGAATCGAGGCGGTCACGGTGGTCCCGCGCCCCGGGGCGCTGCGGACGCGCAGCGACCCTCGCAGGATCTCGACGCGCTCCCGCATCCCAAGCAGGCCGACGCGACTGTCCGGGGTGCTTCCGGGGACAAAGCCTCGGCCATTGTCGCGGACGGTCAAGCGCGCGCGGCGCCCCCGCGTCTCGAGGATGACGGTGGCCTCGGTCGCGCGGGCGTGCCGCCCGACATTGGTCAACGCCTCCTGGGCGATCCGGAAGAGCTCGGACTCGGCGCCGGCTGGGAGCGGGGCTGCGCGCGATGCGTCAACGCGGATGCGAACGCCGGTGTCCGCGGTGACGCCCCGGGCCAGGGCGGCAAGGGCCTCCGGCAGCGGCTTCCCCGCTGGGACCATCCCACGCAGGTCGAGGACGGACCGGCGCGCGTCCTCGAGGCTCTCCCGCGTGAGATCGAGGGCCCGCTGGATTCGCTCGCGGGCGCGATCGGGGTTTCGGCCGAGCTGCCGCATCGCGGCCTCGAGATGCAGTGCGATCGCGGTGAGCGCCTGGGCGAGCGTGTCGTGGATCTCGCGGGCCAGCCGCGCGCGCTCCTCCGCACGGGCCAGCCGCGCGCCTGCCTCGGCGAGCCCGGCGCGCTCGATCGCGATGCCGACCTGGTAGGCGA
>Ga0187781_10004203_pt1 | contig 10750 bp, 10 predicted proteins | sample 0715_SJ02_MP02_2_FD_132447 | JGI IMG/M metagenome (GOLD analysis project Ga0187781, IMG submission 132447) | Tropical peat soil microbial communities from peatlands in Department of Meta, Colombia - 0715_SJ02_MP02_20_MG | ecosystem: Environmental > Terrestrial > Soil > Wetlands > Peat | place...
CGGCAAGCGCGCCATCCGCTGGTTCGAAATCTTCGCCGGCGAAAAGGCCTTCCGGCAATTCAACAACTGGCTGCCCGACGATTCCGTGGCCGCAGCGCGCGACCTGCGCGTCTCCATCAAAGGGCCGCTCACCACACCGGTCGGCGGAGGCATCCGCTCGCTCAACGTGGCGCTGCGCCAGATTCTCGACCTCTACGCCTGCGTGCGCCCGGTGAAGTACTACAAGGGCGTGCCCTCGCCGGTGAAGCATCCCGAGCGCATGGATGTCATCATTTTCCGCGAGAACACGGAGGACGTTTACGCCGGCGTGGAGTGGGAGCAGGGAACTGCCGACTGCGCGCGCCTGATCCAATTCCTCAACCGAGACATGCTCAAGAGCGGGAAGAAGCAGGTGCGGCTCGATTCCGGCATCGGCATCAAGCCGATCTCTGTGACCGGAACCAAGCGCCTGGTACGCAAGGCGATCCAACATGCGCTAGAGTCCGGCCGCAAGACGGTCACGCTGGTGCACAAAGGCAACATCCAAAAGTTCACCGAAGGCGCCTTCCGCAAATGGGGATACGAACTGGCCACGGAGGAATTTCGCGACCAGGTCGTAACCGAGCGCGAGAGCTGGATTGTCGACAACCATGACAAGAATCCGAACCTGACCATCGCGCAGAACGCGGAACTGGTTGAGCCGGGCATGGAATTCGCTCCGCCCGCATTCCGCCAGGCAGTGGAAAAAGAAGTGAAAGAGGTGCTCGACGCCATCTATACCACTCACGGCAAGGGCGCGTGGAAAAAGAAAATCATGGTCAACGATCGCATCGCGGACTCGATTTTCCAGCAGGTGGTGACGCGCGCCGACGAATATTCCGTGCTGGCCACGCCCAATCTGAACGGCGACTACATTTCCGACGCCTGCGCGGCGCAGGTGGGCGGGCTCGGCATCGCACCGGGAGCGAACATCGGCGATGGGTATGCTTTCTTCGAAGCCACGCACGGCACCGCGCCCAAGTATGCCGACAAGGACGTGATCAACCCGGGCTCGCTGATTTTGTCGGGCGCCATGATGTTCCGCCATCTGGGTTGGAACGAAGCTGCTGATCTCATTGAGCAGAGCCTGGAGCGCACCATCGAGCAGAAAAAAGTTACCTATGACTTCGAGCGCCTGATGGACGGCGCCACCAAAGTCAAGACCAGCGAGTTCGCAGGATACATGATCGAGAACATGGAAACCGGCGTCCTTGCCGGAGTGAAGTAAAGCGCTTTCACCACAGAGGACACAGAGGCGCGCAGAGGTCCTCTGTGAAACTCCGTGCCCTCTGTGGTTTCGGTTTTGTTTTTGGTTTGTCTTCCTATTCAAGAGAGGAAACTATGCCCAAGGTAACGATTGTAGGTTCCGGAAACGTGGGTGCGACAGCGGCCCACTGGATCGCTTCAAAAGAACTGGCCGACGTAGTGCTCATCGACATCATTGAAGGCGTGCCGCAGGGCAAGGGCCTCGACTTGCTCCAGGCCATGCCCATCGAAAAGCGCGATGCTTATGTTAGCGGCACGAACGACTACAAAGACACTGCAAATTCCGACATCGTCGTCATCACCGCCGGCATCCCGCGCAAGCCGGGCATGAGCCGCGATGACCTGCTCAACACCAACTACGGCATCATGAAGGACGTAGTGGGCCAAGTGGTGAAATACTCGCCCAACTGCATTCTGATCATCGTTTCGAACCCGCTCGACGCCATGGCGCAGACCGCCTACAAGCTCAGCGGATTCCCGCGCGAGCGCGTGATCGGCATGGCGGGCATTCTTGACTCGGCGCGCTTCCGTGCCTTCATCGCCGATGAACTGAAGGTCAGCGTCGAGAACGTCACGGCATTCGTTCTCGGCGGCCACGGCGACACCATGGTTCCTCTGCCGCGCTATTCGACGGTTGCCGGCATTCCGATCACCGAACTGATCGAGCCGGCAAAGCTCGACGCGCTGGTGAAACGCACGCGTGACGGCGGAGCCGAAATCGTGAAGTATCTGAAGACCGGTTCGGCGTACTATGCACCTTCCGCCGCGACGACCGAGATGGTCGAATCAATTCTGAAAGACAAGAAGAAGATTGTCCCGTGCGCCGCCTATCTGCAAGGCGAGTACGGCATCAACGGCCTGTTCGTCGGCGTGCCGGTAAAGCTGGGCGCGAAGGGAATCGAGCAGATCATCGAGATCAAGCTGACGCCCGAAGAGAAAGCCGCCCTCGACAAGAGCGCTGCGGCGGTGAAGGAGCTGTGCGGAGTGATTAACGTATAGCAGCGCGCGTGCCGCTATCGAATTTGCTCGTCGAAACGCAGAGAGCGAAGGATGGCCTCCAAGCGCGGGAGGCCACCTTCATCAGGGCTGAGAAGTACAAACTGTAGCACGTGCTTCTTGGCTATGGTAGCTAAGCGTTCGCCGTGCCAGAGAATGCTACTTTTCTGGGTGAAGCGAATTTTCCAGAACTCTCGTCCTCCAAACGTTACGGGCTCAAGCGTGCTCGAGTATTCGAAGCTGGGATCAACTCGCAGGCTGGCCTCCGCCACGAACTTCAAAAACTCATCTGCGGCGGGCTGACCGGGCCGTCCGCTGACGTCCGTGCACTGGATCTGTACTAATCCATGATGTTGCCCGTCCTTCGATGGCTCCCGCTCGATCATAGCCAATAGCGGCGAATCGACCTCCCCGTTGCTTGAGTAACGCCCCAATTGCGGTTGTTGGCGCAGAAGCTCGTCGTTTCTTTTCTTGAGCGCCTGGAGGGCAGAGTTATCCAAGACCTTCCAGCCGAGGGGAATCTCCAGGGAAAATCCAAAATACGGGCTGCTGTAGATCCCCCCTGAGATCTGACCTGGATGAACGGAGTCGAGGTTCACTTCCTCGGAGGTTTGAGGTTTGGCCGATTGTGAAGACCCAATGGGTGCAAGGGAAAGCACCGCGAGCAGTAGTAGGAGGTAGCGATGCATTGAGGTGACCATAACTAGCCTCTATCCTACTTGATTCAGGCGACCGTCCCGTCGCGTGGGCACCTTCGCTTACAGCTCCTCCTCCTCCGGCTCCTTCTTATCCTTAAAGAACTCGTGATCCGCCATGATGCGGACCACCACCGCCCGCCGAATCTCTTCCAGATCGTAGCGGGGAACGACAATCATTTCTGGGGCATACAGGTACTTCCACGACTTTTGCCGGAGAATCCGGCTCAGCCCCTCCGGCGTGGCCACAAAATACGACTGCCACCAGCCGTGGTCCGTGTCCGGATCGTAAAGTTGGATGTACAGTTCGTCGGCAAACGCGTCCACTTCGTCCGGACCGGGAATCGCATCCACCCTCTTGAAAAAGAATTTCTTGATTTGAATCTTGCCGAGCAGAGGGTCGGAAGGAAACGACGCGGCGATCTCTTCCGCTCCCGGCGGCAACACTCGCGGCTCGGGCTCGATGGCCGGACGAAGTGCGGGCTGAAGTTCCTTGGCGTCGGGGGTAGGTGCGTCAGACGGCGAGTCCGGGATTGAACCGCCGCCCAGCCGGGAACTCCAGCGCCCCAGCGCGAGCAGGCCGCCGCCGACGGCGACCAGCAACAGTATCCGGAGAATGTCCCCGGTTGCGGTAGAGAAAGCGCTGGGCATGCGAGAAGATTGTATCCCGTTCTCCGAGATCCCTTATTGATGAGGTCATGAGAGACCGTAGGCGTGATCGGCCTCTAAGCTCTGTCATCCTGAGCGAAGCTGACGCCCGCGAAGCAGGCGTCAGCGCAGTCGAAGGACCCGTGTCTGCATGCGTTACCACCGACACCGACAGGAGTTCCTACGATCGAGCCTCTCCTGGAGATTCCTAGCCCCAGCTGATCCTGGTCGACGCTGAAAGGGATCCTTCGATTTCGTGAGTGCTGCGCATCCGCGCAGCACTCACTTCGCTCAGGATGACAGGGGGCGGCTACACCTTCTCGATCCCGACCTTCTTCAGTACCACATCTTTGTTCGGTCGATCGTTGCGGCCGCGCGGGACGGCGGTGATCTTATTCACCACGTCCTGTCCCTCAACCACCTCGCCGAAGATTGTGTGTTTGCCCGTCAGCCACGTCGTCTCCGCCACCGTGATGAAGAACTGAGATCCGTTGGTGTTTGGCCCGGCGTTGGCCATGGCCAATTTGCCCGGCTTGTCGAACATGTGCGGCGAGCCCTTGGTCTCGTCTTCGAACTGATAGCCCGGGCCACCCATGCCCGTGCCCTGCGGATCTCCGCCTTGAATCATGAAGCTGGGGATCACGCGGTGGAAGATTGTCCCGTCATACAGGCGGTCTTTGGATTTCTTGCGCGTCGAGGGATGCGTCCACTCGCGCTTGCCCTCGGCGAGCTCGACGAAATTGGCGACGGTTTTGGGCGCGTCTTTTTCGAACAGGCGGCAGACGATGGTGCCTTCGCTGGTTTCAAACGTGGCGTAGAGTCCGGGTTGGCGGGTCATGAGTGTCCTTTCAGTCGTTGGTCGTTCGTGGTTCGTCTTCTGCAAATCACCTGCGTCATTCCGAGCGCGGCGTTCTTCCGCGGAGCGAGGAATCTCGCATGGGGCTCCAAGCATAAGTCAGTTCGAAGGCGCCTTCGCCGTCGCTGGCTTTGGCGGTGTCGCCGGCTTCGCCGCTGTGCCCTTGACAATTGTGATGTGATTGATCTTCACCGGACGAAATGGCCGATCGTTCTGCGGGTCGGTCGCCATACGGGCGATCTGCTTCACCAGTGCTACGGCTGCCTCATCACACTGGCCGAAAAGGGTGTAGCCGCCGTTGAGATGCGGCGTGGCAACTTCGGTAATGAAAAACTGAGAGCTGTTGGTGTTCGGGCCTGCGTTGGCATAGGCCAGGCGGCCGGGGCGGTCAAAAAGCAGGTCGGACGATACTTCATTCTTGAACGGAGGAACTGGGTCAGGGCCCGAGCCGGTACCCGCCGGATCGCCGCCCTGGATCATGAAATCCGGAATGACGCGGTGAAAAATCGTGCCATCGTAAAGCGGCACGCCGTGTTTCGCGGTTCCCACCGGATTCTTCCAGTCCTTGGTGCCGGTCGCCAGCCCGATGAAGTTCTCCACGCCGATGGGAGCCTTGTCAGGAAACAGGGTGCAAGTCATCTTGCCGGCGGTGGTGTCGATGATGGCGGTGGGCCGGGCAGGCGCGTGCACGGTGGGCTGAGTCGCGGGCGCAGCTTGGCTGCTCGCGTTCGTCTGCGCCAGAATCATTGACGACGCCATCAACATCAGCATTAGGATTGCAAATGCTTTGCGCATAGGTGCTCCTCAGATCAAAATAGTGGCCTGCTGGGTAACGTTCGATTGTACGACACGGGCGACCGTGGTTTCCTCCGGATGGGTCTCTTCGACTCTCACGCGTTCGCTGTTTCCAACGAATTGTCGAGCTTCGCTCGCCTGGACGGCCGAAAGGGCGGCCGTCCCCACATGATTATTTTGCCAGCGTTTGGGCTTGCATCTCGCGGCTTACGCGCTCCACCTCGCCGAGGACGCGCAGCAGATTGCCACCCAGAATCTTCTTGATATCTTCCGCGCTGTAGCCACGATCCAGCAGGGCTTGCGTGATTTTAGGCAGGTCCGCAGCCGAATTCATGCCCTGGGGCGTTTGGCCGCTGACGCCGTCGAAATCGGAACCCAGGCCGACGTGATCCACTCCGGCAACTTTGGCTATGTGGTCAATGTGATCAATGAGGGAACTGAAGGGCGGCCGGGGAATCGTCGCCAAGTGTTCGCGCTCGATGCGATCGCGATCCGCAGCCGTGATGCTCTTGCCCGCGGCTTGCATCTGCTGAGCGTACTGTTCGATGGCGGCGGCCTGGTCCTTGGCTTGTGCCGCTTCCGCTTGGCGATAATTCTCGTCGTCAAACCCACTGAAAAAATTGACGTCCACCACCCCGCCATTCTTTGCCACCGCGCGCAGCATGTCGTCGGTCATGTTGCGTGGTGCATTGGTCAGAGCGCGCGCCGAGGAATGCGAAGCGATGACGGGAGCTTTCGTAGTGGCAATGGCGTCCCAGAAGGTCTTATCGGAGACGTGCGAAATGTCGACCATCATGCCCAGGCGGTTCATCTCCACGACCACCTGCCTGCCGAAGTCGGTCAGCCCGTTGTGATGCTCGACTTTCGCATCGTCGATATCGCCCGAAGAATCGGCCCACTCGTTGGTGTTGGACCAGGTCAGTGTCATGTAGCGCACGCCCAAACGGTAGTAGTCGCGCAGCAGGCGCACGTCGTTTTCGATGGAGTGCCCACCCTCAATTCCCATCAGCGCCGCCAGTTTGTGCTCGCGGTGCGCCCGCTCGATATCGGCTACGGAGAACGCCATCATCATGCGATCCGGATGACGGGCGGCCTGCTCGTAGACGGAGTCGATCAGGTCGAAGGTGTACTGGGCAAAATGGCCCTTGTGCGTCACCGGGTCAACCCAGATGGAAAAGAACTCGCCGCCAAGATTGCCCCGGCGCGCCTTGTCGAGGCTGAGATGGCCAACGTCGTTGGGATCGGTGGAACCGATGTCGAAGTTTTCGTCGAGAAAGCGCTGCGGGGTGTCGGCGTGCGTGTCAACCACGATGGCCGAGTCATGAATGGCTCGGGCCCGCGGGCTGACGACCACGTCCGACACGCTCGATGGCGCGCTGGAAGTCTGCGCAGTTGCGAGAAAGGAAAAAGAACACAGCATGAAAACGGTCAGGAAACGTATTGGCATAGTCTGAACCTGGAGAGGTTACGAACGAAGTTCCGATTGTATAGGAATCGAAAAATTTTGGTGGGTGGGAAGCTAATTCGATCCGCTACCCAGAGCAATCTCGCCCTGCGGCATGTCGCTGTCCGGATGGTCGTTGTCAGGACGTTCCAGCGGAACGATATCCTGCGTCTCGCGCCACTCCGAATAGTGGCCGCTGACCATCACGTGGAAGCACCAATGGCGGCGTTCTTCTTCCGGTTCCACCAGGCCAAGCGCCTTCATATAGAAGAGGTAATGCTCCATCCAGAGGATCTGCTCCTTGGTCATGCCCCGGCGCTGCAAGTCCACAGTGACCCCGGCCAGATGCGACGATGCCGTGTCGCCTTCGGCAGGAGCGGCATTGCGGTTGCGGCGGCGCAACTTGCGTTGCACCTTCACCGTCCGTACCGCCGAGTTCACCTGAATCTGCTGGTGGAAGCGGTTGTAATAAGCCTGGCTGATGTCGTCGACGAAGTCGCGCGTCCAGGGCCGGCAGTAGCGGCGCGAAGGATCGAGCGACGGTTCAATGCGGAGAGTGTCGCCCGGGATGATGGGGACCAGCGAACCGTCAGCTTTCAGCGCTTCCAGTTCGGTTTCGTCCTGAATGCGCGGCAGTTCCAGGCGGTCAATTTCGGCATTCTGAATCAATAGCGATTCGTGCGACGGCTTAAACATGGGATGCCAGCGCACCCAGCGAAAATGACGGCGGGCGTGATGCACGGCTACGTGCTTCACGGCAAACGCCGGCACACTCATCCCCACCAGGAGAAGCAGCGCAACGAATTGGAGACCAATGTAACGTCTCACGAAGTGGCTTCCGTCTCAGGCGGGCAACTTTGTCCGCCATTACCTGCCAGTAACGCATTCTCAAGCGCGAGTAGCCGTATTCTAAGCCAAGCTGTCAAGCTGCCCAAACCGGGATCGTCCATGGGCCGTTACTTGCGTACCCAATCCACTGCCCGCGCTGGTTACCGGGTTTATTACCGGCCTTAGCAAGCGTACGGGTACGCACTGAATATCGGCACTTTGCGGGCCACTTTTGATCCCGCCTGAGAGCCTGCTTATGCGCTATGCCAGCAACAACTTGGTGGATTTGATGCAAATCCTCACGGAAGCCCGGCGGAGGCAATGTGCACACTTATGTCAACCATCAGCGCCGCAAAAGGTCACCCGGGGCTTGTCCGTGAAATGGGTGCCCCATGTCTCGCCGATTTTGCGAGACATGGGAATTCGTCAGAGTCCATTATCGACGCAACAAATCACCCAGAGCCTGCTTCATGACTTGGCCGCCAACCTCGGAGATGGACTTGGTCAGCGGAATATCCTTGGGGCAGACTTCGACGCAGTTCTGCGCGTAGCCGCATTCCTGGATGCCGCCATCGCCCATCAGCGCCGCCAACCGCTCGCGCTTCAACGCCTTGCCCGTGGGATGCGTGTTGAACAGTCGCACCTGCGCGATCGTGGCCGCGCCCACAAAGCCGGTGTCTTCGTTGAACTGCGGGCAAGCCTCCATACAGCAAGTGCAAGAGATGCAGCGCGAAAGTGGATACGCCGCTTCCTGATCTTCTGCCGACATGCGCGGCCCCGCGCCAAGATCGTACGTACCGTCAATCGGAACCCACGCCTTCACCGCGATCAGATTCTTGAAGATCACGCTGCGGTCGGTGGCCAGATCGCGGACGACCGGAAACTTCGAAAAAGGCTCGAGTTTGATCGGCTGATCGAGATCGTCCACCAGCGCCGAGCAGGCCATGCGCGCGCGTCCGTTGATGAGCATGGCGCATGACCCGCAGACTTCTTCGAGGCAATTCGAGTCGTAAGTGATGGGCGTGGTCGCCTTGCCCTCGCGCGTGACCGGATCGGCGGCAATATCCATGAGCGCCGAAATCACGTTCATGTTCGGCCGGTAGGGAACCGAAAACTCCTCCCAGTAGGACTTCGAGGTGGGAGTGTCCTGCCGCTTGATGCGTAAGATGACGGATTTGGAATTAGCCATTAGCAGTTAGCCTTTAGCAATTAGCTTCGCGTGTAGCCCCGGACGCATTCGTCCGGAGTTGCGCGCGAAGCGCGCGCAACAAGTACAGGCACGCTTCTCGCGGCCTAGAACTTTAGCCATCGTCGCACCCAGAACGCGAGAAAGAACACATATGCTGCGCACAGAAACCATCCGAGCGCTGGGAGATCGCGGCGCACAATCCTGCGAATGCCTACAAATAGCCATATGATTGATGTCACGATCCACAACGAAATATCGAGATGCGTCATCGAGGATTCTCCTGGTCGCGACTTCCCGGTTTCCTCCAGCCTTAGTACTTCCTCGCTCTTGGCGAATCAGGGATAGGTCCACCGGCTCGAACACAGATTCACATCCTGCCTTTCCAATACCCAGGCCGACGGCGGCCAGGGGCGACCGCGAAGATGACAACTTCCCCAAGCATTTCCTGATACACGATGCTGAACGGGAACTGATGGAGCGTGTATCTTCTGAACTCACCGAAATATACCGGCCACCGTTGCGGAGCCAAAGCGATAGTCTGTACAGCGCTGGTTATGGCAAATTCGAAATCCTGCGCCGCCATGGTGCTGCGCTCTCGATACCAGCTGAGCGCCGCCAAATACTCCTGCTCCGCGTCCGGATGAAACCGAATCGGCTTACTTGCCATTCAAAACCGCGCGCGCCTTTCGCTGAACCTGTTCCCAAGGCACGGTGACTACTTTGCCAGTGCGCACTTCCTCCGCGCGGCGAGCCACTTCTTCCTGCCAGGCGCTGTCTGCATCCGGGTCAATATTGGCATCCAAACTTGCGATCAGACTTCCGGCCAATTCCGCGCGCTCGCTGTCGGGCAACGCGAGGGCCTTTTGCAGAATGTGTTCAGTTTCTTCTCTCATAGCAGCATTATAGTGCCGAGACTGACGGTCTCGTCCCAGAAGCAATGATCAATACTTCCTCGCTCTCGGCGGAATCAGCGACACGTCCACCGGCTCGAACTCAAACTTCGGCTCATCGGCGTCCGGAGCGAAATACGCCTTCGTCGTCTTCATCCAGTTCTTGTCGTCGCGCTCGGGGAAGTCCGGCTTGTAGTGTGCCCCGCGCGACTCATCCCTCATGCCCGCGCCCTGCGCGATCACCCGCGCCAGTTGCAGCATGTTGTAGAGCTGCCGCGCAAAAACGATCGTCGTATTCGCCCACTGCGTCCGGTCGCTCAGGTTGATCTTCCGATAACGCTCCAGCATCTCGACCAGCTTCGCATCGGTCTGCTGCAAATTCTTGTTGTAGCGGATGACGGTGCAATCCTTGGTCATCAACTCGCCCAGCTCGCGCCACAACTTGACCGGATTTTCGGAGCCATCGGCCTTCATCAGGTTCGAGTTGATTTCTTCCTGACGCTTTTTCTCCGCGTCGAAATGCCCGTTCGATGGCGCCGCTTGCAGGTTCTTAGCATATTGCACGGCCGCGGGCCCGGCCACAAATCCGCCGAAAATGCACGACACCAGCGAATTCGCGCCCAGCCGGTTCGCCCCGTGATACTGATACTCACATTCGCCCGCAGAATAAATCCCCGGAATGTTCGTGGCCTGCTTGTAGTCGATCCACAGCCCGCCCATGGTGTAATGCATGCCGGGGAAAATCTTCATGGGTGTGTCGCGCGGATCGTCGCCCACAAACTTTTCATATATTTCCAGAATCCCTTCCAGCTTCTTGTCGAGAATCTTGCGATCGATGTGGGTCAGGTCGAGATAGACCATCGGCTTGCCGTCAATGCCGAGGTTGTGCTCGTAGACGACCTTGAAAATGGCGCGGGTGGCCACGTCGCGCGGCACGAGATTGCCGTACTTCGGGTACCACTCTTCGAGAAAATACCAGCGGTCTTTTTCAGGAATCGAAACCGGTTCGCGCTTATCCCCTGGTGAGCGCGGCACCCACACGCGTCCACCTTCACCGCGCGCCGACTCCGACATCAGCCGCAGCTTGTCTTCGCCGGGAATCGACGTGGGATGAACCTGAATGAA
>Ga0187781_10004204_pt1 | contig 10748 bp, 6 predicted proteins | sample 0715_SJ02_MP02_2_FD_132447 | JGI IMG/M metagenome (GOLD analysis project Ga0187781, IMG submission 132447) | Tropical peat soil microbial communities from peatlands in Department of Meta, Colombia - 0715_SJ02_MP02_20_MG | ecosystem: Environmental > Terrestrial > Soil > Wetlands > Peat | place...
ATAACCTGCCGGTTAACAGCCGGACGCTCTGCCGATTGAGCTACGCGGGATCGACCCGGATAAGGGTAGCGCACTCCGGGCAGGCATGGGACAACTGGCCAGCGGGCCATCTCCCGTTCACCTCGCGCTCATCGCGACGAGTACCCTCGTGCTACCGGGGGAAGGTCATGTATGCACCGTACGAACCTGCGTGAAAGGAGTGCCAGATGCGCAAACGCTTCCCGTTCCTCGCGGGTCTCGCGGTCGGCTACGTAGCCGGCACACGCGCCGGCCGTGAGCGCTACGAGCAGATGGTGAAGCTGGCCCGGAAGGTGGTTGAACACCCGGCCGTGCAGAAGGCCAGCCGCACCGCGGGATCGAAGGCCACCGAGCTGTCCAAGACCGCCGGGCAGAAGGTCACGGAGCGGATGCCGAAACTCGCTCAGACGGCCAAGAGCAGCGCCGGCAAGGTGCGCGACCGGATACCGGGCTGGAACTCCGGCGACGACGATAACACCACGGCAAACGGCAGTCGTCCCGGCGACTAGTCGGGCGTAAGTCGAGGAACTCGCGCAGCATCTGCGCGCGGCTGGGGTGGCGGAGCTTGGCCAGGGTCTTCGACTCGATCTGCCGGATCCGCTCCCTGGTCACGCCGAACTCCCGGCCGACCTCCTCCAGCGTCCGCGGATGCCCGTCGGTGAGGCCGAACCGCAGCTGGATGATCCGCTGCTCACGCTCGGCCAGCTGATCCAGGACGCGCTCGAGCTGGTCCTGCAACATGATGAACGCCGCGGCCTCCATGGGCACCACGGCGTCTGCGTCTTCGATGAAGTCTCCGAGGTCGGATTCTTCCTCACCGATCGGGGACTGCAGCGACACCGGTTCCTGGGCGATCCGCTGGATCTCCGCGACCCGTTCCGGCTCCAGTCCCATCTCCGCGGCGATCTCATCGGCACTGGCTTCCCGGCCCAGCTCCTGATGCAGCTGCCGCTGCACCCGGGCCAGCTTGTTGATCGTCTCAACCATGTGCACCGGCACCCGGATCGTCCGCGCCTGATCGGCGATGGCCCGGGTGATGGCCTGCCGGATCCACCACGTCGCGTACGTGGAGAACTTGTAACCGCGGGTGTAGTCGAACTTCTCCACCGCCCGGATCAGGCCCAGGTTCCCCTCCTGTATGAGGTCGAGGAACACCAGCCCTCGGCCGATATACCGCTTCGCTATCGAGACCACGAGCCGCAGGTTCGCCTCGATCAGCCGCTGCTTGGCCTTGACCCCCTCGCCGACGAGCACTTCCAGGTCACCGTTGATGGCGCCCAGCATCGGGATGCCGCCGCCCAGCTTCTCCTCGGCGAACAGGCCCGCCTCGATAGCTTTGGCCAGCTCCACCTCGTCCTCGGCGGTCAGCAACGGCACCCGGCCAATCTCCCGCAGGTAGATCCGCACCAGGTCGCTGGTGGCGGCCCGCCGGCCGCCGTCGGCTCCCTTCTCGGCCAGCCGTATCTCGGCCTCGGCATCGTCCTCGCGCGGCACGTCGAGCACGTCCACGCCCTCCTCGGTGAGCACGCGCACCGCGGCATCGAGGGCCTCCGGTGGGAGGTCGGCACGGTCCAGCGCCACCATGACGTCAGCCATGGTCAGGGAACCCCGTTCCCGCCCGAGCGCCACGAGATCGGTCAGCTGATCCGCTGGTGATGGTCCGTTCGTCAGCACCGTGAGGGTCACGGGACCAGTCTGCGTCATAAACCCTTGGTTACGGGGGACCTAATTTTGTCACCCCAGTGCAACTAACAAGCACGATCCGCAACCATGCCATCACCCCTTAGCCTCCCGCGGCGCGTTCGAGCAGGGTCCTGCGGCGGGTTTCCAGGGCGACGAGATCGCCGAACATCCGGTTATATCCGGCCTGCTCTTCCACGGGATTCATGCGCTGCAGCCGGGCCTTGACCGAGGTGATCTCCCGGCTGACCGCGAGCTCACCGACCCGGGCCAGGATCAGATCGGCGTACTTTGCGTCCGGCTCGCCGGTGATCACCAGCGGCTCGACCGCGAGCCCGGTAATGAAATCTTGGGCCCGCTCGTTCGGCGCCTCTTCGCGCAGGCGGGCGGCCCAGGCCCGCACGCTCCCGCCGCCCGCCGCCGTGCCGCCGCACGTGGCGATCAGCGCGAACACGGCCCGGTGCGCCGGCACGGTGAACGCGCCGGCGCCGAGCGCATCGAATTCCGGCCCGCACAGCCCAGGCCGCTGTACGGCGAGCTGGAGCACCTGCCGTTCCAGCTGGACGACGGGATCACCGAGGTCGTACGGGCTTTCTTGATTTCTTCCGAACGGTCCGTGGTGCCCGTTTCCGGCCTCCTGCTCGTCGTCCGGGCTCGGGGCCGCTCGTCTGGGTCTGGAGATCCTGGCGTCCTTCCCGGTCGGCCCGGACCGGGTGTCGCCCGCGTGCGTGCGTACCCTGGTCATGACGAACTCCTCGTCCATCAGGCCGAGCCAGCGGTCCAGGTTGATCGCGTACCTGGCGCGCAGCCCCTTGTCCTTGATCTTGGCTATGATCGGGGCGGCCTCATCCAGCGCCGCGAGCTGGCCCTCTGTGGTGTTCAGGTCGTGATGGGCGAGTACGCCCTTGAGCGCGAACTCAAATATCGGAACCCGGCGGGCGATCAGGTCGCGCACTGCGACGTCGCCATGTGCCAGCCGCAAGTCACAGGGATCAAGGCCTTCCGGCTCCACGGTCACAAAGGACTGGGTGACAAACCAGTCCTCGAACTTGGACGCCCGCTCCACCGCCCGCTGCCCGGCCATGTCACCGTCGAAGGTGAAGACAATGTCCGCAGGCGCCCGGTCCGTGTCCATAAGCAGCCGACGGAGCACCTTGATGTGGTCCTCGCCGAAGGAGGTGCCGCACGTCGCTACGGCCGTGGGGACGCCGGCCAGGTGACAAGCCATGACGTCGGTGTATCCCTCGACGATGACCGCCTGCCTGCCCCGCGCGATCTCCCGCTTGGCCAGGTCCGCCCCGTACAGCACGGTGCTCTTGCGGAACAGCTTGGTCTCCGGGGTGTTCAGGTACTTGGGCCCGTCGTCATCGGGGTCGAGCTTGCGCGCGCCGAACGCGATGACGTCACCGGACAGGTCCCGGATGGGCCACATCAGCCGCCCGCGGAAGCGATCCCGCGCGCCGCGGCTGCCCTCCCGGGCCAGGCCTGCCGTGATCAGCTCACCGTCGGTGAAGCCGCGGCCGCGCAGGTGCCTGGTCAGGTCCTCCCAGGCCTTCGGCGAGTAGCCAACGCCGAACCGCTCCGCGTCCTTGGCTTCGAAGCCGCGCTCGGACAGGAACTTTCTCGCGTGCTCCGCGTCGGCGTCATGAAGCCGCTCGGCGTAGAACTCGGCGGCGGCCCGGTGCGCGTCGATCAGCCGACGGCGCTGGCTCTGCTCCTGGCCCGGTACGTAGCCGCCTTGCTCGTAGCGCAGCTCGATGCCGGCCCGGCCGGCCAGCTTCTCTACCGCCTCGACGAAGCTCAGCGAGTCGATCTTCTGCACGAACTTGATAACGTCGCCGCCCTCGGCGCAGCTGAAGCAGTTCCCCGTCAGGATGTTGTCCTCCAGGACAAACGCGTGTCCCGGATCGACCTCAGCGCAGAAGACTTCCTCGACACGCTCGGTCGGTGCCACCTCACGGACGATCCAGCACTTCCGTTCGTAGGCCTTGCTCGCGGTGCTGAATCGAAGGCGGTGCTTGTCCAGCAGGAAGAACTCATCAGTGAGATCGGAGGCAACGAGGATAATCCTGAATAGAGAGCTGGGCGCTCTGCCCTCGAAACCCGCCCGGATCTGTTCGGTAACTCCAAACGTACCGATCCCTAGGCGCGCGCACACCAAGCGCACATACTCAAGCTCATCGCGTTTGGCGGAATTGAGCATGACGGTACCCGTCGTTGAGACGCATCCATCGGCGGCAAAGTATCCTGCCAGCCATCCGTAAAGGTAGGGGACCGACTCGTCTAGCGGAGGAAGCTCCTTGAAGAACCGTGGCAGATGGTGGACCAGCATCTGGCGCCCATGCTGGGTCACCATGCTCACCGGGAACCACTTCAGGAGCTCAACGTCCTTGACAGCGTCGAGTTGCGCCATGGAGCCTGTACCGTTCCGGGTGCCGTCCCCGAAGGTCAGCCCGTGAGCGATCCCGAATGGCGAGGGTGTTGTCTGCTTGACTCTGGTCCTCGGGAACCTCGAGACCAGCCTGTGGCCTGGACGAAGATCTCTCGTTATCACCTCACGACTGGATGTCTGCATCCTTCCTGACCGAACGAACCAGCGGTGCTCCGCAGTCGCGTATATCTGCTTACTGATGCCGTTGCGGGTCAGTGTCAGCCGCATAAGGGGCTGTACGCCGAACGAGCGGAAAGGCGCTTCGATCCAGTCCGCATGCTTGCCCAGGATGCGATGTGTCCCACCGGCCAGTTCGCGGATTGGCTTGACGCCCTCCCAGGTCAGCACACGTGTTTCGCCTGCGAGGCAGTAGAACAGCCCCCGGGCGGGGGTGACGTTGAACGAGGGCGTCTTCTCGTCGTGGAACGGGCACAGGCCCTTGAGCGAGCCGCCGCCCGCGTTCCTCAGCTGCAGGTACTCCCCGACCACCTCGTCGATGGGGGAACGCTCGCGAACCGCCGCGATATCCTCGTCGCGGATCCGCCCCGGCATCGCCCACCTCCGCTGCCCTCTGGCGCCCAAGGCCTCGCGCCGCCCCAGGTCTCCCGTCGCGGCGAGTCTAGTCCGCCCGCGCGCGGTCCGCCGGGATAGACGCGGTAAGACACCCTTGGACGAGGCTAGCCTGAGCGAGTGGGCGATCTGCTGGTGCTGTGGGACGTCGACTACACGCTGCTGAGCGCCGTCGGGCTGGGCAACCGCCTGTACAGGGAAGTATTCAAGGACATGTTCGGGCGTGACCTGGCTGCGGTCGCGCCCAAGGCGGGACGGACCGACCGGGCGATCCTACTGGACACCCTCGCGCTGGCCGGGGTGAGCGAGCCGCGGGCTCACGTGGATGACTTCCTCGCTGCGCTGGCCCGCCGGGTGGCCGCGCTGGACGGCAGTGTCCAGGCCGAGGTCCGCGCCCTGCCCGGCGCGGCGGCCGCCATAGCCGCGCTCGCGGCGGCCGGCATCCGCCAGTCCGTGCTCACCGGCAACATTCGGCCGCTCGCGGCGGTGAAGCTCAGCGCAGCCGGGCTCGGCGAGCACCTCGACCTGGACATCGGCGCGTACGGTGACGTGCACGAGGTCCGGGCCGAGCTCGTGCCGGTGGCCAGGCAGGCGGCCCAGGCGGCGTACGGAGCGGATTTCGGCGGCCCATCGACCGTGCTGGTTGGCGACACGCCGCTCGACGTGGAGGCTGCGCTGGCCACCGGGGCCCGGGCGGTCGGCGTGGCCACAGGCAGCTTCGCCGCGGCCGACCTCGTCGCCGCGGGCGCGCACGCGGTCCTGCCCGACCTGACCGACGCCTCGCTCGTCCTCGCCGCCGTCACCGGCCGGTAACGGGGCCGTGGGGAGAGCAGGGCCGGGGGTCGGGGGCGAGCGGGGGTTGGGGCGGAGTTGGGTTTGGTCAGACTTCGGGGAGAGGGATGTCGGGGTTGGTGAGGCGGGAGAGGTCTACTTGGCGGGCGGAGCGGATGAGGGACTGGATGTCGTCGTTGACGTCCCAGACGTTGACGTTCATGCCGGCGACGACTTTGTTGGCCGCGAGCCAGAAGGCGATGAACTCGCCGGCGGCGCGGTCGCCGCGGTAGGCGACCACGTCGTAGCTGCCGGGTGAGGGCAGGCCCGCACACTCCATGCCGAGGTCGTACTGGTCGCTGTAGAAGTACGGCACGGGGTCGTACACGACCGGCTGGCCGAGCATGGACCGGGCGGCGGCCGGGCCGCCGTTCAGGGCGTTGGCCCAGTGCTCGACCCGGACCCGGCGGCCCAGCAGCGGGTTGAGCGAGTTCGCCACGTCGCCGGCGGCGAAGATGCCGGGATCTGAGGTGCGCAGGGCCTCATCGGTGAGCACGCCGTTCTCGACTTCCAGCCCCGCAGTGGCGGCCAGCTGGTCGTTCGGGGCCGCGCCGATGCCGACCACGAGCAGGTCGGCGGGCACTTCGGCGCCCGTCGAGGTGATGACCAGGCCGGGGCGGAACTCGGCCGCCCGCTCGCCGAAACGGAACTCCACGTCGTGGGCGCGATGCAGGTCCGCGAATACGGCACCGAGCTCGGGCCCGAGCTGTTCGTGCAGCGCGCCCGGCTGCGGCTCAAGCACGGTGACCGGGCAGCCGTAGGAGCGCGCGGCCGCGGTGGTCTCCAGGCCTATCCAGCCCGCCCCGGCCACCACGACCCGCGGGCCCTGCTGGAAGGCCGCGCGCAGCCGCTCCGAGTCGGCCGTCGTGCGGAGGTAGAGGACCTCAGGCCGGTCGGAGCCAGGGAAGTTCAGCCGCCGCGGCGACGCGCCGGTGGTGAGGAGCAGCCGGTCGTACTGCAGGGCGCCGTCCGAGGTGACGACGGTAGAGGTGGCGCGGTCGATGCCGGTGACCGTGACGCCCATGCGCAGGTCGACGCCGTGCTCGGCATACCAGTCCGCCGGGTGCACGTAGACCACATCCAGCGGCTCGTTACCCAGCAGGTACCCCTTGGACAGGGGCGGGCGCTCGTACGGGAGCTCCGGTTCGGCGCCCAGGAGCACGATTTCGCCGTCGAAGCCCTCGTCGCGCAGTGTCTCGGCAGCCTTGGCCCCGGCCAGACTGGCGCCAGCGATCACAAAGGTTGGCATGCGCCCTAGGTTATTCCTGGCCGGACCTCCGGAGAGCGTTATCCAGGAGCTGCTAGCGAGTACGGGCTTTCAGGCCCGTACTCGCGGCCCGGCAGCGTTATCCAGGACCGGCACGGGCGCCTGGATGACGCGAGCATTTACAGGAACACGGTGCGGCGTCACGGCGAGAACCGTCACCGGGATCTGGATGAAGCGATCGTTGAATAACACACAGAGGCGGTGATGCCAGGCGATGGCGGACGTGTCGGTGAGGCTGGCGATCTGGTCGATGACAACACGGCGGCGCGCGGCGTCGGACGCGGCCGCATCCCAGGCCGGACGCAGCAGCGGGTCGAGCGTGTGCGGGGCGCCGCGCTCGACCGCGAAGGCCAGCTCGGCCAGCAGTTCCCGTTCCCGCGCCTGGGCGGCGGCCACCCCGGCGCGGGTCATCACGTAGTGCGCCGTGATCCCTTTGAGTAGGGCGCACTCCAGCCGCTGCTGCCGCGGCACGATGAGGTCCGCGGCGTAGCGGGTGAGCGGACCGGGGCGGGCGGCGAGGGTGGCTTGCTGGGCGGCGAGGCAGAAGCGGCCGATCAGCTCGCTGGTCACGTTCTTCAGCGCGGCGGCGGATTCCGGGCTGCCGTCGTAGCAGGCGGGCCAGACGTCCAGGGTGAGCAACGCGTCGAGGACCTCGGCGAGTTCGGCCACGGAGACGTCATCGCCGACATAGGTGGTGGCCGTGGTCTGTGATACCACGGTCCGTTCGGTCAAAGAATTGAGGTTCTTAAAGGTGATCAGGCCGGCATGAAAGCCGTCTTCCAGGTCGTGCACCGAATAGGCGATGTCGTCGGCCCAGTCCATGACCTGCGCCTCCAGGCACGGGCGTCCGGCCGGCGCACCCTGCCTGATCCAGCCGAAGACCTCGGCGTCCTCGGCGTAGACGCCAAATTTGCGGGGGCCGCGGAGGAGTTCGGGGGGGTCGTCTCCCCCGGGCGGCGGAACGGGGGGTCGTCCCCCGGGGCTAGCCGAGCCGATGCCGGAGCCCCGCCCATGTGGGGGGGCCGAGGGGGTCTGGGGGGGAAGGTCTCCCCCCAGGATCGGGGGGGGTTTGGGGGGGGTCGTCCCCCCCGGGCGAGCACTGAACCAGGGATACTTGAGGGTCGCGTCCAGCGTGGCCCGGGTCAGGTTCAGGCCGGCGCCGGGGACCTTCGGCTCGAGCCTGGTGAGCAGCCGCAGCGACTGGGCGTTGCCCTCGAATCCGCCCGCCTCGGCGGCCAGCTCGTTGAGGGCGGTCTCGCCGTTGTGGCCGAACGGGCTGTGGCCGATGTCATGCGCCAGGCAGGCGGCGTCGACCAGGTCCGGGTCGCAGCCGATCTCGCGGCCGAGCTCCCGGCCGATCTGGGCGCATTCGAGGGAGTGGGTGAGCCTGGTGCGGGGGAAGTCGGCCGAGCCGGCCGTGACCACCTGGGTCTTGGCGGCCAGCCGACGCAGCGCCGCGCTGTGCAGGACGCGGGCGCGGTCCCGCTCGAAGTCGCCGCGCCCGGCCCGCTTGGGCGGCTCTGCCACCCAGCGGGCCGTGGCGCTTTCGTCGTACTTCGTCGTCACCTGGTGTCGGAGCCGCCGCTAACCAGCGCGGCGCGGCCTGCCTCCAGGCGAGCGATCGGGACGCGGAACGGCGAGCAGGACACGTAGTCCAGGCCGACCTGGTGGAAGAAGTGCACCGAGTCCGGGTCGCCGCCGTGCTCGCCGCAGACGCCGATGTGCAGGTCGGGCCGGGCGGCCCGGCCTTCCCTGACCGCGATGTCGACCAGGCGGCCGACCCCCTCGCGGTCGATCGTCTCGAACGGCGAGACGCCGAAGATGCCCAGCTCCATGTACTTGCTGAAGAACGCGGCCTCCACGTCATCTCGGGAGAAGCCCCAGGTCATCTGCGTCAGGTCGTTCGTGCCGAAGGAGAAGAACTCGGCGCTGCCCGCGATCGGCCCCGCGGTCACGGCCGCTCTCGGCACCTCGATCATCGTGCCGATCAGCGTATGCACGTGGGTGCCGGTCTCTTCCTCGACCTGCCTGAGCACCTTCTCCGTCTGCTCGCGGGCGATCTCCATCTCCTGCACGGCGGCGGTGAGCGGGATCATGATCTCGGGACGCGGGTCCTTGCCCGCCTGCTTGAGCTGCGCGGCCGCGTGCGCGATCGCGCGGACCTGCATATCGAGCAGGCCAGGGATGACCAGCACGAGCCGGACTCCGCGTAGCCCGAGCATCGGGTTCTGCTCGTGCAGCCTGCGGACGGCCCCGAGCAGCTTGCGGTCCTTCTCGGTGGCGGCGTGGCCGGCGAGCGCGACCTTCACAGATAGTTCGGTGAGGTCGGGGAGGAACTCATGCAGCGGTGGGTCGATCAGCCGGATCGTCACCGGCAGGCCGTCCATGGCGTCCAGGATCTCCACGAAGTCGCCGCGCTGCAGCGGCTCGAGGGCGTCGAGCGCGTGCTGACGCTGCTCCTCGGTCTCGGCCAGGATGAGATCCTCGACCAGCTGGCGGCGCTCGCCGAGGAACATGTGCTCGGTGCGGACCAGGCCGACGCCGCCCGCGCCGAACCGGCGCGCCCGGGCGCAGTCTGGGCCCGTGTCCGCGTTGGCGTGGATGCCGAGGCGGCGCTTCTCGTCGGCGTGATGCATGATCGCGTGCACGGCCCGTATCAGGTCGTCGGCCTCGTCGGAGTGCGGGTGCAGCTTGCCCTCGAAGTAGCTCACCACGTATGAGGGGACGACCGGGACCTCGCCGGCGTAGACGACGCCGCTGGTGCCGTCGATCGAGATGACATCGCCCTCGTTGATGACGACGCCGCCGGAGGCGGTGAACCGCCTGGCCGCGATGTCCACGTCGAGTTCCTCGGCGCCGCAGACGCAGGTCTTGCCCATGCCGCGGGCGACCACCGCGGCATGGCTGGTCTTGCCGCCGCGGCTGGTCAGGATGCCCTTGGCGGCGATCATGCCGTGCAGGTCGTCAGGGTTGGTCTCGCGCCGGACCAGGATGACCGCCTCACCCTCGGCCGCCCGCTCGACGGCACGGCCAGAGTCGAACACGGCCTTGCCGACGGCCGCGCCGGGCGACGCGCTCACGCCGGTGGCGATCTTGGTGACCTTGGCGCTGGTGTCGAACGTGGGGAACATCAGCCGGGCCAGTTCGGCGCCGGACACCCGGGCGAGTGCCTCGTCCATGTCGATGAGGCCCTCGTCCACGAACTGCAGGGCGATCCGGAACGCCGCCGCGGCAGTGCGCTTGCCCACCCGGGTCTGCAGCATCCACAGCTTGCCGCGCTCGACGGTGAACTCGATGTCGCACATGTCGCGGTAGTGGTTCTCCAGCGTCCGCATGATCTGGATCAGCTGGTCGAACGAGGTCTTGTCGATGCGCTCCAGGTCCTGCAGCGGGACGGTGTTCCTGATGCCGGCCACCACGTCCTCGCCCTGGGCGTTCTGCAGGTAGTCGCCGTAGACGCCCTGGGCGCCGGTGCCGGGGTCGCGGGTGAAGGCCACGCCGGTGCCCGAGTCCAGGCCCAGGTTACCGAACACCATCGCGACCACGCTCACGGCCGTGCCCAGGTCGGACGGGATGCGCTCCTGGCGGCGGTACAGGACCGCCCGGGGGGTGTTCCACGAGTCGAACACGGCGTTGATGGCCAGGCTCACCTGCTCCCTGGGGTCTTGCGGGAACTCCCTGTCCGCGTGCTTCTTGACGATGTCCTTGTACGTCGCGACGAGGTTCTGTAGGTCGCCGGCGTCCAGGTCGACGTCGTTACTGACCCCCCTGGCGTGCTTGGCGGCGTCGAGGGCGTGCTCGAAGTGCTCGCCGTCGACGCCGAGCACCGTCTTGCCGAACATCTGGATCAGGCGGCGGTAGGCGTCCCAGGCGAACCGCTCGTTGCCGGACTGCTTGGCCAGGCCCTGCACGGACTCGTCGGACAGGCCGATGTTCAGGACGGTGTCCATC
>Ga0187781_10004205_pt1 | contig 10747 bp, 10 predicted proteins | sample 0715_SJ02_MP02_2_FD_132447 | JGI IMG/M metagenome (GOLD analysis project Ga0187781, IMG submission 132447) | Tropical peat soil microbial communities from peatlands in Department of Meta, Colombia - 0715_SJ02_MP02_20_MG | ecosystem: Environmental > Terrestrial > Soil > Wetlands > Peat | place...
AAGACGCTGGTCGACGTGGGTCTCGGCTACGTCAGGCTCGGCCAGCCCGCCCCCACCCTGTCCGGAGGCGAGGCGCAGCGGGTCAAGCTCGCCTCGGAACTGCAGCGCCGGGCCACCGGTCGCACCATCTACGTGCTGGACGAGCCCACCACCGGGCTGCACTTCGAGGACATCCGCAAGCTGCTCGGCGTGCTGAACCGGCTGGTCGAGGCGGGCAACACGGTGATCGTGATCGAGCACAACCTGGATGTCATCAAGACCGCCGACTGGATCATCGACCTCGGGCCCGAGGGCGGCGGAGGCGGCGGGCTGGTGGTCGCCGCCGGGACGCCCGAGCAGATCGCCGCTGTCGAGGAAAGTTACACCGGCCAGTTCCTCAAGAAGCTCGTCAGCGTCTGACCGCGGCTTGTTCCGTGACCTTCGGCAGACCAGCCGAGCTGGGGCCGGACGGCAGTCGGCGGGTGACGGCCAGCGCGACCAGGCCCACCGCTGCCGCGATGCCGAACGCCACGGCGATGCCCAGGCGAAGGTCGTGGCCGGCGGCGGCCGCCACCGCCGCGCCACCCACGCCGATGCCGATCGCGGTGCCGAGCACGTCGGCCAGGTTCAGCGACGCCGACAGCTGTCCTTCTCGCCCGGGCGGCGCTTTCTGCAGCATCATCAGCGAGGTCGGCGCGTAGGCCAGGCCCATCCCGAGGCCGGCCACCGTCCAGGCCGCCAGGCCCTCGGCTACCGGAACGCCAGGCTGCAGGGCCAGGACCATCCCGGCGATCCCGGTCAGCACGATGGTCAGCCCGCAGCGCACCAGGCGGCGTCCTTCCCAGCTCTGGCTCAGCCGGGCCTGCACCCAGGCGCCGGCGGTCCAGGCCACCGTGGCACCGGTGACGGCAATGCTGGCCACCACCGGGGTGCGGTGGCGCACCGCGGTCACGGCCAGGGTCACGTAGGCGTCGGTGCCGAGGAACGTGAACGTCAGCAGGCCCCGGGTGAGGATCGTGGCGGGCAGCCCGGGGCGCGCGGTCAGGGTCCCGGCTGGGACCAGCCGGCGCAGCGCGGGCAGCCCGGCGGCCCCGCCCGCCGTAATCAGGGCCAGGCCGCCCAGGACGGTGCCGAGACGGCCCGGGGCCGCGCCGGAACCGGCCGAGAGCGTCAGGCCGGCCAGGATCAAGGCGGCACCTGCCGCGGTGCGAAGGCCATCGATCATGCGATGTTCTTCCGCCCCGGCGGCGGCGGGCGGGCCGAGCCGGATCAGAGCGGGCACCGCGATCGCCCCGGCCACCGCGACGATCGGCAGCAAGCCCAAGAACACCCACCGCCACCCGAGCAGGTGCGCCACCTCGGCGCTGACCGCGGGCCCGGCCAGTCCGGGCACGACCCACGCGGTGGACATTACTGCCATCATGCGGGCCCGCAGCGGCCCGGGCAGGCTGCGGCCGATCGTGGCGTAGGCCACCGAGGGCACCGCTCCAGCGCCGACGCCCTGCAGCACCCGCCCCGCGACCAGCACGCCCATCGAGGGTGCCAGGCCCGCCACGGCCAGGCCGGAGCCGAACAGTACCACCCCGGCCACGAACGGGAGCGCGGGCCCGCGCCGGTCGGCCTCCCGCCCGGCGGCCACGATACCGATCACGCTGCCCAGCATGAACCCGCTGAACACCCAGCCGTACAGGCGCAGGCCGCCCAGATCCCTGGCCACGACCGGCATCACGGTCACCACGGCCAGCGCCTCGGACGCCACGAAGGTGATCGTCAGGACCAGCCCGACGGTCAGCGCGCGTCGCTGCGGGGCCATCAGCCCCCCGCCCTGACCCTCGTCCATCAGCCTCTCCGTCCCGCCCGGCCCTTTGAGCCTAAGCGCACCACCGGGACCAATGAGCTCGGGCAGGCCTGGCGCCCCGGTGTTCCTGTGCGTGGCGCGGGCGGGTGGGGCTTGCGGCGGCGGTCGTGTAATAAGCGTTACGGGTCAGGTCGGCCGTTCGTCGAGACGGAAGCCGATCTTCAGGGTGACCTGGAAGTGACAGCGGCCGTCCTCGATGCGGCCCCGTATCCCGGTGACCTCGAACCAGTCGAGGTTGTGCAGGGTCTGCGAGGCGCGGCTGACGGCGCCCTTGATCGCGTCGTCGATTCCCTCGGTGGAGGAGCCGACGATCTCGCTGATCGAATACACGTGCTCTGCCATCGGTGATCCTTTCCGGCGAAGCCTCGGGGGCACGACTATACGCTCGACCTGTGCGAGAAACCGGCACCTAGGAAGCCAGCGCGGACAGGAGCGTGCGGTGGAGATCATGACCGGCAGCGGGGTGGCGCGAGCCGAGCTGGACGGAGACCGGCCGGACGGCGCGACACGGTTCCTGCTGGTCCTTACGCACGGGGCGGGCGGCAGCGCGGCCTCGCCCGACCTGCTGGCCGTACGCGACGCCGCGCTCGGGCTCGGCGGGTTGGTGGCCCGCGTCACCCAGCCGTACCGGGTCAAGGGCGCCCGTGCGCCGGGTTCGGCGGTGCGTCAGGACGCCGCCTGGCTCGAGGTTGTGGCCGCGCTGACTGCGCTCGCCCCCGGCGTCCCGCTGGTCCAGGGCGGGCGGAGCAACGGAGCACGGGTGGCGTGCCGCACGGCGGCCGCCGTCGGGGCCCGGGCCGTGATCGCGCTGGCGTTCCCGCTGCGGCCGCCGGGCCCTACCGGACAGAGCCGGGTGGCCGAGCTGCGGGCGGCGGGGACGGCCGGCGCCGCGGTGCTCGTGGTGAACGGCGAGCGTGACCCGTTCGGGATCCCCGGGGCCGGCGACGCGGACCGGGTCGTCACGGTGCCGGGGGAGACGCACTCGCTGAAGGGCCATCGTGCGGTGATCGCCGCAGCCGTGGCTGGCTGGCTGCCCGGCGTGCTGAACGGACCGAGTTCGAGCTGATGGTGGCAACAGGGGGGGCCGCTCAGATCAGGCGACCCGCTTGGTGCCGCCGGTGGCGGATTACGCCGCCGGCGCCTGCCCGCCGTGCTGCGGTACGACCCGGGCCGGACGGTCGAAGGCCAGGTCCGTAGGCCGGTGCGGCGCGATGGACGCGCCGTCAGGCAGGAGTTCCCCCGTGTCTTCGAAGATCACAATGCCGTTGCAGAGCAGGCTCCAGCCCTGCTCCGGATGGCTGACAACAGTGTGCGCCGCTTCGCGGTCCGGAGCTGTTGCCTCCGGACAAGGCGGCGAGTGTGGGCACATATCAGTGCCTCCTGGTTGGTTCATCGTCCGTATTCTCGAATATTTGCTAGTGTGCCGCAGTTCTCGCGATCGCTATATGGCTCAGCCGGATCGTTTTCCCGCTGGCCATCTGTAGCCTTTCGCCAGTTTCTGCTCGGCACAGACTGACTACTTATTGTAACTAACTGGTTCTACTGTGTACTACTTTACGGTACCTCTGCGCCTGTTTTCTGATACACCCGATCAAGTGGCCTAGACCAACTCTGCTCCCTCCCATGCTATGGCGCAAGCGACACGCCAAATCAGCACAATCGATTGTTGTGTATACATCTTCTCCGGGCCGCCTCGCCTGCGGCTCGAACGGCCCTCTATCTGGAGACGTCGCAGTGACCCGGAAGGTTCACCCCGACCGGGGCGGGAATTGAAACGCCGGAGAGCAGAGCTCAGGCCTTGGTGATCGGACCCATCAGCGGGCTGGGCTCGAACGTCACAGCCGGGATGTCGTTGAGGCGATGGGTTTCGCGCAGGGTGAGCAGACGCTCGGCCTCGGCGGTGAGGGCGTGGATCCGGGGCTTGGCCCTGGCCTTGCGCCGGTAGATGCGGTCGTCGTACCCGCGTGGGCCGATCTCCGCCCGCTGCGCCGCGAAGGCGGCGTGCATGGCGGCGGTCAGCGCGGAGTCCAGTTCCAGCGCCAGGCGGCGTAGTTCGGCGTCGGGAGCGCGCCGGGCCTGAGCCTCGCGGAACTGGCTCTCGGCCTCGCTCGCCGCGTCGAGAAGTTCGGTCCGCCGGGCCGCGAGCGCCGCGTCGGCCGCGTAGCTCTGCTCCGCTTCGCTGCTGGGCTTCTGCCGGCCCCTGACCCCAGGTCTCATGGGCCATAGAGTACGCGTGCTCAGGAATAGTTGCGGAAGGCGGGCCAGGCCTGCGCCCACGACGAGCGAAGCCCGGTGGCGACGAAGACCTGCGCGCCCTGCTCGTCGTCGCTGACGCCCAGGCCGTTCCAGAACGTGGCGACCAGGCGGACATGGGCGAACTCGCGGCGCAGCAGGACCGGGTCGACGTTCACCGCGATGACCGACCGGTCGCCCGCGGGCGGCGGGCCCCACAGCCAGAAGTTGTTGGCGCCGCTGTAGGCCTGCGGCAGGGCGAGCCCGGGACCGTACCGCTCGATCGCGCCCGCCTCACCGTAGTTCCCGGTCAGGATGGCGGTCTGCTGCCGCTGCGGGCCGGGCAGCGAGTCGTACTCCCGCGCGACCAGCGCGACCAGCTTCGGCCAGGCGATCGTCTCGGCCAGGTCGTAGTTGATCTTCTGCAGCGGCACCGTGTGCAGCGTCCGGGCCGGCAGCACCGACAGCGCCACCGGCGCCGCGATCAGCGCGCCGGCCAGCATGGCCGCGCCGGCCGCCGTCGCGGGCTTGATCTTGCGGGCCAGCGGTCGGCACGCCGCTAGCCGCCGCTCGAGCGGGACCGAGCCGGCCGCGAGCAGGAAGGTGTACGCCCCGCCCGGGTAGTACGGCTTGCCGCCCAGCACGAACTGCAGCACGATCGCGATGACGCAACCGATCGCGACCGGCCGGAAGGGCCGGGCCGCCGCGCTGCGCAGCGACCAGATCGCGCCGGTGATCCAGACCGAGGCGAGCACCGGGCCGGTGAACAGGACCTGTGCGAGCCAGTAGACGGCCCGATTGTGCCCGGCCGAGCCCTGCAGCGCGCGGAAGACATCCAGGTTCGGCCAGCCGTGCCCGGCCTGCCAGATGAGGTCCGGCGCGGCCAGCGCCGCGGCGATCAGGCCGCCGAGCAGCAGGTAACGGCTGCGCAGCAGGCGGGGGGCGTCGGTGGCGACGAATCCCGCGGCCAGCGCGGCCGCCAGGAAGCCGATGTTCCACTTGGCCTCGCTGCCGACCCCGACGCATCCGCCGATGGCCACCCACCAGCGCGGATCCTGGCTGGCCAGGAGCCGCATGACCAGTAGCAGGGTGAGCGCCCAGAACACGAAGTCGGGCATGGTCGTGGTCAGCTCGTGCATGGCGCCGAGGAACTCGGCGCAGGTCGCCGCGGCTAGCGCGGCCAGGAGCTGGCCGGTCCGGCCCGCGCCGAGCATCCGGCTCATCGCGGCCGTGGCCACGACCAGCGCGGCCAGGCCGAGCGCGGGCAGCACCCGGAAGCCGATCAGCGTATTGCCGAAGGCCGCGGCCGAGATCCGCGCCAGCAGCGGGGTGAGCGGCGGCTGGTCGACGTAGCCGAAGGCCAGGTGGTGCCCGGCGGCCAGGAAGTAGAGCTCGTCGCGGGCGTATCCGTAGCGTCCGCTGACCGCCATCTCGGCACCGAACCCGGTGGCGGCGATCACGGCGATGCCGACCCAGGGCGGCCGGGCCGGACGGGTTGCGGTTGCGGGCGGCTCGAGGGCCGTTCCCGTTGTCATGTTCATGGGGCCCATGGTGACGATGCGGGAGCCCCGGCCACATCGGACGCCGGGGCGGTTTGCCGGCTCCGCTCCGGGTCGGAGTGCGCGGTCGGCTCGAGGCCGCGGCTCCGCCTACGGTCGCAGCGGACGGATCCGCCTGCCGGCTGATCCGCAGGCCGCGCGCCAGGCCGTACCATCAGGTGGTGACGAGCGCGGTGGCACGGGTGGCCGGGCTCCCGCAGTCGCTGGGAGCCCGGATGGCCGCGCTTCCGCCGCGGCGCCGGGAGCGGGTCCAGGACACAGGGCTGGGCGCCGCGGTCACCGCGGTCAACGTCGTCGCGCTGCTGCCCTACCACGCCCACCTGCACCCGCTGTGGCTGGCCCTGACCCTGGTCGCCGCCCAGGGCATCCCGCTCGCGTGGCGCCGGTCCTGGCCCGTCCCCGTCCTGATCGTCGTCGCCGGCGTGCGGATCGCTTATGACCAGATCGGGTTCGGGTTCGCGCCGTTCCCGCTGGGGCCCGCGATCGCCTTTTATACCGTCATCGATCGCTGCGGCCCGGTGCTGCGCTGGGCCTCGGTCGCCGGCGCGGCCACCGGCATCGCCATCTCGGAGGCCGCGCCGGGTCACAACCAGCCCTACGATGCCATCTTCCAGGCTACGGTCTTCCTCACCGTGTGGGCCGCGGGCGTGCTCAGCCGCATCACGCGGGCGAACCTGCGGGCGGCGCAGGGCCGGGCCGACCGCGCCGAGGCCGTACTCGACCGGCAGACGGCCCTGGCCGCCGAGCGGGAGAGGACCAGGATCGCCCGTGAACTGCACGACGTCGTGGCGCATCACGTCAGCCTGATCGCGGTCCAGGCCGAGGCGGCGGCTTCCCTCCTGCCCGGCCGGCCTGACCAGGCCCGGTCGGCCGTGGACATCATCGGTGATACGGCCCGGCAGGCGCTGACCGAGCTGCGCCGGCTCCTCGGCGTCCTGCGCGGTCCCTCCGAGCGGCTGGAGACGGCGCCGTCGGCGTCGCTCGGCGAGCTCGGCGACGTGCTCGACCAGGTGCGCGGCGCCGGACTGCCGGTGGACTTGGAGATCGTGGGCACGCCCGGCCCGCTGTCCCCGGCGGTAGACCTGACCGCGTACCGCATCATCCAGGAGGCGCTGACCAACACGATCCGGCACTCCCGGGCCGATCAGGCCGCCGTTACCTTGTGCTACGAGCCTGGGCATATCACCGTGAGCGTCACCGAGTCGGGCCGGCGGCCGGACGGGCGCCCGCCGGGCCGGACTCCCGCCGGCGACGGCCGGCCAGGCTCACTGCTCGCCGGTTCCGGGCTTGGCCTGGCCGGCATCGCGGAGCGGGTGGCGTCCTGCGGCGGCAACCTGAGCGTCGGCCCGACCGAGGCCGACGGCTTCGCCGTCACCGCGCGGCTGCCGTCGCGATGACGATGCCCGCCCCGCCCGCCCCGATCAGGGTGCTCGTGGTCGACGACCAGGAACTGGTCCGCTCCGGGTTCTGCGTCATCCTGGACGCCGCCGAGGGCATCACGGTGGTGGGGGAGGCGGCCAACGGCGAGGCGGCCGTCTCGGCGGCGGCGGCGCACCACCCGGATGTGGTGCTCATGGACATCCGCATGCCGGGCATGGACGGGCTGGAGGCGACCCGGCTGCTCACCCGCGGCTCGCCCGGCCTACAAACTCCCAAGGTGGTCATGCTCACCACCTTCGACCTCGACGAGTACGTGTACGAGGCGCTGCGCGCCGGCGCCAGCGGGTTCCTGCTCAAGGACTCGCCCCGCGCTGACCTGATCGCTGCGGTCCGCGCGGCCGCGGCGGGCGACGCCATGCTCGCCCCGTCGGTCACCCGCCGCCTCATCGAGGCGTTCGCGCGCCGGCCCCCGGAGACTGCTCCCGCGCCGTCACGGCTTGCTTCGCTGACGGCGCGGGAGCGGGAGGTGCTGGTGCTGCTGGCCCGCGGCGGCAGCAACACCGAGATCGCGGCCGCGCTGGTCGTCAGCGAGGCGACGGTCAAGACGCACGTGGGCAACCTGCTGGCCAAGCTCGGGCTCAGGGACCGCGTGCAGGCCGTGATCCTGGCCTACGAGACCGGCATCGTCATCCCCGGCCAGCCCTCGGCCCAAGGGGAGTGAAACCCGGGTTTCACCACCCTCTAGCGTGCTGAAACCCGGGTTTCATCACATGGAGCTCCCGCGTGGGAGCGCCCGCGCGGCGCTCGCGGATCCGTCTAGGCCTCCGTGGCCGGCTCGCCGCTCTGGCCGAACACCACGTGGACGGCGCGCTCCTCGGTGCCGCGCAGGACGGTCAGCTCGAGGCTGCCGCCAGCGGCCGCCGCCCGGAGCGCGCCGAAAAGGTCGTCGACCGTGCGGATGGGCTGCCCCGCGGCCCCGACGATGAGGTCGCCGCGGGCCAGACCGGCGTTAGCGGCCGGGCTGTTCTCGGAGACCTCGCGGATGAGCAGGCCGTCGGCCTCGGGGAGGCCGACGGCGCGGCGCAGCCGCCTGGCCACGTGGCCCGGAGCGATCGCGACGCCTAGCTGCGGGGGCCGGACGGATTCCCCGCGGGCCAGCGTGTCGACCCGGCCTCGCAGCGCCTCGTCGGCGGGGATGGCCAGGTAGAAGCCCTCGCCCAGGCGGTTGGTGTTGATCCCGAGCAGCTGCCCCGCGGCGTTCAGGACCGGGCCGCCCGAGGAGCCGGGCAGCAGCGGAGCCGTGTGCTCGAGGCTGCCGGTGATGCGCGCGCCGCGCGGGCCGCGGAAGGCACGGTCGACGCCGGAGACGAATCCGAACGTCACCCGCAGCCCGCGCCCTCCGGGGTTGGCCAGCCCGAAGACGGGCGTCCCGATGGCGGGCCCGTCGCTGGCCCACGGCAGGGCCGGCGCCGGACCGGTCTCGACCTCGATGACGGCGAGGTCGCCGTCGATGTCGGTGCCGGCCACGGTCCCCTCGGCCGTGTGCCCGTCGGCGAAGGTGACCGTCACCTTGCTGCCGCGGACATTGTGCGCGTTGGTCAGCACCCGGCCTTCGCCGAGCACGATGCCCGAACCGACGCCCCACCGCTGCCCGATGCCCACCACCGACGAGCCGGCCTCTCCGGCGAGCCGCGCGATGCCGGCTCCGATCTCATCGAGTACTGTCATTGTCTTCACACCCCTTCGAGTTAGTAGTAACTTGCAAATTACTACTGACATGAGAGGTGTCAATGCGGACCGCTACGATTTCGCTCATGGCTCAGCGGGAAACGGCCTCCTCACCGCTCGCGGAAGCACTGGCCAGGGTCGGCGACCGGTGGACCCTGCTGGTGGTGGAGGCGCTGCTCGCCGGGCCGCAGCGGTTCAATGATCTGCTCGATCAGCTGCCGGGCATCGCGGCGAACATCCTGTCCGAGCGCCTCAAGCGGCTCGAACGGGAAGGGCTACTGGTGGCCCGGCCCTATTCTGACCGCCCGCCCCGCGCCGCCTACCAGCTGACCGCCGAGGGCAGCGAGCTCGCCGGGGCGCTCCGCCTGCTGGCGGCCTGGGGGGCCGGGCACGCCGATCCGGGCCAGGCCCCGGTACATCCCGCCTGCGGGACTCCGGTCGAGGCCCGCTGGTACTGCCCGACCTGCGACCGCCTCGTCGACGACGAGCCGCCGCAGCCCGACGTGCGTTACGTGTAGCTGCTCAGGCTAGGCTGGCCGCCCATCTCGAGTGCAGCGCGGCGTACTCCCCGTCGCCGGCCATCAGCTCGCCCGGCGGGCCGTCCTCGGTGATCCGGCCGTGGTCCAGCACCAGCACCCGGTCGGCGATCGCCACGGTGGACAGCCGGTGGGCGATGATGACGGCCGTCCGGTCGGCCAGCACGGTCCGCAGCGCGGCCTGTACCAGCCGCTCGCTCGGGATATCGAGCAGCGAGGTGGCCTCGTCCAGGACGAGCACGGCCGGGGCGGCCAGGAACGCCCGCGCGAACGAGATGAGCTGGCGCTGCCCTGCCGACAGCCGGCCGCCGCGCTTCCCGACCGGGGTGTCATACCCTTCGGGCAGCGCGTCGATGAAGTCGTGCGCGCCGATCATCCGGGCCGCCCGGCGCACGTCGGCGTCCGACGCGTCCGGGCGGCCGAGCCGGATGTTGTCCGCGACCGACCCCTCGAACAGGAAGTTCTCCTGGGTGATCACGATCACCTCGGCGCGCAGCACCGAATCGGGCAGCTGCCGCAGGTCGATCCCGTCCAGCGTGACCCGGCCCGAGCGCGGGTCGTAGAACCGGCCGAGCAGCCGCGCGATCGTCGTCTTGCCCGCGCCGGTCTCGCCGACCAGGGCGACCGTCTGCCCGGCCGGGATGTCGATCTCCAGGCTCGGCAGCACGAGGTTGTCCCGGTAGCCGAAGGTGACCGACTCGAACCGCACCCGCCGACCCGACGGTATGTCGCCCGGGGGACGATCGCTCTCTCCCGGGGGGACCCATCCCCCGGCAGCCCCGTCGGGAGACCCCTCGTCCGGGAGGGCTACCCACCTCGCCGGGTCTTCGGTGGCGATGGCCCCGTCACGTCCAGGCAAAGGCGCGGGCGACGCCGGCTCCGGCACCGAAGGCTCCTGGTCCAGCACGCCGGAGATCTTCTCCAGGCCGGAGGCGGCGGACTGGAACGTGTTGTAGAACTGCGACACGTCCTGCAGCGGGTCGAAGAAGCGCAGCAGGTAGAGCAGGAAGGTGGTGAGTACGCCCACCTTGATGTCGCCGTCGATGACCAGCAGCCCGCCGTAGCCGAGGACTATGCCCGTGATGGTGTTGCCCACCAGCGAGATGCTCGGCCCGAAGACGGCGTAGAGCCGGGAGGCATGCCTGCTCGATTCGGCGTAGTCCTGGCCCAGCCGGGAGAAGATCGCCGAGTTCCGCGGCTCCCGGCGAAAGGCCTGCACCGCCCGGATCCCGCCGAACGTCTCGACGAACAGCACGATGACGAGCGCGATGGCTTCCCTGGTGCGGCGGTAGGCGCGGGCCGACTCGTGCCGGAACCACGCCGTCATCCAGGTCAGCGGGATGAAGCCGGCCAGCACGACCAGGCCCAGCTGCCAGTCCAGGAGCAGCATGCTGGTCCCGACCAGCAGCAGGGTCAAAATGGCCGCGATGTGCGAGTCCAGGCCCTCCTCGAACCGGTCGGAGATGGCGTCGATG
>Ga0187781_10004206_pt1 | contig 10746 bp, 11 predicted proteins | sample 0715_SJ02_MP02_2_FD_132447 | JGI IMG/M metagenome (GOLD analysis project Ga0187781, IMG submission 132447) | Tropical peat soil microbial communities from peatlands in Department of Meta, Colombia - 0715_SJ02_MP02_20_MG | ecosystem: Environmental > Terrestrial > Soil > Wetlands > Peat | place...
ACGGCCGCTACAGGTTAGATGAGCTTGTCGAAGAGTCGAGCTAATTCCGTTACGCCCAGTTCCTCGGCGCGCGCATTCTCCTTAATTTCAAGAACGCGCAATTCGTCGCGCACGCGATCAGCCCCATAGCGCGACGCCAGATTATTGGCCAGAGTTTTACGCTTCTGCGCAAAGCTCTGTTTCGCAAAATCAAGAAATGCCCGCCGCGAATCGTCCGCGACCGGGCGCTTCGTCAGCATGTCGAAGACAACGAGCGCAGAGACGACCGCCGGCGGCGGCGAAAAGGCCCCGGGCGGAATCCGAAAGCGAATCTGCGGGACTGCGTGCAGTTGAGCTAGGACGCTGAGATAGCCATAGTCGCGTGTCCCGGGATGCGCAGTGATGCGCTCCGCAACCTCGAGTTGAACCACGCAGGCCATGGCGCGGATGCGTTCCGGGGACTCGAGCAGACGGTGAAGGATCGGAGATGTGATGTAGTAGGGCAGATTCCCAAAAACGTAGGCGGCCGCAGTCTGGTGGAGACGGCAGATTTCTCCTACATCAGTCTCGAGAATATCCGCCCTCATCACTTCGACGTTGGCGATGCCTGCGAATTTCAGCGCCAGGCTCGCCGCCAGGCCGGAATCGAGTTCAACGGCAACCACACGTCCGGCGCGCTCTGCCAGCAGGTCCGTCATGGCGCCGTCGCCCGGGCCGATTTCGATCACCAGTTTGCCCGGCTCGATCGAAAACGACTCGGCGATGCGCCGCCGATACCTGGCACTGGTGAGGAAATGCTGGCCGAGTTTGGGACGTTTCGCGGTCAAGCAGTCCGAGGTTAGGCGAAGCCAGCGCCTCGCGCAAGGGATACCCGCGACAAGGGCGGTTATCGCAGGGTGATAAGGTGAACGCAGGGTGACCTTCCGTGTCCAGGCGTCACTTGATATCTCAAGGCCTGCTTGCGGCGCTGATGCTGAGTTGCGCTGAAGCTGCTGGCGCCTTCACGTCCGTGGTGGTCGTCCGGACGGCGAAGGAGATCGCTATCGCCGCCGACAGCGAGCGCGTTGTGATGTCCCCCGGCGGCGCCAGCGCAAATGAGATCTGCAAGATCCGGCGTGAGGGTCACATCTACTTCTCGCTTGCCGAGGTCATCAAGGACAGCGCCACGGGATTCGACGCCTATCGGACTGCAAGCGACGCGGCAGGCGGGGCGGCGAGTGTCCAGGACGCCGCAGACGCATTTCAGAGGGCAATCAATCCTTATCTGGTGCCGACGCTCAAGAGCGTCCGGCAGAACTATCCCGCGTATTACCAGGCAACCATCCACAATGGCAGCCTGCTTGACGCGATGTTTTTCGGTGTGGAGCAGAGGGTGCCGATCGTCGTCATGATGACGTTCGCAGTCTTTGATTGGAATGCCTCCGATCCCCTTATCGTGCCGACTCGAGCCGTACATCACGAGACCGGGGCGGAAGTCCAGATCCTCTGGATCGGCAGCATCGCGCCCATCATGGCGACGATGCGCGATCAGGGCTGGCGACAAGCGATCGCCGGGCTGCCGCCTCCGCAGGCCGCATTTGCGCTCGTGAACATTGCCTTGCAGGCCAATCCCGAAGTGATCGCGCCGCCGATTGACGTTCTTGAGGTCAAGGGCGACCACGCACGCTGGATCCGGAGAAGCCGCGCCTCGAAGTGCCGATCCTTCCGCTAGAAAGCAGACACCGTGCTATCGTGTCGGATATGGGAAGTCGCGAACACGCCGCCTTTCGCTGGATGGACCTTGTCTGGCTCGCGCTGATCGGTTTTCTGGCGGTACTGAACCCACGCCTGGAGATTCACAAGCAGTTGATACTGCTGGCCATCGGGCTCTTCCAGATCTTCGATCGCAGGCTGCTTGCGCCGTTGCCGGCCAACCGCCGCAACGCGTATAGCGTGCTCATCAAAATCCTGCTTGCGACTCTCCTGCTGGGTCATACGGCGACGCTGCCCATCGCCAGCCCGTACTGGCTGATCTATTACGTTCCCGTCGTTTCGGCCGCCACGCTGTTCGAGGCCCGTGGCACCCTCTTATGGACGGCTCTGGCATCAGCGGCTTACTGTTCGTACCTGATTCCGGCCTTGAAAGAGTTTGAGCTGACTCCCTCGGGCGAGACCGAACTGGCGTTGCGAGTTCTCTTTCTTTTTCTGGCGGCGATCATCGTCAACCAGTTTGCCACGGCGAACCGGCGGCAGGCCGAAGGCTACCGCCGCCTTGCCGAGGAACTGGCGGACACCAACAAGCGTTTGCAGCAGGCGCAGGCGGAGGTGCGGCGGTCCGAGCGCCTAGCCGCGCTTGGCCAACTCACAGCCGGGGTCGCGCATGAGATTCGCAATCCGCTGGGCGTGATCAAGGGATCGGCCGAAATGCTGGCGCAGAAAATCTCATCCACGGATAAGCTGGCGGGCGAGCTTGCGGGCTATATTTCCACTGAAGTCGACCGATTGAACGGCATCGTCAGCCGCTTTCTGGACTTCGCCCGGCCCTTGCAGCTCCATCGGCGGCCTGAAGAGATTCCGCCGCTGCTCGATCGGTCGCTGAAAGCTGTGCGCGACGGGCGCACGCAGGACACTGTGCAGGTCGAACGGCAATACGCCCCAGGCCTTCCGCCTGTTCCGCTCGATGCCGACCTTTGCGAGCAGGTGTTCACGAACCTAGCCCTCAATGCCTACCAGGCCATGGGCCAGAACGGCGGCACGCTGCGCGTCAGCGCGCGCCCGGCCAACTCCGGCGTCCGGCCGGGCGTCGAAATTGAGTTCGCAGACACGGGTCCCGGCGTGTCTCCCGAGCTTCGCGAGCAGATCTTCAACCCGTTTTTCACCACCAAGCGCGACGGCGTGGGGCTTGGCCTCTCGATCGTTTCGAGGATCATCGATGAGCACGGCGGGTCGATTCGCCTGGCCGGCGAGCCCGGCGAAGGCGCTCGATTTCGCATCTTTTTGCCGGCCGATTGACGGCCCACGGACTTCATATGCCCACCATTCTGATTGTTGAAGACGAACCCAAGATGCAGCGCCTGCTTACGCTCACGCTGACTGAAGAGGGCTACACGATCCACGCCACGGGTGACGCGGAGAGCGGCCTGAAGCTGCTGCGCAGCGAGGCCGTAGACCTGGTCATCACCGACCTGAAGCTGCCCGGCATGGACGGGCTCGAGTTCCTGCAGGCCGTCAAACGCACCAACGGCGACCTGCCGGTGATCGTGATGACCGCCTATGGGTCCGTCAACACTGCCGTGGAAGCGATGAAATCGGGCGCCAGCGATTATGTTCTCAAGCCGTTTTCGCTCGATGAAATGAAGTTGATCGTGGGCAAGGAGCTGGACGTTCATCGCCTGCGCGAGGAGAATCGCTCGCTGCGCGAAGCGCTGGGCGAGCGCTATGAATTCAAGAACATCGTCGCGCACAGCCCGAAGATGCAGCAGGTGCTGGCCACGGTGGCCCGCGTGGCCTCGACCTCGTCTACGGTTCTGCTGGGAGGAGAAAGCGGTGTGGGCAAGGATCTGGTGGCCCGCGCCATCCACGAGCACTCGCGTCGCGCTGCGGGCCCTTTTGTCAAGATCAACTCCACCGCCATCCCGGAAAATCTGCTGGAGAGCGAACTCTTCGGCTATGAGAAAGGCGCCTTCACCGGCGCCGCCACTTCGAAGCCCGGCAAATTTGAGCTGGCCGACAAAGGCACGCTTTTTCTGGACGAGATCGGCGACGTTCCGCCGGCGACGCAGGTGAAGCTCTTGCGCGTACTCCAGGAGCGCGAGTTCGAGCGGCTGGGCGGCACGCGGACTCTGAAGGTTGACGTGCGCCTGGTGGCCGCAACCAATCGCGATCTGCGCGCGGCGCTCGAGCAGGGCGCTTTCCGCGAGGACCTGTACTACCGGCTGAACGTTGTTCCCATCAACATCCCGGCCCTACGCGAGCACAAGGAGGACATTCCGGCGCTGGTGGAACATTTTATCCGCCAGCAGGCCCCGGAGGCCGGCAAGAACATCACCGGAATCTCCCCTGAAGCCATGCGGATACTCATCAACTTTCACTGGCCGGGGAACGTGCGCGAGCTGCGCAATATTATCGAGCGCGCCATCGCGCTCTCGGCCGGCGGCCGGATCGAGGCTGCGGACATCCAGTTGGACGTCAGCCCGCCGCGGGGCGGCGCCGCGGAGCCCGGCGCAGCCGCCGGCATCGCCTTTCCTCCGGAAGGCATGAGTCTGGACCAGTTCGAGGAGGAGATTATTCGCGAGTCGCTTCGCCGCGCAGCGGGCAACAAGAGCCAGGCGGCGCGACTGCTCGGGCTTTCGCGAAACGCCCTGCGTTACCGGCTCTCCAAGATGGGCGTGGCGGACGAACCCGAGGCGGGCAAGCCGGAGAATGGCGAATAACTCAGCGCTGTTTCGCGACGTGCCGCTTCCGCAGGCGCGCGATGCAGTCGATTTCGACCTTGATGCCCGGCAGCGTGCAGCCGATCGTGGTCCGCGCCGGAGGATCGTCGGGAAAGAACTCGCGGAAGACCGCGTTCATGGCGGGAAAATCATCGAGATCGGCGAGAAATACTCCCATGCGGACGGCGTCGCGAAGCGAACTGCCCGAAGCTTCCAGTATCGCCGCGATATTCTGCAATGTCCGGCGCGTCTCTGAACGAATATCGCCAAGCTCCACTTCGTTAGTGACAGGATTGATGGGCCCCTGACCGGCCACAAAGACAAACCCGTCGCACACGACGGCCTGCGAATACGGACCGAGGGGACGCGGCCCCGCGGCCGTTCGAATCACTTTGCGCATCAAGCCTCCAGGAAAAGTCGCTCCGAATAGAGCCCAGAAATTCGATTGGGCGCCGTGCGGCTCCGGCCGGCAGGTGGACCGCGAGACTCAATCCTGCCACGACCCGAGCAGTCGGCGCAAGACGACAAGCTGCCCCAGGTGGTAAGCGTTGTGATCGGCTATGAGCAGAGCCTCGCGCAGGACCGTTTGGCCGTCGCCGTGCGGAATCCGCGCGTGCAAGTCCGTTTTCGGGTCAGCCACCAGGCGCTCCATCGCCTTGCGATCGCTCCGTAAGGCCGCCACGCTGCGGTCCCAGTCCGCCGCCGACGCCGGAGCGTCGGACTGCGGCCAGTAGCCGTCAGGCCAGGCGGGCGAAACGTGTTTCGGGTTCCGGCTGAACTCCAGGATGTCCCACTGCGCGATCCGTATGTGTTCGAGTACCCGCCAAGGCGTAAACGGCAGCCCGGCAGGCTTCGCCCCGCGCAGATCCTCCGGCAGATCGGCGACCGCTTTGTCGAAGTCCAGGTGCGCGCCGCCGCCCTTGAGCAGGTAGAGAACGTGGTCGCGCAGCGACCGGTCGGCGGCATCCGTTCGACGCGCCGGTTGCGCCCGCTTTACAGTCCTGCCTGCCTTCTTCGTCTTCCTGGGTGATTTTCGAGCCGCCATGAGATCCTCCTTGCCGCCTATGTCTTCCGCGGCGGCCGCGGTTTTGCCGCGGGCTCCAGCGATCGCGCCAGGCGCAGCGCGTCAAACCCAAACTTATCACGAACGCGATCCGCGGCGCGCGCCAGGCGGTCCTCGCGGTCGTGCTGTGGCGCTTCCAGTAGATTCTTCTGGAAACCCGCGTGTTCGAGATGCGACGCCCGGACGCCGAGCAGACGCACCCTCTGGTCCGGCCTGAAGGTCTTCCCAAAAAGCGAACGCGCGCTCTGGAAGATCACCGAGTCCAGATGCGTAGGCTCGTCGAGCGTCATGTCGCGCGTCAAGGTGCGAAAAGGCGCGAAGCGGATCTTCACCCCGACGGTGCGCGCGTAGAATCCATGCTCGCGCAGGCGCCGGCCCACGCGCTCGGCGAGCAGCGAAAGCGTGCGCTCGAGCTCGGCCGCATCGGCAGTGTCGCGATCGAAGGTCGTCTCGTGGCTGATCTGCTTCGTTTCCTCGCCGTATCGATACGCCTCGATGTCGCGGCCCAGGGACTTCGAGTGCAGCCACTCGCCGTATTTGCCGAAGCGCTGAGTGAGATGGTCCCCGCCGAGCGCCTGCAGATCGCCGATCGTCCAGATGCCGAGCGACGCGAGTTCCAGCTCGGTCACTTTACCGATCCCCGGCATGCGGCGCACCGGCAGCGGCGCCAGAAACGCGGGCTCGCAGCCTGGAAAGACGTAAAGCATGCCGTGCGGCTTGGCCTGATCGGAGGCGATCTTGGCGACGACGTGCGAGGTCGCGGCGCCGATCGAGCAATTCAGCCCGGTCTTCTCTTTGACGGTGCGGATCAGGCGGTCGCCCGCTACGGGCGCCGGACCTTGCAACCGCTCCGATCCCGTCAGGTCGAGATAGGCCTCGTCGATCGAGACGCGTTCCACGTCCGGGGTGAATTGGTCGAAGATCCCGGAAACAACCTCGCTGTAGTGGTGATACTTCTCGTAATTACCGCGCAGAAAGATCGCGTGGGGGCAGAGCTGCCTGGCTTTGCCGATCGGCTGCGCCGAATGCACGCCGAACTTGCGCGCTTCGTAGCTCGCCGCCGCCACCACGCCGCGCCCGCCGGGATCGGCGCCGACGATCACCGCCTTGCCGCGCAGCCACGGATTTTCAAGCTCCTCCACCGACACGTAGAAGGCGTCCATGTCGACGTGAAGAATTTGCTTGGGATGAGTCATCTGCATTGCAGGTGTCAGTAGTCCGTTGTCCGTGGTCCGTGGTCAGTTGACGGTAGTCTGTTTCCCTGCCTGGGTTGAGTCATCCTCAGCTAACTACTGACTGACAGCCGCCACCAAACGACTGACAACGGACTCCTACACTTTTTCTGAGCCACTACTACGCGCGGAATTCCCGCCAGATCCGGACGCACCGCGGTCGCGGTCCAGCCCTCACCAAGCAAGCCCGACACCTTGGCTGCCTGATTGTATCCGACCTCGACCGCCACGCGGCCTCCCGGACGAAGCGACGCCAGGCTCTGAGCAAAAAGCAGCGAATAGATCTCGTCGCCGCGACCGGTTCCGCCCCAGGCGATGCGCGGCTCCCACTCGCGCACCCCGCGCTGGACGCGATCGAGCTCGTCACCGCCGACGTAGGGCGGATTCGAAACCACGAAATCCAAAGTGGCGCCGGCCACCGGGCTCAGCAGGTCAGATTGCACAAAGCGCACGCGATCATCGAGCCCGAGCCGCCGGGCGTTGCGCTGTGCCACCTCGAGCGCCGGCCGTGAGATGTCAATGCCATAAATGAAGGCGCGCGGCGCCTCCGATGCCAGCGCCAGAGCGATGCACCCCGATCCCGTCCCGGCGTCGACGATCCGCAAGGCGGCGTTCCCGCGACCCTCCGCGCGTGCCAGTTCCAATACCGTCTCCACCAGGTGCTCGGTCTCCGGGCGCGGGATCAGGACGTCCGGGGTCACCTCGAAGTCCAGTCCCCAGAACTCCTGGTGACCGGTGATGTACTGCGTCGGCTTGCCGGTGGCGCGCTCCGCGACCAGGGCGAAGTAGCGCTCCGTCGCCTCAGCGGCCAGCTCGATTTCGGGATTGGTGTAAAGATAGGCGCGATCGCAGCCGAGCACGTGCATCAGCAGCAGCTCCGCGGCCAGCGTGGCAGACGGCACCTCGGCGGCCTGCAGGTCGGCGATCGCGGTTCGCAGCGCTTGCCGGATTTGCACCGCTGCGGCGAGCCTGGATGCGTCAGCCATGGCTCGCCTCAGGCCGCGGCGCTGTCGCCTTCGGCCTTCAGGCGTTCGGCGCGGAAATAGGCGGTGAGAGCTTCGATCATCTCGTCGATCTTGCCGTCCATCACGCGATCGAGCTGATGCAGGCTGAGTCCGATGCGATGATCGGTCACGCGGTTCTGCGGAAAATTATAGGTGCGGATCTTCTCGCTGCGGTCGCCGCTGCCGATCATCTGGCGCCGCTCTGCCGTGAGCTGCTGCTGCTGTTTCTGCAGCTCCATTTCGTAAAGGCGCGAACGCAGCACGCGCAGCGCCTTGGCGCGATTCTTGATCTGCGATTTCTCGTCCTGGCACGAGACCACGAGATTCGTCGGCAGGTGCGTGATGCGCACCGCCGAATACGTGGTGTTCACCGACTGGCCGCCCGGGCCCGAGGAGCAGAAGGTGTCGATGCGGATGTCCTTGGGATCGATCTGGACCTCCACCTCGTCGGCTTCGGGCAGCACCACCACGCTGACCGCCGAGGTGTGAATGCGTCCCTGCTGCTCGGTGGCCGGCACGCGCTGCACCCGATGGACGCCGCTTTCGTACTTAAGCTGGCTGAAAGCGCCCTTGCCTTCGATCAGCGCGATCACTTCCTTGAGACCTCCGACGGCCGAAAGGCTGCTCGAAAGCACCTCGACGCGCCATCGCCGGCCCTCCGCGTATCGCGAGTACATGCGGAAGAGCTCCTCGGCAAACAATGTAGCCTCGTCGCCGCCCGTGCCGGCGCGGATCTCGAGCACCACGCTCTTTTCGTCGTTGGGATCGTGGGGCAGCAGCAGTGTCTTGATTTCCTCCTCCACGCGCTCGCGCTGCGGCTCGAGCCCGGCGAGCTCCTCTTCGGCCATCTGCTTCATGGCCGCGTCAGACCCCGACTCCGCCAGAAGTGCCCGGGTCTCCGTGAGCGACTTCTCAATGCCCTTGAACTCGCGATACTTCTCCACTACGGCGGAAAGATCGGAATGCGCCTTGGCGGTCTTTTGATAAAGCGCCGGATCGGCCAACACCGCAGGGTCGCCGAGCTGCTCGGTCAGTTCGTCGTACTTCCTTTCGATTTCAGCGAGTTTGTCGAGGAAATTCATGTCAATGAGATCCCAGGTTCGCCGGAATCAGCCGCTCCACGATTACCACATCGCGCCAGACGCCGTCCAGCCGGCCGTGCTTCTCGTAGGTGCCCACCTGGCGAAAGCCGAGCGATTCGATCAGCCTGAGGCTGGCCGCGTTCTCGGGAAACACCCGCGAAACCAGCTTCCAGAACCCTGCTTCTTCCGCGGCATCGATCAACGTCGCCATCGCCAGCCGCCCTGCCCCGCGACGCCGCCAATCGCGCACCACATAGAGCGACGCCTCCGCGATTCCCGCGTAGCACTCGCGCGGCCGGTAGACGAACGTGGCGGCGAAAGCGATAACGCGTCCGTCTTCCTCAATCACCACGAAGGGATGAATGCCGTCGAACCAGCCCTCGATTTCCGCCGTGCTGCGCGCACGCGTCTCGAAGGTCGCGACCCGGTCCTCGATGCCCTGATTGTAAATCGCCGCCATGGCGGACGCATCGCTGCGCGCCGCCCGCCGGGCGCGCATTAGGCCACCACCAGCTCGCCGCCGCGCGCCTTCTCGAGCGTCATGGCAGCCTCCAGCGACCTGACGGCCGTCTCGAGCTGGCTGTCGTCCGGCTCGCGCGTGGTGACGCGCTGCAGCCAGAGCCCGGGCTGCGACGCCCAGCGCCACAATCGTCCCTGCGACTTGGCGGCGAAGCGGATGAACTCGTAGGAGACGCCCGCGATCACCGGGAGCAGCAGCAGGCGTCCGATCAGCTTGCCGGCGAATGACTGGAACGGCAGCAGCATGTAAAAGAACATGGCGATTACCATCACCACCAGCAGGAAGCTGGTGCCGCAGCGCGGATGGAATCGCGTCGAGCCGCGCGCCGTCTCCACGTCCATGCGTCCGGTCTTTTCGTACGCCCACACCACCTTGTGCTCGGCGCCGTGATACTCGAACACCCGCTTGATTTCCTTCGATTGGGCCAGCAGCGCGAGGAATCCGAGAAAGAATGCGATGCGGATGATGCCGTCGACGAAGTTGAAGACCACCAGGTTGCCCACCACGCGGTAGTGCGTCTGGAGTTTCGTCGCCATGTAGAGCGGCAGCAGCTTGTACAGCGCGACAAAGAAGGCCAGCGAAAGCAGAATATTCAGCGCCAGAAGCCAGCGATTCATCTCCGGCTTCTTTTTCTCGGGCTTCGTCTCGGGCGCGTCAGGATCCTCCATGGCAAACTCGGCGGAATACTTCAGCGCTCGGACGCCCAGCGCCATCGCCTGGCCCAGCGTCGCGAGTCCCCGCAGAATCGGATAGCGCAGCCACGGATGCCGCTCCGACGGCCGGTCCAGGTAGTCCTGCCCGATGACAATCGAACCGTTCGGCCGCCGCACCGCCACGGCGTAGGAGTGCGGCGAGCGCATCATCACGCCCTCGAGCACCGCCTGCCCGCCCACCAGGACTTCTTCGGGGCCCTGAACGAGCGGTAGCGCCGCCAGGCGCACCATGCGCCATCCCATCGATTTGAAAACGCCCAAAAGCTGCTTCGATGTCATTGGTACCACTTCACCGCCCTTAAGCCATGCCAAACCCGGATGATTAGATGCGCAGCAGGTGTGCCGAGACAAGAATAACGAGGGGTGATAACCAGTGTCAAATAGGATGGTTAGGCATTTCAAGGGGCCAAGGGATGATAAGGGGTTCGCGGTTCCGGGCTTGGGCTCGCGGTTCACGGTTCGGGGTTCGGGATTCGGGGCTCGGGATTCGGTTTCAGAGGTTCGGTCAGGGGTTCGGTGTTAAAGTCAGACGTTAAGTGCCATCTCTCAGGCGCTCAGCGCATTAGAGTGATTCCATAATGGCGTCGGCTCCTAAGCTCCGGTAGTCTTGGGTTGTCCTAGACTACTTTCCGGTGCAAAAATGACCGGTTTCGATCAATGAATTCGCGTGTTGTATCCGACGAATTGTGCGCGAACGCTCCATTTTTCGCTTGACAGGCAGCGTTGCTTCAGTTAACCTCA
>Ga0187781_10004207_pt1 | contig 10745 bp, 13 predicted proteins | sample 0715_SJ02_MP02_2_FD_132447 | JGI IMG/M metagenome (GOLD analysis project Ga0187781, IMG submission 132447) | Tropical peat soil microbial communities from peatlands in Department of Meta, Colombia - 0715_SJ02_MP02_20_MG | ecosystem: Environmental > Terrestrial > Soil > Wetlands > Peat | place...
CGCATTCCGGCCGCCACGCCGCCGACGCTGCCCCAAATAGCCGCCGATTCAAACGCGCTGCCGGCGCCGGCAAAGTCGCCGACGGCGAGCAGGTAGAATCCGAGGGCCGTCGCGCGCAGGGCCTGCACGATGGCCTCGGCGGCGATTGACGCGGTGGTCGATTTCAAGGTGCGATCCAACGCCTGGGTCATCGACTGCGAATAGACAAGCGCCGTACTGATGTTGCGTCCCAGCCCGATGGCAAACCGGTCAAAGGTCAGGCTTGCCGCTTCTCCCAACGTCATAAGAGCGGTGCCGACCGCTGAACTTTCTGTAAGAAACTCGCTGCTCCAGTCCTCCTGACCCCTCTGCACCTGCATGAACTCCGCGCGGACGGATTCCATCTGCTCGGTGGTCTTGCTGCGAAAAGCCTCCAGCGCCGCCTGCGCCTGAGACGGATCGGCATTTACGCGAAATAACAAACCTAAGGAGCCTTGGGCCATACGCGAGTCCTTCAGTCCGGAGTCAGTGAGTCGCTCAGTCCGGAGTCGATTGTTCCGAAGTCGAATGACTGAGCGACTTCGGACTGCCAGACTCCGGACTATCGTTTACGCATCTGCTCTTCCCGCCAGCGCCACAGCGCCACCGCGGCGGCGAAGTCAAGCTGCGCCGCCACCACCGGCGGTGAGACGTCCAGAAGCTCACTTGGGCGGCAGGACCACGTTTCCGCGACCTGCGCCACTCGCAGCAGGTGCTCCGTTTGCACGAAACCCGGCGAGGTCGCCGGATACCGAGGCGACCTCGCCCACCGCCCATCGCACCACAAAGGTCGCGTCCTCGAGATCGAGCAGATCGGGCGAAATCTCGCCCGGGCCGGGCTCGAGCGCGAGGCGCGGCTCAACAAACACCTCGCCCAGCAGCGGCACCATCCATTCCGCCAGCGCGCGCAGATCCTCCACCGTCTCGAGGCGCGCCTGGCCGCCTTCCAGCCGGACGGCGAGACTGGCCGGGAGCAGTCCGCGAAACAGAAACCACATCGGGCTCGGCCGGCGCAGCAGAACCTTGAGACCTGACTTGGGCAGCACGACGCATTCGGGCTGCCCGCGCTGTTGGGCCGCGAACAGAAAGTCATCTGAGGATGCGAAGCCGTTCTTTGCCTTTGGGGCGTTCGGCGCACCACTGACGTCCGAATTGGAATTCTGAGTTCCCACAAGACCCTCAATCAACCGAATGCCGAGTGACGAATAGATAAGTGCCAACCCTGAGCTCCGGCTATTCGCTACTCGCTAGTCACTATTTCCCACTGTCGCCCCTCTGCTCATGGTTCACCATTCAGATTTGCCGATAGAACTGCGCCACCTGATCGCCCGGGGCGCGGCCCAGCACAGCCAGTCCCTCAAAGCGAACCTTGTACGTCGCCTCCTTCGATCGCGTGTACCCGATCTGAAACGGATCCTTCGCGTAAGCGTTGTAAAGGCACGCCACCATGAATTTCCCAGGCGAGCTGAAACCGCGGCGCGGCGATATCAAAGCCACTGCGGCCTGCGGAATCGTCACCAGGCCACCCACGGTGATCTCCTCATAGTTCTGAGCGCCTGCCGGCAGACCCGTGTCGGTGCCTGTGCTGTAGTTGGCTTGAGCAAGACCGGCGGCAATCTTCGTGAGGGCCGACTCTTTCAGCGTCACTTCCAGGTAGGCGGACTCCGCCGTCATCACGGCATCCACGGGAGCCGTCTGCTGATCGATGGCAATCTCTTCAATCTTGGCTTCCATATGGAACGTCGCCGCGCCGTCCGAGGAGCCCATCGCAAGCGGCGAACCTCCCAGGGGATTGCCGTTCGCGTCCACCAGCAGGCGAGCTCCGGATGCCGGAACAGCGACGTTGTACCAGAGCATGCCGGTGCCCTGGTGAATGTCCGGCACGGTTACGGTGAAAGTGGCCATGGCTCCTCCTTACGTTTCCTCCAGCACAAAATCGAGGTTCAGTGTTACGCGCAGGACGGGCGTCGTGATTTCGTCGAGAGTTACGGCGCCGTAGCGCTGCGAGGCCACGAAGACCTCTTTCACGCTGCCGGGGGCATTCGGCGACGTCATGCCCGAGGGCACAGTTTCCTGGATGATCGGCAGCGGCGTCTCCCAATCGCTCTCTGAAGCCGTGGTGATCACCATGTCGAGCACGTGCGCGTAATCCTGGGCATTGTCCTGCGCCATCTCCTGGTCGAATTGGCCCACGTCGAGCACAAGCGCGATGCGCGGGCGCGACTGCCGCGTCCCCATCACGTCCTCGTTGAACTCCAGGCCCTCCAGGCTCACGGTCAGCCAGGGCAGCGCTGTGCGCAGGCCCGGCCCTTTGTGGAACTCGCCGATGGGTCCGAGCGCCGGGTTCACAATCGCGATCGCCGAAGCCTGGTCGCGCTGGATCAGCGCGATGCACTGGTTCAGCAGTGGCTTGGCGAATAGCGCGTTCCATGCGGGTGTGTAGCCCATACTCGTCGTACTCGCTCTGGCGCGAACCTTTGCTGTGCGTCAGCGATCGGCAGGCATCAGGCCTGCCGCTACGCGTCCACGCCCGAAGACGTCGTGTCGTCTCCGGCTTCAAAGCCGAGCGCCGTGGCAAGGCTGGCAATGTACGAGTCCAGCCGCTTGCCCGCCGATGCTGCCGCACCCTCGCTTTGCATGCGACCGCGCTGTGCCCCCACCTTGCGCGACCGGCCTTCATACAAACGATCCCGGCGATGCTCGTGATCAGGCCGGCGCCGCCGCGGGGATCTCCGGCGAGCGCGCCGCTCCCGGGTCGACGAATCGTCGCCAGTCATGCTACCGAGCGCGGCGATGAACGCGTCGAGCGCGGCTTCGAAGTCTGCCAGGTCGTCCCGGAATGTCAGTCCCAGCATTGCTCGCCCCAAACACGCTGCCCGAGGGCACCTTAAGTGCCCCGGGGGTCAAATTTCCCAAACACCTGGCTGGACCCCATCTCGGCCGGAGTCTGGCCTCGCGGCTGATCGCCGCCGGCCACACCCTCCAGCCCGGGCCGCGGCGTCTCAGTACGCGCCAGCGAATCGAAAAGGTGATCGTAAAGGCCGCTCGGCGTGGGCCGGCCGCTCTTATCGCGCGCGTCCAGCTCACCGAGCAGTTCGTTGTAGTGCGTGAAACAGTCCTCCGCCAGCTCGCGTGCTGCCGCGACCCCGAAAGTTGCCAGCGTCTCACCCAGTTGCGCCGCCGCTCCGTAACGATTCACCCGCTCGAGCACGTTCTGGGCGTCGCCCGAAAGGGCCGCAACCCAGGCCGTAAACGATCCGTTGAAAGGGGCCGCCTGCACGGCCTCGTTGAACCGGCGCTGAAGCACGGCGTCGATATCGCCCGCCACATCGTCGATGTACGTCTGGATGAGGGTGTCCGGCGGGTTCTGCTGCGGCGTCCCGCGTGTGAACGTGGGAAACATGCCTGCGACTTGATCGACAGTTGTGTAAGACATGACTCTCTCGCTCTACCTTCGGCGCCAACGGTCACTAAAGGCCGTCATACTGAAGACTGCACTGCAAACTGCACCCGCCAACATCAAGGCGGCGCGGCCAGCCACCTGTGCCGCCTTCAGTACTGCACATACGCCGTGCCCGACGGGGATCCTCCCGTGCCGACGGTAATGTAAAGATTGGTCGCGTCGGCCGACTGAGTCTCGCCCCAGAGCCCGGACGCGCCCGGGTCATAAAGAACGCTGACGGGCGCCGCCGGCAGGCCGTGCGGCACCACGTTGGCCCCGGCCAACAGACCCGCAATGGCCAGCTTGGCTTGCCGGATGGGCACGCCTTGCATCGTCTGCGTCAAGTAGCAATAAGTCGGTGTCACCGTTATCGCTGCCATTTCTCACCTCGCATGCTTCGCTCGACTGAGCGTTAGCGTTTGGTCCGCTTGGCAGCCGGATCGTCAGCGGCCAACGGCGCGATTTGCGAACCCTTAAAAGTCTCGGCTATGGCTGCGTCGATCTCGATCGCGCCGGAGCTGTCCACGGGGATCTCCCCGCCGTTCCCGGCACTCCTGGCCTTGACCGCCTGCGTCGCGCCTTGAGGCATGTAAAGGACCTGGTTGTGCTCGATTGGCCGCAGAACTGTGAATTTCGGCATAATTTCCTCCGAGGCGCCTAGCGTCCGGTTGCGTTAGGCGATCGCGCTGAGAAATACAAACCCCGCCTGCGGCGCCACGACCTGGATGTCGTCGTAGCGATGCACTTCGATGACGTCCGCCATGCGATTCTCCACGCGATAGCGCTTGGTCAGCGTGCCGCCCAACTGCGGGGCGCCGAACAGCCAGCGGAAGGTGTACCCGAGCGCCGGCTCGCGCAGGCGCGGTTCCTCGGGAACGTAGGCCAGCAGCGCGCTCAAGCCCCAGACGAAATTGAGGCTAGGCGACTGGCCTTCGGTCGCCGTGTCATACTCCGCGCCCAGGACCCAGAAATTCTCCACGTCGAAGGCGCTCTTCAGGTGATCCGCCTGCAGCACGCCCACCTGCGTATACTTGAATCGGTCGATGATCCGGGGGTGCTGCCGCAGCGTGGAGTACACCGGGTAGCTCACCGCCAGCGTGTTGGGCGTCTGCGCGATGGCCTGCTTGATCACCGTCTTCTGCGCTTCCACCGCGGCGATGGGGTCGGAGTTCACATAGTCGGACCACTGCGACGTGCCCGACAGGGTGACGTTCGGGACTGCTGACCCGGTGCCCATCACCAGGTTCATTACGCGGATTTCGAAATCGAGCAGGATGGCGTCCGTCAGGTTCTCCACCGTGTTCACTTCCACATCGGTGCCTTCGGAGTTCGCCGCTTCTTCGTCGGATATCGCGTCCTTCAGCGAATGGTCGTCGCAGAAGTACGGCGAATTTGACAGCGACCAGGGCGCGATCTCGCGCGCTTCGGCGCGCGCGTGCCGGATGGTCTCATACTGCCTGAACTTCTCCTTGCCGAATATCCAGTAGCGCCCCGACTGCTTCTTCACGGGCGTTACGGGAAAAAGCCGCTCGCCAAAATAGTCGTCGTTCTGATAGCCGACGCTGACGTTGTTGAGCGGCTGGTCGAGATATTGAAGAGATATGTCAGCCACAAGTCCTCCAGTTCACAGTCAACAGTCGACAGTCGACAGTTGAAAGTCCGCTCAGGCAGCGCGGCTCTGCGCGCCAGATCAGGCCCTCCACCGCGCGCCGGCCTGGCCAGGCGCCGCGGTTTCTGCGAGCATCCACCCGCCGGTCCAGGGGATCACGCTCGCTGCATTTCAGAAGTACCGGTTCGACTGACAAAGGGGCCGTCGACTGTCGACTGTCGACTGTTGACCGCCTGCTACACCTTCGTCTGCGCGAAATTCAGCTCCACCTGCACAAAGTCATTCACGTTGACGACGTTGTGCAGGGCCATCCCCACCGGATACACGGTTGTGCCGGCGGCTTCGTTCACCGCCTTCACGCGGCCGTAATTGTCCGCGATGTTCACCAGCTGGCCCTGATTGATGGGGCTGGCGGCGATGCAGCGCGCCACGCCGTTGACCTGCAGGGTCATGCCGCGATTCTCCAGGTTGTAGAGCGTGGGCGTGGTGCCGGTCACCGTCGTCGGATTCGTACCCTGCGGCACGAAGAAGTTCGGCTCCACGAAGTGCTCGATCGTGACACCGAGTACGCCGGGCGCGTTGGGGCCGCCGGGCACCGCTGCGAACTGCTGCGATTGCGTCGATGTATTGGCTGTCGATTGCACCATTGCCGAAAATTTGAAAACCCTGACGCTCGCGTCCGCCCGGAAGCCGAGCGTCAATCCGTTGTTTGCTCCTGCCATTTCTCCTCCTCAGTGGTCAGTGGCTAGTGGTTAGTGGCTAGTGGCCGGGGACCCAGCCAACCCGCCACTACCCACCGTTCACCAGCCACTTTTTCTAGCCACTATCCACTAAGCGCTAGCCACTTCTTCGCCATCCGGCTTCAATTCCGGCCGGTGTGCCGCACGATACCGCGCTTCCAGCGCGGGATTCTCGCGGAAGAGTGCTTTCAGCGCCTTCCCGTAAGAAATCTTCTGCTCGCTCATCAGGCGCCGCGCGCCCACGTCGACTTCCTGATCGATGGGCACCGATTCGCCTGACCCGATGCCGTCGGATCCCAGCCGCAGCACCGCCGCCGCGCGCTCCACGTAATCGTTGAACTCGCGCGGACGCTCCAGCGCGTCGCGGAAGAAGAAGTGGCGGTCGCGCGGCAGAATCTTGCCCTGGGCGACGGCCTGATCGAGGGCGCGCTCGGCGGCCTGAACGGCCACGTAGTCGGCGAGTGAGATCTTCTGATCGCGCGCCAGCTCCAGCGCCCGCTGAACGTGCAGGCGCCCGTCGCGCACCACTTCGCTCAAGATCAGCGCCCGCGCCGACGCCTCCTGCTCGCGCGCCTGCGCCTGCCGCCCGCAGTCGATGAGCCCGCGGATGTCTTCGAGCCCCGCGCCGCCCGCGCCCACGCGTTCGGCGAAGAGCGTGGACAACCGGGAGGCATCGGACGCGGCGTCGGCGCCGGTCGCATTCCCCGCCAGATGCTTCTGGGCGTAATGGCAGAAATCCTCGTCGGTCATGTAGCCTACGAGCTCGTCTCCAAAGAAAATGCCGTGGTGCCCTGCGTACGGCCCTTCGGTCAGCCTGCGGATACTTAGTCGCTTCGGTTCCATTTCAGTCTCTCCTTCGGAATGTGGGGCCAGGCCTTGTGCCTGCCCCTCGGACAGGGTGCGGGCGCCCGCCAGGGGCGCACCTACGATCGCCTCCAGATCGGTCAGCATCAGAGGCGGCAGTTCTTCGAGAAAGGGATGATTCGTCAGCGCGCCGGAGGTGAGCGTCGCCCCTTGCGGCTTGCCGGTCTCCTTGTCGCGCGCGCCCCAGTCGATGGACGGCGAAAAGAAACGGTACTGGCCGGATCGGATCAACTCCTTCGCTTCAGGCGTCCACTCCACCAGCGCCGTCAGCCAGGGTTCAGGAGTCGGGGGACAGGGAACAGGGGATGCAGCCCCTGACCCCTGACCCCTGGCCCCTGGCCCCTGACTTGACAGTTGCAGGGCATGAACCCATCCTGCCGCCGGCACCGGTCCGCCACGCGCCACGCTGGGGTCTTCGCTGGCGTGCTCGTAGTCGATCACCACCATGTCGTTCTTGCGCTTTTCGAAGTTGCTCAGCATGCTCTGCAGATCTTCAAGCGTGATCTTGAAGGTGTGCCCGTTCTTCACCCAGGCGCCGCACACCGCCACCGGCACGGCGTGCAGATCCTTGCCGTCTTTCTTTACCGGTGATCCCGCAGAGAACAATTCCCATGCAAAGTGGCGGCTGGCGGTTAGCGGTTGGCGGTTGCCAGTGCTCGTTCGCGGTCCGTTGTCCGTTGTCCGTTGTCCGTTGTCTCTCGATCTCTGAACTTCACTGCTGTCCATGGCTCCCTACTCCTCGCTGCTCGCTACTCATAAACAACTGACGACTGACCACTGACGACGGACGACGGACAATCCGCTACTCACTATTCGCCCCGACGTTCCCGACATCCAACTGACCACTGACAACTGACGACGGACGACTGACAGCCGACGGACTCTCCGGAGGAAGCGCGAGCTCTTCTCTAATGAAGGAACGCAAATTCTCCTCGCTTACCACCAGGCCGGCCTGCGCGAACTGGGTGAGCGCTTGCACGATGTCCTCCAGGCCGCGCGCCTGGACGTTGGCTGCCACCAGGCGCGGCACCGGCGCGTCGTCGCCGAAGTTGTAGGAAACCAGGCGGCGCACGGTGCTGTTGGTAATGGCCACCGCAATCTGGTCGGCCAGGTTCTGCAGCGCCAGCAGGAAGAAGTCGTTGTGCTCCTTGCCGAGCGCGCGCGATCCGTGCTCCGACTGGCCCAGGTCCATGAAGAGCGCCAGCGCGGCGCGCGAGATCATCACGTTGTGGTGCTCGATGCTGGGCTTGAGATCGCGCACCTGGCCCTGATAGCCCACAATCCTGAATCCGGTGCCGGCGTCGCCGGGTGGCTCCACCATGCCCGTAGCCTCGTGCGCGGCGAGCTGGGTGACGAAGTTGTACGCCGCCAGCCGGTCCTCCGCCGAAAAGCCCGGCGCCAGCTTGAAGACGGGCACGCCCAGCGAATTGCGCTCGCAAGCGATGGCGTCAATGCGGTAGAGGTTGCTCTTCACGTACCAGTGGGGGTACATAGGACGTTGTAATGAAATACCCCAAAAGTTGGCGCCTTCCTGCTGATAAGTGAACACGCAGCACTTGTCGGCCGGCACCATCACGTTCAGGTACTGCCCGCGCCGGTAGCCATACTGCTCGAGCGCCAGCAGCGTCTCGCCGTCGGCTTCGGTGTGCCAGCGATAGAAAGTGATGGGCAGCCGCGAGGCCAGCTTGCGCAGGCGAATGTGGCTGCCGTCCACCGTCCAGACGTCCTCGTGCACGGCGCAGCCGAAATCGAGCATCAGCAGCGCATTGCGCACCACGTCATCCCAGTTCTGCGTAGCCCATCCGCCTGTCGAGGTGCGGAATTCCAGGCCGCCAAAGAGGTTCGAGCGGACGAATTCCGCGACTTCGGCGGCTTTGGCATTGCTGGTTCTGCCCGCTCCGGTGGAAGAAGTGGGGCTCGGTGTTCGGCCGATCCCCGGAACAACCTCCCACTTCGCGCTCAACACCGGCAACTTGCAGGCCGCCAATGTTGCGCGCACCTGGGCGTCGCCGCGCCGCATCTTTTCATAAATCGGCAGCGCGTTGCGTCCAGCCAGTTCGCCGTTGTACTCGCCCATGTCCTCGAGAAAGCCGCTGACGATGGGCGTGCCGGGAATGCCCAGCGTGGACGACGTAGGCAACTGTCTCCCCGGCGGCGGCGTAGGTGGAGGGACCGGCGCGCTGGTGCCTTCTGCCAGCCAGGGCGCCGGTCCGCCTGGGGGGGACGACCCGATTTCCAGGTCGCGCGTCTCGAGCGCTCTATCGAGCTGCGCCGCGCGCTTGGAGTTTCCGTTCGTGTTGGTTGGTCTGCGCATGTTCTTAAGAGGGGTCAGGGACCAGGGTTAGGGGTTAGGGACTATATTCGAGAGTAGAAAGTATGGATGACGATTCACGTCTCTTTCCATCTCGCTACTTCCCGCTATTTAACCCTATTCCCCACTCTCCTATTCCCCACTCCCTACTCCCGGATCAAAGCTTCTTTGCGATGTCGGCCGCCAGACTCTTTTTTCGAGAGATCAAGGCTGACCAATACAATCGCGCCACAATTGCTCCAGCCGCGAATGCGGCCGCAATTTCGATCACTTGTTTTGACATAAGGTCCTCATTTCGAGTCGACAGTCGGCAGTCGACAGTTACTGAACTTCGCGGAATCATTGCACAGGCCCGAAGGGCCGAGCCAGCACAGCCCTGGGCGAAGCCCAGGGTCGCGGAACCTCGCGCCAGCGAACTGCGTAGCCCTGAAAGGGCGCTCCCGATGTGGCGCGCCCTTACAGGGCTCCTGGTAATCTGATCGGCCTCGAGCCCCAGGCCGCTGGCCTGGGCTGCGATGGCTCGGCCCTTCGGGCCTGCGCAATATTCTGCGAACCTCGGTAGTAGTCGTCTTTTTTGCCCACTGCCTGGCGCCCACGGCCTACTCCCTATTCGCTACTCGCCATTCGCTACTCGCTACTCGCTAAAATGCAATCCCCGGGTCAGCCTCGACCCTGCCGTCCAACAGATCCACCGCTTTCGGCATCGCCCGCACCAGGTACAGCGACATGTCCGCCCGGCCTGGACGCGGGTTGCGTGTCTCGATGTAGTTCCGCCCGGCGAGGTATCGCAGGTGAAACCACAGCTCGGCATCGGTCAAGGGATAACCCTGCCCGCGCGCCATCTGCGCCCGCAGCTCGGAAAATGGCACCCAGTCCAGGTTGCGATGCACGAGGATCATCAGGATCACTCCGCGCTGCACTTCGTGACGTACGTCGTCGACTAGAGCTGTCATCGAGCTTGCCCTCTTCTCGACGAGTGGCTAGTGGTTAGTGGCTAGTGGCTAGAGCACCTAGGCTTTTCGACTCTCGACCACTTGTCACTTATCACTGGTCACTCGCCCCTGCAACTAGCCACTAACCACTATCCACTAGCCACTCTTGGAGGCCGCTTGCTTCTCGGCAATCTTGTTCAACCGATCCGCATGAATCTGCAGCGTGTTCTGGATGTCGTCGGTCGTGCCGCGCGTTTTTTCCCACGTGCGCGCGCCGGTGTAACCGAGGAACGCCACGCCGAACAGCTCCAGGTACGCCTGCGGGATCTCCATCACAACCAGCCCGCGGTGCGTGATCAGGTTCAACACGGGAAAGACGATCATCGAACACGCGATGCCCAGGATCATCACGTAAAGAAACGTGGGCCGCGCCCGGCGAACGTAAGCATCCTCGCTCTGCGTCTCTGCGCGGATGTTCTGGCCCTGGATTTCCGTCAGGGCCTCGTCGCGCGCCGCCTCGATCTCGTCACGCTGCACTTCGAGCTCCTGCGCCGCCTGCTGCATCTGGGCCTTCTGCTCGGGCGACAGATGGAACTGGTCAATCAGGTCGCTGATCGACTTGAGCGGATCGCCGCCCACCAGGCCTTTAAAGATTTGTGTAAATGCGCCCATATGTCAGTTGGCGGTCGGCAGCAGCCGGTAGGCAGTCGGCAGCAGGCAGTGGGCTTTCTGCTTGCCTTTTGCCTTTTGCTTTCTGCTTTCTGCTTTTTGCCTTTTCCTTCCCGCCTTCTGCCTCCTGCCTTCCTGCTGACTGCTTACTGCTGACTGC
>Ga0187781_10004208_pt1 | contig 10744 bp, 6 predicted proteins | sample 0715_SJ02_MP02_2_FD_132447 | JGI IMG/M metagenome (GOLD analysis project Ga0187781, IMG submission 132447) | Tropical peat soil microbial communities from peatlands in Department of Meta, Colombia - 0715_SJ02_MP02_20_MG | ecosystem: Environmental > Terrestrial > Soil > Wetlands > Peat | place...
CCAGACGCTGGTTGAGGCGAAGATCGTTCGGCGCCATGGGAAGAACGGTGACCAGCGGTCCCAGCGCCTTGGCCGGCATGTTGTAAGAGATGAACAGTTCGGCGTCGGTGAGAGCGGAACGCACCGCGAGCGCCACTTCGTCCGAGTAGTGCTGGTGGACCGATGGCGCGGTGGCTTCGATGTCGTCAATGAGCACCACCGCTTCTTCCGGTGTAATCAGCTTGACGTCGGAAGTGCCGCTGAGCTGGCTGACCACCTGCTGGTAATTCTGCATGTGCAGGGGGTTCTGGGGCTCGACTTGGGCCAGCTTCTGATAAAGATCGCGGGCGCGCGGCAGGTCGCCAGCCTGAACGCTGGCATGAGCCAGCAGTTCGATGACCTCGCTTACATGCGTGGTCTCACCGGCCTTGTTGAACAGATCCAGCAGCTTTTCCAGAGACGCGGGATTGTCGCGCACGTGCCCGATAATGCTGTGCAGGTGGGCGAGCACCTTGTCCGAGTTCTCCGCCAGCAGACGTTCGGCATGTTCGTCGTATACCTGGAGGGCAGTATCGTACTGGCCCGCCTGCATGAGGGCGTCGGCGAAGCTGGAGATCGCTGTGAGATCGTTGTGGACGGTCAGCAGCTTGTTAGCGGTAGCCCCGGCTTCGGAGAGTTGCCCGGTCTGCAAGTAAGCCTTGAGCAGATCGCGCAGGCCATCGGGGTTGGAATCGATGTCGGCGACTTTCAGCAGGGTGGCAACGGCTCCGGCGGCATCGCCCGCCTCGACCTGGTTCTTGCCCTGCATGAGCAAGGCATAGGCATTGCCGGGTTCGAGGGTGAGCATGCGCTGCAGAATCTCGTCAGCGCCGTTGAGCGAGCCCTTGGAGCGCATGCTTTCGGCGGCAGCCGTGAAAATCTGCCAGGCTTCCGTCTTCTTGCCCAGGCGGACATAAACCTCCGCCAAACGCACCCGCATGGTGGTATTTTCCGGGTCCATTTCCAGGATCTTCTGGAAGATGCGGACCGCGTTTTCCAGTTCGTTGGCTTTCAGGAATTCTTCCGCGACCTGCAGGTACTGAGCGCGGGCGTCATTGAACAGTCCCTGCTGGGTGTAGAGTTCGGCCAGTTTCAGCAGGCTCTCGAGCGAAGGCTTGAGCTTGCTGATCTTCTTGTACATGGCGATCGCCTTGACCGTGAAACCCTGGTTGGCATAGGCATCGCCGACGGTCTTGAAGCACTCAGTGGCTTTGTCGCTCTCGCCGATGCGCGAGTAAAGGTCGCCCACGGTGTTGGTGACGGTTAGATCCTTGGGGTCGTTCTTGAGGATCTTTTCGTACTCCGAGATGGCGTTCGGGAGCTTACCCTGCTGGACGTACTTCTCCGCATTGGCGAGGACTTTCTGTTTGTTGAAGCCGAACAGCGCCATAAGAGTGCGAGCTCCCAGACCCTGGTGTTGAGGACCGAGCCTTGGTACAAAACCCGCCGAACGTGAGGGAGTCGCTCCTGCGGGTACAGTTCGGGCGGACACCTCACCTATCGGCAGGTGGCCGGCCGGACAAGGCCCATTGTAAGGCATGGGTCATCAACCGCATGGTTACCAAGGGTTACCGAAAGGGAGTGTACGAAAGGTTACTGCGGGAATCAGGGGTAAATTCGGGTGGCTCCAGACGAAAAATAGGACTATTATTTTCCTCTAGGGTTCCGGCGCTGTAAATGGGGCATTTTGTGGGGTTCCCGGACCTTGCTTGCCGTCCTTGATCCTGTGGGCCGAGGGCGTCGCTCGAGACTGCTGGTCGGTGGTCCGAAAACTCCGCTGTAGCGCAACCGTAACTTCCAGAACCTTTTGGCACCTGACAGCGCTTCGCGCTCCCTGTGCGAGCCTTCTCTGCGGAGGTTCTATGTCGTCGCACACCATCGGGCCGGGCCTGTTCCAGGCCTCGATCTCGGCAAAACGGCAGCTCTATGCCGTCCTGGCGGTCTCAGCTCTGGTGATTGCTCCATTGATCATCTGGCCCCGTTTGGCACGCGGCCTGTTAACCACCAACTTCTTGCCCCATCTCTACTGTTACCTGCGGAACCCGGCGTTGGTGTGGACGCATGTGGTTGCGGACGCCATGATCGGGATCGCACACTTCGCCATTTCGATCACTCTCGCCTATCTGGTCTATCGGGCTCGACGAGACATCCCCTTCCACTGGATGTTCCTGGCGTTCGGGCTCTTCATTGTCGCCTGTGGTGGCACCCACTTCATGGAAGTGGTCACGATCTGGATCCCGGTCTATGTGTTCTCGGCGGCAGTGAAGATTTTTACGGCGCTCGCGTCACTCACCACGGCGGCCGTACTGCCGTTCACGGTGCCGCAGATTCTGGCCCTCGTCCAGCAGGCGAAGGCTTCCGAACAGGCGACCGCCAGGTTACGCGCCAGCGAGGAACGCAAGGAAGCGCTGCTGCGAGAGGTTCACCACCGCGTCAAGAACAATCTGGCGGTGATCTGCAGCCTCTTCTACCTTCAGTCCACGCACAGCGAGGACGAGACGACGGTGCAGATCTTTCATGACATGGAGAACCGAGTACACTCGATGGCTTTGGTGCATGAGAGCTTGTACGGATCGGAGAATCTGGCGCGCATTGACTTCGCCAAATATGCAGAGAGTCTCGCACACGACATCATTGAGTCCCATGCGAAGCCCACGGCACCGGTTCGATTGAAAACCGATTTGGAACCGGTAATCATGGGGGTCGATTTAGCCCTCCCCTGCGGGCTGATCCTCAACGAGTTGATATCGAATGCCCTCAAGCATGGTTTCCCGAAAGGTGCAGGCGAGATCCGGCTCACGCTGCGAAACGGCTCGGATGGCAACTGCACTCTTTCCGTCGAAGATAGCGGGGCCGGCATTCCCTCAGACTTGGATGTTAATTCCGGCAAGTCACTCGGTCTCAAGTTGGTGCAGCTGTTGACCCAGCAGATTCGCGGCTCGTTTGAGCTCGTCAAGGCCGATCCCGGAACTTCGGCACATCTGCATTTCGCGGTGGACTACAATGCACGCTGAACTTGCTGCTCCTCAGCCGCGGGTTCTCATCATCGAAGATGAAGCCCTGATTGCCGAGGAATTGAGAGTGCGCCTTTCCCGCCTTGGTTTCCGTGTGATCGGCGCGGTCGATTCCGCCGACGAGGGTGTTGCTATCGCCACCAAAGAACGCCCCGACGTGGTCTTGATGGACATCCGGTTGAGAGGCAACAAGGATGGCGTACAAGCCGCGCGCGAAATCCGCCAGCAGGTCGAGCTATCGATTGTCTATCTCAGTGCCCACTCCGATCAGCGAACTGTGGAGCGAGCCAAACAGACCGACCATGATGGTTTTCTTCTCAAACCGTTTCACCGGAGCGATTTGCAGTCAACCCTTGAAATTGCCATCCGGCGGCAAGCCCTGAGGGCAAAGGAGAGGCAAAGCTGAATCCGACGGGCTCTGACGCGTCCATCCGAGGATGAACTTCCTGGAGCAAAGATAAAGGCCTCAACGCATTGGCTCTAGTATGAATGCGCTATGTGGCCGGCCTTGCGCGCAGCGTATTTTGTTTGAGCGGCGGGGAACTCCAGAACTTGAGGAGCACACACAAATATGACCTGGATCAGGACCGTCTCACTTCCTGAGGCCGACGAGGAGCTGCGCAAGGCGATTGAAGCCGAGAAGATGCTTTATCCGAAGGAGTATGCCGAACCAGTGCATCCTGACCCGTCGGGGGCGTCGTCGATTGTGGGGTCGCACACGCTCATTCCCGACGCGCTCTATCACGCGTTCGCGACGTTTGGGGCGCTGATGTCGCCGGATTTGCCGCTCAGCCGGCGGCAGCACGAGATGATCGCCACCATGGTCTCAGTGACCAACCGGTGCGTGTATTGAATCGAGTCGCACGCAGAGTTTCTGCGTAGGGTGACGCTGGACAAAACGCTGGTCGAGGCGCTGCAGAAGGATTACACGACCGCGCCAATCACGCCGCAGGAGCGGCTAATGCTTGATTATGTGGTGAAGCTGACCAAAGACGCGACCAAGGTCTGGAAAGATGACATCGAGGGACTGCGCCAGGCCGGCTTCGACGACCGGGGAATTCTGCAGATTACGCTGATTGCGTCATGGTTCAACTACATCAATCGGGTTGCGGACGCGCTCGGAGTCGGGAGGGAGTAAGGCACACCCTTAATTTGAGAGCACTCCACCCAGGTTTCAGCCCGCAGACCATATCGACCGGGAAGGGCACGGCTTCAGTTCTCAGCCTGCCCTGAGCGACCCCGAGGGACGAGGGAGAGCCGAAGGGTGCCGCTAACGGCCAAAAAGGGATCCGGGCTTTAGCCCCTGAAGGCCCCACCGCCCACCGCAGGATGATCCCAGCCATGGCACCGGAAAGCGCCTTGCTTCCAGCAAGAGCCCGCCTCAGGTGCCAAAGCCAATGCGATTTCCGGTGGCTAATCGGCACGAGTAAACTCGTGCCCTTCCCAATTTCCACAAACCTTCATCGATCAGCACGCTGGCGCACTTCGAAAACTGTCCTCCCACCTGCGCTTAGGACCCGGCATTCCACTACACTTGAGTCAGTGAACGGGTAGGCAGCTGAGTTCGTCCACCCACCCGAATGCCTCACCATGGCCGAATCGTTAGCAGAGTTTTTCCTGGAGAATTTTCGGAAGCACCGGCACGAGTGCGCCTACAGGCAGCATCGCGGATATCGCACGGAGTCGTTCGGTTACGGCCGCATTCTGGAGATCGTTTTCAGCTTTGCCCGGAAGTTGGAGGCGCGCGGAATCGCGAAAGGTGATCGCGTGATGCTTTGGGAAGAGAACTGCGCGGAGTGGGTCGCGGTTTTCTTCGGGTGCGCGCTGAGCGGGGTGATTGTCGTTCCCATGGATGACGAAGCGGCCCCAGATTTTGCCTTGCGCGTAGCTCAGCAGGCCGGGGTTAAGTTGCTGGTGACTTCGCGGCGCCATGTGCAGGAGTGCGCGGCTGAAGGATGTCCGTTTCCCACCCTGGTTCTGGAAGATCTGGCGCAGGTGCTGGATTCGCCCGCACCCGCGCCTCCGGATCTTTCTCTGGGCCACGACGACCTTTTGCAGATCGTATTTACGTCAGGGACGACGGCAGAGCCCAAAGGCGTGGTGATCACGCACGGCAACGTGCTGGCCAACATCGCTCCGCTGGAGCACGAGATGCAGGGATATCTGAAGTACGAATGGCTGGTGCATCCGCTGCGATTCCTGAATTTGCTGCCACTGAGCCACGTATTTGGGCAGTTTCTAGGAATGTTTCTGCCCCCTCTGCTGGGCGGAACGGTGATTTTTCAGAATGAACTGAAGCCTTCGGAGGTGGTGAGCACGATCCGGCGTGAGCGAGTTTCTGTGCTGGTGAGTGTGCCGCGGGTGCTGCAATCGCTGAAACAGAAAATCGAACGCGACCTGGAGGACCGGGGCGAAATCGAGGCGTTCCGGCGAGATTTCGCAGCCGCGAAGAAGCAGCATTTTCTCCGGCGATGGTGGACCTTTCGCGCGATTCGGCGGCAAGTCGGCTGGAAATGTTGGGCGTTCATTTCGGGCGGGGCGGCACTGGATGCCGAGGTCGAAGAGTTCTGGGGACGGCTGGGGTATGCGGTGATTCAGGGATACGGGCTGACAGAAACCACATCGCTGGTCAGCGTGAACCACCCCTTCCGGCTGGGCAAAGGATCGATTGGCAAAGTGCTGGCGGGACGCGAGGTGAAACTGGCGGAAGATGGCGAGATTCTGGTGCGGGGAGGAGGAGTAGCGAGCGGCTATTGGGATGGAGGCAGAGCGCTGAGCGTCTCGGACGAACAGGGCTGGTATCGCACGGGCGATATTGGCGCGCTCGATGGCAACGGAAACTTATATTTCAAGGGACGCAAGAAGGAAGTGATGGTGACTCCGGGTGGAATGAATGTTTACCCGGACGACCTGGAGGCGGCGCTGCGGCGGCAACCGGAAGTGAAAGACTGCGTGGTAGTGGGAATCGAGCAGGGAGGAAACGCAGAGCCGTGCGCGGTGGTGATTCTGCGGGGCGAGGCCGACGCAAAGGAAGTGGTCGCACGGGCGAACGAGTCGCTGGGGGAGTTTCAGCGGATGCGGATGTGGATCGAGTGGCCGCAGGAGGATTTCCCCCGCACGAATACGCAGAAGCCGAAGAGAAATCTGATTCGAGATGTGGCGCAGGGGCGGATCCTTCAGGGGCGTGAGGCAGGTCGAGAGAGCGGACCGCTGGCTGAGTTGATTGCGCGCGTCTCGGGGCACTCTGTGGGCGGGTTGCGCGAAGACGTCAGCCTGGATTCCGATCTTGGCCTGAGTTCGCTCGATCGTGTCGAACTGCTCAGCGCTTTGGAAGATCGCTACCAGGTTGATCTCAGCGAGACTCGCTTCAGTTCGGTGCGGACGGTCGGGGACCTGGAGCGCATCCTGCGCGGAGAAACTGCGCCCGGAGCGGAATATCACTATCCGACTTGGGCCCTGCGCTGGCCGGTGACGTGGGCACGGTCTCTGGCGCACTATCTGCTGATGCGGCCGGCGATTGTACTTTTGGGCTGGCCGCGCATCGAAGGGCGGGGGCATTTGCGCGGAGTCGAGGGTCCGCTTCTGGTCGTTTCGAATCACGTAAGCGACGTTGACGCGGGATTCATTCTGACCGCGCTGCCGGGCCGGTTGCGGCATCGGCTGGCGGTCGCGACTGGAGGAGAAGCGCTCGAAGCGCTGCGCACACCGCCAGCAGGCAGAGGATTTTTTTTGCGGATTTATGACCGCGTGCAATGGGTTCTTGGAGTTTCGCTGCTGAATCTGTTCCCCCTGCCGCGCGAGGCGGGATTCCGGCGAAGTTTTGCCTACGCGGGAGAGGCAGCGGACCGCGGCTACAGTGTGCTGGTCTTTCCCGAGGGACAGCACACGAAGGATGGGAAAATGCTGCCCTTTCGCGCCGGGATTGGACTGCTGGCGGCGAATTTGGGAATTCCCGTTTTGCCCATGCGGATCGACGGACTATTCGAACGGAAAGCCGCGGGAAAGAAATTTGCGCGACCGTGGACGATTCACGTACGAATGGGCGAGCCGATGAGATTTCTACCGGGAACCGCGCCGGAGGATTTTGCCGCGGAGTTGCAGAAGGCGGTAGAACGGCTTTAGATCATTCTGAACCAGGCGCTAGAATCTGCCCCCAAAGACCGCCCGGGCTGTCCGATTCCCGGGAAGAGTCAGCCGACGCGTTGCAGTTTACTCTTCGTCCTCTTGGGCCTCCGGCGGATGCGGGTCCGCCTCCAGAATGATCTCGGCAACCTTGGATTCGCGGAGCAGCCGATTGAGCGCGGGCAGATCCAAGGTCTTCAATTCATTCCATCGTTTCAGGAGGTCGGGGCTGTCGTGTTCGGTGGTCGCAAGGCCTTCCATCTGAGAAGACGTCGGCGCGGCATCGGCCTGCCAAACCTGCCGGTATAAAGTGCCGGCATTGCCGTTCAGCCGGCTCAGGGTGACATCGGCAGATGGTGGCGCGAAGAACCCGCCCGGGGCGCCCATCAGGGTTGAGAGTTTCTCCTTAAACGACTGGATGGCGGCTTTGGTGGAGGGGGCGGCTTGCGCCGCCAATTTCTCCACTTGCTCGCGAATCGAGTTGCCCTGCAGGAGCGCCAGCGAGGACTCGCTCAACAGAGAAGCCAGGCGTGTCTCCACTGCAAATTTCTTTTCGAGCGCTGCGGGCGCAGTCTTGATGCGCGGGTCTATTTTCACCGTCAGCGGAGCAGTGAAGGTTTTCCCATCGACCGTAAGACGGACCGTGTAGTTCCCGGGCAGGACGGTGGGGCCCAAAGGATACCGTGGCGTGTCGTGCGGAATCGCTGCGCTCGGATAGTCGTGGCGCATCGCAGTTGGGGCCGGGTAGTGCAGATCCCAGACCCAGCGATGCATTCCGGTGGCGGTCAAAAGCTGCCGAGGCTTGCGGACCCAATACAGAGGAATTAACTGCTTCTGAAGTTCCTCTTGCGTGGGGCCGTGTTGGTCGGCGCTGGAAAAACGCCGGACCAGCTTGCCGTGCGCGTCCAAGATTTCCAAGGTTACCGAGCTTGCGGCTGCAGGCAGGTAATAATCAAGGATCGCACCATCGGGCGGGTTGGACGCGGCCGGCTCGTCGGGCGGAAGCGGCGTATCGCTGTTGGTGTCGCGTTGTACGCGGTAGGCCGGTGCGGGCGTGAAAAGATGGATTGCTTGTGCAAGTTCAGTCGAAGCTTCGCGCAGGGGCGAGATGTCGTCGAGCACCCAGAACGAGCGTCCGTGGGTACCTACAAGTAGATCTTCGTCGTGAATCCAGAGGTCGCGCATCGCCGTGCGGGGAAGGTTCAACTGCAGTGACTGCCAGTGGTCGCCGTCATCGAACGATACCCAGACGGCGTTTTCCGTGCCGGCGAACAGCAGACCCTTGCGGACGGGATCTTCGCGCACGGTGTCGACCGGTCCGAAGTCCGGCAGGCCGGTCGCAATCAGCTTCCACGTCTTGCCGCCGTCATGCGTGCGATAGATGTACGGGCGTGTGTCGTCGATACGGAAGCGGCTCACCGAGGCATAGGCAGTCTGCTCGTCGAAATGCGAGGCCGAAATCTGCGTGACCTTACTCCACGGAGTGAGTTCCGGGGGCGTAATGTTGGTCCAATTCTTGCCGCCGTCGCGGGTGAGCCAGATCAAGCCGTCGTCCGTGCCAACCCATAAAGTAGCGATGGTCTTGAACGACGGCGCCAGCGCGTAGAGGACGCCGCGCTGCTTGTCTGCATCCTTGGGCATCTCGCGGCCCACGCTGGGGGGCGCACCCGGATTCTCCCGCGTCAGATCAGGGCTGATCGTCTGCCAGGAATTGCCTCCGTCGCTGGTCTTGAACAACACGTTGGCCGCGTAGTAAAGGGTGTGGGGATCGACCGGAGAAAACATCAGCGGCTCGGTGCGGTCGGTGCGGTACTTGGGGCTGCGCAGCGGGATGGGAGTGACATTCTGAGTCTGGCCCGTCGACCAGTGATACTTGGAGACTTCGCTTCGGCCGGCGCCGTAAATGATGTCCTCATCGAGCGGATCCGGTGCGATATACCCGTATTCGATCGCGCCGACGGGATGCCATTCGCGAAAGCCGATAGCGCCATCGTTGCCGCGGTTGGAGATGCAGACCGAGCCACTCTCCTGTTGTCCCGCGCAAACGCGATAAGGGAATGTATTGCTGACGATCACGTGATAGAGCTGCGCAGTGGGCTGGTTGTACCACGAACTCCAGGTCGCGCCGCGGTTGACCGTGATGATCGCGCCCTGATCGCTGACCAGAAGAATGATGTCGCCATTGTTGGGGTTGATCCAGAGATTCTGGTAATCGTCACCGCCCGGTGCGCCGCGGAAACCGGACCAGGTCTTTCCGCCGTCAGTGGAGCGCATGGTAACGGTGCTGGCGACGTAAACGAGGTCCGGATCTTTCGGATCGACTTTTGGAATCGGAAGGTCACCGCCGCCGATGCGACCCGAAGCACGCGGGTCGGTTGTGATCTGCGACCAGCTTTCGCCGGCATCGTCAGAGCGGTACACACCCAACTTTCCGGAAGCAGCGGCGACCGTGGCGTAAAGACGGCGAGCATCGCTGGGCGCGATGGCGACGTAAATCTGGGCGAGATCCTCGGGTAAGCCGCTGGTTAACGGACGCCATGTATTGCCGCCGTCAGTAGACTTGAAAAGTCCTCCATTCCTGCCGTTGAATTCGTTGCCGTCCTCCCACGGCCCTTCGCGGGCTTCCCACATGGAGGCGTAAGCGACGTCAGGATTCGAAGGATCAATCTGCACGTCGGAGCCGCCGGTGTTTTCGTCCTTGGAAATCACTTTGTCCCACGTCTGGCCCCCATCGGCCGATCGATAGATGCCGCGCTCCTCGCTGGGCCCGTAAGGATGGCCGAGCACGGCGGCGAAAACTCGGTTTGGATCGCGGGGATCGACGGCGAGCGCCGGGATTTGCTGGCCATCGACCAAGCCGAGGTGAGTCCAGGTCTTGCCGGCGTCGGTGGATTTGTAGACTCCATTCCCCACCGACAGATCGGGGCGATGCAGTCCCTCGCCCGTGCCGACATAGAGGATGTTGGGATCGGAAGGGGCGACGGCGATGGCGCCTATCGACTGCGTGGGTTCCTGATCGAAAATGGGGTTCCAGGTGCGGCCGTAGTCGTCGCTCTTCCACACGCCACCGTTGACCTGGCCCATGTAGAAAACATTGGGCTGGCTGGGAACGCCCACCGCGGCGCGGGTGCGGCCGCCGCGGAACGGGCCCATCATGCGCCAGTGCAGTTCCTGATAGGTGCTTTCGGGAACCTGCGCCCAAATTGCGTTCGCAGAGAGAAAAACCAGGCAGGAAACGCATAGACCAAGGACTGAACGGGATCGTTGCACTTGCTCCCCCTCATGAAACGGCAGAGCATATAGATTAAACCAAAAGCAGAGTCTGCTTTCCGGCATCAAACACAAAAAGGCGGCCATTTCTGGCCGCCCTTTATTCGAATTGTTACTTGCGAAGCGTTCTAGACGCCCTTGACGTTTTCTGCCTGCCAGCCCTTGGGGCCTTTGACCACGTCGAACTGCACTTGCTGCCCTTCCTGGAGACTGCGGAAACCACTAGCCTGGATGGCGGAGAAATGCACGAAGACATCCTCACCATTCTGGCGGCTGATGAAACCGTAGCCCTTAGCGTCGTTAAACCACTTCACTGTTCC
>Ga0187781_10004209_pt1 | contig 10740 bp, 11 predicted proteins | sample 0715_SJ02_MP02_2_FD_132447 | JGI IMG/M metagenome (GOLD analysis project Ga0187781, IMG submission 132447) | Tropical peat soil microbial communities from peatlands in Department of Meta, Colombia - 0715_SJ02_MP02_20_MG | ecosystem: Environmental > Terrestrial > Soil > Wetlands > Peat | place...
AATTCTTTCGTCATGCCCAAGGCGCGCGTCGCTTTGACATTTTACGGCGTCCTTTTCGGTTATCAGCACGCGCTCGTAGCGCCCCGGCGCAATCATCCCCGCCATAATCCTTTCATGGTCGGGCAGCGCCAAAACATCAAAGCGCAGGCCCTGCTCGCTAAGCTGGGCAAAAAAGCGCTCCGGGTTGCCTATCGCGCACAGCGCCAAAACGCGCAGCCTGCCCGCGCTTTGTTCGCGCGCCATTTCCGACAGCGCCATCCGCCGCACGGGTGCGGCAATGCTGGTTGCGTCTTGAATGTTGGTTTGCATGCGATAAAACGGCGAATAAATGCGCACCGGCGGAACCAACCCATGCAACACCACGGCATCGACCCGGCGCAATCGCTCGGGCGGATCGCGCAGCGGGCCCGCCGGCAGCAGCCAGCCATTACCGATACCTTCCTGGTCGAGCAACACAATCTCCAGATCGCGGCCCAAACGGTGGTGTTGCAAGCCGTCATCGGAAATCAAAACATTGCAACTGGCATGTAGCGATAGCAGCAAGCGCGCTGCGCCGACCCGGTCGTGGCCGACCGCAACCGGGCAGCCGGTGAGCTGGCGAATCAGCAACGGCTCATCGCCGCATTGCGATGCATCGCTTGCCGGATTGACCAAGGTTGGCTGCTGCGAGCTTCCACCGTAGCCGCGCGAAACGATCCCCGGCGACCAGCCGCGGGAGCGCAAGGCGCGCACGATCTCGATGACCAGGGGCGTTTTGCCGGTGCCGCCGATACGCAAATTGCCGATGACCACCACCGGCACGGGCAGCTTGACGGGACGGGCAAAACCCAGGCGCCAGCCTAATGCGCGCAAGCCGCGCCATGCGCGGTGTACCAGGTGCAGCGGATAAAGCAAAGTGGCCAGAAGGCCGCGGCGCTGCCACGCACGCCGAACGAAACGGTGGCTCCAGCTGCGCAAAGCGGTTCTTAGGCCAAGACTCATCGGCCGGTGTCGGCGTGGCGCTGCGTAGCAAAGCTCAAGCGCGACAAACCGGCATTTCGTGCTGCCTCCATGACCGTGATGACCGACTGGTGCGGCGCCTGGGCATCGGCGTTGATCACCACGATGGGGTCGTCGAGCTTGGAAGCCGCCCCGCGCAGCAATTCGGTCAGGGCTGCAGTGTCGGTGACGCGAACGACGGTGCGACCGATGGCAAAGCGTCCGTCGGCGCTGACTCCGACTTGAATTTCTTGCGGGTGTGTCACTACCTTGTTGGGTTCGGCCGAAGGCAATTCGATATGCAGCTGCGCAAATCGGGAGTACGTCGTGCTCACGGCCAGGAAAATCAAAACGACCAAAAGCACGTCGATGAGCGGAATCAGGTTGATATCCGGATCCTCGGCAAAGCCGCGACGAAACTTCATGTGCCGGCACGCGCCAAGCGCGCGTCCCCATATAGCGCTTCAACGAGGCGCTGGGCTTGCTGTTCGAGTTCAACGAGAAAATCGTCCACCCGTGCGCGAAAGACGCGGTAGGCCAGTACCGAGGGAACCGCGACGATGATGCCAAAGGCCGTGGAGTACAGCGCGATCGATATGCCCTGTGCCAGCTGCTGGGGGTTGGAGCCAGCTTGCTGTGAGGCAAAAATGTCGATCATGCCCACCACGGTCCCAAGCAAACCGAGTAAAGGCGCAACCGAACCGATCGAGCCGAGCAAGGTGAGATAGCGCGAGAGCTCATGGGCCACGTGCCCGCCCGCAATCTCAATTGCTTTGGTCGTGACATCGCGCTGGGAGCCGGCGCTGCGCAATCCGGCGGCAAACAAGAACCCCAGCGCAGAACTTGCCTCGAGCTTGTCGATGACGTCCAAGCTGATTTGGCGCCGTGAATACAAGGTCAGCACGTCGCCCAGCAAGTTCTCCGGCATTACCCGGCCGCGCCGCAGCGCGATACTGCGTTCGATTACCAGTGCCAAGGCAACCACCGAGGCGATGATCAGAGGCCAGATCGGCCAGCCCAAAGCTTGAACGATGGCAAACAAGGAAGCGGTCCTGAAGTGAAAGACAAATCGGTTACCCGCGCCAGCGCCATTGCGGGCGCGCAAAAAAAGGGCAAGTGTAGAGCCGATGGGCTTGCAACGAGTTCACGCCCGCTGCGGACCTGCTGCTGGCTGCCGGCTGTGGAAAACTTTGTGGAGAAGTGTCGTAAGCTGTCCACGGATAACACATGCGCCAGCGCTGCTTGGCTGAGCACGTTGTTGGTAGCATCGAGAAAACCTATTAGATTTCAAATGCTTGCATTGACGTCTCGAGGACTGTAAGGGTATTAACCAGCCGTCGCATGAGATGGCGGCAATTGTGGAAAGATTTTCGACTGCAACCCGCATGGATCCTGAATCCGATCGGCCAGATGCCCAATTGACGCGGGTTTGCCTGACGGTCTCGCAATTAAACCGCGCCGTGGCTGGATCGCTGCAGCGCGAGTTCGGGCTGCAAAAGGTACGCGGCGAGATTGCTTCTCTTACTCGCGCGGCCAGCGGACACTGGTATTTTGCGCTCAAGGACGACAGCGCCCAAGTGCGTTGCGTGATGTTTCGTGGCCGCAACCAGCGCCTGGATTTTTCGCCGCGCGAGGGCGACGAGGTTGAGGTGCTGGCCAGCGTGGGCCTGTACGAGCCACGGGGCGAATTTCAGCTCACCGTGGAGGCGATGCAGCGCTTTGGCGCGGGGCGCCTGTGGGAGCAGTTCGTTCGCTTGCGACAGCGTCTTGCCGCGGAGGGTCTTTTCGATCAGGCGATCAAGCGCGCGCTGCCGCTGTTGCCGCGCGCTGTGGGAATCGTCACTTCGTTGCAGGCGGCGGCGCTGCGCGACGTATTAACCACGCTGCGTCGTCGCGCTCCCTATCTGCAAATCATCGTGTACCCCGTGCCGGTGCAAGGCGCCGAGGCCGGCGCGCGCATCGCCGCGATGCTGGCCACGGCTTCGCGACGCCGCGAGGTGCAAGTGTTGCTGCTGGTGCGAGGCGGTGGCTCGATCGAGGATTTGTGGGCCTTTAACGAAGAGCAGGTCGCGCGGGCGATTCGTGCCAGTGCACTGCCGGTGGTTGTTGGCGTGGGTCACGAGTCGGATTTCACGATTGCCGATTTTGCCGCCGACGTGCGTGCGGCAACGCCCACCGCCGCGGCCGAGTTAGTTGCACCGGAGCAAGGCGCTTTGTTGCGCGAGCTGGGTTTGCGATTGCGTGCGCTGGCGCGCAGCGCCTCGCGCGCCAGCCGCGAGCGTGCGCAGCGCCTGGATTACGCAATGCGCGTGCTGGCCGCGCCCAGGGCTCCGCTGCGCGGCTTGGAGTCGCGCATTCGCGAGCTGCGCAGCCGCTGCGCTTTTGCCGCGCGCGCGCAAAGCCGGCGGGCCAATGCGCAAGGTCTTGCCCAGAGCCGTGCGCTGCTGCACGCGCGCCCGGATCTGCCTGCGGCGGCGGCGCGCCTGGCGGAGCTGCGCCGGCGCTTGCGCCTTGCCCAGCAGCACCTGATGACGGCGCGCAGCAATGCGCTGTTGCACCAGGCGCGGGCGCTGGCGCACTTGAACGTGCAAGGTGTGCTCGATCGAGGTTTTGCGATTTTGCGCGATACGCTGGGTCGACTGCTCACCGACGCAGCACAGATGAGCGCGGGCGAGCAAGTGCACGCCCGGCTGGCGCGCGGCAGTGCCCAACTGCGCGTTCAGTCGATAAGACCCCACGAGGACCGATGACGCAGCCATCGGCGCAAGCAATAGAATTGCGCAAGGTGCCCACAAACGCGACCGCTACGCCAAGGGCGTTACAACCTAACAAAACAAGGAACTCGACGATGGAACACACTTTGCCCGCGCTGCCCTATGCCGCCGATGCCCTGGCGCCGCATATGTCAAAAGAAACGATCGAGTATCACTACGGCAAGCATCACCAAACGTACGTGACCAACTTAAACAACCTGATCAAGGGAACCGAGTTTGCCCAGCAAAGCCTGGAGGAGATCGTGCGCAAATCCAGCGGCGGGATTTTCAACAACGCGGCCCAGGTCTGGAACCACACGTTTTTCTGGAACTGCCTGCGTCCTGGCGGCGGCGGGGAGCCCGACGCCGCACTTGGCAAGGCGATCAGTGCCAAGTGGGGATCGTTTGCCTCATTTCGCGAGGCGTTTTCCAAAAGTGCCGTGGGCAATTTCGGCTCGGGCTGGACCTGGTTGGTGAAAAAAACCGACGGTACCGTCGATATCGTCAACACGTCGAATGCCGCAACCCCGCTGACCACATCGGATAAGGCGCTGCTGACGATCGACGTCTGGGAGCATGCCTACTACATCGACTATCGCAATGCCCGGGCCAAGTACGTCGAGACGTTTTTAAATAATCTGGCCAACTGGCAGTTCGCCAGCCGCAACTTCGGCTAGCGCCGCGGTTCGATCCCCTGCAGCTTGCTGCCGGGGCCGATTCCGTGCCCGCTGAACCACTGCGCGCTCATCTCCAGCGCAAATCGCACTGGGTGCAGCGCACAGTGGCTCTGGTCGGTTTGCGGCTTCATCTCTTCGATGTTCACGATCGTGCCATCGTCGTCGACAAACGCAACCGAGAGCGCGATGAGCGTGTTGCGCATCCACATGCATTGCTGGCCGGGTTGGTCAAACACAAACAGCATGCCGTGGTTGGGAGCAAGTTCCCGGCGAAACATCAGCCCGCGCATTCGGGCGCTGTCGTTATCCGCCACTTCGGCATGGATCAGATGAATGCCCGCGTTTAGCTGCACGCTTGGTGCCTGACTGGCTGCGTCCTGGGCTGGCGCGCGGCCACAGGCAAGCAGGGCAACAAGGGCCCAAGCGCTCAGCATGGCTTTGGGCCGAGCGCTTGCGATGGGGCGGCCACGCGCAAGCAGCGAGCATGGCTTCATCGTCGCAAATACTATGCAAAAGCGCACTGCGGTGCGCATGGCCGCGACGGCAATGCGTTGTCGGGTGGCGCCCCAACCCGATAGCGCGGCGCCAACGGCCTTGAAGCCAGGTTTGCCGGTGCAGGCAACAGGTGGGTCGCGGGCCCGCAAGAAACATGCGCGCTACACTGCGCGCACTTTCGCAGCGCCAGGAGAATCGGAAGAGCCATGAGCCAGCATATCAAGGTACCTACCCAGGGGCAAAAAATCACGGTGCGCGCGGATGGCACTTTGAACGTACCGGAGCAGCCGATCATTCCCTACATCGAAGGAGACGGCACGGGCGTGGACATTACGCCGGTAATGATCAAAGTCGTCGACGCGGCAGTTGCGAAGGCCTATGGCGGCAAGCGAAAAATCGTTTGGATGGAAATTTTCGCTGGTGAAAAGGCCACTCGTGTCTATGGCCCCGATGTGTGGCTGCCGGAGGAAACGCTCGCGATCTTGCGCGAGTACGTTGTGTCGATCAAGGGTCCGCTAACAACGCCTGTGGGCGGAGGCATACGCTCCATCAACGTGGCTTTGCGCCAGGAGCTGGACTTGTACGTGTGTTTGCGTCCCGTGCGCTACTTCAAGGGCGTCCCGAGTCCTGTACGCGAGCCCGAAAAAACGGACATGGTGATCTTTCGCGAAAATTCCGAGGACATCTATGCAGGCATCGAATACGAGGCCGAATCGGAAAAAGCGCGCAAGCTCATCGATTATCTGCAGCGAGAGATGGGCGTCACCAAAATCCGCTTTCCGGCAACTTCCGGCATTGGCATCAAACCTGTCTCCCGCGAAGGTACCGAGCGGCTCGTGCGCAAAGCCATTCAGTACGCTTTGGATAACCGGCGCAAGTCCGTTACTTTCGTGCACAAAGGCAACATCATGAAGTTCACAGAAGGGGCCTTTGCGCGCTGGGGCTACGCGCTCGGACAGCGCGAGTTTGCTGCGCAGCCGCTGGACGGCGGCCCCTGGCAGGTCATCAACGCCAGCCACGGCCAGGTCATCCTAAAAGACGTCATAGCTGATGCTTTTTTGCAACAGATTTTGCTGCGGCCGGCCGAGTACGACGTCATAGCGACGCTGAACCTAAACGGCGATTACATCTCGGATGCCTTGGCTGCCCAAGTGGGGGGCATCGGTATCGCACCCGGAGCCAATCTGTCGGATACCGTCGCAATGTTCGAAGCCACGCATGGCACCGCGCCCAAATATGCCGGCAAGGACTACGTTAACCCAGGTTCGGAGATTCTCTCGGCGGAAATGATGCTGCGTCACATGGGTTGGTCCGAAGCGGCCGATCGCATTATCGCGTCAATGGAGAAGGCGATTTTGAACAAGACGGTGACCTACGATCTGGCGCGGCTGATGGCCGGCGCCAAACAGGTTTCATGCTCGGGCTTCGGCGAAGCGATGATCGCCCAGATGTGAGTGCGCGCGGCCGCGCAACCGCGTCGCGCCGACTCGTGCGACGAGGACAAAAAAGCCCCGCGTAGGCGGGGCTTTTTGCACACTTGGCGAGCAATCTCAAGCGTTGGGCGTGATGTTCGACGCCTGTTTGCCCTTTGGGCCTTGCACGACCTCGAAGGCGACCTTCTGGCCTTCTTTGAGCGTCTTAAAGCCCGCGATCTGGATCGCAGAAAAGTGTGCGAACAAGTCTTCACCGCCGTCATCGGGCGTTATAAATCCATATCCCTTTGCGTCGTTAAACCATTTCACGGTACCTGTGGCCATGCATCCGTCCTCTTCTCTGCGTTAGCCCTGCTCATTTAGGGCGTCGCAGTGTCCCCGGCAACCCCCACCGGCTCCTCCCCGGACCCCCAACCCTGTGGCGGACAGCAAACAGCCCACCAGCCCGCCTGCTTCCTGCGAGTTCTACTCTTGTGAGACTTCTTCAGGAACTTGCATTGTTTGGGCAAATCTCGTGAGCCGTCAAGACCCACGTTGCAACCGGCATTTGCCCGCCCGAAGGCGCGGCGCCGCAGCGAAACGGCCCCCACGGCGAGTTAAGCGGGGGGTATCGCCCGATAACCGGGCGCTTCGCCCTCGGCCACCGGTCGATCAGGGCCCTTGCCGCCGGGCCAATATGGGACATTTGGAGTGTTGATCGCAATCCGCAGGCGCCTGCGAAGTCGATGCCATTTCACTTATCATTTGCCTCGTAGCGTCTCGCGTTCCAAGGGGGTTCTGGATTGCGGCGCGAGGTGCCTTTTTTTTAAGCAGGTATGAGCGAACGGTTCGAAGAGGGCACTGTCGTAGAGAAACAGGCAGCGGAGACCAAACCGCCGCCCATGTTTCAGGTCGTGCTATTAAACGACGACTTCACTCCGATGGAGTTCGTTGTTGGGGTATTGCAAAAATTTTTCGGCAAGGGGCGGGAACAAGCTACGCAGATTATGCTAAAGGTGCATCATGAGGGCCGTGGAATTTGCGGCGTTTATCCGCGCGATGTGGCTGCGAGCAAGGTCGAGCAGGTGTGTAGTTTTTCGCGCGAGCATCAGCACCCGCTGCAATGCGTGATGGAGGAAGCATGATCGCGCAGGAATTGGAAGTAAGTCTGCACATGGCCTTTGTCGAGGCCCGCCAGGCGCGACACGAGTTCATAACGGTCGAGCATCTGCTATTGGCACTGCTCGACGACCCGTCGGCCACCGAAGTGTTGCGCGCCTGCGCGTGCAATATCGAAGACCTGCGCAAGAGCTTGCAGAATTTCATTGCCGACAACACTCCGGTGCTGCCGCAAAATTCCGAGGCCGATACGCAACCGACCCTGGGTTTTCAGCGCGTCATCCAGCGCGCAATCATGCACGTGCAGTCCACTTCCAATGGGAAAAAAGAGGTGACTGGGGCCAATGTCCTGGTGGCGATATTCGGCGAAAAGGATTCCCACGCGGTGTACTACCTGCACCAGCAAGGGGCAACGCGCCTTGACGTGGTCAATTACATATCCCACGGGATCACCAAGGCGCCCGCGTCCGACGAAAAGGCCAAGCCCCAGGGCGAACCCGAACAGGAGGCAGGTGAGACGCGCGAACAGGTCTCGCCGCTTGAGCAATACACGCAAAATCTCAACGCGCTGGCCCGCGATGGCAAGATCGATCCCTTGATCGGCCGTGAGCTCGAGGTCGAGCGTGTCATCCAGGTCCTGTGCCGGCGTCGCAAGAATAATCCCTTGCTGGTGGGCGAGGCCGGCGTGGGCAAGACCGCAATTGCCGAGGGTCTGGCATGGCGCATCGTCAAAAACGAGGTCCCCGAGATTCTCGAGAAGGCCAATGTGTATTCGCTTGACATGGGCGCGCTTTTGGCCGGCACCAAGTATCGTGGCGATTTTGAGCAGCGGCTCAAGGCGGTGCTCAAGCAGCTCAAATCCAACCAGCAAGCGGTGCTGTTTATCGACGAGATCCACACGTTGATTGGCGCGGGCTCTGCTTCGGGTGGCACGCTTGACGCGTCCAACCTGCTCAAACCGGCGCTGTCGACGGGACAGCTCAAATGCATCGGCGCGACGACGTATAACGAATACCGGGGCATTTTCGAGAAGGACCATGCCCTTTCGCGGCGGTTTCAGAAGATCGACGTCATTGAGCCGACCGTGCAGCAAACAATCGAAATTCTCAAGGGGCTCAAATCGCGCTTTGAGGAGCACCACGGCGTGAAGTATTCCTCGAGCGCGATCACGGCGGCCGCGGAGCTTTCGGCCAAGTTCATCAACGATCGGCACCTGCCCGATAAGGCCATCGACGTGATCGACGAGGCGGGCGCCGCGCAACGCATTTTGCCGGTATCCAAGCGCAAAAAGACGATCGGCAAAAACGAAGTCGAGGACATCATCGCCAAGATCGCTCGAATTCCACCGCAGACGGTATCGAGCGACGATCGCGCGCAGCTCAGGAACCTGGAACGCAATCTGAAGAACGTGGTCTTCGGCCAGGACCCGGCCATCGAAGCGCTTGCGGCCGCGATCAAGATGGCGCGCTCGGGACTGGGCAAACCCGAAAAACCGATCGGCGCATTCTTGTTTTCCGGTCCCACCGGGGTGGGCAAGACCGAGGTTGCCAAACAGCTGGCCTTCACGCTGGGGATCGAGCTCATACGCTTTGATATGTCGGAGTACATGGAGCGGCATGCGGTGAGCCGACTTATCGGGGCGCCACCGGGCTACGTGGGGTTTGATCAGGGTGGCTTGCTCACCGAGGCGATCGCCAAAAAGCCCCATGCGGTCTTGCTGCTCGATGAAATCGAGAAGGCCCATCCGGACATCTTCAACATCTTGTTGCAGGTGATGGATCACGGCACGCTGACCGATAACAACGGACGCAAAGCCGACTTTCGCAATGTCATCGTGATCATGACGACCAACGCGGGGGCCGAAACGCTGCAAAAGCGCGCGATTGGATTTGGCAACAGCCGAGAGCCGGGCGACGAGTTGGCAGAGATCCGGCGCATGTTTTCGCCGGAGTTTCGCAACCGGCTCGATGCCACGATCAGCTTCGCTGCGCTGGATCGGAACATCATCTTGCGAGTGGTCGACAAGTTCCTCATGCAGCTCGAAGAGCAGTTGCACGAGAAGAAGGTCGACATCGTGTTTAGCGACGCGCTGCGCACGTACCTGGCGCGCAAGGGTTTTGATCCGGTGATGGGCGCACGACCAATGGCGCGCCTAATCCAGGACACCGTACGCAAGGCGCTGGCCGACGAGTTGCTCTTTGGCCGACTCGTCAACGGCGGCAAGGTCGAGGTCGATATCGACGAGGAAGAAAAAGTCAAGCTCGACTTTCCTCCCGCCGACAACGGCGATGCGCCGCAGTCCGAGCGCGGCGAGCCAGTGCTCTCCGAATAGCGCCGGCCCGCATCCGTAGGCGGTGACCTTGCAGCGCTGGCAAAGAGGCTGCGGCGCAGCCCGACGCGCCGCGTCGCTGATAGTGGGTTTGCTGCTTTCGCTACCGCTGGGCGCGCAGCAACCCACGCCCGAGGGTCTTTGGCAGACCGTGAGCGACGTCGACGGAAAACCTGAGGCGTACATCCGGATCCGGGAGGTGCAAGGCGAATTTACCGGGGTGATCGAGCGGCTGCTGCACCCCGACAAACCCGATCCGCGCTGCGATAAGTGCCCCGGTGAGCGGCGCAATCAGCCAATCGTGGGCTTGACCATCATCACCGGCGTGCACCGCGACGGCGATCATTTCGCAGGAGGCAAGATCCTGGATCCGGACAGCGGCAAGCTGTATTCGTGCATCCTTACGCTGATCGACGGCGGCAAGCGCATGCAGGTGCGCGGCTTCTTGGGCTTTTCCCTGTTCGGCCGCACGCAGACTTGGCTGCGTCAGGACTGAGCAGCTCGCGCTTTAGCTCGAACCGGTACTGCCAAAGCCGCCAGCGCCACGGCTGCTTTCTACGAAGGACGTCACTTGGCGCAGTTGGACCTGGCGAACGGCTATGACGACCAGCTGCGCGATGCGCTCCAGTGGTTCGATCCGATACGGTTGGCTGCTTCGATTCCACAGCGAGACCATGATCTGGCCCTGATAGTCCGAATCGATCAGTCCCACGAGATTTCCCAGCACGATGCCGTTGCGATGACCGAGTCCGGATCGGGGCAATACCACCGCGGCAAGTCCTGGATCTTGAAGGTGGATGGCAATTCCCGCGGGAACCAAAACGCTCGCGCCCGGCGCAAGATCCAGCGGCGCCGGTATGCACGCGCGCAAATCGATTCCCGCCGCACCGGCCGTGGCGTACGCGGGCGGCGTCGCATGCAGCCGCTCGTCCAGAATGCGGACTTGTAGCTCGCAAGCGCTGTTCATTGCGCGATTC
>Ga0187781_10004212_pt1 | contig 10739 bp, 8 predicted proteins | sample 0715_SJ02_MP02_2_FD_132447 | JGI IMG/M metagenome (GOLD analysis project Ga0187781, IMG submission 132447) | Tropical peat soil microbial communities from peatlands in Department of Meta, Colombia - 0715_SJ02_MP02_20_MG | ecosystem: Environmental > Terrestrial > Soil > Wetlands > Peat | place...
GCCAGTTCGTGGAGCCCGAGGATCGTCATCACGGGGGCCCCGAAGTAGAGCTCGCCGTAGGCGAAGTCGCCGAGCGTCAGGGTGAGGCTGCCGCGGAAGGTCAGCCAGATGAGCGCGCCCGCGAACGCGGTGGTCGCGACCGTGCCGCACAGGAGGAGGAGGTTGATCCAGAGGCGGGACCGGCCGGTCTTCGGGCGCCGGATGACCTCGATGAAATCCTCGCCCGACTCCCTGCGGAGCAGCGGGACGTACCCTTGGACCCAGAGCTCCTGTCGCAGCTTGTCGAACCGTTCTTCGAGGGTCGCCGGGTCGGGATGGACCGCGAGGAGGAGCGACTGGGGGCCGATGCGGGTCTCGTAGACGGGAAAGTACGCGGCGACCGTCGCCCGGATCCGGTCGAGCTCCGTTCCCCCGCCCGAGGGGAGAGGTCCCGACGCGGCGGCCACGAATCACGCTCCCGAACGCGATTCGCCGGCGGACTTGCGGAGGCGGCGGGCCCGCTCCTTCGCGGAGAATCCCGTCACGGACTCCAGGAACAGGTTGTACCGCCGGATCGTCTCCCGGGCGACCTCCTCGGGGACTTTCGGGTTCATCGTGACGTCGATCGACAGCTCACGGCCGGCGGCACGCGCCGCGAGCCGGGAGATCGCCCCGTACGTCGCGACGACCGTCTCCCCCTCTCGGGTGGCGGATTCGAAGTGGGTCCGGGCGAGCTCCTCCAGGGCGGGGGGCGCCAGGTTCGCCCGATGGCTCGAGCGCACGGGATAAATCTGCACGGCAGGCTCTGCGAGACGGGAGCGCGTTAAAGCTCTTGCCGATTTCGGCCCCCGGTTCGGCCGGTTCAAACGGTCTCGATCTCGAACAGCACCCGCAACCCGCGGAGCTGGCGCGTCAACTCGTCCGACAGGTCGAGGATCTGGTCGCGTTTCGCCGAGCCGCTCCAGTCGTAGACGAAGTCGTAGTTCCCCTGCGTCGGCACGAACCCGCAGGAACGGAGGCGGTCGGCGACCGCCGATGGCTTCGCGCCCTCGCTGTCGAACGTGACGCGCAGGTACGTCTCCACGGACGGCGCGAGGAGCGGAGGGTCGCAAAGAGCTTGCGCTAGAGGCGCGGCCGAAGAACCGTGACGAGCCCGCGCGTCAGTTCGGCGGCCCGGGTGCCCGAGAGCCGTCGCGGCGGCAACCGGACGTCGGGCGACGACTCCGATACCACCCAGCCGGACCTGCCCCGGCGCTGGACGGAGATGCGAAGGTCACACCGGCCCCCCGACCGACGCGGTATCGAGATCCGTGCGGTGCGGAAGACCCTGCGGATCGCCCGTTCCGCGGGCCCGCGATCCTCGGGGACCCCGACCTCGAGCTCGATCCGGATGGGGGCGAGACGACGTCCGTCCGAGGATATCTCCCCGGCTCGGACGCGGCGAGAGCTGACCGGTCGGAGGTCGTCGGCGAGAACAAGAGGCACCTCTACGACCGGTACGGCCGGTCGCTTCAGTCGACGACGCGCTGCGTTCACTGCCGTTCCACCGGCCTTCGTCTCTGGGGAGACGATGAGGGCCCCAACCTCGGCGTCGACCGAACGGCCGACCCCGTCCCCGAGAGGGGTGATTCTCCAGGTTCGATCCGGAAAACTCCGCGCGAGCCACCGGCGGAGCCCCGCACGTCGCACCCGGTAGGGCTGGAGGGCGCGAGCGTCCGGCTTCGGGTGGTCGCGTACATACCGGTCTGTGGTGACACCGATCGCCACCTCCCGACCCACTCGAAAGGCGGTCGCGAGGAGTGCATGATGGCCGACATGCAGGTGGTCGAACGTTCCGCCCAGAACCGCGAGCCGGACCCGCCGCATGCCCCCCCGGCCCCTAGCGGATCACGCTGCTCAAGAACGCGATGACGAGGATGGCGATCGCGGCATAGAGCAGGTAGGTGTACGTACGGCGAGAGGATACCTGGGCGGCCCTCTTCTCGCGGCACGCGCGGCTGCAGGTGTCCTCCCCGACGCCACAGACCCGCCCGCAGACCTTGCAGTGCCGATGGTCCTCCTCCGCGCTCAAGATACCCCGTTCACCTCCGGAGCGCGTTTAGCCTTGACCATCCCGCCGGACGAGCCCGGACCGCGTCCGGCGTCAGGGGAGGGGGGCCCTCGCGACAGCACCCTGGGCGATCGGTTCACGCGGTCAGAACGGCCGGGAGGTAGCCGCGCTGCGTCAGATGGTTGAGGATCGCTTTCGCGCATTGCTCGACCGAATCGTTGGCCGTGTCCACGACGAGGTCCGGGTTCAGGGGTTCCTCGAACGGGTCGTCCACCCCCGTGAGTCGGGTGCCGTGGAGGGCGGGGGACCCATGGTAGAGACCCTTCGGATCACGTTGGCGGCAGACCTCGACCGGGCATTTCAGCCAAATCTCCGTGAACCGGCTCCCCACGGTCGCACGCGCAGCCTGCCGGGACGTCTCGTAGGGAGTGATCATCGCCACCAGAACCGCGACATCGTTGCGGGCGAGCATCCGGGCGACGTAGCTCACCCGCCGCGCGTGAAACTCCCGGTCCTTCCGCGAAAAACCCAATTCGGGAGAGAACATTTGGCGTACTTCGTCCCCGTCCAGGATCTCGACCTTCCGCCCCGCGGCCTTCAGGCGGTCGGCGACCGAACGGGACAGGGTCGTCTTGCCCGAGCTCGGAAGTCCCTCGATCCAAGCGACGAAACCCAGGGTCTTCTCGGGCATCTTTCCCGACATCGGTAGGGGGACCTGCTCCGACTAAAAATCCATTTCTGCGTACCAATCTGAGACGGTCCCTCCCGCGCTCCGTCAGCCGGAGGCCTCGTAGGTGCCGATTCGGGGGTCTCCCGCGCAAATTACACTTTTCTTTCAGTTTATATAACCGCCATTTTTCGAACCGCCGCGGTGAGTTCGATGCGCATGAACACGCGTTGCCACCCTCAGAACCGGGCTAGCCTGGATGTGTCCGTCGTCAGCCGACACCTACCCTCTCCCTCGGGAGGGACGAAATGAGCGCCACGCCCGAACCTGGGGCGAGCCCGACGCCTCCCCCGACCGAAGCTTCCGGCGAGCCGAAGCCGGTTGTCCAGCGGCGCCGAAGCCGCTCGGGACTCTACGCCGTGATCGCGGTGCTCATCGTCATCGTGATCCTCGTAGCCGTCGGCGCGTCCACCAACTGGTATGGTCTCCAGAAGTCGTCAACGAAGCCCGAGGCGGCGTGCTCGTCGGGCACCGAACTTCAGGCCAATGGCGCCCAGTTCGTGAACCCGCTGATGACCACGTGGGCGGGCGTTTACCAGGCTCAGACGGGGAACATGGTCAACTACGTGGACGGGGGGTCGGGAACCGGCCTCACGGACTTCTCGCAGCACCCTCCGCTGATCGACTTCGCCGCCACGGATGACCCGTTGACGCCCCTCGAGCTCTCGGCCCTTCCGGGCCAGCCGCTCACCCTACCGTTCATCGGAGGTGCGCTCACCATCATCTACAACGTCCCCGGAGTTACCGGACATCTCAACCTCACTGGGTCGATCCTCGCGGGCATCTACAACGGGACCATCACGACGTGGAACAACGCGGCGATCGCCGCGGCCAACCCCCACGTCACACTGCCGTCCAACACCATCGCGCCGGTCGTCCGTTCGGACCCCGCGGGTACCACCTATGTGCTCACGGACTTCCTTTCCCAGGCGAGCGCGTGGTGGGCCACGAACGTCGGGAAGGGGATCTCGGTGAGCTTCCCCAAGGTCCCGAGCGAGACCGCGGTGAAGGGGAATTCGCTCGTGATCAAGACGGTGGCGGGAACGTCCTACTCGATTGGCTACTCCGACCTGACGGACGTCCTGACCTACACGACCCCGCTCCAGTACGCGGCGGTCCAGAACCCCTCGGGCAACTACATCGTCCCGAACATCACGAACACGGTCTCCGCCCTCGCGGACAAGGTGGCCAGCCTCCCGAGCCTACCCGCATCGACGAACACGAGCGGCTGGTACAACGTCAGCATGGTGAACGCGAAGGGGGCTGGCGATTACCCACTCGCGACGTTCGTCTACATGTTCGTCTACCAGGAGGCGAAGAACGGCCTCACTCCGTCGCTCGTGAAGTCGCAGATCATCGTCCAGTGGCTCCACTACATCCTCTCGCCCGCCGCGCAAGCAATCGCGAGCCAGACGACCCCGACCCCGCTCTACTACGCGGCGCTCCCGAGCGCGGTGATCTCGACGGACGAGGCGGGCATCTCGACGATGACCTATAATGGGACGGCCATCCCCGCGTGCAAGTAGGGGGGAGGGTCCCGTCCGGTCCACGAAGGGAGTAGGGCAGAAGGGGCCGGCGCGCCTGGCCCGGCGCGTTCGGCTCCTTTGGTGGCTAGGGGGCGCGTTCCACGCAGGGACGGCTGCAGTAGCCGTAGGCTTCGCGCTGCTCTTCGCCGGGTTCGTTTACCTCCTGACCCAGGGTGCGTGGCCCTCGTTCCAGCAGTTCGGCCCCGGCTTTCTCACCGGGTCGACCTGGGACGCCGTCCACGGAATCTACGGCGCCGGTCCCCCGATCGCCGGAACGCTTGTCACGAGTGCCATCGCCCTTCTGATCGCGGTGCCGCTCGCGCTCGGCGTGGCTGTGTTCCTCTCGGAGGTCGCCCCGGTCTGGCTTCGCCGGCCGCTCGTGTATGTGATCGACCTCTCGGCCGCCGTCCCGTCCGTCGTTTACGGGTTCTGGGCGTTCATCGTACTCGTCCCGATCATGCGGACGACGGTGGAGCCGGGTCTCGCGTCCCTGACCGGCGGGCGGTACCCGTTCTCTTCGATCACGCTCGGCACCGACATCTTCACCGCGTCGCTCGTGCTCGCGGTGATGATCCTTCCCACCATCGCCGCGGTCTCCCGCGAGGCGCTGCGGGCCGTCCCCCGGATTCACCGGGAATCGGCCCTGAGCCTGGGTGCGACGCGCTGGGAGGCGACCCGCCTCGGGGTATTCGGGCCTGCGCGGAACGGAATCGCCGCCGGGATCATCCTCGGCCTCGGTCGGGCGCTCGGCGAAACGATCGCGGTCGCGATGCTCATCGGGAATGGATTCGCCGTTCCGGCCACGCTCTTTTCCCCCGGGTCCACGCTGGCGAGCCAGCTCATCAACAATTTTCCGGAATCGCCAGGGGGTTTGAACCGAGCCGCCCTGTTCGAGCTCGCCCTCATCCTCCTCGTGATCACGTTCGCCGTCAACGCGGTCGCTCGAGGGATCCTCTGGCGCGCGGACGTGGCCCAGCGCACGGGCCGTCCGTCCCTCCTCGCCCGCTGGAGGGGGCGAGGTCGCCTCCACCGCCCGCTTTCGGGCTCGCGGGGCGGTGGGATCTCCGACCGGGTCTCTACGTCTGCGCTGCCCGCAGGACTCTCGACCGAGTCGCCCGCTTGGTTCCGGGACGCACTGGCGGGAGCTCCGCGGCGGATAGTCCGGCGACGGGTCGTCCAGGCGATCATCGTCGGCCTCTGCGGAGTGTGCGTGATCTTGGCGGTAGCACCGTTGGTCAGCGTGGTCTACACGGCCGTGGAGTACGGCGGCGTGGCGGTCGTCCACCCGTCGTTCTACACCTCGCTGGCGCCCCAGGGTTGCAACCCGAGACCCGGGATTGCCTGCCCCCTCGGAGGCATTGGCAACGAGATCCAAGGGTCACTCATCATCCTTGGGATCGCGGGGGCGGTCGCCGTGCCGGTCGGGTTGCTCGCGGGCGTTTATCTGGCCGAGTACGGTCGGAATCGGTTCGGGCGGGCCGTGAGCTTCGTGTCGGACGTGATGACGGGGGTGCCGACGGTCATCCTCGGGGTGTTCGTCTTCACCTTGTTCCTCATCTTCGACCACGGCTCGACCATCAGCGCGCTTTCCTGCGGCGTCGGTCTCGGCGTGCTCATGATCCCCATCGCTACCCGGGCGACGGAGGAGTCGCTCCGCGCGGTCCCGTACGCGCTCCGGGAGTCCGCGTTCGCCCTCGGTTTCCCTCGGCATCGGACGACCCTTCGGGTCGTGCTCGGTTGCGCGAGGGGTGGGATCGTCACGGGCATGCTCCTAGCCCTCTCCCGCGCGGCGGGCGACACGGCGATCCTCGTCATCCTGGGCGGGAGCAGCAACTTCTGGTTCCAGAGCCTGACGACCGGCCCGACCGCCGCGATGACCCCGTTCATCTGGGACAATTTCGGCTCTTCGTACCTCAATCTGTACACGGACGCGTGGGGGACCGCGCTCGTCCTGCTCGCCGTCATGCTCGTCATCAGCCTCGGCACCCGGCTCGCCGTCCCGGCCGTGGAGGAGGCGGCGGAAGCCGAGTAGATCCGTGTCGAACCCGAAGATCCGGGTCTCGGAGCTCAACGCGTGGTACGGCCGTAAGCAGGTGCTCTACGACCTTTCCCTCGACCTTCCCGAATCCGCCGTCACCGCGATCATCGGTCCGTCGGGGTGCGGGAAGTCGACGTTCCTGCGCTGCCTCAATCGCCTCCACGAGGAGATCCCCCGGAACCGGATGACGGGGACGATCCTGCTCGACGGCGAGGACCTCCGGGCGAAGGACCCCGTGAGCGTTCGCTTCCGGGTCGGGATGGTCTTCCAGAAGCCGACCCCGTTCCCGAACCTCTCGATCTTCGAGAACGTCGCCGCCGGGCTCCGCCTTCTCGGGGTGCGGGGGCACGACGAGCTCGACGAGGGGGTCGTGGACGCCCTCCGTCATGCCGGCCTGTGGGAGGAGGTCGAGGACGTCCTGGACGCGCCCGGGACGAGCCTATCGGGGGGTCAGCAGCAGCGCCTCTGCATCGCGCGGGCGCTCGCGACGCGGCCCGAGGTCCTCCTGATGGACGAGCCGTGCTCCGCGCTCGACCCGATCGCCACGACGAAGATCGAGGGCCTCATCGCCAAGCTCCGGACCGAGTACACGGTCGTGATCGTGACCCACAACCTCGCCCAGGCGACCCGGGTCTCCGACCACACCGCGTTCTTCTACCTCGGGAAGCTGGTCGAGTTCGGCACGACCGACAACGTGTTCCAGCACCCGGTCGAGAAGCTCACCGAGAACTACGTCACCGGCCGGTTCGGCTGAGTCGGTCCCGCGGCGGAGGTCGGGTCACGACCGTCGGGTCCGCCGGCGACTGTCGCGCGGCTCGACGTCGACGGGGGGCGGGGGTCCGGGGTCGAGCGGGTTCGGCGGGTCTCCCGGGTAGCTCGCGACATCGGGCGTCTCGGGGATGTTCTCTTCGATGAGCCCCTCGAGCCCTTCGACCTCCTCGGGCTTGTCGCGGGGACGGACCGGTCGGGCGGGCATCTCGCTCTCGCTGCGGAGCAGGCCCGCGCTCGCGGCCTGGAGCTGGCGGAGCAGGTTGAGCCAGATCTTCCCCTGGCTCGCGAGGGTCGTCTCGAGCCGGTCGCGGAGGTCGCCGGTCTGCTCGAGGAGCTCCCCTTCGATCCGTCGGAGCTCCCGGGTCATCTCCCGGCGGAGCTCCTTGACGTGGTTCTCGGCCTCGGCGGAGGCCGGCCCCCCCTCCTTCTCGAGCTCCGACACGCGGAGCCAGGTCCGTCGGATGAGCGGGAGCGCCCGGTCCGCGACCACCTGGATGCGGCGGTCGAGGTCGTCCACTTCCGTGCGCAGCGTCTGCTCGATGCGCAGAAGGTCCGTCTCACGGGTCTGGATCTTCGCCTCGAGGCGTTCGAGCCGGACGACCCCCTCCTCCTGCTGGGACTTCAGGCGGACCTCGGCCTCCCCGACCGCGGCGCGGATCGTCTTCTCGTGGTCCTCGCGGCTCGACTCGAGCCCGCGGGCGACCCGGTCGCGGATGACCGCATCGAACCGGTTCGAATCGATCGTCTTCGCGAGCGACTGGTCGACCTCGCTCTTGAGGCGCGCGAGCAGCTCGACGTACTTCTCCCGTTCCCGCTCCTGGTTCTCCCGGAGCTTCTGCTCGAAGTACGACTGGAGCCGCACCTGGAGACCCGCGAGGGCCTGGGTCTGCGCCTCGGCCGTCTCGGAGAGCCGCGCCTCGCCGTTCACGGCCCACCGTTTCTCGGCCTGGGCGATCCGCTCCTCGAGCGCCGCGGCGAACTTCTCCCGCGAGTCCGTGCCCGCGGCCTGGAGACGGGACTCGACGTCCTTCGTGCGGCCGTCCACGAGGAGCCCCATCCGCTGCTCGAGCTCGCGCAGCTCCTTCTGCCGCCGCTGCTCGACCTCGGTGTTCCGCTCCTTGAGAAGGTCGCGGACCCGTCCCTCGATCTCCTCGCGGAGGGTCGTCCCCTGCTCCTGGGCCTCGCGGAGCTCGAGGTCGATCTGGGCGACCAGCGCGGCCCGCATCTCCTCCTCGTCGTGGGTCGCCTGGGCCTTGAGGTCGTCCACCGACTGGTGGAGCTCCTCGCGCAGGCGTTGGGCCCACATCTCCCCGGTCGACCGGGAGGATTCCTGAAGCTTCGTCGTGAGCGCCTGGAAGTTCGCGTCCACCGCCTGCTGGGCCTTCACGCTGGCCTCGCCGGCGATGTCGGACGGGCTCAGGACGGGACGCGCCTCGACCACCGCGATGCGGGAGGCGAGGTCGTTCTGCACCGACACGAGGGCCCGGGCGGCCGCCTCCGACGCCTCGCGCATACGCGCGTCCAGAAGGGCGGTCCACTTGCTCTCGAGCTCGCGGGTCGCGTTCGCCATCCGGGCGATCGCGTCCACCGCTTCCGAACCGGGCGGGCGGTTCTTCGCGAGCTCGGAGAACCGGCGGTCGATCTCGCTCTTGAGCAACGCCTCGAGCTCCCCGTTGGACGGGGCTACTGGGGCGGGCGCCGCCACGACCGGCCCTGCGGAGGCGGCGGGCGGCAGGGGGGCGACCGCGCCGGCAGGGAGGGTGGACGGGTCGTCGCTGGTCGAGACCGGGACCCCCGGGGTCCCGGAGGATGGCACCGCGACCTCCGGAGGCTTGTGAAGCCACGGAGGGAGCTGGCCGCCCAGCGACCCCGGCGGTGGGGAGTACGAGGGGGGAGCGGTCGGCATCGGTTCCACGGGCAGGACGGGCGCCTCGGCCGGACGGGCCTGGAGGTACTCCGAGGCCCGCTTCGCGGCCTCGCCGGTCATCGGGACGCTGCGCCCCTTGGGACGGGTGAGGAGGATCGCGGCCGTTTCCATCGCTGTGCCGATCCGCCACATCTCCTTCCGGCGGTCCCGGCCCCCCTGCCGCTCCGTGTCGTGCAGATGGGCCTGCATGCGCGGCCCTTCCACCATGTCGACGCGGCGCGTCACCTCCCGGATCTTCGTCTCCTGGTGCTCGCGGACGTACTGGAGGACGAGGGGCAGCGCCTCGCGGCCCCGGCCGGTCCTCGTGAGGTCGCGCAGCGTCACCGGGGCCGATTCCCAGCTCTGGAGACGCCGGGCGTGCCGGTCGCCCTGGGCTTCGCCCCTCGGGACGCGCATCACGGCGAGGGCGAGCGGGAACTGCTCGGTGAACTCGTGCATGTTCACCTTCGCCTCGGGGAGGAAGTAGGGGAAGACGAGGAAGGCGCCGAGGGCGACGAGCGACGTCGGCAGCACCCGGACCAGCTCGAGCACGGCCTGGCAGGCCGCCTCCCATGCGTCGGCCGCCACGACGACGACCGGCTCGGTCGTGCCGCGGTGGAAGAGGAACCCTTCTCCGACCGTCTGGTAGACGAGCGGGTCGGGCTCGGCCGGGAGCTTCGCGCCGTCCGTCTTGCCGCTCATGGTCGCGTAGGCGCGCAGGACCGCGGGGCCGAACTCCCCGGCCGCGACCAGCGGGGCCGTCTCGAAGACGAGCGTCTTCATCCCGAGGCGCGGCCGGTCCTCGGTGGAAAGGAACATCCGGCCGATGCACGTGTACCGGCCGTTCGCCGCCGGGTAGAGGAACAGGTTCGGGTAGAAGGAAAGCGGCTGGCTCGGGTCCGGGTCCCAGTAGTCGTGGGTGTCGGCGACGTTGACCGTCAGGTTCCCGACGACCCGGATCGCCTCGAGCGTCTCCTTCCGTCCCGGAAAGTCCTCCGGGATGGTCGTATAACCGGGGCTCTCGGCCTCGTTGTCGACCTGGCGGCACCAGACGACCGCGACCGGGGTAAGGCTCCCCGAGGTCGGACCGTCCGGGGCGGACATCACTTCTCCTTGGTCGAACGCCGCTCGAGGATCCGCTCGCAGGCGCGGGCGAGCGGGAGGGTCGTGTTGACCATGACGGGGACGCCCATCGTGACCGTGCCCGAGGTCGGGGCCTCGTCGCCCGATTCGCCGATGAACAGCGGGTGGCCCTCCCCGGTCGAGACGGCGCTCGAGATGAGGAAGACGTCTTCCTTTGCCGAGATGCCGCGACCCTCCTGGGCGATCAGGATCGTACCCATGCCGGCCCCGTCGCGGCGGAGGAGGAAGTCGACCGGGTCGAAGGTGCTGCGGAACGTCCGCTCGCGGACCGACTGCTCGACCTCGGAGTAGAACTCCTTCAGCTTGTCCGCCTTCGAGACCGCGATGACGAGCGGCAGGTTGCGGGCGTGCGTGTAGCGGAAGACGCCCCGCGCGAGGTTCACCTGCTGGGCCTGGTCCCGCAGGGACGGGAGTCCCGGCGAGAGGAGGAGGATGATGGCGTCCGCTCCGCAGACGAACCGGCCGAGGAGCGTGAGCCCCCGCTTCCAGAGGTCGCGGCGGTCGGGCCGCCACGAGTCGAAGTGCGGGATCACCCGGCAGGTCTTCTCCGTGACCTCGCCGTCCGCCGAGTCGAGCCAGAGGCGGTCGTAGGTGAAGTA
>Ga0187781_10004213_pt1 | contig 10738 bp, 9 predicted proteins | sample 0715_SJ02_MP02_2_FD_132447 | JGI IMG/M metagenome (GOLD analysis project Ga0187781, IMG submission 132447) | Tropical peat soil microbial communities from peatlands in Department of Meta, Colombia - 0715_SJ02_MP02_20_MG | ecosystem: Environmental > Terrestrial > Soil > Wetlands > Peat | place...
AAGTGAACTTGTCCGAATACGATCCGCAGAGTATCGAGCCGAAGTGGCAGAAGTTCTGGGAGGACCAAGGCGCCTTCCACGCCGATATGGATCCCGCGCGGGAGAAATATTACGTCCTCGAAATGTTGCCTTATCCCTCCGGGACTCTGCACATGGGCCACATGCGGAATTACACGATCGGTGACGCCGTGGCGCGCTACAAGCGCATGTGGGGTCTCAACGTGCTTCACCCCATCGGATGGGACGCTTTCGGACTGCCCGCCGAAAATGCCGCCATCAAGCGCGGCACTCCTCCGCGGGAATGGACGAACGCCAATATCGCGCAGATGAAGGCGGTGTGCCGCCGCTTTGGCTTCAGCTACGACTGGCGCCGCGAAATTTCCACCTGTGATCCCGAATACTATCGCTGGAACCAGTGGTTTTTCCTGCGCATGCTGGAGCGCGGGCTGGCTTACCGCAAGCGAAGCCGCGTCAACTGGTGCCCGCAATGCCAGACCGTGCTCGCGAACGAACAGGTGATTGACGGCTATTGCTGGCAGCACGATACCGTGCTCGTCGAAGCGAAGGAAATCGAGCAATGGTTTCTGCACATAACGAATTATTCCGAAGCGCTGCTCGAGGGCATTGATGAGCTCGCCTCAACCTGGCCTGAGCGAGTGGTGCTCCAGCAGCGAAATTGGATTGGGAAATCCGTTGGCGCGCGGATTCGATTTGTGGTCGCGCAGATGGAAGGCGTCGCGCTCGAAGTCTTCACCACGCGCATAGATACGATTTATGGCGCCGCGGCCGTCATCCTTTCGCCCAACCATCCGCTCGTTGAGACGCTTCTCCACGATGTCCCTGGGCATGGCGCGATGGAATCGCAGCTCAGGGCCATGCGGCAGAAAAGCACCAAGCTCGCCGACATCGCCACGGCCGCGAAGGAAGGCTTCTTCACCGGACGGTTTGCAGTGAATCCGTTTTCGGGCGAGCACCTGCCGGTGTGGGTCGCCAATTTCGTACTGGCGGAATATGGGACAGGCGCCGTCATGTGTGTCCCGGCGCATGATGAACGCGATTACGAATTTGCCGACAAGTATCATCTGCAAGTGCGCATCGTAATTCAGCCGCTCGAGGGCCCCGCGCTGCGGCCCGATCGCATAAGCGAGGCGTACACGCCTTACGGCCGCCTCGTTGATTCGGGGCCGTACAGCGGCCTCACGTCTGATGCGGCGCTAACAAAAATGGCCGCGGACGCCAAGGCGAAAGGCATCGGCGAAGCGCAGACAACGTATCGCCTGAAGGACTGGGGGATTTCTCGCCAGCGCTATTGGGGCACGCCGATTCCGGTTGTTTACTGCGAGAGGGACGGCATCGTGCCCGTCCCAGACGATCAACTGCCCGTGCTGCTGCCGGACAATGTGACCCTCACGGGGCAAGGCCAATCGCCGCTCGCGAGTGTTCCGGAATTCGTCAACACGACCTGCCCGAAGTGCGGCGGGCCCGCGCGGCGCGAGACGGACACCATGGACACGTTCATTGACTCGTCCTGGTATTTTTACCGTTACACGGATCCGCACGACGCTCAGGCGCCCTTCAACAAGGATATGGCCCGCTACTGGTTTCAGATTGACCAGTACATCGGAGGCGTCGAGCACGCCATTCTGCACCTGATTTATTCGCGTTTCTTCTGCAAGGTGATGCGCGACCTCGGACTCGTGAACCATAACGAACCGATCAAGCGTCTTTTTTCGCAGGGGATGGTCTTGAAAGATGGCGCCAAGATGTCCAAATCGAAAGGCAACGTGGTCGGCGCCATCGAAATGGCCGATAAGTACGGCTGCGACACCGGCCGGATGTACACGCTTTTTGCCGCGCCGCCGGAGAAAGACCTCGAGTGGAGCGAGGATGGGATCGAGGGCTGCTCGCGCTTTCTGAAGAAAATTTACCGCCTGATTGACCGCCATGCCCCGCGTCTTCGCGGCGTCGAAGTCGAGCTGCTCACGAAAACGGACCTGACGAACGCGACGCCGAAGGAAAAGATCCTGGTGCGGAAGACGCATCAGACACTCAAGCGCGTTACGAACGATTTCGAATCGCGCTGGCATTTCAACACCTCCATCGCGCTCATCATGGAGCTCGTCAAGGAGCTGCAATTGCAGGAACCCCTCGACGCGGATCTGAACCCCATCATCCTCAAGCGAATTCTCGATGTTGTGGTGCTGATGCTCTCGCCGATCACCCCGCATATCGCCGAGGAGCTATGGGAAATGCTCGGCAATGCGGGCGGCCTGGGACGAGCGAAGTGGCCGCGCTACCGCGAAGACCTGACGCGCGAGGAGCAAATCGAAATTCCCATTCAGGTGAATGGCCGCCTGCGCGGAAAGATTCTTGCGGGAGACGGCATGGGGGATGATGAGGTTGCTGATCTGGCCCGCAAGGATGTGCGCATCTCCACGATCCTCGACGGCAAGCAAATTGTGAAGACCGTCGTGGTGCCGAAAAAGCTGGTGAATTTTGTTCTGAAGTAGCGGCAAGCTGGTTCGCGCAAGATTCGCGGAGGGTATCGGAGCCGATGAGCCATGAAACGAGTGCAGCGGTGAAGAAATCAACCGTGAGCGAACGAGCCGGCCAGCCCCAAACCTCTGTGAGCACGCGGCAGGGAATCGTGGTCCTCGACTTCGGCGGCCAGTACACCCAGCTAATCGCCCGCCGTATTCGCGAACAAGAGGTCTTCTCCGCCATCCTTCCTTGCACGGCCTCCCTCGCCGAAGTCATGGCTCTCGAACCCGTCGGCATTGTCCTCTCCGGCGGCCCTAGCTCGGTTTACGACACGGACGCTCCCGTCTGCGATCCGAAAGTATTGGAACTGGGAGTGCCCGTTCTAGGAATTTGCTACGGAATGCAATGGCTCACGCACACGCTCGGCGGAAAAGTGGAACGCGCCGCCCGACGCGAATATGGCCGCGCCGAGCTGGAGTGGAAAGGGGACTCAGCACTCCTGAAAGGGCTGCCAGCTCGCCTCCGGGTTTGGGAAAGCCATGGTGACCATGTCGTTGACCTGCCGTCCGGCTTTGGCATTACAGCCCGGACGGCGAACGCAATCGCTGCCGTGGAGAACCACGAAAGGAAATGCTATGGCGTCGAATTTCATCCAGAGGTGAATCACACCGATCGTGGCACTGACGTTCTGCGTAATTTCATCTTCCATATCTGCGGCGCGCAGAAGAATTGGAACCGCGCCGGTTTTATCGCCTCAACCGTGGATTTCATCCGCAAACAGGCCGAGGGCGCGCGTGCGATTTGCGCGCTGAGTGGCGGCGTGGACTCGGCCGTTGCCGCGGTACTTGTCCACCGGGCCATCGGCGACCGCCTCACCAACGTGTTTGTTGACACTGGCCTCCTGCGCCAGGACGAATTCCACGATACGCTCGAGCTTTTACGCGGTCGCCTTGGCCTGAATGTAATAGGCGTGGATGCTTCCACGCGATTCCTGGCACGCCTGAAAGGCGTGATCGACCCCGAAGAAAAGCGTAAACGCATCGGTGCGGAATTCATAGCCGTCTTCGCCGAAGAAGAACGAAAACTCGCCGATATGAAACAGGGCCCGCCCGTAAAATTTCTGGTGCAGGGAACTCTTTATCCCGACGTGATCGAATCTGTTTCCGTCAAAGGCCCGTCCGCCACGATCAAATCCCACCACAATGTCGGCGGCCTGCCGCCCGATATGCCTTTCGCCCTTATCGAGCCGCTTCGCGATCTCTTCAAAGATGAAGTCCGCCAGATCAGCCGCGAGCTCAGCTTGCCCGAAGAGGTCCTCGTGAAACATCCGTTTCCTGGGCCGGGTCTTGCCGTCCGGCTGCTTGGAGAAGTGACTCCCGCCAAGCTGGCCACGCTCCGGAAAGCCGATTCGATTGTGGTCGAAGAAATTCGCCGAGCGGGTCTTTACGAAAAAGTCTGGCAGGCGTTTGCAGTCCTATTGCCGGTGCGAAGCGTGGGAGTGATGGGCGACGGCAGGACCTACGCAGACACTATCGCTGTGCGCGTCGTGGACTCGCTCGACGCGATGACGGCCGATTGGTCGCGCCTGCCTCTGGAAGTACTCGAACGCGTTTCGACCCGCATCGTGAACGAGGTCCCCGGCGTCAACCGGGTCGTCTACGATATCAGCTCGAAACCGCCGGGCACCATTGAGTGGGAATAGAGCGACGCCGCTAAAGGACGCCCCCGTGCCCCTTTAGCGGTTGGCCATCTTCTGAGCCATGTAGAGCAACAGCCGGCGGTCGCCATCGTCAATGCGACTCAGGAGCCGGCGGAAGCGGCCCAGCAAGCGTGCCTCTTTCCCCGTGCTGCCCCAGGCTATGTCGTCGGCACTCTTCCGTTTCGGAAGATTTGGCAGCTCGGGTGGCTCTTCGCCGTCGTAGAATAGCTGGTAGAGAGGAACTTCCATCGCTCGTGCCAGCTTTTCCAGTGTCTCGATCGCCGGAACAGTGTGGCCGTTCTCGACGCGCGAGATGTAGCAACGAAGCAGCCCGGTGCGCTTTTCGATATCGCCTTGGGATAGTTTTTTTGTTTCACGTAGCAAGCGGATGCGGTCACCGATTATCATGGCGGTATTGTCACATGGACTAGTGGCTCCCGCAAGAGCATATTTGAAACTCCATGGGATTTTTTTGACGTAACCGGATCCTGATGCCCAACGTCGCAAAAGGTGTGGCAGCCAGCGCTCAAGCGATCCCGCTTCCTCTCGCTCACACGGGCAAGGGCGAGGAGGAGAGGGAGCTCGTCCGACTGGCCCAAAATGGAACAGAGGCAGCTTTCGAGGAACTCATTCGCCGCCACCAGCGCCGCGTCTACGCCTTGGTGCGGAGCATTCTGCGGCGGCGCGAGGATGTTGAGGACGTCGCGCAGCAGGTCTTCCTGAAAGTCTTTGTCTCGATCAAGCGGTTTGACCTCCGCGCGGCCTTCTCCACCTGGCTGTACAAGATCACGGTCAACGAGTGCTGGGACTACTTGCGCAAGAAAAAAGTCCGGCCGCTCGTCTATGAAGCGGATCTGTCGGAAGAACAGGTTTCGCGGCTTGACGGCATCATCACCGCCGACCGGCCCCCGGAAGGACCGGCGGAACGCGCCGAGGTGAAGGAACTGCTCGATTGGATGCTGGCGAAGCTGCCAGAGCAAGATGCTCGATTGCTTGTGCTCAAGGAGATGGAAGGCTTTTCAGTTCACGAGCTCGCTGAAATCCTCGACCTGAATGTGAACACGGTCAAAGTCCGATTGTTCCGCGCGCGCGGCCGCTTGATGGACGTGTACCGCCGCCGGAAATCATCGGCAATGGCGTCCGGCCCTTCGCCGGCGCCGGAGAAAGGGAAGGCAGAAAATTTATGAACGACGAATTCAAGAGTTCCGCCTGTCCGGAATTCGAGCCCTTGCTGGAGGATCATCTCTCCGGAGAGCTCGGAGGTGCGGAGGCGGCGCGTTTGGCCGAGCATCTGAAGACTTGCGCCGGCTGCCGCACTGCGTGCGAGTTTGTCACGCCGATCGCACGGCTTCTGGCGGTCGCGGAGCCCACGACGGATCCCGGCCCGGGGTTCGCGCACATCGTGATGGCGCGCATTCGCGAGGAGCAGGCGCGTCACGGCGCGCCGAAGACCATCTGGCAGCCATTCGTTTCTCTCGCTTGGCGATTCGCCGCGACGGCCGCTCTTGCGGCTGTTGTACTCTTGGCCTACGATACGTCCTCGAACAAGCGGGCACAGGAAGACATCGCTGTCCTGCTTGCCGATGAACCACACGACCTCGCGCAGGATGCGCATACGCGCATTCACAATCGCGATCAGGTTCTCTTGATGATGGCGGAATCGAACAATGGAAAACAATAAGCTAAGCCGTGAAGCGGCCCTGCTTGTCATCGTCGTATTTGTTCTCGGCGCTGTGCTGGGCGGTCTGGCCACGCACGTCTGGTCCATTCACGCCTCCAGCAAGAGCATCCCGCATGGCCCCGATCAACTTATCGAGGAATTGTCGCGCCAGCTCCAGCTCTCACCGGATCAATTGAAGCAAGTGACGGATATCGTGGACCAGACTCACACGCAGGTACGCTCTATGTATGCCCCTCTCGATGCCCAGCGAGACCAGATTCGCCAGCAGGCGCGCGATCGGATTCGCGCTGTCCTGACCCCGGATCAGAAAGCCAAATTCGAGGCCTTCCTTCTGCATCTCGACGAGGCCCGCAAGAAGGAAGAACGCCGCTAGCCGGGTCCTTAGTAAGCTGCCTGCCTTTTTGGATCTAAATTTCCGAATCCAGTTGTGATTTGCCTCACTAGCGGAAGCCTGTGCCAGATAGTCAATTTCTGTCATAACTGCAGCCGACAAATGTCGACGTTTCCAGTCGCCTTCCGGTGAAATGACTGCATCCGCATCCAGCCGACCCTTGGAAGGGCGCTATCTATCACTTAAACAGAGGGTTACGGCAAGTTGTTGCAAGAGATAACAGACGGAGTCTCATGGCCTGTGCCGTGCATTCTAAACGGCGTACCCCGCCAGGGAGTACGACACGATTCTGGAGCCTCGGCTCCGAGGAGACATACAGCTCATGGACAAGCGACAGAAGGGTTTTTCGCTCATCGAGTTGCTGATCGTCGTGGCGATCATTTTGATCATCGCGGCCATCGCAATTCCCAACCTGCTTCGGTCCCGCATGGCGGCCAACGAGGCTTCGGCGGTTGGTTCGATCCGTACCATCAATACCGCGGCTGTTTCTTTTAACTCCAGCTATGGTGATGGTTTCCCGAGCACTTTGGCCCAGATCGGCACCACCGGTACCGGCGCAGTGAGCTGTGCGAACGCCGAGTACATTGACAGCGTTCTGACGGCTGGTCAGAAGAGCGGCTACGACTTCGCGATGGGCCCCGGCGTGACTGCCGTCACGACCGTTCCTGCGGGTTGCGTGGCGGGCTTCGTGGACGGCTACACGGTTACGGCTCGGCCGGCCACTGTCGGAACCACGGGTCAGCGCAGCTTCTGCTCTGACGCGACGGGTGTTATCCGCTTTGACCCGACGGGCAACGCGCCCGCGGTCGCCGGCGGTCTCTGCCCCGCAGCGATGTCCCCATTGCAGTAATTTAGGACTTACCTGAAAAGGGCGGGAAGCTCAGTTCCCCGCCCTTTTTCTTTTGTCCGGAAGCCTGCCAGAAACCGAGTGGGGAAACCTCGCGGGAGTCCTAGAAAGGAATGTCCTCGTCCGTAATTTCCGGCCCCGACTGCGAACCCTCATCGGGTGTCGGGCCACCTTCGAGATCCGGATCCGCGGGACGCCCATAGCCGCCAGATGAACCGGCCCCAGCCCCTGCACCGGCCGCCGCACTTTCTCCACGCGAAGTTAGCATCTTCATTGCATTGCCGACGATCTCCGTGGTCGAGCGCTTCTGGCCGTCGCGCTTGTCTTCCCACTGGCGGGTCTGAATACGGCCTTCGATATAAACGAGCATCCCCTTTTTCAGGTACTGCTGGGCGATTTCCGCCAGCTTGCCCCACAAGACGACGCGGTGCCACTCCGTCCGTTTCTGCCGCTCGCCGGCACGGTCCTTGTACGTCTCGTCCGTGGCCAGAGTGAAGTTCGCCACGGCTTGTCCGCCTGCGGTGTAACGCGTTTCAGGATCGCGTCCCAGCCGGCCGACAAGAATCGCTTTATTCACGGACATTGGTTTGCCACCTGTTTCAAGATTTTCCTCAGAGGACGCGAGTATAGCCGATGTGGGGAACTAAGGCGGGGAAAACTACGGCGCGGCGACGCCAGCCCTAGGAATTTGCGAGGATGACGATTTCCGCTCTGTAAGCCGAGTTCTAGTGCTTTGCCGCCGGATGGGTGGGTGCTGGTGGCGGAGCGCCGAGATCTTTGAGCTTCGCTTGCGCCTGTTTTGCCTCGTCTGTTCCCGGGAAGCGGTGCACCACCTCGCGCAGGTCGCGTGTTCCCGACGCCTTTTGGCCCAGCTTGATCTCCGCCTGCCCCTTCTTCAGCAGGGCCGCGGCCAGCTTGAAGCTTTTCGGGTAACTGTAGAGCACGATATCGTATTGCGTCACGGCATCGGCATAGTTTTCCTGCGCGTAGGAGATTTCGCCAAGGTAAAACTGCGCGTTTCCGGCGAGTGGATTGGTCGGGAAATTCTTAAGATAGTCGGAAAACTCTTGTTTGGAAAGATCATAGTTCCCGGAATTGAAGTCGCGGAGTCCGTTCTGATAGAGCGTATCCGCCGAAATCGGAGCCACAGAAGGGGGAGCGCCGCCTCCTCCCGATGCGCCCGTGCCGGCTGCAGCGCCTCCGCCAGCGAGCTTCCCGTCAATTGTCTGAAGGAGGCCCTGGATGTCGGTCATCTGCTGTGAAAGTTTCCCGACGCGGGCCTGAACGTCGGCCAGGTTGTCTGAAAGCCCCTGCGTCTGAGTGGTCATGGTGTCAATGCGCGCGCCCGAATTCGCGGCCGATTCCTGCACGGTCTTCTGCAGCGCGCCCATCTGGTTGTTGAGTTGATTGATGGAATCGAGCGACTGCTGCACCAGCGTCTTCAGCGTCGCATTGTTCGTATCCATCGCGCTGCGCATGTCCCGCTGCGATTGCAGTAGCTGGTCCACCGATTGTTGCAGCTCGATGATTTCCCTGGCTACGGCGCCGGCCGGCGGGGGAGTCAGCATCGCTCCGCCCAGGGCCCCAACAAGCAACACTGCCATTCCCAGCACAATCCATCTCGTGCGCAAAAGAGTCCTCCTTCCCAAGGAGCACGGCGCGGGGCAGATACGCGTCTGCCTCCCGCCGCGCCGTCGGACTGATTTTTATCTTGTCATCAGAAAGTGCGCCCGGCGGTTCTGTTGCCAGCAGTCTTCCGTGTGCTCGGTGCAGAAGGGGTGCTCTTTGCCCCAGCTCACTGTTTCCATCCTGCTAGCCGAGATTCCGAGCGAAATCAGGTAATTCTTGGCCGCCTCCGCGCGGCGCTGGCCGAGCCCGAGGTTGTATTCGGTGGATCCCCGTTCGTCGCAGTGGCCTTCGATCGTCACCTTCACCTGCGGATACGACCGCAAAAATTCCGCGGTCCGCGTCAGTGCGGAGCGCGCATCGTCACGAATGTCGGCCTTGTTGAAGTCGAAGAACGCATCTTTCACGTTCTGCTCGAAGAGCTCAGCCAAGCCCGGCTGCGCCTTGGGCTGTTCGGTCACAGCAGCGGGCGTGACGGTCACGCGAACACTGGAATTCGCGCTGCCGCCCGGCCCCGTCGCCGTGATCGTGTACGTGGTCGAATCGCTGGGCTGCACGGGCGTTCGTCCATCGGGCGCCACCTTTCCCACTCCCGGTTCGATATCGAGGTCCGTTGCGTTCGTCGAAGACCATGAAAGCGTGACCGTGTCGCCCGCTTGCACCGAGGTCGGTGAAGCGTTCAGCGTCACAGTGGGAGGCGCCGGAGCGGGTGTAGGCGTTTGAGCAGGTGGGGGCGTCTCCACCTTTTTCTTACAACCACCGAGCACGGCCAGAAATGCAATCAGGACTGCGAACAATGCCAGCTTGCGACTATGATCGAGCTGCATCCTTATCCTCCTTCAGCGTTCCCGCGAGGGCTTGAGCAGGGCGCGCCGCAAACGATTCTTCGTGCTGGATCGCTCTATCTACTGTGTCTTCGCCGCACCTCGCGGTTCAGCGAATGGGTTGGTCTTGCGGCTCACGTCCACGCCGCGGTGCGAAACTCGGCTCCTTACCTCGGAGACCAGTTGGGTGACTCGTTTTGCCCTTCGTACGTCAACTCTTTCGGCTGGCTGCCGTCGGCCAGCACGGTCCAAATCTGGCGCGTGCCCGTTCGAGTGGATTCAAAAACGATGTGCCTTCCATCCGGCGCCCAGCTCGGCCGCTCGTTTCGTCCTGCGTCACGGGTCAACTCGACGATCTGCCGGCTCACGATGTCCATGATATAGATATCGAAATTGCCGCTCGGTCGTCGCCAGCTAAATGCCAGCAATTGTCCATTCGGTGACCATGCCGGGTCCACGACGTACCCTTTGTCCTCGACGTCCACCTTCTCCACGTTCGACCCGTCGGAGTTTGCCAGGTAGAGAACTGGATCGCCCCCGCGGTCGCTCACAAAAATAATCTGTTTGCCCGTTTTCGGATTCCACGCCGGCGACGTATTCACGCCCGCCGCGAACGTGATTTTGTGCATGTGGCCGCCGTCCGCGTCGCTCACATAAATTTCCGGATCGCCCCCCTGACTCGACATGAACGCGAGCTGCGACCCGTCGGGCGACCACGCGGGCGAACTGCTTGTGCCGCGGAAGCGAGGAAACGCAATCTGCCGGTTGGAGGCAGTGGAATAAATGCAAATCTGTGCCGACGTCACGCCTTTTGCCGGCATGTAGCACGTGAAGGCGATGCGGGTCGCATCCGGTGACCAGCGCGGCGTCAGCGCGATCGTTTTCAGGTGCGTCAACTGGTGCTGGTTCGCCCCGTCGTAATCCATCACCCAGACTTCTTTATTTCCGCTTTTAGTGCTGATGTAGGCGATCTGGGTCTGCGCGATTCCCGGCAAGCCGCCGCTTAGCCGCGAGATGATATCGTCCGCGAATTGATGCGCCAGCCGCCGCGCGTCCGCGTCGGCCGGCTGCCCGCGATAAATCTTCTGCAACGCAATGGGTGCCGCGGGGTTCTGCACGTCAGAAAGGAATCCCGCGGCTGCGAGTCCCGTGCTGTCGGTCGAAAGATACCCGTACGCCACCATATAGG
>Ga0187781_10004214_pt1 | contig 10737 bp, 10 predicted proteins | sample 0715_SJ02_MP02_2_FD_132447 | JGI IMG/M metagenome (GOLD analysis project Ga0187781, IMG submission 132447) | Tropical peat soil microbial communities from peatlands in Department of Meta, Colombia - 0715_SJ02_MP02_20_MG | ecosystem: Environmental > Terrestrial > Soil > Wetlands > Peat | place...
CACGCGCGAAATCAGCAGCGGGTCGGCGGCGCGGCCCACATCAAGGAGGTGCCCATGACCGCAATGGCTGCGAGCGATATTTCCGCGCGTCCGGGGCGTGGGCGCATCTTCAATTCGATCGCCGAGACCATTGGCGACACACCGTTGGTGCGCCTTAACCGGCTGCCGCAGATGCAGGGCATCAAGGCACAGATCCTTGCCAAGCTGGAGTTCTTCAACCCGATCGCCAGCGTCAAGGACCGCATCGGCGTGTCGATGATCGATGCCATGGAGGCGGATGGCCGCATCGGCCCGGACACCGTCATCATCGAACCGACCTCCGGCAACACCGGGATCGCGCTTGCCTTCGTGGCAGCCGCGCGCGGCTACCGGCTTATCCTGGTGATGCCCGACTCGATGTCGATCGAGCGGCGCAAAATGCTGGCGCTGCTCGGCGCCGAACTGGTGCTCACGCCGGCCGCTCAAGGCATGACCGGTGCCGTCAACCGCGCCGATGAACTCGCCCGTGAGATCAAAAATGCCGTGATCCCGCAGCAGTTCAAGAATCCGGCCAATCCGGAAATCCACCGCCGCACCACCGCGGAGGAAATCTGGAACGATACCGGCGGCGCGCTTGACGCGTTCATTGCCGGCATCGGCACTGGCGGCACCATCACGGGTGTCGGCGAGGTCATTAAGGCGCGCAAAAGCTCGGTGAAGATGATAGCGGTCGAGCCGGAGGACAGCCCGCTGCTCTCCGAGGGCCGCGCCGGCCCGCACAAAATCCAGGGCATCGGAGCGAATTTCATCCCCGAAATCCTCGATCGATCGGTGATCGACGAGGTGATCACGGTTGGCAATCAGACCGCATTCGATACTGCACGGGCGCTCGCTCGCTATGAAGGCATCCCCGGCGGCATTTCGTCCGGCGCCGCGGTCGCCGCCGCGCTGCGCTACGGCGCGCGCCCCGAGCAGGAAAGCAAGATGATCGTTGTGGTGATCCCGTCGTTCGCGGAGCGCTATCTGTCGACCGCGCTGTTCGATGGATTGTGAGGGTTACTTGAGATTCCGAGCGGTGATCTCCTGCGGTGATGCATGAAACCAATGACCGTGGCATTTGATTTACCTCAAAGCGGTACTTGCGAATGGTCCTAAGGTCTGCTCGCTTGTGCGAAGAGCCAAGCTGGCGGTCCAGGCTAATCGAGGCTCCTCTACCCATAGTTTGGATCGCCACTTTAATCTCCTTTATTTCCTTACACGCGAATCTCTTTGGCTCCTTATCCAACTTCGAATCGAACACTCCCACAGACGGCCCCGACGCGACGAGCCCATCAGGTGTGGCTTGCCGGGACTGCCCGCCCGTGAACGCAGACAATGGCAACGGGCTTCTTCGTTTGATCGTTTGATCGACATCAAGGTGCAACCTCGGTCGACCGTGCAAATCGGTACGCACCGAGGTGTCGAATGAAAACAATCCTTGTTCCGGTCGGCGGCAGCGATACGGATGGTCCGCTTTTCGAAACCGCATTGGCAGCCGCGCGTCCGTTTTCAAGCCATCTGCAATTCCTTCACGTCCATCTGTCGGCGGGCCAGGCAGCCCTCAACATGCGACACACCGAGTTCGCCATGGGGCCAGCTCTCTCGCTTGCTCTCCATGAGCTGGAGGGAAAGGCCAAAGAAAGATCAGTGGCGGCCGAACAGCATGTTCGCGACTTCTGTGCGCGCTCGCGGATTGAACTTTGCGATGCGCCGCATTGCACCCCGGAAGTCACCGCTAGCTGGCGTGAAGAAGCTGGCCACGCAGCCGTGCGAATCATGGCGCATGCCCGCCACAATGATCTTGTCGTTGTCGGACGCGCGAGAAAGCCCAATGGATTACCGACCGACTTTATCGAGCGTCTGGTGACCGGCTGCGGGCGACCCGTTTTGATCGCGCCAACGGTTGCAACGCAGACGCTGACCGGCACGATCATGGTATGCTGGCGAGAGAGTGCCGAGGCTGCCCGGGCCGTCGCGGCTGCCATGCCGCTTCTCACCAATGCCAGGCGCGTGGTGGTTACAAGCATCGAGGAGCGCGGTCAGGACAACGCGGAAGCGGTGGACGAAATCGCCCGGTGCTTTTCCTGGCGAGGCATTCCGGTCGAGGTGCAAATCATCTCCGCCGCTGGTCGCGATATTCCTGGGCTGCTCGCATCCACTGCAAAAGCATGCGCTGCCGATCTCGTCGTGCTCGGAGCGTATGGTCACTCCCATGCACGCGAAGTGCTGTTCGGGGGGTGCACCCAGTCATTCATTCGCGAGGCTCATCAGCCCGTGCTTCTGATGCACTAGCGAAATAAGCGTTTGGCGACGATGGCTTCTTGTCGTCGCCGAGAGTGCCGCTTTGCGGAGAACGTTGAGGTCGGCGTGGCGCAGGTATTGCAGACGTTAACGCTCCGACGGCTGCGCAGCGGCAATTCGACACGGCGACCGGCAGTATATGACGGCGCGGACAGCGTAACAGACGATTGTTAAAGCTGCAGTGCGACGATTAGAGCTGCGAGCTCAAGTATTGCCCGTTATGATCAGAATCACCCGGATAACCCGATCGGTCACCGAACTGACAATGTGCGAGATAAAGCTCAAATCAACACCCATTTGAGCACCGATCACGGGCAGGATCAGCAGCAGCCCAATGAGGATCACCATGCCGTAGGGCTCAAGCCTGGCCAGTGGGGCAGCGAGCACGTTGGGGAGCAGGCCCACGGCGATGCGTCCGCCGTCGAGTGGCGGCAGCGGCAACAGATTGAATACGGCCAGGATGGCATTGATCACCACAGCATTTTGCAGGTTCCGGACGACCCAGAGCGCCGCGGTGTTCGGCAGATACCCAACGAGATGGAACATGAGCGCGGCGATGACACCGAGCACAAGATTCATGCCCGGGCCCGCCGCCGCAACGAACACCATATCGCGGCGCGGATGGCGCAAGCGGCTGAAGTTGACCGGAACCGGCTTCGCGTAGCCAAACAGAAACGGGGAACGCAGAAGCAGCAGCAGCCCCGGGAGCAAAATCGTCCCGGTCGGATCGATGTGCTTGAGCGGGTTGAACGTGACGCGCCCGAGGCGCGAGGCAGTGTCGTCGCCGCACCGGAGCGCGACGAAGCCGTGCGCTGCCTCATGGAACGTAATTGCAATAATTGCCGGCAGCGCCCAAATCGAGAGCGCATAGAGAAAAGGGCCGAATTGAACCATGCGACTGCGCACCGCCATCAAGGCCGGGAGGGGATAGTAGACGGCGGCACCACGTTTTCAACGCGAATGCCGCGTAAAATCCCGCCGTCTTGTCGTGCCTCTATCTTTTGACTTTCCCGGGGTCCTTGACGGCTGGGAAAGTCTCGAACTCCTCATTGTAGAGTTCGCCGTCCCGCTTTTCGACTCTGCGCATGTAGACGTTCTGGACGATGTCGCGGGTTTCCGGATCGATCGAAATCGGACCGCGCGGGCTTTCCCAGGCCATGCCTTTCATGGCCGCAATGAGCGCATCGCCATTGGTATTGCCGCCGGTCTTCTTGAGCGCTTCGTAAATAAGGTGCATTCCGTCATAGCCGCCGACCGATATGAAGTTGGCCCGCATGTTGTTGTTGGCCTTGGCGATCGCGGCAACATAGTTCTTGTTGAGCGCGGAAGGGTGATAGGCCGAATAAATGTGCGCCGTGACGGTGCCAATCACCGGATCGCCCATGCCATTGAGTACGTCATCGTCAGTCACGTCACCCGGGCCTATGATCCTGATGCCGGCCTTGTCGAGGCCGCGCTCCAGGAACTGGCGCACGAAGCTCGCGCCCTGCCCGGCCGGCACGAAGATGTAAACCGCGTCAGGCTTGTCGTCGCGCGCGCGCTGGAGGAATGGCGCGAAGTCCGGATTTGCGAGCGGAACGCGGATGAACTCGGCGATCTTGCCGCCGCCCTTGAGAAATTCACCCTTGAAAAAATTCTCGGCATCGATGCCGGGAGCAAAATCCGAGACCATGCTGACGACGTTCTTGACGCCGTTCTTGAGCGCCCAGTCGGCCATGATGACGGCGGACTGTGCCAGCGTGAAACTGGTGCGCACCACATAGGGCGAGCGCTCGGTGATGCTGGACGTGCCCGCCACCATCACGATCTGAGGAATTTTGGCCTCGGTGGCGAGAGGCGACACCGCAAAGGCGGTCGGCGTCACCCCAAAGCCGACAAGAAAATTCACCTTGTCCTTGACGATCATCTCCTGCGCCAGGCGCTTGGAGGCATCGGCGACGGCGGCATCATCCTTGACGATGACCTGGACCTTCTTGCCGGCGACGCTGTCGCCGTGCTGCGCAATGTAGAGGCGTATCGCGGCGTCGATCTGCACGCCGGTCGATTGCTGCGGGCCGGTCATCGGCAAGAGTGCGCCGATCTTGATGGTCTGCGCCTCGCTTGGCGCTACGAGACCCAGCGCCGCCATGACGAGACCCCAACATGCGAATTTGCGGATCATGGCGGCTCCCCTTGATTATTGATTCTTGATCTTGATTACCGCTTCGATCACGCGTGCGCTTCGCGGCGCGGATCGATCATCTGCTCGATCTTGCCTAACGCCTCCATGCACGGCATCACCTGGGCAAGGCTCGCGTTGGGTTCGCGTTTCCCTTTGATGGCGGCAATGAACTCGCGGTCCTCAAGCTCGATGCCGTCCATGGATACATCGACCTTGGAAAGATCGATCGGGTTCTTTTTGCCATCGACGAGATCATCGTAATACGCATTATAGGTGCCGTTGTCGCAAATGTAGCGGAAAAACGAGCCGATCGGGCCGTCATTGTTGAAGGACAGCGATAGCGTGAGAATCGCGCCCGACGGCACCTTCATGATGATTCCCATGTCCATGGCGATCTTGAGCGTCGGGTGAGGCGGCCCCTGCACCGCATAGCACTCCGACACCGTCTCCCCGGTCTGGTACTGGAACAGGTCGACCGTGTGGGCGGCGTGGTGCCACAGCAGATGATCAGTCCAGCTGCGCGGCTTGCCGGCCGCGTTCGTGTTGGTGCGGCGGAAGAAATAGGTCTGCACGTCCATCTGCTGGATTTTCAGTTCACCGTTCTTGATGCGCCGATGCACCCATTGGTGGCTCGGGTTGAATCGCCGCACGTGTCCGCCCATGGCGACGACGCCGGTCTCGCGCTGGATTTTCACCAGCGTCTCGGCATCCGGCACGCTGTCGGCAATCGGGATTTCGATCAGCACATGCTTGCCGGCGCGCATCACCTGCTCGCCCTGGCGGCGGTGCATCTGGGTGGGCGTCGTGAGAATGACGGCGTCGGCGCGGCTGATGCCGTCGCTGAGATCGCCACCCCAATGGGGCACGCCGTATTTCTTGGCAACTTCGGCGGTGGCGTCCTGGTTGCCGCCGATCAATGACACCACCTCGACCTCCGGAATGCGCTTGAGCGCATCGAGGTGCTTCTGGCCGAAGGCGCCCTGCCCGGCTACGCAAATCTTCATTGGTTGCTCCTGATCACGTCGTTTGAGACGTCAAATTGAAAGCTCTGGCCGCGCCGCACTTAATCCATCCGTGGCGGGGAGCCAACAGGGAAAACAAAAGCTACGCCCGGCGGCCCGTCGTGCTTGCCGGGTGGGACGCCAGGTCGGGACGGCGGAATGCTCGTCCAGCGGTCATCACCGTCACCCGACCTCACGTTTGAGCTTGGGTGGCCCCGCCATCTGACGCGCCGCCGTCGCAAGCGCGTTCTCGCCGCGCGAATCATCGCTGGTTGCCGCCTCGGCAAGCGCGCCGTCGCCGAAATCAAGCCCATCGATGCGATCGGCCCGATTGCCGATCTTTTCAGCCGAAATGAGGATCTGGCGCAAATCCTCCCCGGTCTGGGTGTGATGCTGCGAGAGCTTCATCACCCGCTCGCGCAGCCGGCCGACATCGTCCATCAGGCGGCCGACCTCTGTGCGGATCTGGTCGGCAGCGGCCCGCATGCGGGCATCCTTGAGGATCTGCTGCATGACCTGGATAGCAAGCATCAGCAGCGAGGGCGACACGATGACGACCCGCGCCCGGTAAGCCTTCTGCACAAGGTCGTCGAAGCCGTCGTAAAGCTCCGCATAGACGGACTCCGACGGCACGAACATCAGGGCCATTTCCTGGGTCTCGCCCGGCAGCAGATATTTCTGCGCAATATCGGTGATGTGCTTCCATACATCGTTACGCAGGCGCTGCGCGGCACGGCCGCGCTCATCATCGTTGCGTGCTTCGCGTAGCGCCGTGACGGCCTCCAGGGGAAACTTGGCGTCGATCGCCAGCGGTCGCTGGTCCGGCAGGAAGATAACGCAGTCCGGCCGCGTGTTGTTCGATAGTGTGTGCTGAAACGCGAAGAGCCCTTTGGGCAGACCGTCGGTGACGATGGCCTCCATGCGGGCCTGGCCGAAGGCGCCGCGCGCCTGTTTGTTGCCCAATACGTCGCGTAGCGACACGACCTGGCCCGATAGCTCGGTGAGGTTCTTCTGGGCGTGATCGAGCACCGCGATGCGCTCGTGCAAGCTTTGCAACCGCTCCACGGTCTGCCGCGTGGTCTCCGCCATCGAATTGCCAAGGCGGGCCGAGACCGCATCGAGCCGCTCGGCAACCAGGCGGGCAAGCTCGGCCTGGCGGCCGCCGAGCCCATCGCCCAGCGCCAGCAGGCGGCCGGCGGTCTCGGCCTGGATGCGGGCAAGCTCTGCCATCCTGCTCTCCAGGGCTTCGCCGCGCCGTGCCTGCGCGCTGGCGATTTCCCCCTGATGGGCCGCCAATTCCTCCGCGCGGCGGCGTCCGGCACGTGCGGCGAGGATAGCAATCACCACTGCGCCGGCGCCGACAAACGCGAACACCGCGATAAGAGCCGCAAGAGCGAGGGCACCGTACGGACCGTCGAGGGCGAAGGGCTGGTTCATCCACCTCTTCTAGCCGATTCGCGGCGACGAGAGATCATCTGGTGCGTGGATCACGCGTTCGGCCGTGCTGCTGTCGAAACCCGATCTTGCTCTTCCAATGAGAGCTGATCCAAAAAGCGACCCTCGAAAGCAAATTGGCCAACATGCCCCACTTTATGAACGATGTTGGCCCAGACGGTACCGCCAGCCGCGCGCCAGCGTTCGCAAAAGCTGACATCTTCGCTTTTGCCTGGCAGGCGGTCGAACGCCGCGACGAGACAGTTGAGACCATATGTCTCTAATATCTCGCGTTCGAACGAAGGCGGCATGTCAGCAATCATTCGCACGATACTCGGTGAATGATCGATCAGGCGTTGAACGCAGTCACGCCGCACCATTGTCACGCCAAATCCGATAGATTTTTCTTTGAGAAATCCACCGCGCGCTTCGGTCTGCGGCAGCCCACTAACCACGAACCGCAGCGGCAGCATTTTTGCCGGATAGATCAAGCCGGTCAGCGGTTCATTAAAACGCAGCATGTCGATGATCAACTCCGGCGGAAATTTCATGTCGCTGTCAACAAACAATAGATGCGTGGCGTCCATGCGGTAGAAAAACAGGCTGAGTATCGCGTTTCTGAGGACCGCAATATCTGGTCCGGTAAACGTTGCCATCGTTGCCTCGATACCATGTCGCGTCATCGCGACGGCCGCATTGAACAAGGACATCGTGCAGGCGCAGACATTGACGCCGCCATAGGCCGGCAGCGCGACAAATACCTTCATCAACGAGTCTCCAGAATGGCGATGCTATCTTGCCATCCTGCAACGCGTTTGGCGTGACCGCAACGCGCCTGTCCTCGGCCTTGGGAGGAGGGGGCATTGCCGCGGCGCCGGCGTATAAGCCTTGACGGTTACCGCTCACTTGCCCATCAAGCTTGAGAGCCATGGGCGGCTAAAATTGAAACAAGCTTGCCGTTCAATATCGCTCAGTCAATCTGGACGTTCTTCAGCGCGCCGCATTATTCCGCGGCCGCCAATGTGGCGCGCGGAGCAATGACCGTCACAATGGCGTCAGCACTTTCTTCGGTGAAGTCCGGATCGCGTCTGAGTTGTTCGAAGCTGCGCGGCACTGGAATCGTCTCGCCATCCGCGCTCATCAACGCAAAATGTTCGGCGAGGGCTTGAGCGGCATTTTCCAGCGCCTCCTCGAATGTGTCTCCGGCTGATACGCAGCCGGGCACATCGGGAAAGCTTACGCCATAGCTCGTCCCTTCGTCCTTGTGCACCAACGCAATATACCCTGCCATCGGAAAGCCAGCCGTTCAGGCGCTCATTTTCGCCATCAGAGCGTCGGACACCTCGAAGTTGGCATAGACGTTTTGTACGTCATCATGCTCGTTGAGCATTTCCATGAGCTTGAAGAGCTTCTCGCCCTTCTCGTCATCGACCGGAACGGTGTTCTGCGGTTTCCACACCAGGGCCGCTTTGCGCGGCTCGCCGAATTTCGCTTCCAGCGCCTTCGCAACTTCCGCGAAGTTGTCCTGCGAGGCGTAGACTTCGTGGCCGCTTTCGCTCGACACCACGTCCTCGGCGCCGGCATCGACGGCAGCCTCCAGCATGGCGTCCGCGGAGGCTACCTTGGCGTCGAACTCGATCACGCCGACATGGTCGAACATGAAGGACACCGCGCCGGTTTCGGCGAGGTTGCCGCCGGTTTTGGTGAAATAAGAGCGCACGTCGGAGGCTGTGCGATTGCGGTTGTCGGTGAGGACCTCGACGATGACGGCAACGCCGCCCGGACCGTATCCCTCATAGCGGATTTCGTCATAGGCCTCGGCGTCGCCACCTTGTGCCTTCTTGATGGCGCGGTCGATGGAATCCTTCGACATGTTCTCTGCCCGCGCCGCAATGATGGCGGCGCGCAGGCGGGGGTTCATGGCCGGATCCGGCATGCCCATCTTGGCCGCCACGGTGATTTCGCGGGCGAGCTTGCTGAACAACTTGGACTTGACCGCATCCTGCCGACCCTTGCGGTGCATGATGTTCTTGAATTGCGAGTGGCCGGCCATTTGAGCTGTTCCCGAGAGATTGTGTGTGCAGCGCGGCGGACGTGCCGTTCGCAACGGGATGGGCGCTCGATAATGAGCGAACTCTCCGCAACCGGCGCCTCATCCCGCAATATAGCGAGGGCCGCCCCCGCCGCACAGGGATGGGCTTATAGGCCGCGCGCAAATCGATTTCAAATCGCCGCGATGTTCTCGCCGCGATGTTCTTGGCTGCCGCAATGCGGGCGGAAGAAGGCGACAGCGTGCTGCAACGCAGCAGGCGCCGACGCGTTGTTGTGCAAGCACGTGCATCAAAGCTCAAAACCGATCCGGAGCTTGGCCTGATACCTCTCGAAATTCACGAGATCGAGCCCGCCAGGCACTCCGACGGCTCCACCCCATATCTGGATGTTGAACGCAGCGGACACCCAGCCCTGCTTGCCGATCCGCGCATAGAGCGTCGGGCCGGCGTAGAGCGCTTGTCCCGAAAAGACTTGGAGCGAAGCGCCGTCATAACTGCGCAGGTAACGCGCCTCACCGCCAAGCCACAGGTCGGGCGCGATCTGCGCCGCGAGCGCCGCTCCGATGCCGGGCGTCGGCTCCTGTTCGACGGCATGGTTCGGCAGAAGGCGCGTCCGGTCGGTATCGAACGACAGGTTGATCGCGCCGACAAGCTTGTCCGGCACGAGTTCGCGGTCGGCCAGCAATAGCGCCACCCAGCCGAAATGCTGGAGCGGCACTCCGCTCGTTTCGTCCGCAAAGCCCCAATGCGGCTGAAGGCTCAGCGTTGCGCCAAACGGCGCCTTGGCGCGATCGAGCAGGCGGAAGCGTGCATCGAACGACAGCGACTGCATCGACATGCGGTCAAGGTTGCTTAATCCAGCGACGCCGTCGATTTCGTAATCGGCAAGCGTCGCCACCGCGGAGATACGAAAGTCGGCAAACGCAGTGTACTTGTATTGAAATGCGGTGGCAGCGGCGTTGTACGTTCCGGTGCTTTTGCCGGACCGCAGGCTGCCGTCGATCTCCACTTCCTGTTCGCCGGCGCGGCCAATGTCGGCTCCTTCGACAAAGCCAAACACATCCTCGGTGTCGATTTCGCTCATGGCTGCGGTTGCGACAGCGCCGCCCGTCGGTGAGGCGCCGGCCAACTCCAAAGTGCCAGCCACTGCCGATGCGAAAACCACTGCAGCGATCGCCGCTATAGCAGCGCGGTTCGCTCTCCCTCGATGAATGGGAAACGCGCATTCCCCCCAAAAACGGGAAAACATAAAGGCTCCATGTCTGGTGAATCCGAGCGATCGCCGGCCAGTTCAGGCTCGCGGGCGTGCTTCAGACAGACAGCAGGAGCTTGGGAGGCCGATCGAGCAGACCGGGTTCAGCGCCGACAAGCACGTCCGGCAGCGTCAACAGCAGCGCGGTGCTTACAAAGCCGACCACGTCAGCGGCTGGTTCGAAGAACAGGACCGCCGTCAAATGGTGGTGCAACGTACAACATTGATCGCCGGGATCGGCGGCACCATGTTGATGGTGGCCGTTGTGCTCATGATCGCGATCGACCGCGCCGGTCAGCGCAATGTCATCGGCTGCGGCAATCTGGCTCTGGTAGGCATGGTGGAAATGAACGGCGAGCAATGCCACACCGGAAATCTGCGCCACTAAGTAGAGGCCCAGAACCCACGGCACCACTCGTCTTATGGCTGCAAGGCGCCTCATGGGAAGACATCGTTGATCGTTCTCTAAGCGGCGCTTGTATTCGCGTCAACGTTCGAGCGGCGAATATAGAATAGTGG
>Ga0187781_10004216_pt1 | contig 10736 bp, 12 predicted proteins | sample 0715_SJ02_MP02_2_FD_132447 | JGI IMG/M metagenome (GOLD analysis project Ga0187781, IMG submission 132447) | Tropical peat soil microbial communities from peatlands in Department of Meta, Colombia - 0715_SJ02_MP02_20_MG | ecosystem: Environmental > Terrestrial > Soil > Wetlands > Peat | place...
CGTAATTGAGCCAGGAGGGACGGCAAAAGCTCCATCCCAATGGTAGAATCACGTCTTCGCTGATTTGGGAATCCAAAAAATGCCCGGCTCAGCTACTTTGAGAATTGCTGCTCGCCCATGGCGGAGCGAGCAGCCGCCTCCCATTTATGCTATCAACGCCTTGCGCAGATATGCCGGAGGACAGGATGCTCCAAACGCAGAGGAAGGCTCCGCTGGAAATTGCCGATCCGATCTGGACGCGTATCCGCAGTGAAGCAGAAGCCGTGGTGCGACAGGAGACCCAACTCGCCCCCTTCATCCACACGGCGATCCTCGAACATGATGATCTGGCCAGTGCGGTGGTGCAGCGCATCAGCGATCGGCTCGACCATCCGGTTGTGACCGGCACCATCATCAGGCTCGCCTTCCTTGATGCCTTAGATGACTCCCCCGATGTCGCCGACGCCTTCCGCGCCGATATCGTAGCAACCTACGATCGCGACCCTGCGACCACACGCTTTATTGAGCCGCTGCTCTATTTCAAGGGCTTTCACGCGGTGCAGACCCACCGCCTGGCGCATTGGCTGTGGCGCAAGCATCGCAAGGACTTCGCCTTTTATCTGCAGAGCCGATCCTCGGCGGTATTCCAGACCGACATCCACCCGGCCGCCCGGATCGGCCGCGGCATTTTTCTCGACCATGCCACCGGCCTCGTGGTCGGCGAGACTGCCGTGATCGAGAACGATGTCTCCATCCTGCATGGCGTGACGCTCGGCGGTACCGGCAGCGAGAACGGCGACCGCCATCCGAAAATTCGCAATGGCGTCATGATCGGGGCGGGAGCGAAGATCCTCGGCAATATCGAAATCGGTCACTGCGCCCGTATCGCGGCCGGCTCGGTCGTGCTCAAGCCGGTTCCCCACAATGTGACGGTCGCCGGCGTACCAGCAAGGGTGATCGGCGAGGCTGGTTGCGCCGAGCCCTCGCGCACCATGGACCAGATGCTTTATAACGTTGGCGCTTGAGTCCCGACTGCCGGTTTCCAAAACGCGTCATCGTACCCGGCCTTCCGGCGCCCGTCGGGCTTGTCTCGCTATTCCGCAGAGCCGCAGAAGCGGCGGCAAAGGAGGCGCTGTGGACGTTTTGGAAATCCGCAAAGTCGAGAGCTACCTTAAGCGCTTGTTCGGCAATGCTAAGATGCGTGTGGTGCCGCGTCCAAAGAAGGACGATTCCGCGGAGGTCTATATCGGCGATGAGTTCATTGGCGTGCTCTTCGTTGACGACGAGGACGACGAGCGCTGCTATAACTTCCAGATGGCGATTCTGGAGGCCGACCTGGAGTAGGCCGCATGGAAAAGAAGACGAAATTTTTCGCATTTGCGATAGTCGCGCTGGCTCTCGTAAACCCGGCGCAAGCGTGGGTTCCCGCAACCCTCTATGCCGTGCGGGCAAGCTGCGCGAGAACCGGCGTGACCGGGGTCGGCACCGACGTAACAGTCGCGGCGGCCACCGAGGTGGCCATCGCGCAATGCGCTGCCGCGGGAGGGTCCAGACGATGTTGCCGTGCCGGCGTTGCCTTATGGCATCTGTTCGGCGGAGCTTGGCCGTTGTGATCTTCGCCGCTGCGGTTTAGGCGCTGATCCTGCAACTGCGAAAGCCATAATCTGCCGCGCATGGTCCAGGCATTGCATGGGAGTGCGGCGGAAGCTGTGGCTGGTGCGGCGTGGCGAAATGATTGTCGCGCACCTTCTTAGAAATCGAAATGCCAGGCACGATTTTCATCAGCTTTCGGGAGAGCGACAGCCCGGCGACCGCGCACCGCCTGGGCGAGCGACTCACGTCTTTTGACTATCACTGCCTGCTGAAAAGCGAGGATCGTGGCGTCCCTGGGTGCAACTATCCGGCCGATCGCGAGGACACGGTTGCGACTTGCGACGGTTTTGTTGCCGTAATCGGACCGCGCTGGCTCTCACGCTTTGACGACCGCGGGCGTCGCGGCATCCACCACCGCGACGATTTTGTCCGCAAGGATATTTCAGCAGCATTGCAACACGATATTCCGATCCTTGTCGCACTCGTGGGCGGCGCGCAAATGCCGTCGCCCACGTTGTTCCCCGGCGATTTGCTGCTGCTCGCCTACCAGCCTGCAACCGAAGTGAAAGATGCTCAGTTCGACGCCGACGTCGATCGGCTGGTCGCGCAGTTGCGGCGATTTGCACCGACGGATACCTGAGACTTCTTCAACAGCGCCTATTCGCTATCTTCCGGCCGGCTGCCAACGCTGGATCAGCCGGTCGATGGCGGTGTTAACGTCTCGCCATTCGTTAAGCCAGTGGCGGGGAAACCGGAAGGTGAGCGCGGCATTTCCGACGCTACGCTCGTCAATGCAGGTCGCCCAGACGAACTGGTTTTGCGCGCGGCTGCAGCGCACCAGAAAACGTTCGGGAGCAGCAGGGTCATAGAGCACGTCTTCGCCCTGGTAGGGGGTGCCGTCACCAAACGGTCTGATGATGAGGCCAACCGGGTCGGTCTGTGGCGCCTCGTCGAAATAGCGCGGGTAAATGGATTTCAACCGCTCGCCGGGCGGCAGCAGACCGTGTGATTGCTCGATGGTCACGAATAGCTCGGGTCCAGGGCCGGCCGTTTGGGAAGAAGCCGGTGTGAGTTCCGGCCATTGATAGGCAAGATCGATACGCTCCTGGGGTCCGGCGCGGCGTTGCATGGGAACGCGGATTGCTGCGGGGGGAACGTTGAATACGACACCGGCCACCACGATCGGCATCGGCGGGGCATCGAGCGGCGGCATTTCCGCCCATTGCGGTCGTAAAAGGTAGACAATGGACGCCAGCGCCAGCACCACCATCGCGGTGGTCCCAAGAGCAAACAGCGCTCGACTGCCGGCGCCGTGTCTGCCCGCAAGACGATGCGGGTTTTGCGCACGGGCGAGATCGGTCATGCCATCGCTCCCAGACAAACGGCGAATCAGTAGCGACTATCTCACATTGCGTGCCAGAAACGACGTAGCGAATGCGGGCGGCGCGCGTCGGATTCGCGCGCAACGATCGCTGTTGGCAGCCCCCAAGCCGACCTTGGCGTTTACCCTTTTTTAACGAAGCAGTGGCGGCGCCAACCGCGATGCGGCAGATCAGGGGAAAAGGGCTTGCCTGCTTCCTCGGTTGTGGCCGTGTGTCATGTCGCCTGAATCAATCCAGTCCTTTCTCGCGGTAGCGCTTGGCTTTGCGGTGGCCGGCATGATTTCCAATCTCTACGAACTTCTGACTCATCGACCGCCATCGTTCGAACTCCTCAGCCGCGGCGCATCGCCAGCCGCCTTTGCGGCGGTCCCATTTCTCGCGTTTGCGGCCCCGTTCATTATTATGAGCAATATCCTGCGAGAACGTCATCTGACGCGACGGCGTATTGAAACCGTCATGATGGCGACAGTCGCAGCAAGCTTTTGGAGTATGATGTCGGGCACATTGGTGCTGATGGCCGTGGAGGCTGCGCAAACGCTGTTTTCGTGACCGGTGGCTCGCCAAAAATCCAGCTGCATGGCAAGTAATCTCATTGGGGTGCCGGATTCAAACCGGCGCACAATGCGGGATGATGACCGGCAGCAGGCGGCCCCTCGATGGCCGATGAGGAGAGCGCGATGCCGATCTATGAGCTTGATGGCCAGCAACCGGAATTTCCCGCCGACGGGCAATATTGGGTTGCCGAAACCGCAGTGCTGATCGGCCGGGTGCGGTTGAAGTCCGAAGCCAGCGTGTGGTGGGGCGCGGTGCTGCGCGGCGACAATGAATGGATCGAGATCGGCGAACGATCACAAGTCCAAGACAATGCCACCATCCACACCGATCCAGGCTTTCCACTGACCATCGGCAGGAATTGCGTGATCGGTCACAATGTCGTGCTGCATGGCTGCACGGTCGGCGACAATAGCTTGGTCGGCATGGGTGCGATCCTGCTCAACGGCGCCAAGATCGGCAGCCACTGCCTGGTAGGTGCCGGCGCTGTGATTACTGAGGGCAAGACATTTCCCGATGGTTCGCTGATCGTCGGGGCTCCGGCAAGGACGCTACGCGAAGTGGACGAAAAGGCAGTAGCGATGATCGCTGCGGGCGCCGACGTCTATGTCCGCCGCTGGAAGCGCTATGTCCAGGGCTTGAAGCGTATTGCCTGATTATCCGGCCAACTGGCCGTCCGCTTTGCGCTTACCCGGCACCGGAATTGTTGCTAGCATTGGCGCGGTGCTGGAAACATTTCCCGTTCGGGCGGCAAGCGCCGCGTCACGGGATACGACGGCAACTTGATTGGTGGGCTTTGGCAACGTCGCAAAGCCACTGCGGACCAACAGACCTCATTAGGAGCAAATGATGAAACTCAAGCAGGCCTTGCATCTGGGCGTCGCCGTGGCGGCGCTTGCAGTGTTTGTCCCAGTGGCGCCACATGAGGCGAAGGCCCAGCAGAGCGCCGGGGCGGTCAGGATCGACAGCGATGATATTGGTGGCGTGGTCACTGGACTGAACGGACCGGAAGCCGGCGTCTGGGTCATCGCCGAGACGACGGATCTCCCTACCAGGTTCGCCAAGATCGTCGTCACTGATGATCAGGGCCGCTACCTGATCCCCGATCTGCCCAAGGCCAATTACACCGTCTGGGTGCGCGGCTATGGGCTTGTCGATTCGCCTAAGGTGACGGTAACACCCGGCAAGCTCCTCAACCTCACCGCAACGCCGGCGCCGACAGCCGCTGCGGCCGCCGAATACTATCCGGGCATGTACTGGTATTCGATGCTGAAGATTCCGGCCGAAAGCGAGTTCCCCGGCACCGGCCCGAAGGGCAACGGCATACCGCCCTCCATCAAGACCCAGCATGCCTGGATCGATACCATCAAGAATTCCTGCCAGTCCTGCCACGCGGTCGGTTCCAAAGGCGTGCGCACGCTCTCGCCGCTTCTGGGCAATTTCAAGAATTCGCGCGAGGGATGGGAGCGCCGCATCCAGTCCGGACAGGCCATGACCAATATGGCGGTTTCGATTGCGCGCATTGGCCCCGAGAAGGCGATCGACTTGTTTGCCGACTGGACCGACCGCATCGCCGCCGGAGAGCTGCCGTTCGACAAGCCGACCCGGCCGCAGGGCGTCGAGCGCAACGTCGTGATCAGCATGTGGGACTGGGGTACGCGCGGCATGTACCTCCACGATGCGATTGCGAGCGGCAAATACGATCAATCGGTCAATGCCAACGGCCCGATCTATGGATCGCCGGAAGAGAGTTCTGACCTGGTGCCAGTTATTAATCCGGTCACCAACACCTTTTCGACTATCCGGCATCCTTATCTCGACCCACAGACGCCCTCGACCAGGACCAACACGGCCGGACCGTCGGTCTACTGGGGCGATGAGCCGATCTGGGACAGCCACACCAGCATTCACAATCCGATGATCGACGAGAGGGCGCGGGTGTGGTTTACCGCCAAGATCAGGCCCGAGGAGAATCCGGAATTCTGCAAGACTCATCCCTCGGCGAAGTTCGCGCCGCTGAAGGATTCCGCGCGCCAGCTCTCGATGTATGATCCCAAGACCCAGAAGTGGTCGCTGATCAACACCTGTTATTCCACCCAACACCTGAACTTCGCGCACGACGCCAATCGCACCTTGTGGACCAGCGCCGGCGGACCGCAGAGCGGCGTCGTCGGCTGGCTCAACACCAAAATGTACGAGGAGACCGGCGACGACGTGAAGTCGCAGGGCTGGACGCCGATCATCGTCGACACCAATGGCAACGGCAAACGCGACGACTTCGTGGACGCCAACCAGCCGCTCGATCCGACAAAGGACAAGCGGGTGATGGCCGCGTTCTACGGCGTTCAGCCGAGCCCGATCGACGACACCATCTGGGGTCAGTCGATGGATGTCGGCTTCTCGCGGATGGATCAACCGGGCTACTTGATCCGTCTTATTCCCGGATCAAACCCGACCGAAACAGCATTGGCTGAGCTGTTCGTTCCGCCGGACGAGGGTTACGGTGCGCGCGGCATCGACCTCACCACCGATGGCATCGTGTGGACGGTGCTCTCAAGCGGACACATGGCGAGCTTCGACCGCAAGAAGTGCAAGGCGGAGATCAAGGGCCCCGAGGCCATTACCGGCAAGATGTGCCCGGAAGGCTGGACGCTTTACAAGTTCCCTGGCCCACAGTTCAGAGGCGTGACCGATAAAGGCAGCGCACAGCACGCCTATTACATCTGGGTCGATCGCGAAAATACGCTCGGACTCGGCAAGGACGTACCGATTGCATCAACCAATGGCGGCGAGTCGCTCACCGCACTGGTTGACGGCAAGTTCGTGACACTGCGCATTCCCTATCCGTCGGGCTTCTTCTCGAAGAATGCCGACGGCCGCATCGATGATGCAGGCGCGGGGTGGAAGGGTCGTGGCGTGTGGACGACCTTCGGCAGCCGCGCCTCGTTCCATAACGAAGGCGGCATCGAGAATTCGGCGAAGCTGTACAAGCTGCAGATGCGGCCCGATCCGCTGGCGGATTGAGCGGCCCCGACTCGCGCGGGTGGCTTCATTGGGCGCCGGTCACGGCGCCCTTTCTTCTTGGCGCGTCCCAAGGGCTCAATCGGAGGCGTTGACCATCAGCAGAACATCAGTTGGCGTAGTCTTCCCGATAGTAAATGTCGCGGCCGATGTCGCAGCAGATGTGGTTTGCCGGCACCGGAATCATCGCGCGCAGGAAGCTGTGGGTGTAGGGGAAGAAATTCAAATGCGGATTGAAGGTGTAAATGCCTTCCCGTTCGCGCGGCACCACGATGATCAGCCGGCGGCGCGCGATGCGCCTTAGCTCGGCAATGGCGCCGCGCAGGTCGAGAATATGCTCGATCACATGCGTACATACCACGGTATCGAACGATCTGTTGGCGAAAGGCAGGTCTTCGACCTTGCCGCAGACAAACTTGATGCCGTCTCCAAGCGATTTGTCCGGCTCGATCATTTCGACGCCGACCATCTCTGCAAAGGGTGTGCGCGCATTCTCTCGGACAAAATTCAGGAGTGCGCCCGTGCCGCACCCTACGTCGCACAGGCTCTCGCCGATCGCGTCCGCGGCAATCCGCTCCAGGCAGGCACGCGAATTGTCGGTGTCCTCATGAACACGCGGATGCGACCGATAGAGTTGATCGTATTGCTCGGTCGTGACGAAAGGCGCGGTCTTGCGGAATTCGGCGAGCGTTGAAATATGTTTGCCCCATGCCAGCGTGGCAGCGAACTTGAAGAGCGCCGTGTCCCTGATGATTGGCGGAAGAAGCTCTTCCATGACGAAGCGGATTTGGTTGGTCTGCTCGCGCCTCATAGTTTTGTCGCTTATGGCTGTGATTGGGATTTTCAGGACTAGCAAAAAGCCCTTCCGCAAACGTAAATGCAGATCACCTGAGCTAATGTTGGATTACGCAAAATTCGATCGAACAAGGCGTCGAATGGGTGGGTTTGTTGTCATATCATTAAGGAAAACGGTCAAACTTGCCGGTTAGCTCCATCCGCCGTGCAGATACATTCTGTCGGATCACGAGTTTCGACAGACCCTTAAGGGTTCTGCAAATATTGGACCCGATGGTGGGTTTTCGCTGTTGCGCCCGCCAGGTCCATCGATGCCTTCAAACAATAGTTCCGCGCTTTCGCAAGACCCCACCAGGCATGCCCTGGAACTGACAGGCTTTGCACTCACGCTCGCCTATGTGCTGTTCCTCGCCGGCTCCGCAGTCCAGCGCTATTGGCTGATCGACAGCGCGGGCCTGCCGATCGCGAACGACTTTGTCAATGTGTGGGCGGCCGGGAAGCTCGCGCTGGAGGGACAGCCCGCGGCAGCCTACGATTGGACAATTCATCGTGAGGCCGAGGTCGCGGCGCTCGGCCATGACTTCGAAGGCTATTATGGCTGGCCCTACCCGCCGACGCACCTTTTCGTTGCTGCGGCACTTGCCACGCTGCCATATCTGACTTCGCTGCTGTTGTGGAGCGCAGCGACCCTGCCGCTCTACGCAGCGGCGGTGAGAGCCATCATCGGGGAGCGCCTTGGCCTTCTTCTGGCGTGTGCGTTCCCCGGCGTAATCTGGAACATCACAGCCAACCAGAACGGCTTTTTCACCGCAGCACTGATCGGGGCTTTCCTGCTGCAAATGGAGCGGCGACCGATCCTCGCTGGGATATTTCTCGGACTGCTCACTTACAAGCCGCAATTCGGCATTCTGTTTCCCGTCGTCCTGGCAATCGATGGCCGCTGGCGCGTCATCGCATCGGCCGCCGCAACAGCCGCTGTCCTCGCCGCGGCCTCGTTGTTGGCCTTCGGTTGGGAGAGCTGGCATGCTTTTTTCGCGTGGATGCCAGTGACGAGTGCGGCTGTCTTCACCGATGGCCGCGCCGGTCTCAATAAGCTGCAGAGCCTGTTCGGCCTGATGCGGTGGCTTGGTGTCGGCATGACAGGGGCGTGGATCGCGCAGGGTACGTTATTCGCCTGCGCGGCTGTTGCTGTGCTCGCGCTCTGGCGTCGACGCGTGAGCTACGAGATCAAAGCGGCTGCGCTTGCGGTCGCCGTCATGATGGCGACCCCGTACATTTACATTTATGACTTTCCGATGTTGGCGATCCCGCTCGCCTTCCTGTTGCGGCTCGGATTGCGCCACGGCTTCCTGCCTTACGAATTATTCGCGATGGCGGTGGTGTGCGGTCTCGTGCTGGTGTTTCCGTTCGTTGCCGTGCAGACCGGTTTGGCGGCGACGATCATCGTCGCGGCGATGATCGCGCGGCGCGCGGCGGGGGAACTATACCTGCCGAGCAATGTCACCATGCCAGAGACGGCGCTGGCGTAGCCATATTTTCTGCGGCTGCCGGAGCATCGGAAAGGCAGTGAGCATTGCTCGACTGGTTCGAGACTTAAGGACTTCCGCAAAATGAGTGAAATCACTCGTCGTGCCCCGCGAAAGCGTCGCCTTCGCGGGCGATAACACGGCCTCGGCAGGCCGCGCCTGCCCGTCTCGCCTGCTGCTTGCCGCCTATTCGGTCGGCGCGGCAAAGCTCACGAGATTGCTGCCCGCCGCCTGGAACTCCTTTACGGCGCGATCCAGTTCGTCGGGAGAGAGGTAAGTGCGGGCGATGCGCACCCGATACATCCCGCCCGGTCCTCCCGGCCGCGGACCATCGACGATGGTCACGCCGCGGCTGTCGAGAAACCGGGTGAGATCGGCCACGTTCGCCTGCGCGGCAAACCGCACCAGCGCAAAAGAGCCGACCTCGATGCCGCGGGTCGTGGAGGTCGGAGCCGAGGCCGTCTCATAGGAACCGATAGCACCCTGATCCTGCATCACCAGCTTGGTGATAACACCAGCCTGCAGCAGGATGACAATGGCGGCGGCCGATGCCGAGAAAGCCAGCACGCGCGGCGAGAACAGCTCGACGAGCCAGGCGCCAAGACCGCTCGTTGCTTCGTTGCGAGCGCCCTTGCGCTCCTTGTCGATCGCCTTGAAGAGGTTCTCCATCACCCGCGCCGAGGGCGCGCCCAGCGCTTCGTTAAGCAGGATCGTTTCGGTCATTTCCTCGCGCACCATGGCGAAGTGACGAGCCAATTCCGCGTCCTGCGCCAACGCCCGCTCGACCACATCGGCGTCGCGACGGTTCAGCGTGCCGGCCGCATGCCAGGGCAGCAGCGCTTCGAGATTGTCCGGCGCGTTATTTTCGTTTGTCTTCATCATGGCCAACCTCGATCTATTCCGGCCGCTTTGAGCAGCTCTGAGAGTCGTTTACGGGCGTAGAACATACGCGTCTTAACTGTTGCTTCCGGGATGCCGACGATCTCGGCGACTTCCTCGACCGACTTTTCGTGATAGTAGACAAGATCGATCACTTCCCGATGTTCTGACGAGAGTTGTTGCAGGCACTTTCGCAAAATCTCTCCTTTGTCCTTCTTCTGAACGGCAACTTCGGGATCGTCCGCCGTATCCGCGATCGCTCCTGCGGTCTCCTCGTCCAGCTCTTCGTCCGGCTTGCGCCGCATCGAAGAAAGGGCCTTGAAGCGCGCGATCGCCAGGAGCCATGTCGATACGGCGCTGCGTCCTTCGAACCTGTCAGCCTGGCGCCATACGTCCAGGAACACCTCGCTGATCAAATCCTCGGCAGAAGCCTGGTTCCCCACAAGCCGAAGCACGAACCGGTACACACGCACCTGATGCCGCGCAAACAGCACCTGCATTGCAAGCCGGTCGCCTTTGGCGATCCTGCCAATCAGGACTTCGTCTGACGCAGAGAGGTTCGCGCTCAACGATCGGCTCGTAGGGTTTGTCGCAATGACCGGGAGTTCGGTTCAACCGAATGGGAACTCGCCCGGCACAAAAAGCACCGATCTGCCTCCCGCAAATGCAGACTTGCGCCCGTCACCGACGCCCTCCCATCCATGTTCCGGCGCAAACAAGCCGCCGGACGCTCCCCCAGGACCGCCAAAATGCCTGTTAAGCCCTTGGCCGGCAAGAAAAAACACAGCGGCTGCGCGAATCGCTGCCGTTAACCATGAGATTCTTTTATCATCTTAGCCCATTCACGCCGTCAACGCCTATCTTGTCCGCAGCCAGTGACCCGGCCGGACCTTGCCAACAGGGAAGCGGCTACAATGTCGCGACTTGGGGAAATCTTGGCTGCCGCCATGATGACGGTTTGCGACGTTTCGCCCAGCGGCCCGACAGCCACAGCCATGCATCCCGGCGC
>Ga0187781_10004218_pt1 | contig 10733 bp, 8 predicted proteins | sample 0715_SJ02_MP02_2_FD_132447 | JGI IMG/M metagenome (GOLD analysis project Ga0187781, IMG submission 132447) | Tropical peat soil microbial communities from peatlands in Department of Meta, Colombia - 0715_SJ02_MP02_20_MG | ecosystem: Environmental > Terrestrial > Soil > Wetlands > Peat | place...
AATGCAATGTTTCCCCATCTACCGGGAAGAATCCGATCGTCGCGCCATACTCGGGCGCCATATTAGCTACAGTGGCGCGGTCAGCAAGGGTCATGTGCGAGAGGCCCCCGCCATAGAATTCCACAAACTTGTCCACCACACCTTTCTTCCGCAGTGTCTCGGTAACAGTAAGCACGAGGTCAGTGGCCGTGACGCCTTCGCGCAACTTGCCCTTCAATTTGAAACCGACCACCTTCGGCGTAAGGAAATAGTAAGGCTGGCCGAGCATCGCTGCCTCGGCCTCGATGCCGCCCACTCCCCACCCCAGCACGCCCAGCCCGTTAATCATCGTGGTGTGCGAGTCGGTGCCCACCAAGGTGTCGGGGAGCCAGACCACGTCGGGTCCATGCCTGTGCTCGAGGACAACCTTCGCCAGAAACTCGAGGTTCACCTGATGCACGATGCCGGTAGCCGGAGGAACGACGCGGAAGTTGGCAAAGGCCTTCTGACCCCAGCGCAGAAATTCATAACGTTCGCGGTTGCGCTCAAACTCGATGTCAGCGTTGCGCTCGAGGGCATGAGCGTTGCCGAAAAAATCCACTTGCACGGAGTGGTCAATCACCAAGTCCACCGGCGTCAACGGATTGATTTTCGCAGGGTCGCCACCCAGGCGTTTCATGGCAGAGCGCATCGCGGCCAAGTCCACGATAGCAGGCACGCCCGTGAAATCCTGCAGAATGACGCGCGCCGGCTTGAAAGGCACCTCGCGCGCCACCGGACTTTTGGCGTTCCAAGCGGCCAGGGCCGCCACATCCTGTTCCGTTATCAGCGTGCCGTCGCAGTTCCGCAGTACCGATTCGAGCAACACCTTGATTGAATATGGAAGCCGCGAAATGGCTCCCAGCCCGGCTTTCTCCAGGTTTTCCAGGCGATAGATGACGGCCCCGCCATTGCCTGTGTCGAGCACGGCACGCGCCCCAAACGCGTCCTGCCTATTCTTCTCTGTCACGATTCATCCTCCAAAGCCCTGATTCTATGATAACCCTTGCAGGTTGAAAAAAGTAGCGCTGACCCATTGCTTTGCTCACGGCTGGCTCTAGAGGTCAGCGCTACACGAGAACCACGCCGGGTCTCCTTCGCCGGAAACTTCGCCTTACCGTGCCATTCCGGGCGCAGCGAGGAATCTCGCCCTGCCCTGAGGCCGATCGGATCTCAAGGTGACCAGGGGGAAAGGTGGAAAAAAGAACAGAGCGAGATTCCTCGCTGCGCTCGGAATGGCACCGGGAGGGTGGAGAGGTCAGACTCTAAGCTCGTGTAGCCTCCCCTGTGCTAACCGCTCGCCGGCGCCTTGCGACCCGCGAATTCTGGTGGGATTCCAAACTGGGGTGGCCTAGTGGAATAATGACCCTTTGCCTTCTTCCTTTACACTTCAGCCTTAAACCTGTTTTCCTGTGACGGCCCGGCCCACGCGTCCCATCCACGCCAACTCATCCTCACTCATCGGGCCTAGCCTTAGTGCTTCGAGCGCCTCTTGCATCTGCGCAGCATTCGCCGGGCCAGTCATACACACATCCACTTCCGGGCGGGTCAAGACGTAACGATAGCAGTCGGCGGCGGTTGGCGCACGCTCCGATTTGGGAAGGCGACGCATGCCCGTAAGAATTCCCTGCACTGACGACTTGCCCAGCAGTTGTCCCCAACTGGTGGCGGTGAATGCAACCATGCCGGGCGGGTTCGAGTCATGCAGGTGAGGAAAGATGTCGTTTTCGGCGCCCGGATGGGCAGCATTGTAGCGGAAATGGACCACATCAAAATCTTGTCCAGCCGCGATCGATGGCACCAACGTTCTCTTATGCGTCGAAACTGCCAAGAATCGCACCAGGCCGCGTGCCTTAAGTCGCCGCGCCGCGTCGAGAATGCTCGGACTCACAGGCCTGTTCCACATCCCCAAGAGAAGGACGTCCGTGTGGTCGTAGCCCAGAGTCCGCAGGGCGCGCTCCAGGCTCCAGGCCAGCAGGCTGGCCACCGGGGTGTAGGATTGGATGACAAGCACGAATCGCTCACGTTGCGGCCGCAGTCGCCTGAGCGCTGCGCCGAATGTATCACTACGCCTGCTGCCCCAATAGATATAGTTTACGCCCCGCTCGAAGGCCCACTCGAGCGCTGTTCCCGGAACTCCGTAGCTGGCGGCTACACCGAGGCGTCCCACTTCCAGGCCGGTTCGGCCTAAGAGCGCGCGGTTGAAACTGCCATGCGATATATTTCCCACAGTACCCATGATACCCAGAAGCGCACCTCCGAAAGGCCGCCAGTATAGCAAAGTCGATCCGATTACCCAAAGACCAGCTTGTTCCTGACTGCGCTCGAAATTGCGGTGGTTGTCCACATTCCGGCGTCTCCGGCAGGATTCGAGTCCTGCACGTTGTCCGGAATGCGGTCAACCAGCCGCGGGAAGGGATCAACGCCGGCTTGATCCGGAGCTTGGTGATGGTGAGGTTATCGCTTGCTATGGCATTGATTCTCGAAGGCGGGTCGACTTACCGCTTTTCGGCCAAGGACGCAACCGCGGGGGAGCTGGTCGGCACGACGGCGCTTGCCTCGTGCCGGCGCTTGAACACATTGCCTGCAGCAACCCGTACAACGTGCAAGAGCTCGAGAGTGCCTGGCGGACAGACAATGAAATCGAAAGCTCCGCCCTCCATGGCCCGGATGTACAAGGCCACATCCACGTGCGGAGATACGACGATAACGTTCACGGGTGCGGAGGCACAGGCCGCTAAGCTCAGCACGTCAGTCCAGTTGCCATCGGAAAGCTCGATGTCGGTGAACACGAGGTGTGGAGGGCAGTGGGAGCAGAGAGTCAGAGCCGCCTCCATACAATTCTTGGCCGTGCATATCTCAATCAACTGCGCTTCCAGCCCCAGCCGCAGTGCCTCACATGAATCGTGACGTGCCAGCACCAACAAAGCCCTGATGGTTTCCTTCATAACCCCTCCCTGACTTTCATTGCTCGACCGCCCGCGACGACTGCGGACGGGAATTCCTGCAACACCGGCCTCGTCTGGCGTCCGTCGCCACGGAGCACGACCTCATCCGCCGAGGGTGTGAACTTTCTGGATAGCACTCCGGGGCCAGCATGCCTCCTGAATATTACGGAAGATTCATGGAATGATGAAGGCTAGGTTAAGTTGCGGACCTTTCCAGGAAGCGCGCACCTTGCAGTTCTGGCGCATGGTATGATCTGACGTGGCGCCGCTGAAGCTGCCACTGCTGACGCCAAATTTCAGCGCTGCGGAGATTCATCACGGATGGAGAAGGATAAGCTTCTATTTACGCCCGGTCCGCTCACCACGAGTGAAAGCGTCAAGCGCGCCATGCTGCGCGACCTGGGATCGCGCGACAGGGAATTTGTGGAAATGGTGCGAAAAATCCGGCGCCGCTTGCTCGAGTTGGGGAAAGTCGCCGATGGTTCCTACACGGCCGTGCTGATGCAGGGATCGGGCACGTTTGCTGTCGAGTCGGTCATCTCCACGGTGCTGGCGCGCGACGGCAAGCTGCTGGTTCTGCTGAACGGCGCTTATGGACACCGCATGGCGAAGATCGCACGGACGTTGGGCATTGCAACTGAAACCCTTGTCTTCCCCGAATCGCGCCAGGTTGATCCGGAGGAAACCCGCCAGGCTCTGCGGCGCGATCCGGCTATCACCCACGTCGGAACGATTCACTGCGAGACCTCCACGGGGATCATGAATCCAGTGGAAGAGATTAGCCGTGTTGTTAAGGAGCACGGACGCGTGTTTCTCCTGGACGCGATGAGCAGCTTCGGTGCCGTGCCCGTCTCCCTCGCCGACAGTGGCATTGATTTTTTGGTCTCCTCGGCGAACAAATGCATCCAGGGGGTTCCCGGCTTCGGGTTTGTGCTGGCTCGTCAGGATCTGTTGTTGGAAGCCGAAAACCGGGCGCGCAGTTTAAGCTTGGATCTCGTGTCGCAGTGGAAAGGGCTCGAGAGCGACGGTCAGTTCCGCTTCACACCTCCCACGCAGGTCCTCCTGGCATTCTGGCAGGCCCTCCAGGAGTTGGACAAGGAGGGAGGAATCGCCGGGCGTGCTGCGCGCTATGCGGCGAACCAAAAAGTCTTGCTCGAGGGAATGAAGGAATTAGGCTTTGACGCCTATCTCGCGCCAGAGCACCAAAGCTACATCATTACCTCATTCCGTTATCCAAAACATCCGAACTTCGAGTTTAGCAGGTTCTATCAGCACCTCAGCCAAAAAGGATTTGTGATTTACCCGGGGAAGGTGAGCGAAGCCGAGTGTTTCCGCATCGGCACCATCGGCCACATTTGCCCCGAAGATTTGAGGGCGCTGGTGGCGGCAGTTCGGCAGACGCTCGAAGATATGCAGATCCGTATGCGGTAGATGCTCATGAGGAGGACGACGTTGCGCAAATAGCCAAGCAGCCATCCAGGATATCGAGCGCTTCGTCCATTTGATCTTTGGTTATGGTCAAGGGAGGAGTCAACTGGATGATGTTCCCCATGGTCAGTTTAAAGCTCAGGCCCTTGGTCAGCGCACAATACATCACTCGCTCGGCTGCTTCCACGGCTCGCTCACGAGTCTTCCTGTCTCGGACGAGTTCCACGCCCAAGAGCAGACCCAGGCCTCTGACGCTGCCGATAATTTCGTGTTTCTGCTCTAGGGCCTTCAGTCGTTCCAGAGCGTGCTCGCCCATTCGCCGGGCGTTATCGAGCAATCCCTCCTCTTCCAAGCAGGCAATGGTTGCCAGGCCGGCGGCGCAGGCGACGGGATTCTTTTCGTGCGTATAGTGGCCCAACGCCCGATCACTCATGACGTCGAGCCCCTCGCGCGCGATCAGGGCGGCTAGCGGAAAGATTCCGCCGCCCAGACCCTTGCCGATCACCAGCATGTCTGGGACGATCCCATAGTGCTCGCATGCAAACATCTTGCCGGTGCGGCCAAGGCAGTTGGGAATCTCGTCCAAGATCAGTAGCGCCCCATGACGGTCGCAGGCCGCCCGGATGATCTGCCAGTACTCGTGAGGGGGAATGTAAGGGGTGCTGCGGACAGTCTCGGCGATGACTGCGCCCACATCGCCTTCCTTCTCCAAAACATACTCGACGTAGCGCGCGCATTGCAGCGTACATTCCTGCCCACAAGACCAGGGACAGTGAGAGGGGTCGGGCGGAGGAACGTGCTCGGCGCCGGACAGGAGAGGACCGATGCCGCTGCGAAAGATAGCCTCACCCCCCACGGAGATGGCATCGAGCGAAGCGCCGTGAAAGGAGTCCCACATGGAGATAGTCTTGAACCTTCCCGTGGCCACCCGGGCCAGCTTCAAAGCCATGCCGATGGCTTCGGTGCCACCCGGAACAAAAAGCACCTTGTTCAAGTCCCCCGGAGCAAGTTCCGCCAACTTTCTGGCCAACTTGATGGCGGGGAGGTTGGTAAAGCGGCGCGTGCAAAACGGCAATGCTTCCATCTGGGCTTCAATGGCCTCGATCACCCGGCGGTTTCGAAAGCCCACCTGATGAACGCTGTTGCCGTGGAAATCCATGTAGCGGCGGCCTTGCAGGTCTTCAAGGTAAATTCCGTCGCAACGGGAAAGAACATTCAAACAGGGCGTGGACAAAGATTGGTGCAAGAAGTAGCGGGAGTCTTCGTCCAGCCACCTTTGGGTTTCTGCGTCAATGTTGCGGGCTGCCCACTCCTTGCGTCGCGGCGATAAATTCAAGTCACCCTCGGAGCGGTCGTTGTCAAGCTTGTTTTCGTGGTGAGCCGTGATCGGTTACCTCCTGGCGCGTGGGCCAAGTGCTGTTGCGTTGTGGGGGCGGCCCTTGTGGCCGCCCTCGGGAAACCAGAAGGGTTACGCCGGCGTGAGTGCTCGTGGGTCTTGAGCGGCCACAAGGGCCGCCCCTACGACGCCATTTCTTCAAACTTAGATACCTTAAGGCCCCTCGCCGCGTGCCAGCCTGGCGTTGATGTCGTCGAGGATGGGAGGAACGTCGCCGATCGAATCTACCACGTAGTGAGCACCGGCCTGATGCATCCGTTGATAAGCGCGGTCGATTTTAGCCTTGAGGACTTCTGGCTCCAGCGCGGAAATCTCCCGCTCGGTCAACCCTAGCTCGTTGCCCGTCTTCGCCACGCCGATCGTCCACATGCCTGCGTTAAGCCCTTCGGCAATATCCGGCAACGTATCACCCACCTTTACAAAGGCCTCCATGGGGTAAAGCTGCAAATTCATAGCATTTTGCAGGCACATCCACGGGTGGGGTCGCCCGGCCGGCACCTGAGCGGCGCACACGCTCGAGTCGGGCACATAGGACCGTTTCTTGGCCTCTTCCAGAAGCACTTCCATCATCTCCGCCGTGTATCCGGTCGTGGAGCCGATCTTTAGTCCGCGCTGGCGGAAGCTCGCCAGAGCTTCTAGCGTGCCGGGAATCAAGTCGGCATAGTTAGCTAAACACGCTAGTTGGAGCGGCACGAAATCCTGGAACATCGTCTCCACATCAGCCTCATCAGGCAGGCGGCCGTGTGCATCCTGCCACATGCGTCTCACTGCCTCCATCCCGGAGATCATGCGGATGTGGACTTTCTTGTGCGCGCCCATCGGCTCGCGTGCCTGTTCCATGGTAAGGGCAACGCCTTTGCGCTTGAAGACCTCAATAAAAACCACGGCAGGGGCAAAACAGCCATAGTCCATGGTCGTTCCGGCCCAGTCCAAGATGACGGCCTTCAGAGGGCCGCAATATGATCGGTGGAAAATGAAGTCCATGGTGGTAACCTGTCGGCCCTCCGGAGTCTATGTGAAAACTCGATTAATCTGTCATTCCGAGGAGCCCCGATCTGATCGGGACGACGAGGAATCTCGCACTGTGTTGAAAATACTCAGAGCAAGATTCCTCGCTTGGCTCTGCAGAAAGAAAACGCGTATGTCCTTTGTTTTCTTTCTGCTTATCAAGGGCAGCCCCCGCGGCTGTCAATGCTCGGATTGACAATGTCGAAGCGTTTTCACACAGACTCCTCCTGGGCTGAAGACGTTTCAACTAAATTTCTGAACTCACGGCTCAATTTCACTCCCAACGCAGAGCATGATAATATGCCGATTTCGGTTGCTACGTCCACAGGCACAGCTTGCCCGCGATGCGGGGATTCATCACAGATGAGGAAGGGCACACTTCTGATTAAACTTGATCCACTTCTTACTTGCGAAAACGTCAGGCGGCCCATGATGTGCGACTTGGGCTCGCGAGGCAAGGCAAATCTCGAAGTGGCGCGAGAGGTCCGCCGATGACCATGGGGCCACGGACGGCCAGCCGGCGATTGCTGCGCTCGCAGATTCTGATCGTCTCCCTGTTGATGACCGGTTACGCCGGTTTCTACATTTGTCGCTCGAATTTCTCCGTGACTCTCCCCCTGATCATTCGTGATTTGGCGGCGCGGGGCGTTCCGGCGGATGAAGCACGCATCCGTCTCGGCCAGATTGTTTCCTTGGGTGTGTTGGCATATGCCCTGGGCAAATTCTTTCTTGGCGGGCTTGCGGATTTCTGGGGAGGCAAGCGCCAGTTTCTCGCCGCCATGGGTGGGGCGGTTTTGTTTACATTGATCGCGGCGAGCGGGGGTCTGCCCGTGTTCGCGGCGGCCTGGATTGGCAACCGGCTCGTCCAGTCCGCAGGCTGGGCGGGAATGGTAAAGATTACGTCGCGCTGGTTTTCCTACGCCGCCTACGGAACGGCGATGGGGGCGATCAGCCTCAGCTATTTGTTTGGCGACGCCTTCGGCCGGGATTTCATGGGCATCCTGATCGCTCACGGTCTGGGGTGGCGCAGCGTCTTCGTGGTTGCAGCTTTCAGTTTGTTGGCGCTCTTTCTGGCCAACCTTCTGCTTCTCAAGGAATCCAGCGCCGAAATCGGGGAGCCGGAAGCGACAGCGAACCCCGATAACCTCTTCGAAAGCCGAGGCGACGAGAAGCGGAGGGGGCGTGTGGCTGCGCATCTCGGGCCCCTATTCCGCAGTCCCGCCTTCTGGATCGTCTGTACTTTATCCCTGGGTACCACATTCGTCCGCGAGACATTCAATACCTGGACGCCAACCTACTTTTATGAAGTGGTGGGCTTCACCACCGGGAAGGCCGCCCAGTTCAGCGCCCTCTTCCCACTGTTCGGGGGATCATCCGTGCTGCTCGTCGGCTATCTAAGCGATCGGTTGGGCCGCGGGGGACGCGCCATCATCACTTTCGTTGGACTCCTTATTGCCACCCTCGCGTTGTTCTTTCTTGCTACCCTTCGGCCCAGCGCGCCTCACAACCTGCACGGGGCGTTAGTGGCCTTAATCGGATTCGCCATCATCGGTCCTTACTCCTATCTTGCCGGCGCCATGGCGCTGGATTTTGGAGGTAAGCAGGCAGCGGCCACCTCCTCCGGTATCATTGACGGTGTGGGCTATCTCGGAGGGGTCTTGTCTGGCGACGCCGTGGCGCGCATTTCACTCGCTTTCGGATGGCGAGGGGCCTTCGTGGTTCTGGGAGCCGTCACCGCTTTCTCCACCTTGGCCGCTGCTGTTTTCTGGGCGCTTCAACGCCGCCCCGCAGCTCCGGCCCATCGTACCCCTCGTCCCGGGCGTGACGACTAAGCAGGCGGAGATGCGGGCCGGAACACTTTCCGCGGCCCATTCCAAACGCGCTTCGACGTGAGCCTGGCCAAGCAGTTCCCAATCTTCAAGGACCGTTTCCAGTTGCGCTTCGAAGCCGACTTATTCAATAATTTTTAACCGTCCCGACTTTGACACGCCGAAGAACAATGCGTTTTGCTTCCCTGCCTATTCCCCGCCCCCGGTATTACCTGGCCAGGACCAAGGGGGCCTCGGGTATATCCAACACACCATCGGAAGTCCACGCTTCCTTCGGTTGTCTCTGCACCTGCTACTCTAAGGAGGGGCAGGGGCGGTTGCTATGAAGAAGCTATCTATTCGTGCAAGCATCACGGTCTTCGGATTTCTCCTCCTGACTTTTGCACGGTGGGGGTTCGCGTGGGGCCCCGAGGGGCACCACGTCACGGTTCTGTTGGCGGAACAGTACCTGACTGCGCGTTCAGCAGCACTTGCGAAGGACCTCCTGGGTGCGGAGAGTCTGCTGGACGCCTCCGTCTGGGCGGACAACTACCGGCAGGATCATCCCGAAACCGGGCCATGGCATTACATTGATATTCCGCTTCAGGAAACCACACTCGACCTGCGGCGCGACTGCCCCCATGGCGATTGCGTGCTGGCGAAAACGCAAGCCTTTCTGGCGGCGCTGAGGGACCCTGGGGCGGCCCGCACCGACAAGGCGGAAGCTCTGAAGTATGTGATTCATTTCGTAGGCGACCTGCATCAGCCCCTGCACGACGCGGACAACAACGACAAAGGCGGCAATATGCGCCTAGTCCAGTTGGGATTCCACGTGCCGCCCCCGGGCCTCACAGATAATCTCCATTGGCTCTGGGACACGGGCCTGATCGAACGAATCAATTCGAACGACCAGGCTCTCGCGGAGATCATCCGGCGCCGGATCACCGACGAAGATCGCGCTGCTTGGGCAAAGGGAGGCTTGAAAGACTGGGTCCTGGAAGCGCACCGGCTGGCTCGAACGGTTGCCTACCAGGGACTCGGAAGCGCAACTCCCGCCGTGATTAGCCCCGAGTACGAGCGTCAAGCCGATCAGGTGATCGAAACCCAGCTCGCCAGAGCGGGCATTCGCTTGGCCTTGCTGCTCAACGAGACTCTCCCCTAGCTGATGGCCAAGTACCCGCCGCTACCCCGCGTTGACTTGGCAATGAGTGTGCCCTAAGATGAGTCCCCAAGGGGTGGTTGCATCGCCATGATCGGCAAGACCGTTTCCCACTACCGGATTGTGGAGAAGCTCGGCGGGGGCGGCATGGGCGTGGTGTACAAGGCTGAGGACACCAAGCTGGGTCGGTTCGCCGCACTCAAGTTTCTGCCCGAGGAGCTTTCGAAAGACCGGCAGGCACTGGAGCGGTTTCAGCGCGAAGCGCGAGCTGCCTCCGCGCTGAATCATCCCAACATATGCACCATTTACGAAATTGATGAGCATGAAGGTCACCCCTTCATAGCCATGGAATTGCTGAAGGGCGAGACCCTCAAGCACAAGATTACAGGAAAGCCGCTAAGTTCGGATGAGCTTCTGGAAGTTGCGATTCAAATTGCCGATGGGCTGGACGCCGCCCACGCCGAGGGGATCGTTCATCGGGATATCAAGCCGGCGAACATCTTTCTGACTACCCGCGGGCAGGCGAAGATTCTCGACTTTGGGCTAGCCAAGCTCACTGTAGGGGCGTCCGTCGGCCGACGGATCGCCCAGGTAGGGCGAGGCGACGCCTCGCCCCTACAGGAAACGCCGACGGCCTCGATCGAGCCCGAGCATCTCACTAGTCCGGGCACGGCGCTAGGGACAGTGGCCTACATGTCGCCGGAGCAAGCGCTGGGGCGCGATCTCGATGCGCGCACGGATCTGTTCAGCTTCGGGGTGGTGCTGTATGAGATGGCTACGGGGCGCCAGGCCTTCCCGGGCACCACTTCGGCGGCCATCTTTGATGGCATTTTGCATCATGCGCCGACCTCCCTCGTACGTTTGACGTACTGTCAAAAAACCTCTTTCATTAAGCCGATATTCTGTTGAATTCGCGGGAGAAGCTGGCATTTCTGCTTTCTGCCCCCTGTGGGCGTAGTGAGCCTGGC
>Ga0187781_10004219_pt1 | contig 10733 bp, 8 predicted proteins | sample 0715_SJ02_MP02_2_FD_132447 | JGI IMG/M metagenome (GOLD analysis project Ga0187781, IMG submission 132447) | Tropical peat soil microbial communities from peatlands in Department of Meta, Colombia - 0715_SJ02_MP02_20_MG | ecosystem: Environmental > Terrestrial > Soil > Wetlands > Peat | place...
GGACGCTGACGCCAACACCAACGTGTCGTCGGCGGTGGTGAAGGTGCCGGTGTCGGCGGCCGATCTGGTCACGATCGTCCTCGCGGCCGAGGCGTGCGTGGTTGGGCCTTGGTGACCTTGCTCGCCGCAGTTTTGGGCTGGGCCTTGGAGACCTTCTTCGCCGTGGCCTTGGCCGCCCCCGCCGCAGCGGGCTTGCTGGTGGTTTTCCGCGGCGCCTTTTTCGGTGCCGCCTTCTTTGCCGGGCGGTACAGGCTGGCTTCGGGTAGCTCGTCGACCGGCCAGTCGGCCAATGTGTCCACATACAGTTGGCGGACCTCGGCGATCCGATCCGGCAGCGTGTCAAGTGTCCAATCTTTGACCGAAATCGGCGGGAACACAGCGACATCCACCGTGCCCGGATTCATCGTCATCGAGTCCCGCGCAGCGACGATCTCCGCATTGCGGATGACGATCGGGACGATCGGGATACCGACCGTCATCGCGATCCGGAACGCCCCCTTCTTGAATGGGCCGACGCTGGTGGTGTCGAGCCGGGTGCCCTCGGGCGCCATCACAATGGACAGCCCCTTTGCGGCGCGCTCTTCGACTTGATGCAATGTCTCCACCGCGGCGGCCGCATCGTCGCGGTCGATGAAAGCGGTGTCCAATAGCTTGCCGAGGGTGCCCATCACTGGGTCGCCGGCTAATTCCTTCTTGCCCACGCCAACCCAGTTGTCGCGCACCAGCGCACCGCTGATAACCGGGTCGGCCTGGTTGCGGTGGTTGAAGATGAACACCGCCGGGCGTTCGGCGGTCAGATTCTCGGCGCCGATGACATTGAGATGCACGCCGCTAGCGGCCAACAACAGCTGTGACCAGGTGGAGGTGAAGAAGTTCACCCCCCGGCGGCGACTGCGGGTGAGCAGTCCGATACCTACCGCGCCGGCGGCCACCGGGACGATCGAGCCGAAGCCGGCCAGCGTCCGCAGTTGTGAGCCGATACCCCCGCCGCCGCGGCTGCTGAACCGCAGGATCGGCCAGCCACGCCGGCGGGCGACGGCGGCCATCTTGCCTTCCGGATTGGTCGGCCGCGGATTGCCGACCAGGTACATCAACGCGACATCTTCGTCACCGTCGGCGTAGAAATAGCTGTCCTTGAGGTCGATGTCGTTCTCGGCGGCGAATTTCTGCACGGCGGCGGCCTTGCCCGGTCCCCACAGGATCGGCTTGAGCACACCTCCGGTGAGAAGCCCGTCCGCGTTGGTCTCGAGCTTATTAGTGAGCGTGTTGAGGATGCCGAGGAAGCGGGCCACGGGTCCGACCTGAATGGTCAGCGCCGACGAGCTCAGCACCACGGTGTGACCGCGAGCCAGGTGGGCGCGGACCAGCTCACGCATCTCCGGGTAGATCCGTGACTCGATTTTCTGGTTGAACAGCCGCTCGCCGATCTCTTCCAGGTCGCTCAACGCGCGCCCGGCCAATGCCGCAGAGGCCTTGCCGATCAGCTCTTCGAACTCGATGCGCCCGAGCTGGTGGTTGAGGCCAGCGGTAACCATGCTGAACAGCTCGCCGACACCCATGTCGCGTTGGCGCAGCCGCTCCTGAGTGAGGATGACCGCGGTGAAACCCGCCACCAGGGTGCCGTCCAGGTCGAAGAACGCGCCGATCTTGGGGCCAGGCGGGCTGGCCATGATTTCGGCGACCGACCCGGGCAACCGAAGATCACGGTTCGATTTCCGCGACGGGCGGTCTTCGTCGGCGGTCATGAGCCCGACACCGATCGGTTCGGCGAGTCGGACGGCTCGGCGGCGAAGGACGCGGGCACCGCATGCAGGTCGGGCTCGCCGGCCAGCGCAAGGATCTCGTCGAAACCCTCCAGCAGGCACCGGGCGAACAGTGCCTCATCCCGTATTGCGGCGCGGTCGTAGCGCGCGGTAATGGTGCAGTAACCGCCCCGCGATATCAGCACGACCATCATCGCCACGCCCGGCAACGGGCCAATGCCGTACTGCCGCAAGACCTTTGCACCGGCTAGATAGGTGTCGCCGGGGAAGACTGGAACGTTGCTGGCCTGGACGTCGGAGCCGACGATCGAATCCGTCACCGCCTCCAGCAGCGGCCCGGGCAAGACGCTCAGCACTGGCGCGATGGACCCGAGCACGTTAAGCGCGCGTTCCTCGCGGCGCTGTGTCATCTGCGCGCGGATCTTTCGGATGCGAGCAACCGGGTCGGCCGTACCAACTGGCGCCGCCAAATTGACGCCGGTGAACCGGTTGCCGCCGGCGGGGTCGGCTTCGGCGCGCATGTTCACCGGCACAGCCATGGGCAGTGTGCTGACGGGCACGCCCAGCGCCTCGTGGTAGCGCCCCAACGCGCCGCACAGGCCGGCCAGGTAGGCGTCGTTGATCGACCCACCGCCCGCCTTCGCAGCCCTGTGTAGGTCGGAGAGCTTCATATCGATAGCTTCGCTGCGGGTGGAAAGGCTGCGGCGGCGCAGCAACGGCGACGGCTCGGCAGCCTGCTGCAGCACTCGGGCACCTGAACTGGCGTAGCCGAGGACCCCCGTGACTGCCGACGCTGGGTTGAGGACCGCCCGACCGACTGTCGACACCACTCCGCCCAGCGCGCCAAGAACCCCATTGACAACATTGGCGGGCAAGTGGTTGAGCCCTGCGCGCATCAAGTCGTTGGCCGAGAGATCCTGCGGAATGGGTTGCGCAGGCGTCGGCTGGGGCGGTGGATCCCGCTCGAGGTCGTAGATCTGGGCGAACATCTCCACACTGCCGACACCGTCGGTGACGGCGTGGCTGAGGTGCAGCAGCGTCGCAGCCTTTCCCTCGGCGAGACCCTCGAGCAAGGTGGCGGTCCACAGCGGTCGGGCGATGTCCAACGGCGACTGCAGCATCACCTCTGCTAGATCGAATGCCTGCCTCAGCGTGCCGGGTTCGGCGAGACGCATCCTGCGCACGTGGAAGTCCAAGTTGAAGTCGGGATCGACCACCCAACGCGGCGCAGCCGTCGGCAGCGTCGGCACCACGACCTTCTGTCGCAGCCGCAACACCCGTCGCGACGCGTTTTCGAACCGGGTCCGGAAGCGGTCCCAATCCGGCGTGCTGTCGAGGACTTCCAACGCCATGATCCCAGAGCGCGTCCGCGGATGCGCTTCGCCCCGATGCAGCAGGTAATCAAGCGGTCCCAGCGCGGCGGGCAATCCGGCCGCGTCGACCGTCTCAGCCACCGGCACTCCTCCGTCCTGTCACCGCGCCCGCTACTCGACGCGCTAATACCCTTTGCCACAGCCCAGCGTTGTGCCGCGGGCCACTCCAACGCTAGCCCGGTTGGCGCGGTGGCGGTAGCCGATTGTGCGGATCAGAACACCAGGTTAAACGTGTCCGCGACGGCCTGCGAATTACTCTGGTGGGCTGCCGAATTGGAAATACGCGGCGGGTTGCGCACCGGGAAATTCAGCTGGCCGGTGTTGCACGTCTGCGCAAAACCGTCGATCGTGAGCGCAGATATCGTCCGTAAACGACACCGAAAAAGTCGGCGACGGCGTCGGCAGCCAGTCGGGACCGGACCGTGGCGAACATGTCAAAGGCGTGGTGGGCGTTGGGAAGCTCCGCGTAGCAGACGGTAGGGGCCCCGGCCTCGCGCAGCGCCACGCAAAAGGCCTGCGCCTGCACGCTGGGAATCACCGAATCGTTCTCGCCGTGCAGCACAAAGAACGGCGGTGCCTGGCGGTGGACGTACGAAATTGGTGACGCCGATTCGAACAGCGCCGGTTGGTCGGTGTAGCGCGCTTGCATAACGAAATGCTCGAGAAACGGAAGCATCATCTCGTGCATTTTTTTGACATCGGTCAGGTCGTAGACACCGTAATAGGGTGCCGCCGCCTGAACGGTTGTGTCGGCATCCTCGAAGCCGGGCTGCAGTCGCTCGTCGTTAGCGGTGAGCGCGGCCAAAGAGGCCAAGTGTCCGCCGGCGGAGCCACCTGTGACCGCGATGAAGTCAGGGTCGCCGCCGTAGTCGGCGATGTTGTTGCGGACCCAGGCCAGCGCGCGTTTGACGTCGATGATTTGTGCCGGCCATGCGTTGCGCGGGCTCTTGCTGTAATCGATGGACACGCAGATCCAACCCAGCTCGGCCATCCGGCCCATCAGCGGATATGCCTGGGGCCGTCTGCCGTTCACGGTCCACGCACCGCCCGGGATCTGCACCAACACCGGTGCCCGGTCGCTCGCCTGGACGGTGGGATGGCGCCAGATGTCCAGCAAGTGATCGCGGTCCGGGCCGTAGCTGATATCCGATGTCTGCGCCGCGTAACGGCGGCGATGCCCGGTCGCTTGCAACAGGCCCCCGCGGCGGCCGCACGCAGGATCATCGCCGATCGGATGACGCGCCTTTTCGCGGTATTTCGGTCCGAGCGAGTCCGCCAGCGCGGCGGTGAGAACCTGGTCCGCCCGCTGCGCCGCCCAGCCCGTTGCGACGCGGCCCACCGACAGCGGCGTCACCCCGGACAGGGCTTGCCCGGTGACCACGTGGGGGGGAAATTCGGCCGATAGCCATTCGGCCAGAAAGCGGACCACCCACGGCGAGCCGCGGAGAAGCAACGCGCCGGTGCGGTAAGCACCCATCGGCCCGGCCGCCAGCTGCAGTCCGTGTCGCAGCACCTCGGCGCTAGCCCGCGAGTATCGAGCTCCTATGGCAACCGTCATGCCCTGCCACTCCTCGTCATTGAGCACAGGCCGCCGGCCTGCACGCGGCCCAGCCGTCGGTAGCGTACGTGTGTGGCGGGCCTCACACTAGCGAATCCCCGTTTCTGCCAACGACATTTCTGTCGGCGTTGCGCACCTGGGGCTCGCCTCCCAGGTCGTTGGATACACTGACCTGGGCTTAGGAGTCTCTGGCCCCCGTAGCTCAGCTGGACAGAGCACATGACTTCTAATCTTGTGGTCGCAGGTTCGAGTCCTGCCGGGGGCACAGATCGCGGCGCACATCAGGGGCACACTGATGTCTCAAGACATCGGAATAGTTCCTAACCAGAACGCCAAGTCAGGTTAGATTGTCATCGAGCCCCATGAAAGCGACTCGATCTAGTACCACCGCGGAGCAGATGGCGCTGTCTCGAGCGATCGAGACGCGCAAGCCGGCCGCCGAGCGGATCTGCTGCGATCCGTTGGCGGAACGATTTCTCGGCGCGAAATACCGGATGCTGCTATGGAGTCGGCCGTTGCGGAATGCGGTGGAGGGGCTGATCGAACAGCGCTTCGCCGGGCATCATTACTATGTCATCGCTCGTACTCGTTATTTCGACGATCTCTTGCAGGAACGGCTGGCGAGCGGGGCTGAACAGCTGGTGATACTGGGAGCCGGCTACGATTCGCGGCCCTACCGGTTTGCCGATCAGCTGGGTGCTGTGCAGGTGTTCGAGGTGGATCATCCTGCGACGTCCACGGCGAAGCAGGCCAAGGTCGGTGCCGTCATCGGTGAGATCCCGGCCAACGTGTCCTACGTTGCGGTGGATTTTACGGTGGACAAGCTTGCCGACAAGCTGCTGGAGTGCGGCTACCGCACGACGCGCCCGACGGTGTTTCTATGGGAAGGAGTGACGCCCTATCTCGACTCGGAGGCGGTGGATGAGATTCTGGGCTTTGTGATCGCCAGTGCCGGGGCGGGCAGCGTGATCTTGTTCGATTACATACTGCGCTCGGTGGTGGAGGGTACGTGCACGCTGCGCGGGGCGGCGAACGAGTTCGCCAAAATGAGCCACACCAGCGAGCCGCTCACTTTCGGGATCGACGAGGGCAAAGCGCCCACATTCCTTGCGTCGCGGGGCTTCCAGAACGTGGTCGACGTGGGAGCACAAGAGCTGATAAGCCGCTACTTCGACCCGGACGCCGAACACCGCTACATCAAACCGTGGTGGAGGATCGTCTCCGGGGAAGTTGGCGCAGCCGGCGGCGACCTCTCGCAAATGTCAACTTGAAGAGGCCCCGAGGCGACGGTTCGAATTGGCTCCATGTGTTTGGTCGGTCGCTTAGGTTTTCGGACCGGCAGACTCGGGGTGTGACGGATTTGTTGATTGCGATCAAAACCGGGGTCCTTCGAGCGGGCCTTCGACACGCCTTGACACTCGCGCCGCCACCTATTCGGATGTCTTGAGACACGCTATGCGCATGTCCTGGAACCCGAACTGCCAGGGGCGCACATCGCAGAAGCCACTGTGACACGCGAGGTCTATGTGGCGGATCTCCTCGGATGGTGCGCTACGTGCCGTCGGCGGCGAATCAGCGGAGGTGCCCGATGCCCCAGTCCGATCTGGTCCAGGTGAACGTCGACAACCGTGTCGCGCTGATCACCGTCAACGACCCCGACCGCCGCAACGCCGTCAACGACGAGATGTCAAGACAGCTGCGCGCGGCAGTCGAGCGCGCCGAGGCCGATCGCGATGTGCACGCCGTCGTCCTCACCGGCGCCGGCAAAGCGTTCTGCGCGGGCGCCGACTTGAGCGCATGGACAGTGCGGCCGCTAGAGATCGAGCAGCGCCGTGCCCGGTGATTCGATCAGCCGCCGCAGCTCCCCCAAAAACTGCGCCACATTGGCACCGTCGGCGACTCGGTGGTCGAACACGCAGGTCAGGGTCATCTGGGGACGTATGACGACCGTGTCGTCGAGGACCACGGGCCGCGGTTTGAGAGAGCCCATGCCCAGGATCGCCGCCTCCGGATAGTTGATCACCGGCACCCCGTCGTCGAGTCCGAGCGCCCCGAAGTTGGACACGGTGAAAGTCGAGCCAGCAAGCTCGGCCGGTTTCAGGGTGCCTGCACGGGCTTCGCGAATCAGCCGCGCTACGCATTCCGCGAGTTCACGCGTGGTCTTGTCCTGCGCGTCGGTGACCACCGGGACCAGCAGACCGCGGGGCGCGGCGACGGCGAAACCCAGATGGATCGCGTGATGGGAGTGCACCTGCGGGCCCTCCGGGCCGTCAACCCACGTGGAGTTCAGAATCTTGTTGTGCGTCAACGCGATTACCAGTAATCGTAACGTGAGCAGGAATGGCGAGATGACCTCGTCGCCGCCATCGACAGCTGCGGACAGTCGACCGCGAAGTCGCATCAGAGCTGTGCAGTCGACCTGGACGCTCGCATGCGCATCGGGGATCTGGCTGCGCGACAGCGTCATCCGCTCTGCCATCTGAGCGTGAACGCTGCGCACCGGCAACACGTCGTATGACACGCCGGGCCGTTCGGTGCCGACTCCCGCGGCTGCCAGCACCGCCTCGCGGCTGACCAGGCCGTCAGGGCCCGGCGGCACATCGCCCAGATCGACGAGCAGCTCGGCGGCCAGTTTCCGCACGGACGGCTTGGCTTTCGGACGTCTTCGGCTGGTGTCCAGTGCGTCATCGGCCCCATATCCGACGAGTAGCGGCCTCCGCGTGGACAACTCACCGTTGGATGCGGTGGCTGCGGCCGTCGCGCCGGGCCTGCTGTCGATCCGGACCAGCAGCGAGCCGACCGTCAGCACATCACCTGCGGCCCCACGTATTTCCACGATCCGGCCTGCGTACGGGCTAGGGATCTCGACTTCGGCCTTGGCGGTCTCCACCAAGCACAACGGTTGGTTGAGATCGACGTCGTCACCGACCGCGACGCGCCAGCAGGACAGCGTCACCTCTTCGAGGCCCTCGCCGAGGTCGGGCACGACGAACACCTTGACGCGATCGTGATCGGCGGGCGGGTTCACGGAAGCTCCAGCACGCGCTCAACGCAATCCAGCAGTCGATCGGGACCGGGTAGCCACAGCTTCTCCAGTCGGGCCGGCGGGTAGGGGGTGTCAAACCCGCAGGCGCGCAACACCGGTGCTTCGAGCTCGTAGAACAGCTCCTCCTGGATGCGGGCGGCCAGTCCTGCGCCGTAGCCCAGACTTCGCGGCCCCTCGTGCAGCACCACACACCGCCCGGTACGGCGGATCGACGCGGCCACGGTGTCGAAATCCAGCGGGACCAGCGATCGCAGGTCGATGACCTCAAGGCTCCAATCATATTCGCGGGCAGCTATTTCAGCGGCTGACAATGCCGTACCCACCAGGCCGCCATAGGTCAGCACGGTGACATCGGTACCGGCGCGGCGGACCGCCGCCTGACCGATCGGAAGTCCCGGCCGGGCTGTGTCGACGACCTCGCGACCCCAGTAGCGCCGCTTGGGTTCTAGGAACATCACCGGGTCCGGGCAAGCGATAGCGTGGCGCAGCAGCCAATAGGCGTCGGACGGTGTGGACGGGACCACGACTTTCAGCCCCGCGGTGTGCGCCCAGTAGGACTCGGTGGATTCCGAATGGTGCTCGACTGCACCGATACCGCCGAACGACGGTATCCGGACGGTGACCGCCATGTTGATCTCGCCGCGGGTGCGGGTCCGGTACTTCGCCAGGTGGCTGACCACCTGATCGAAGGCGGGATAGGAGAATCCGTCGAACTGGATCTCGGGCACCGGCACAAAGCCCCGCAGCGCCAATCCGACTGCGATGCCGATCACCGCGGACTCGGCCAGCGGGGTATCGAAACAGCGGTCCGCGCCGAATGTCGCGGTGAGTCCCTCGGTGACCCGGAAAACGCCGCCCAGCGTCGCCACGTCCTCGCCGAAGACTAGCACCCGGTCGTCGGCGGCCATCGCGTCGTGCAATGCCCGGTTGAGCGCCTGGACCATAGTCATCGGCGTAGCAGTGAACAACTCCGCAGTCGAGTGGGTTGGGGGTTCGGCGATCTGGGTCATCACACCTCCCGGCGGATTTCAGCGCGCAACTGTTGACGTTGCGCTTCAAGCCCCGGCGTCATTTCGGCGTACACCGCGGTGAAGACCTCGTCGACGTCGATATCGGGCGCCGCGAACACCGCATCGCGAAGATCGGCCCGCAGCCGCTTGCATCGGGCGGCGACCCGGTCTTCCAGCCGCTCCGACCACAATCCCCGGCTCTCTAGATATGTCCGGTAGCGCGGAATCGGGTCCCGCATGTGCCACCGGTCCAGTTCTTCCTGGCTGCGGTATCGCGTCGGATCGTCCGACGTGGTGTGCGGGCCAAGGCGATACGTGATCGCCTCGATCAGCGTCGGCCCGCCGCCGGCTCTGGCCCGGGCGGCGGCTTCGGCCATCACCGCATAGCACGCCAGCACATCGTTGCCGTCCACCCGGATGCCGGGCATTCCGTACCCGATGGCCTTGTGCGCAATCGACGGGGCAGCTGTCTGACCGCACAGCGGCACCGAGATCGCCCACTGGTTGTTCTGCACGTAGAACACACACGGCGCTTTGAATACCGCCGCGAAGTTCAGTGCTTCGTGTACGTCACCTTCGCTGGTGGCGCCGTCGCCAAGGAAGGCCACCGTCATCGAGTCCTCGCCGAGCCGCTGGGCGGCCATGGCGGCGCCGACGGCATGCAGCGTCTGGGTGCCGATCGGAACCGATATCGGGGCGCAGCACTTCTTGGTGAAATCCAGCCCGCCATGCCATGTTCCGCGCCAGGCGGCACCGACATGGCCGGGCGGGATGCCGCGCACGAGATAGACGCCCAATTCGCGGTACTGGGGAAACAACCAGTCGGTCTTGCGCAGGCAGGCTGCCGCGCCGACCTGTGCCGCCTCTTGACCGCAACACGACGCGAACAGTGCTAGTTCACCCTGCCGCTGCAAGTTGACGAATTCGGTGTCGACATCGCGGGTGACCACCATCATCTCGTAGAGCCAGCACAGCGTCTCGGCCGGAAGCTCGCGGCTGTAACGGACTTCTGCTGTTGGTGTGCCGTCCGGGGCGACGAGTTGCACCGGCTCGAGGTCGACAGTCATCGGTGTGAGAGCAGCTTCAGCCATACCGCCTCCAACCAACGGTCGGCGCAGGTGGGCGGCGGGTCTGAGCAAACCCGAAGACCGGGACTGCTACAAGCCGATATCAGCCGCCAGCTGCACAATCCGTTCGGCTCGCCGCAACACGGGCGCATCCACCATTATGCCCTCGAATGCGAAGACACCGCGTTCATCGACGGCTGCGGCGAGAACGTGTCGCGCCCACCGCACCTGATCCGGGGACGGTGCGTAACCGGCCCGGATCACGGGCGCCTGGCTGGGGTGGATAGCAACCTTTGCGTCGAAGCCCACCGCGACCGCGTCGTCGACTTCGGCGCGCAGCCCGTCGAGATTCTTGATGTCGAGGTACACCGAATCCAGCGCAAGGCGGCCGTACGCCTTCGCAGCCAGCAGGGACTGTGAACGGACATGGCGGGCCACTTCGCGGTATGTCCCGTCCGGGTAACGGTTCGCCGTACCGCCGAGCACCGCGAACAAGTCCTCGGCACCCCACATCACCGCGACGGAGTTGTCGACGGATACCGTCTCGGTGACGGCGAGCGCACCCATCGGCGATTCGACCAGGACGATGACGTTCAGCGGTGCCAGCGCGCTAACCTGTTCGGCCGTCTCGCATTTGGGCAGCATGACGGTGTCATAGCCGGTGCGTTTGAGGGCCTCCAAGTCGAGCTGCTGATCGGCCGTGCCGAACTGGTTGACGCGCACCACGGTCCGGGCCGGATCGAGGTGGACGTTGACCAGCGCTTCGCGGGCAGCAGGGCGGTCCGCGGCTGCACACCCGTCCTCGAGGTCAAGGATCACGATATCGGCTGCAGCAGCGGCCTTTTCGTAGCGCTCTGGACGGTCGGCCGGGCAGAAAAGCCACGCCGGCCCGGGATTTTGCAGGCCCATCAGGCCC